>Ga0315284_10014293_pt1 | contig 11304 bp, 19 predicted proteins | sample YL17G09_16_MG_FD_203696 | JGI IMG/M metagenome (GOLD analysis project Ga0315284, IMG submission 203696) | Sediment microbial communities from Yellowstone Lake, YNP, Wyoming, USA - YL17G09_16 | ecosystem: Environmental > Aquatic > Freshwater > Lake > Sediment | place: USA: Wyoming | collected...
CAAATAATAATTATTTTATTCTTAATTCCAATATATTGAGTTTTTTCATAGGAATATTTATTATTATGAATAATATTGGCTTTTGCAATAAATTGTTCGGCAGTCATTGTCATATATACTATATAACAATATTCTGCCAATAAAATTGGATATTTTTGAGGATATGCGTAAGCGTGTGTATTCACAGCTTGGAGCCGAATGTCCAAATTTATTGGTATCAAAAATGGTAAAATCCAAATAATATCGGACAACATATTTAATAATGCAGATTTGCAGATATTAGAATTGCCGGAAGCGTTGTGCGATATACCGTCAGAAAAATTACTATCAGAATATATAGTAAAAAATAATCAAATAATAAATAAATTTACACCGCTTGTAGCCAAGCATATGAAAGTTGCGTTTGTAAGTAATTACGCCCAAGCTTGCGGACTATCGACATACTTTGAAAACTTATTACAATCTTTAATGGGTAAAGTTGGAGATTTTAAATTATTTATTGAAACAAACGCACACGCAACCGTGTCGCTATCAAATATCTCCAATGAGCAAATGGTTACCTGTTGGAGTAGAGGCGAACCATTAAATAATTTAATTAAAGAATTAAAAGAATATAATCCAGATCTGATCGTCATCAATCACGAATTTGGATTATATCCAAACGCTCGTCATTGGATGTCTATGATGACGCAATTGTCTAATTATAAAATATTAACAATTTTACACAGTGTGTTTCCATATCACTATGATAAAATCATAGTAGAAGCATCTATGAAAAATATATTAGTGCATAGCGAAGAAGCTCGACAAGTATTATATAATAAGGGCAGCAGAAGTAATATATATGTAATTCCACACGGATGCTATGCTTCTACCAATCAAGATAAATTGTGGAACTTTTACAAGTCTGACGCTACTTTTATGCAAATTGGTTTTGGATTTAAATATAAAGCTTTTGAAGACTGTATTAAAGCCACAGCCTTACTTAAAGAAACTTATCCAAATATCTTTTTTACTGCCCTATTTTCGGAGTCTCCGCACGCAAAAATAGAGCACGATAGTTATTATAATTATTTAATAGAACTTACTAATGAATTAAAAGTGCAAGACAATGTAAGCATTATACGCGGATTTCAAGATGACAAAGTAATTGATGCGTTTTTAAGAACGAATAAAGTTGCAGTATTTCCGTATAAATTATCAGAAGCGCACCTTGTATATGGGGCAAGCGGAGCGGCAAGACTTGCAATGAGTAAAAATATTCCAGTGATTACTTCTGGCATTCCTCATTTTGCCGACTTGCCAACTATAAAAGCCAATGATGTAAATGAAATTGCAAAAGAATTAGGCGCTTTATTTGCTAATAGAAGTAAAATGGTAGAGCAAATAAATAAACAGAATATTTTTATAGCTAATAATTCTTGGGAAATTACGGCTAATAAATATATTCAAGTTTTCGAATCTACATTAGCATAATAAGCTTATTTAAGCGTTCGCTTTTTACAGTTTTAGCAAACTTTTTAATTTCATCAAAATTATTTGTAGCTAATATTCTATCTTCTAATTTTTTAATATTAGCACCAGGAATATGTGCAGCATATAGTCTTACATACATATTGCTATGGCTGGCAATAATTAAATTTTGAATTACTTCTAATTCTTCTTGATTGGTTAATAATTGGGCTAAAATATAGAGATATCTTGGTTTTTTAGATTTAATAAAAATGTGTTTTAATTTATGCACGCTCGGGTGCTTGCCAAATTTTAAATAAATATAAGCGGCTTTGGCATTATTGGCTTCAATAATTAATTCTTCTATAAGATTTGCATCCGCTTCACCAATAAAACAAGCAAATTTAGCTATATAATTGAAATGTTGGGTATTTATAATGGCTTGTTGAAGTTTTGGTATATCGACATTTTTGATTTCTCGAGCAAATCTATAAATATAATGCGGATCATTTGCAGAAATAATATAATTCTCTATATCTTCTACATTACAATATAGATCTTGTAGCTCTTTGGCTATACGAAATACGATATTAATTTTATTTTGCTGGTAGGCGGAGTAGGCTAATTCGCGCGCCTTTTGCTCAAAGATTTTTAAATTTTGACGTTTAATTTTGATTAAATTTTCAAGAGTTACGGCAGTAAGCACATCAAGAGCAATACCCATAAGAAAATATGAAAAAATGCGAAAAAAAAACCCACCAACATAGTTGGTGGGTTTATAGCATATCTTTAGGAGTCCTCACGCATCGATTGCGGCGGCGATGCGTGCGTCAAGCGCTGCATCATCGGCTCTGTGGAGCCGTGCTCGGTGACGCTTAAGTCGTTCCTGTTCTTCACGCTGAGCACGATGGCAGAATAAGGTAAAAGCGTCGTGATACCGCGTGGCAGCTGCGTGCGTTTGTGTTCCCAGCCCCAAAGTATGGTCCGTATGTCGCGGTAGCGAGCCACTTATTATCTTTATAAGATATATTTGCTCCCAAATATTATGCCTATACCGATCGCACCTAATACCTTTATTCACTTCGTAAATCCTAAGAGTCATTAAAACATGAGGATCTAAATAGCGATATAACGCTTGCCTTATGGTAAGGGGAGTTGGATATGCTACACATATAGAGGCGTAATAATTTGCGTGTAAAATTTTACGAAAATTTAAAGCAACAACGGGGATTATTTTAAATAACATTATTCTTGATCTATTGGGGGAAGATCCTCTCCCATTTCTGATAGAGTTTTGCTGGGGAAAACAATAACATTACATCTATCCTTTACTAAGTAAAGTAAAGACGTTGGTTTAACCGCAACAACTTCTTGTTTGGCGACTTGAAAGTCGAGACATTTGTTAGTGGCGGCATCGCCTACAAGGGCTTTGAGAATGCAAGAAATTGTTAATACATCCTCCGCATTGTGCGCAGTCGCCATTATTTTTTTCACTTCTTTAGAAAACCCATCATTAATAAATGATTTGCCTTCAGCTGTTAAGAAACCCTGATTATTAAAGATTTGAGTAGTCATGTGCATCTCTAAAAGATAATTGTTGTAATTGTCTGATAACACAATCATAATATCGGTTACCGAATTCTAATTCTGGATAAAATTTATCTATTTTATCTCTATATTCTGGAAGTTTTTTTATTTGAGAAGTGCCGTGACGAGCTATTATAAATTTATACATTAATGCCATATTGCGGGTAATGGGCAGATTTCTGCGCTTATAAACAAGCAGTGTCGATATGTCAACAGCAATATCTTGGATATCTTGGAGAGACGTGTAGGGGGCGCAAATAGGGGGAAAAATTTGTGATCGCTCTCCTCCAAAAGAGGAATCGATGATGTCGAATGTATATGGAGCAATGTATGTGTAGGAAATAAACATTATTTAATATCTTTACATAAACGAGCCCCTACCTCGTAGAAAGCAAAGTCCTCGTTATGTGCGTCGGTGCGAGGAGAGCAGCGATTACGAGCCCCTATAGCCCAATGACCGCCTTTAAGAGTGTTCTTATGCCCAACACTTGAGTTAGTGTTGATTAGCAACTCATCTACATTGCCAACCATTCCGTATACACCAAAAGGCGAGAGACAATCTGGATTGCCGTCTATCGGCATTCTTTGCGATAATCTTTTAACCTCTTCATCTCGGGTCTTTGGGTTACCAAGCTTGGCTTCATTAAAAGCTATCCAAGGTTTATCTATATTGCATTTGGAAGGTTCGCGCGTCCATCCATTAGCATAAGGGCGCAAATCTTCACCCATACAGGCAAACGTCCATTCGTAATCATAACAAAGACGTTTGTCTTCTTTTTTTGCCAAGACCTGCATTTCATTAAAGCTTACCATTACAGTAGGTAATGGATCGCTTTTATCTTTTTGATATTCAAATTTGTCCATACAATAATGTAGGTGGTTTAATTTTGGAGATAAACATTTGCTCGCCCCGAAGCGCAAACACCGCACCCTACCATTTACATTAACTACTTTTTCATCCCATTCGAGGCAACGCTCCTCGACGTTGGGACAATAATTACCCTCTATATCTATCATCTCTGATGGGCATTGGACCGTCGTTGCGACGACAGAAGAGACGGCAGACGGTTCTACGATGGGCGCAGTATTGCCTTGGGCGCTAGCCTCCACTATGGAGCAACTAATAGTAGAGATGGCATAGCATATGATGCTACATAATGTGAGACTTGTTATAAACTGCATAACAACCTAAAGGAAAATGTTTTTAAAAGTAGAAAGGGAAGGAAATCTTTTTAAGATTTTAGAGCCGAGTGACTGATATTCGAGGGCGCTATCCCGATAAGAGGCACACGACATATGTTTATTTACTATAGCAGTGGAGGGAATGAATAGCTCTCGTTTGGCAGGAGTGTCTGCAAGACCGGATTGAGTTATAACATTGAGCCCAGTACGCCTATAGAGCATACAGGCAAATAAAGTATCAATACAATAGTGATCGAATTTATCGAAGATAGGTTGAGAGTAACCTCTTTCTAAAAAGAGGCAGGGTCCAAATTTTGGATGAACGACATATCGCACAATAGATCGATATAGCATATTGCTGCCATATTGAGTTTCCTCATTATCTGTAAGATAAATAATTCCGCAACAAGGATCAATGATGGATCCTATCAGGTTCGATCTGCGTCCAGCGGTCCAAGACTGACAAGAATGAATACCCCGCATCGCCATCGTAGCAAGGTCCCAGGCACCCACTTCATTATCGGAAGAGAATGCCACGTCAAGTTGACGATTACTTTGTCTAAATAAGAAAAAATCTAGGACATTGATGCCCGTATTCAATACGCACGCCGGCGCGCGTAGCAATCTGCTAACGATTCGTCGCCATAAGCTATCGGTGGATAATCGCACAAATTGTGATTCAAATATACTATTATTAATAGTAAATGGAATCTGTCCATAAGAATTTTTTATAGAAGTTTTAAAATTATCTAATCCGATATGTGGAAATATTTTTTCCAATTTATCTTTAGATGAAAAGACTTCGTGATTAGAGATAAAGTAGGGAAATTTTTGAGATAAAATCATATTAAACCGAAAAAGATTTTCCACATTTACATTTTGATGTAATATTAGGATTATAAAATTGTAATTCTTTTTCTACAGAAGTTTCTGTCCAATATAGAATAGAGTTATTTATAATTGGCATACTTTTTTTATCAATAACAATGCTGATATCGCCATATAAAAATTGAATATCTTTAGATGGGGATACCGTCTCCGCACACTCGATGAAATGTTTGAATCCATTGCACCCGCACCCACCGCGGACCCCGAGCCTTAATACTTTAAATGTATTTCGTTTAGATAAAAAAATATCTATCGCTTTAAGAGCGAGCGCAGTAATTAATACTTGCGGAGTGTTAATTGCATTCATAATAGGCGGGCACCACAATGCGGGTTTTTGTGGGACGTAATCCCTTTGCCATTCGCATATATACGTGCGCAGTATCATAGGCGCAGTTTATTGTTGTTTTAAGTTCAAGTGCCGTTGCCGCATCGGCAAGCGTGATACAATTGGTTTCATTTTTAGAGCCAGTCATTAACGAATATAAATGCTGTATATCTAAATGATTAGTGATAAACAGTGGCTCCAGCTCTAAAGCTTTACACTGCTTATCTAACGCATATTTTTCACATCGACCCCAACTACCCCATAACCGATCACGACTCATATAGTGAACACGCAATCTGCGATATGCTTGCTCAAATGGAATTCCGTCAGCATCTAATTTGGCTTGTGAAATACCAAACGCCCCATAACAGAAGGGGCTGATTTTTGATTTAGGTGGTTTTACATAAATAATTTCGTGTTCTATTACTTCGTTTTTAGTAGTATTAACTAATGCTACATCAATACAAATAATCTCGACTGACTGTCCTACAGGTTGATCTTTGGTGTTCTCCCATAGGGTTGTTTTGCAATCTAAAACAAGTAAAGTTGAAAAGTCCATTATTTTCTTGCTAACCCTGAAATCCTACAGTCTCGCCATTCTTTTTTGACTTGATTTGTTCGTCTACGAAATCGTGATCTGTAAGGGAGGGTTTAAAATGAGCATCATCTATTTCGCCAGCAAAAACAATTTTCTCTATACCCCCGCCATAATCCCAATATTTTTTTAATTCATCTTCCATAGCGGTATATGTGCTGCTAGCATTTAGCACGAGTCTGCCATCCTGTCCTATTTTATTTTTCTTAATGGCAACAAATCCGTCGGGATTGTATTCTTTGGTAACCGTTCTGAAGTGCATTGTATAAAGTTTCATAACATTTCCTTAATGTAATTTAATATCTTCTTCTGAAGAAAAGGTTTTAAACAATTTATCCCATTGAAACAATACTATGCCGTAATTTTTACTCATATCCAAGTGATGGACATAATGTATATCTCGCCATTTAAGAAAAAATGGTAATGACTTCCAAGGGGTGTTGGTTAAATGAAACTGATCATGAAAATAATCATGAACCCAGCCCCATACAATCAAGCTAAACATAGAATATGCACCAAGCAATAGAGATAGAACGCCGAGGTAAGTTAATAACACTATGCCAAGAAAAACTGGAGCGAACGCTATAACAAAAAGCCAAACGGTGCTATTTCTGCCAGCACTCTTATATTTGTCAGAGAAAAATATCGTAGGAGGATATTGTATCTGATGATGGTTCATATGAGCATCATAAAACCACAAGCTCCACGGCTGATGAAATATCCAATGCACCACATAGCCGAGAAAGGTTGTAATAAAGCCCATTACCAACATTGCAACCAGCATTGATAATAATATATATATCATATTCTTAATCCAAGATTATTTGTTCTAATCGTAATATTATTGTGCGTATTAGGGATAACATTTCTGATCTCATCATTTATACGATTAACGGATATCATTATCATATATTGACCATTTTCAAAAACTATTTCTGAACTATGATACCAGGAATAAAAAGATAAAAATGTTTTGAGGGATGTTTTGGAGCGAACTGCTTCGATATATGTAGACATATTTATTCCAGCACAGATAGCGTGTAACACTTGTGACACACCTTATCTCGCAAGTCCATGGGAATCTGAAGATCAAAGAGTTTCGAATATTTGCGAGCCTCTACATTCGAGGAGCAGTATTCTATCGTCTCAATGCGAGTTGAGTCTTGGTTTTTAATAAGCCTATATATTAGATATATTTCCATATTATGATCCCAAATCAAAGCGCTTAAAGCGCTTTATTGTTATATTCGAGCCAATCTTCTCTGAAAGATGAGTTTTAATCTCTGCAACCGTCTCTTTATCGCTTTTAATAAAGATTTGATTTAATAGTGAGCGTTGTTCGGCCCACTTATTAATTTTGCCGTCGGTGACGGTAGACCATAATTGAATGGGTTTTCCATTTTTCATTAGCTCTTTTTCTATTCGAGAGGTTAGCTCATCGCGCATTTCTTTGGGAATTTCACCCTTATCAACAGCGATAGGGTTAAAAGCCGCCACGTGTAGAGCTAGTTCAAAAGAAAATGTTTTAAATAATAAGTTATTTAACGCTTCCTCGTTATCTACTTCTGTTTCTACAATAACTCCCATACGATCTCGATGGGTATATGTAGTAAGAAGACATAGGGGTCCAGTTCTAGTGAACCGCTCTGATTTGACGGCAATCTGGCAATTATACTTCAATTCTAATGAAGAAACTTCCGGTTCAGTTACATAATGATGTTCGTATTGAACAATTTCAGTTGTAATAGAGCCCACTAATTCAAAAAATTCTTTTGAATTGGAAAATAATTCATCAGTGCATTGAACTTCAACAAGCGCACAAGCATCATATTCTTTTTCAAGAGAAGCGCAAACTACGCCAAAGGTTTTTGTTTTATTTGTTCTCCCATTCCAACGCTCCAAAATGCGTCGTGCTTCGACGACATTATTTTTAGTGCGCTCTAAAGCGAGTTTACATAATTCGGCAGCCAAACCAGTTTCATTAGATAATGAATAAGTAATATTTGCGCTCGCGACCATTCGATACTCCTCTTCCGCTATGAAATGTAAGGCGTTTAAACCTTACCGTCAAGTCTTTCAACGATGAAAGACAAAATAGAAGCTCCCAATTTGGGAGCTTTTCCCATTATGATAAGTCGTGTAAATGATCTGACTCTATTTCGTCAGTTTCATTAGGGCGTTTGGTTTCGGAGCGGACAACTTGATGACAAGTGCCGCAGCGGGGTCGATGGTCTATTCTTTTTGGTTTGCCGCCTTTAAAAACGCCACCGCCGCGACCGACCTCGACGGTAACTTCTTTAGATTTTTTACACCATAATTGAACTAATCCCATAACATTACCACTGGACAACTCCACTTGAGAAGTTACCTTGTCTACTAAATCTTTAATCCCAATGCGCTCGCCTTGTTGCATTGGCTCAAATATTTTGCGCGTATGCTCAAAAACTTCATTCATTCCGGCATACATTGTTTCTTCTTCAGGAAGATTAATTTTAGTTTCGATTGGGTTAATATTTTCTGTATTCATCTAAAGCTCCGCTACTTACGTGTTTAAAGTTTAAAGTGGGATACCACTTCCACTTACATTGTAAGCACGAAACCCACGCGGTGCCATAGTCAGTGTGAACTTAAAGCTTCAGAAAGTTGAAACCCCATTTAATATTTAAATGGGGTCGTTACCAATTTTAAAAAATAACACAACTCCGCAAATAGTTCCAACAAGCACGCCACCAGTAAAGGTGGCGCCATATTTGGCTATAGTGATACCGGTTTTAGTTGCGGCAGTTAGATGCTGTTTGGCTTTAACGAAATATTCTGGATTTATCATTATATGATTCCTTTGTTTAATTGACGCTCTTTTTATCTTTATTATTTGACGGTGACTCTTGTTTGGTTGGAATATCCATTATTATTACTGGTAATTTATTATCAGATAATAGTTCTTGCATTTTATTATTTGACTCCAATACAAGTTTGCGCAGAGCCTTCTCTCGCTTTAATTCACTTATATAAACAATAGTAAAAAAAATAAAAGAGCAAATAATTAGTGTGCAACATATGAGGCAAATAGCTGTAATGGTATTCATCGATGACCTATAAATTATTTTTAAGAGTTAGACGCATTTTAAGCGTCTCCATATTTAATGAATCCGGTATCAAATGGATCTGAAAACCTGCTTTCGGGCTGAAGGGGTTCTTTTACTTTATTAGAAGGTTGTTCTAACATATATAGGATATCACTATTCTCAACGCCGGCAGAAATATATTCTACTTTTGTAGAAGTATAATCTTCAATATGTTTGATGAATGGTTGTATTTGTTTGGTGTCTTTGGCATCTTGCCAACCGGGCAAATTGACATAAAATGGTTTTACATTTTTGAAATCATTTGGTGAATGAATTTCCTTCCCATAATCATAACAAATTTTTATTCGTTCTTGTCCTGACAATATATCCATTTTAGATATGATCAAATGTGTCATACCACCTTTACGAATACCATACTTGAGCATTGGTAGGTCAAGCGCCCCTACTCTGCGGGCTCTACCAGTGGTATTACCAAATTCTCCACCACGCTTTCGTAAATCTTCTGCCTCTTCTCCAAAGTATTCGGAGGGCAAAGGTCCTTCGCCGCTCTTGGTAAGGTATGGTTTCATCATACCGTAGACACGATCCAGTTTGACGAAGTGAAATCCAGAAGCATAGATACCTGATACCGTGCAATCACTTGTGGTGACAAACGGATAGATACCACTGTTAATATCTAATAGAACGCCTTGATTGCCTTCAAAGAGCAGCTTGCTGCGTTCAAAGGTTTCTCGTAATGAGAGGAGAGGTGTAAACTGCACCCCAAGGTCCGTTAGAGCTTGGATGACCTCGGCATTATCATTGATGTAATTATAGATACGCGCCCCGGTGCGGGCATATTTACTTGTTGCGGCGGGCGAAACGCCTTTGGAGGTTGAGCCGATGTGTTTGTTTTTTTCTTTGTCGAAAGCAATATGCTCATCGTTAATTGTGAATGCATCTGGATCAACATAAATGCTTTTAGCTACTCCGGGAAAATCTTCCTCTGCAATTTTTACTTCTTCAAGCAATTCTTCAAGATTGATATACATTCCCGAACCAAGGAATGATTTCAATCCTTTAACCCGATAATCTCCGCTGGGGAGTAAATGATGAACATATTTTTTACCATCACGATAGACAACGTGTCCGCAGTTAGAGCTGCCACTTGTTCTAATAACCCAATCGAACTTGGGAGAGAAAAAATGCGCGAAATGTCCTTTGCCGCAGTCTCCTAAATTTGCGTCTAATACGGCGATATTTTTCATTTTTACATTCTTTCTGAAATATAGAATTGTATGTATTACACATACATGATAGAAAATTATTGGAGGATAATGAAAACTGGTAATAAAATATACATTAACTCTCTTGTCCTGACAAATCAACGTTTAAAGATTACTGCAACGCCGTTCTTTTTAAAGATTTCTTTAATCTTTGCGCGTTTTTTGGGCAAAGATATTATAGGGTCATCATTGATCTCCATTAAATGCATAGCTATTGTCGAATCTCCTCCGTACGTTTGGAAAAGCCACGGAAATTTTTTCGCTATTTTTGCTCTTTCTTTTAATTTTAAACCGGCAGGAGAGTCTATGTTCGTAATATCTTTTTGGGACACGCCTGCTGCACAAGAAGCAAAACCCAAACAACACATACGTTTAGTTTTCTTATCAAGCAAAGAGGAATCGGCTGTTAGATGTTTAGGAAGATCGTTCGAGTGATGAGGGCGGATAGGCGAATCCAATCCGCCTCGCCAACCAGCGCGTAACCAACGATTTTCATCTATAACAAGTTTAGTAATTTTCATAATGGCATCCTTAATAATTTTTTACCAGCTCGCAATGAAATTTGCTGCAATTGAACTATAAACAGATATATCAAGGCGGCGGCAAGATTTAACACACCATAAAGTGTCAACTTTGCGCATTGTAATCCAAATAATATAGAATATATAATTTGCATACCAAGTATTTGGAATTGGACAAACATTATGTCGCTATCCTGCGTAAGATTTGTTTCTGTTGCGCAGAAAGATTCAACTCTTTCCAAAGAAGTTTTATTTTTAACTTTAGCTTTTTCCTTTTTTTAATTTGAAACATCTTTTGTTCGAAGGTAAATCCATCTGGAAAACTAAAGAAACAATCTTCCCAATGATGTAATTTACCTTCGAAAACATTACCGTCTTGGACTAGAATCATCGGGTCATCGTT
>Ga0315284_10014294_pt1 | contig 11304 bp, 9 predicted proteins | sample YL17G09_16_MG_FD_203696 | JGI IMG/M metagenome (GOLD analysis project Ga0315284, IMG submission 203696) | Sediment microbial communities from Yellowstone Lake, YNP, Wyoming, USA - YL17G09_16 | ecosystem: Environmental > Aquatic > Freshwater > Lake > Sediment | place: USA: Wyoming | collected...
TGCTAACGCACGCAGGCGCGTTGATAATTCCCCTTCCCAAGGGCGCGCGAAGTTCGCGCCAACCTGGACGAGACCAAGAGGGTTTCATGAAACACCGGAAGATCTTTTCACTCGTAATCTGCGTTCTGCTGGCCTGCGCTGCGGCGCTGGCAGCGGAACGCTACGAAGTGACGATTGAACGCGGGGTGGCCGTCAAGATGCGCGATGGTGTGGTGTTGCGCGCCGACATTTACCGGCCCAAGGCGGAAGGGAAGTTTCCCGTTCTGCTCCAGCGGACACCTTACAACAAGGCTGGCTGCGACACCTGTTTCAAGGCCGCAACGCGCGGCTATGTGGCCATCATCCAGGACGTCCGCGGCCGTTTCACTTCCGAGGGCGAGTGGTACACCTTCAAGCACGAGTCCGAAGATGGCTACGACACGGTCGAGTGGGCCGCCGCGCTCCCCTATTCGAATGGGAAGGTAGGCATGTTCGGCGGCTCCTACGTGGGCGCCACGCAGATGCTCACGGCCATCGCCCAGCCGCCACATCTGGCAGGCGTCTTCCCGGTCGTTACGGCTTCCAACTATCACGACGGATGGACCTACCAAGGTGGCGCGTTCGAGCAATGGTTCAATGAGTCGTGGACCTCGGGCCTCGCCCAGGACACGCTCAACCGACGCCTACAAAGAGACAAGATCCCTATCTTGCAGTGGATCTGGAAACTGCCGCTGGCTGGTTATCCCATCCTCGATCCGGGCACTCCGGAGACCCTGGCCCCTTACTTCGCCGATTGGCTCGCGCATCCCAGCTACGACGATTACTGGAAGCGGTGGTCAATCGAAGACCAGCACGCCAAGATCCAGGTGCCGGCTTACCACGTCGGCGGTTGGTACGACATCTTCCTGGGTGGGACGCTGCGCAACTACGCGGGCATCAAGGCGCGGGGCGGGAGCGATGCGGCGCGGCACGGCCAGCGGCTGCTGGTCGGGCCCTGGTATCACGGGCCGTTCAACGGGAAAACCGGCGAAGTCGATTTTGGTCCGGCGGCACGCGGCGGCGCCGAACTGTTTGACACCGACGAGTTGGTGCTCCGCTGGTATGACTACGTCCTGAAAGGCATGGCGAGCAGCGTCGAGCGGGAGAAGCCCGTGAAGATTTTTGTCATGGGGGAAAACGTCTGGCGTGAGGAAGACGACTGGCCCCTGTCTCGCGCCCAGGCCACTCGGTACTACCTCCATTCTTCAGGCAACGCCAACTCTTTGCTCGGCGACGGAACGCTCAGCCCCGAGGCGCCGCTGGCGGAGTCCCCCGATCACTACGTTTATAACCCGGCGGAGCCAGTGCCGACGCGCGGCGGCGGACTCTGCTGCGATAACGAGCACTTGGCCTCCGGCGCTTTTGACCAGCGGCCCATCGAGGCGCGGGGTGACGTGCTGGTGTACACCACGCCGGAATTCAAGGCCGACTTCGAGGTGACCGGCCCCCTGAGCCTCGAGTTCTACGCCGCTTCTTCGGCGGTAGACACCGACTTCACCGCCAAGCTGGTGGACGTGTGGCCGAACGGTTTCGCACAGAACTTGACCGACAGCATCCTGCGGGCGCGCTACCGCAACTCCCAGGAAAAACCCGAGTTTATGAACCCGCGAGAGGTCTACAAGTTCACTATCGACCTCTGGGCCACGAGCAATGTCTTCAAGGCAGGACACAAGCTGCGGCTGGAAGTCTCCAGTTCGAACTTCCCGCGCTTCGACCGCAACCTGAACACCGGCGAGGAGGCCGGCAGCGCGACGCGCACGATGAGGGCCACGAATACCATCTATCACGATCGCGAGCATCCTTCGGCCCTGATTCTGCCGGTGGTGCCGCGGTAAAGGAAATTTGTGATTTTGGATTTTAGATTTGCCAGCTCCGGCGGCCACTTGTGCGCTCTTCATTTTTGGTTTTTGCCTGTTGCCTTTTGATTCGCTTTTTCGGGCCACGACGCATTCCGCTTCATCAGAGGTAGCCAAATGCCTTCCACGATCCTGGCCATCGCCGCGCATCCGGGGGATGCTCTGTTCACCATGGGCGCCACGGTGGCGCAACACATCCACAACGGCGGACGCGGCGTATTCCTGAGCCTCTCGCTTGGCGAGCGAGGCCACAAGACCATTCCGCCCACTCAGTATGGCGAGATGCAGCGCGCGGCAACGGAGAAGGCGGCGAAAATCCTGGGGGCGGAGACGGCTTTTCTGACCTATCCCGACGCCGAGATTCCGCTGAATGACGAAGCGAGCTTCGCGGTCTGTGACGTGATCCGCCAGTTCAAGCCCGCGATTGTCGTCACCCACTGGAGCGGGAGTTGGCACAAAGACCATCAGAACTGCCACGGTGTGGTCCGGGACGCGATCTTCTACGCCGGGCTCGCCGCCATCCCGCGCGAACGCTCGGCGCATTCGGCCGGCAGACTTCTCTTTGCAGAGAACTGGGAGGACATGGCCAACTTCCAACCGGACACGTACCTCGATATCAGCGCGGTTTATGACCGCTGGCTGGAAGCTTGCGCGGCGTTTCCCATGTGGCGGGGCGAAACGGGGTTTCGCTACAACGACTACTACCGCAGCTTGGCGGTCATGCGCGGCTGCCTGGGCGGGTTTCAATACGCCGTCGCGCTCATGTCAAACCCAGAAGAGCGCTCCGAACGCGTCCGGTCTCTGTAGTAGGGGCCCACCGGCGTGTGCGTGCCAAGGCCGACACCGAGGCAGTTTCCTGCAGTAATCAGTAACTTGTTCCCCGAAGCGCCCCAATCACCGGCGCCTGAAGCGCCAGCACCACCTGAATCTGTTGGTCCCACACAGGCCACTCGTGCTCGCCGAGAACTTCGCGGTACTCATAGGGGACTTTCAACTCCGCGAGCAGTCGCACGAATTGGCGGTTTTCCTCCAGTAGATTGTCTGAAGTTCCAATGGAAAGGTAGAGTTGTGGCCGCTGCTCGGCCGGGAGTTTCTTGATGAGCTCAAACGGATCGTTCGCGGCCCGCGCGGGACTCTCTCTCGGGCCGAAAATGCCGTCGATGAGCTTCGGATAATCCGCATCTTCAACCGGGTAACGGTCTTTCCACCGCGGGGCGGCCACCACGCCGCTCAGGCTCGCCACCGCAGCAAACAGGTGAGGATACTTCAAGCCCAATTTCATGGCGCCGTATCCGCCCATCGAGAGTCCGGCGATGGCCCGTCCCTGGCGCGCGGCCACGGTGCGGTAGTGGCTATCCACATAGGGAACCAGGTCTTGAATGATGAAATCCTCCCAAGCTAGCTTGGGGTCAGAATAGCTGTTGGTGTAGTAGCCGTTGTCACCTTCCGGCATCACGATGATCTGCGCGTAGCTCCGCGCGTATTGCACGATGCCGGTGTAGCTCACCCACGCCGGATAGTGGTCGGTGTAGCCGTGCAGCAGATAGAGCACAGGATAGCGCTGTGACGACGTCGCATAGTCGCGCGGGAGAATGATGTTGAAGCCCACGGTCATCCCACCCAGACGTGGAGCGCCGATTTCCACCGTCTCGTAATCCTTGCCCAGCGCGGCACCGCAGAGCACCAGCACGAGGAGCGTCAACCACGCAGCCGCTAATTTGGTTCTCATCTGCACCCTTCCACAAGTGATTTCGGACGACGCATTGTAGCCGAGGGCTTCGCAACCCTGCAACGATAAGCCTCGCCACCGGCAAGCCCCGAGGGCCAAGGTCGGCTTGACACTCACCGAACCGCCTGACGATAATGACTCGCCACAGCGGGGACCGAAGCCCTGTCGCCATGCGCGTGTAAGGGAGGCTCTATGCCAGAGGTATTCCGCAATTATGTTGGTGGGCAGTGGGTTGAATGCAAATCCAAGAAGACAGTTCCCAACATCAACCCTGCCGACACCGACGAAGTCGTCGGCCTCTTCCAGGCCTCAGCCGCCGAAGACGTCATCGAAGCGTGTGATACGGCTGCGAAGGCCCAACCCGCCTGGGCGGCTCTGCCTGCGCCGCGCCGAGGCGAATACCTTTTCAAGGCCGCGGAAATCCTGGAGAGCCGGCTGGCCCAACTCGGCGAGGACATGACGCGCGAGGAAGGCAAGACGCTCCCGGAAGGCAAGGCTGAAGTGAAGCGTGCCATCAACATCTTCCGCTACTTCGGCGGCGAGGGCGCGCGGCAGTTCAGCTACCAGATTCCCTCCGAGCGCGAGAACGTCTTCAGCTACACGATGCGCAAGCCGCTGGGAGTGGTGGGACTCATCACCCCCTGGAATTTTCCCAGCGCTATTCCCGCTTGGAAGATGGCGCCGGCGCTGGTGGGCGGCAACACGGTGGTGATCAAACCCGCGTCGCTGGCGCCGCTGAGCGCGCTGCGCTTGGTGGAAGCGCTCCACGAAGCGGGCATTCCGGCGGGTGCCATCAACTACGTCACGGGCGGAGGCGGTGCCGTCGGCAACGCACTGGTCGAACACCGCGCCATTCGCGCCGTGTCGTTCACCGGCTCGTGCGAGGTGGGCAATACGCTTTACGAAAAGGTGGCACGGCGCAAGATTCGCGTCCAGCTCGAGATGGGTGGCAAGAACCCCACGGTGGTTCTCAAAGATTCGGACCTGAATTACGCAGCCGATATTCTCGTCAACGGCGCGTTCTTCTCCACGGGCCAGAAATGCACCGCGTGCAGCCGCGCCGTCATCGAGCGTACCATCTATGATCCGCTGGTCGAAATCCTGGTGGCCAAGACCCGCAAGATGAAAGTCGGCAACGGCCTGGACCCCGGCGTGGACATGGGTCCGGCTGTGGACGCCAGCCAGCTTGAGACCGATCTGAAATACATCGAGATTGCCAAGCAGGAAGGCGCGAAGCTCTTGTGCGGCGGCCACCGGCTGACCGGCGGCATCTACGACAAGGGCTACTTCGTCGAGCCAACTATCTTTGGCAATGTGACGCCCGAGATGCGCATCGCCCAGGAAGAAGTCTTTGGGCCGGTGCTGGCACTGATGATCGCCGAAGACTTCGACGACGCGATGCGGCTGGCCAACAGTGCCCGCTTCGGGCTTTCGGCGTCTATCGTCTCGAAAGATCTGACGCGCGTCCACCAGTTCATCAACCGGATCGACGCCGGGCTGATTACCGTGAACCTGCCGACCGCCGGCGTCGAGTACCAACTCCCGTTTGGCGGGACCAAGGAGTCCAGCTTCGGCATGCGCGAGCAAGGCCCACTGGCGCTGGACTTCTACACCGAGACGCGAACGGTCTATCTGAAGTACACGCAGTAGACAGGAGTCAGAAGTCAGGAGTCAGGAGACGCAGCGGAGTGCGCCGTCTCCAAAGCGGTCGACGAGGGAAAAGATGAAAAGGACACAACAGTTTCTCGCCAAGCTGGGTTTGCCAAGCGAAGACAATCACGCGCTGAAGCCCAGCACAAAGCGCTTCCCGGACGGCGGGCAATGGCGCTTTGAGATCCCGAGCGTGGAAGGCCCACGCGTTTTTCGCGAGGTGCTCGCCGCGGCCAAGGAACTTCAGGTTCCTGTGCATCGCGTCAGCCAGGGCAGCGGCATCATGCTGCTCACCAAGAAGGAAATCGCGGAGATGGCGCGCATCGGCCACGACCAGCGCATCGAGGTGTGCCTGTTTGTGGGTCCGCGGGCGACCTTCGAGACCGGAGCGCAGACCGCCTCCGCCGCCGGCAAGGTGATTGGGCTGCAACATCGCGGCGCCAATCAACTGGTTTACGCGATTGAAGATGTCCGTCGCGCCTGCGACCTCGGCATCCGCAGCGTGCTGCCCGCCGACCTCGGCCTGATCTGGGTGCTCAACGAGATGAAGAAGAAAGGTGAGTTGCCGAAGAACCTGGTCATCAAAAGCTCGGTCACGCTGCCGGCGGCGAATCCTGCCACCGCCAAGCTCTTTGAGCGCGCTGGAGTCTCCACGCTGAATATCCCTACAGACTTGAGTCCGGCGCAAGTGGGCGCGCTACGCCAGGCGGTGGATATCCCCATCGACTTGTACATTGAGGTGCCGGACAACTTTGGCGGGTTCGTACGCTACTATGAGATGCCGCAACTGGTGCAGGTAGCTGCACCCATCTACTTCAAGTTCGGCCTGCGCAACTCGCCGGACATCTACCCCTGTGGCAGGCACATCGAAGACCTGGCGGTCAACATGGGCCGCGAGCGGGTCCACCGCGCGCGGATTGCGCTCGACCTGCTGGCGGAGTACGCGCCCCAGGCGAAGATGTCACCCCTCGGCAGCAAGGACTTGGGAATCCCCGAGGTCTGAGGGGACGCCGCTCCTACCGTTCAATTCCCCACCGACACGGGGGCACAGGACAATGTGCCTCGGCAGGGATTCATCCAATGTTCTCCAGCACCGAATTCGCCCAGATGTAGAACGCGACGTGTGGGCTCCAGTACTCGCAGGTACGCCAGTCCTGGTCATAGGCCATGTCGAGGACCGGCTCATCGGCCATGTTGCCGGCGATGCCGTTCATGATTCCCCCGGGAATGAGTCCCACGAAGCGCGAGTGCGGGTAGGGGTTCCGCATGCCCTCGCCGGTCATCATGCAGGCCGCGAAAGGATTCGCTCCCATAATCCACTCGAGCTGGCGGTAGGCGAGGTTCACATACTCACGCTTCTTGGTCAGCTTGAAGGCGCGGCCCAGCAGGAGCGCGTTGCTGGCCAGATGGCAGTTCGCACCCTGCCACCAGAACTGCTTGCGCGCCGGGTGGAAGTAACGGTACGTGAGCTTGCCGGCCAGCGGCCGGTAGGTCTCCGGCGTGGGAGAACCGATGTACATCCCCAGAGGGATGAGGCGATAAGCGTTCCGCTCCGACATCGGGAGAACGTACTCGTCCAAGTGCAACCGCACGGCGTCCAGCCACTGGCTGCGCTCCTCCGCGTCGGGGAAAGCGGCGTGCAATTCCAGCAGGGCCAGAGGCGGGAGAGCGGAACTCACGATATCCATGTAAGGCTGATCGCCATTCATCCAGAAACCGCGAACTTGGCGCTGGTCGGCAAGGAAGGAGGTATTCTGCCGCGCCATCAGGGCGCGACCCAGGCGAAGACTATGTTCACGCAATTCGGGTTCGTGAGTGGCGCGATACAGTTCACATGCCGCCAGAGTCCACCAGGCCAAGTCCTCAGTTGACTGCGGTGGGTCTGGAAAAGCTCGCCAGGCACGAATTCCGGCTTCGCGGCAACGCTTCGCGTAGTCGGGGTCCGTCTGCGCGTAGCACTGGCCCACCAGGCCTTGCAGGGTCGCGAAGACGGCGGCGGTTCCGCTGCGCTTCTGAGGATTGATGTACCGATCGTCGGGTGTGCCCACAACGTTATCCGTCCAATGATTGTCGCTGTTGTCGCCGTTGAGGCCGCCCGCGGCGTCGGCCCACATCTTCCCGTCCGTATCCTGCATCTTGAGGAAATACCGGTTGCCGAACCGGACCTCCTCGAGGATCTGCTCGTGGGTGGGATCACCCGGTCGCGGCTCGGGAATATTGCGGAACAGGTTCAGCAGCGCCACACCGTTGAGCATGGTCACTTCCATCCACTTGCGCAGGTCGCCGGCGTCGTGCCAGCCCCCAACCACATCGACGTGCTGGCCGTTGTCGCGGCGGCGCGCGTCATCCAGATGGCACGCCGGGTGAACACCGGGCACTTCCACGCCGCAGCGCTGGTAGCGGTAGTAGCCCACCGCTTTGGGGAGCGTGCGCCGCCACACCTGCTCGTCGACGAAAAACGGCACTGAACGCTCCGTGCCCACCGTGATCTGGTACATGCCGGGGCGATCAAGGTCGGTGAAATCTGCGGTCAGGCACAGCCCGAAGTCGGACCGCGCCTCGGCCAGGGGGCGAGTGAAGCGAAATGGCCGCTCACTGACGTCTTCAAGCGTGAAGTCCTTGGGACGGGGCGACGTCAACGCCCGTACCACCAGCACCTTGCTTCCTGCCTTGGGCCGGAAACCCAGATGGTTCAAGGCGATCGTCGGCGCGTTAGGCGCCGTGCTGTCCTCCACGGGTTCCTTGACGGGCGGTCCTTCTTGCGCCTTGAGCGCGATGGGGAGAGCAGCCATTGTCGTGAGGAAGTTTCTGCGGTCCATAATGTCTCCTTTATCAGAGGAGAAGCTACCACAAGGGCTGGCTGCGGGTAGCGGAAAGTGTCGGCGCCTGTTTTTGCTTTGCATCGCAAAGTACTTGACAACAGCGAAGAATACTGTACCCTCTGGACCCATGCTTCCCTGCCGCCCGCTTCGCCATCCGGTTCGTAAAACGCACGGGCTCGACGAGCAGGCCATGGAGAATATCCGTTTTATCCGCGAGACCATGGAGCGCTCGACCTCCTTCACCGCCGTCCCAGGGAAGGGCGGCGTGGCGATGGGCCTTACGGCGCTAATTGCGGCGGCGGTTGCCACCCACACAAGCACGGCGGGAACGTGGCTTGCAACCTGGGCGGTCGAAGCCGCCGTGGCGTTCACCATCGGCGGTTGGGCCATGGCTCGAAAAGCCCGCGCGGCGAATCTCCCGCTTCTCTCCGGACCGGGCCGCAAGTTCGCGCTCAGCCTTTCCCCGCCGTTGCTGGCGGGAGCGTTGCTGACCGTGGCGCTTTTCCAGTTCGGGCTGGGGAGTGCTCTGCCGGGAACCTGGCTGCTGCTGTACGGGGCGGGCGTCGTGACCGGAGGGGCATTCTCCGTCAAAGCCGTTCCCCTGATGGGCGTCTGCCTCATGGTCCTGGGCGCGGCGGCGCTGTTCTCACCCGCATCCTGGGGGAACGCGTTCCTGGCGGCGGGATTCGGCGGGGTACACATCATCTTCGGAGCGTTAATCGCCAGGAGGCACGGTGGCTAAACAGATTATCAGCACACCTCGCCGGGAGCGGCGGGTTCCGGTGGGGGCACCACGACCCTCCCCCGGCCGCAGTGGACAGACCGCGCCGCAGCTCGACCGCCTGATTCACGAGCGCGTGAGGCTGGGGATCGTCGGCGCCCTGGCCGTCAACGAGTCGTTGCGCTTTCAGGACCTGAAGAGACTCCTGAACACGACCGACGGCAACCTGAGCGTCCACGCGCGCAAGCTCGAGGACGCAGGGTACGTCGCCTGCTCGAAGTCCTTCGACGGGCGCGTGCCCAAAACGGAGTACCGGCTGACCGCGGCCGGCCGGCGGGCCCTCGAGCGTTACCTGGACCACATGGAGACTCTGATTCGAGCGGCGCGCGAGCATCCGGCCTGAGCGCATCTCTTTTCTTGAGGCAACGCTTCATGATGCAAAGTGCTTTTCCAGTCGAGGAGCGACGCCGACTGCACGTCGCCATCATCATGGACGGCAACGGTCGCTGGGCCACAAGCCGCGGGTTGCCGCGTGAGGCGGGTCACCGCGCCGGACTCCAAGCCGTGCGCCGCGTGGTAGAAGCTGCCCGCCATCTGGGCATCGGCACGCTCACGCTCTTCGCCTTCTCCGGCGACAATTGGCAGCGCCCGGCACGCGAAGTGAACCACCTGCTCAGGCTCTTCGAAGAGTATCTGGGCGCGGAGAAGGACGAGTTCGTCACGCAGGGGATCCGGCTGAGCGTGATCGGCCGCCGCGACCGCTTCCCCGCCTCGCTGCGCGCGGCGGCGGAGGCAGCGGAAGCAGCGACGGCCGGACCACACGCCCTGCATCTGCGTCTCGCGCTCGATTACTCGGGGCGCGATGCCATTCTGCGCGCGGCACAACACTTCAGGGAAACCTCACTGGCCACCCGCGAAGCCTTTTCCCGGCTGCTCAGCGAAGTGACCCACGACGGCACCTCCACGCCCGATGTAGACCTCCTCATCCGCAGCGGAGGCGAACAACGCCTGAGCGACTTCATGCTGTGGGAGATTGCCTACGCCGAGCTCGTGTTCACCGAGCGCCTGTGGCCCGACTTCGACGCCGCTGACCTCGGGGCTGCTCTGGCCGAGTTCTTCGGCCGCGACCGCCGCTTCGGTCGCATCCCGGAAGCAGTACCAGGATGATGCGTGACCGGCGCCGATTCGCGATGAGCCGAGATTTCCACACGCCACCTCAGCAAGAAACCCCTGGCTCCAGGGGGAATACCGACGCATGAATGACAAGACCAAACTGGGTGTTCGTGTTCTCCTGTCAGCACTCATCCTGGGCGTTCTGGGTGACGCGCTGCTCCGGACGGGCCCGTGGGGGATCAACGCTTTCCTGTGGGTGACCGCTCTGGCAGCGACCCTCGTCGCCGTGGGCGGGCGGCAGGGCGCGCTGGCCGGAAGCGGACGATGGCTACTCTTGCCCGTGATCTTCTTCGCCACGGCCTTTGCCTGGCGCGATTCCCTCGCACTGAAAATGCTGAATGTGCTTGCCCTGCTCGTCTCGCTATCGCTCATCATCCTGCGCGCGCAAGGCGGCCGTATGCTTCGTGCCGGCCTCATGGAATACGTCCTGGGAGGCGTTGTCGCAGGACTGAACGCAGCGTTTGGATTGTTGCCTCTGCTGTTCGGGGAGATTCCATGGCGAGAAGCCCTCAGCGACCGCCTCTCCAAGCGCACCATGGCCGTCGCGCGTGGCCTGCTGCTGGCACTGCCGATCCTCATTGTTTTCGGCGGCCTATTGGTTGCGGCCGACGCGGTCTTCGAAGGCATGATCAGGACAGTATTCCACCTGAATTTCGCCACCCTGTTCTCGCACACTTTCCTGACGGTCTTCTTTGCCTGGATCGTGGCCGGATTCCTGCGCGGGATGCTGATGGGAAAGGAACGGGAATGGGTCATCAGCCAGCGGCTTCCCTCGGTTTCCCTGGGGATTATCGAGACGGGAATCGCCCTCGGCCTGCTCGATCTTCTCTTCCTGCTATTCGTGCTCGTGCAGTTCCGCTGTTTCTTCGGCGGCGCGGCGCTCGTGGAAGTCACGCCGGGTCTGACCTACGCCGAATACGCGCGGCGGGGATTTTTCGAACTCCTGGCCGTGGCCATGCTGGCGCTTCCGCTGCTTCTCGCCGCTCACTGGCTGCTACGCAAGGAGCAGCCGGCGCACGAGCGGATCTTCCGCCTGCTGGCAGGCGCGCAGATTCTGCTGCTCTTCGTCATCATGGTCTCCGCCGTCGAGCGCATGTGGCTCTACCAGCAGGAATACGGCCTGACCGAACAACGCCTCTACCCGACCGCCTTCATGGCCTGGCTGGCCGTGGTCTTCGTTTGGTTCGTGTTGACAGTGCTGCGCGGCCAGCGCGAACGCTTTGCCTGTGGCGCGCTGGTGGCAGGCTACCTGCTGATTGCCGTACTTCATTTCCTCAATCCGGACGCGTTCATCGCGCGCACCAATTCCGCCCGGGTGAAGGCCGGCCGCTCCTT
>Ga0315284_10014295_pt1 | contig 11304 bp, 7 predicted proteins | sample YL17G09_16_MG_FD_203696 | JGI IMG/M metagenome (GOLD analysis project Ga0315284, IMG submission 203696) | Sediment microbial communities from Yellowstone Lake, YNP, Wyoming, USA - YL17G09_16 | ecosystem: Environmental > Aquatic > Freshwater > Lake > Sediment | place: USA: Wyoming | collected...
TGACACGAAAAAGACCGAAAACATGCCTTCCATCTACATTATTTCAAATAAAAACGAGGGAAAACGCTTCTAATGCGACCTAATTAAGCCTCAGGATCTGGGAATCCAAGAATTCGGGGATGTTTTGAGCTGGAAAAGGCCAGAATAGATGGTTTTTTCCCTGGGATACCGCTTCCTGGCCCTATCCAAGGCCGCTGGTATCTAAGTAAGGGTCAAACCTGCAGAATTACCGATAGGATTCTTTCTTCTCAAGCGATGGCCCAGTCTTCTGGTGATACCCTGAATTCCAGGGACACGACACCAATTCCGGAGAATTGGTTCATGTCCCGGAATTCCGACTCACGTCCCATCGGCAATTCTGTAGGTTTGACCCCTACTTTTTATTTTTATGATAGAATCATATTTCGATCACAAGGAGAACCGATGATGAAAAAAGGCGTTGTCCTCGCCATCTTGTTCTTGCTGTGCGTCCAGGCCGGGCAATCGGATCTCTCCAGCCTTTCCCATCTCTATTCCCTGGGAAAGACGATTCAGGACCTCGACGGCGACGGCTTTGGAGAGAAGATCTTCCTGTCCATCATTATCCCGGATAATCCGACGGCCGGCGAGCTGGCCCTCGCCTCGGACATCGCCGCCCGCGCCAACCTGGAGAGCCTGGCCCAGGACTTCGCCCTGGTCCGTCGTGAGTCCGAGGTGGAGAGATGGGAAGGCTTGCCCAATCCCATCCTCATCGGCTCCAACCTGCGCTGGACCAGGGACATCGCCAAGGACCGGAGGATCGACATCGCCCAACTCGGACCTGACAAGGGCCGCGTTTTCGTCTTTTCTCATAAGAACCAGAGGGGGATCGCCTGCGTCGCCGGTTCGGACGAAGGCCTGCTCCGGACGGGACGCGCCTTTTTCCTCCGCTGGCCCTATTTTTGGGAGATCTGGGGACGCGATGCCGGCGCCACCTATCTATCCCTTGAGAACGACCTCGCCAAGTTCCTGGGTCAGGAAGAGGTCCTCCTTCACAAGGCCATCGTTCGAGAAGCCCTCTATGAATTCCCACCCGCCGGGTCCGCCCGCGGCGCCTTGAAGAACCTCTCGTTCGCTTCGGGCGAGATCAAGGACCTCGTCGTGGAGATTTACTTCACCGATGGGGACGACCAGAAAAAGGCGCACAAGGCCCTGGACCTTCTCAAGCGCCAGCGCTCGAAAGGCCTGCGGTCCGCCGTTCTCTCCTATCCCGGCTGCGCCCAGATCACCTTTGAGCTTTGGTACGGCAAGAAGAACCTCCAACTGGTCCTTCCCAGACTGGGATCGTCCAAGAGGCTCCTCACCCCGCCGTTCAAGGAAATTGCCGGGGTTGACGGGGAGGCCCGGGATTTCGATCTGCTGAACCTCTTTTCCTCCCGGGGGCTTCACGCCGACCGTGACGGGGACGGGATCCTCGACGGCCTCGAAACGTCGGTCATCATCCCAGAAGGCCTGAACTGCAAAGGATTGGCGGGACTGGCCTCGAAGCTCGTTTTGCCCTCGGCCGGGGCGTCGTTCCCCATCGTCTACCTGGATTCGGAGATCGAGCAGCAGGGGAATGGGCTTGTCGCGCCCATCCTCGTAGGACCGAACAGGCTCTCCCTGGACCTCATGAAAACAGGCAAGCTCAAAATCCCCGCGCTCGAGAACGCCCGGGGCCTCGTCCAGGTCGTCCCCAACGCGTTCAACAAGTCCGGCGCCTTGGTGATCCACTCGCCGGACACTCCCGGTCTGGAAAAGACCCTCGCCTACCTCGCGGAATCGTTCCCCTACTTCGATGATTACGCGGCCGGACAGCCCCAGATCAAGGACGTTCCCGAGGACTTCGAGAGATTTCTCGACGGCGAGAAAGGGGGAGCCGAGGCCTACTTCGACGGCCGGCTGAGGAAGCTGGCCGAGGAGATCAAGGACAGAGACCTGGAGACCTTGGAGGTCCGGTTCACGCTTCCCAGGGAGAACAAGCCTTTTGAAGATGCGGCCAAGAAGAACATGGAAAACTCGCTGAAGGCGCAATCTTTCAGTTTCCAGACGCAAACCCTTAGGGAGAGCAAGAAGATCTTCGAGAAAGAGAAGGAGTTCCCCTGGGAGGGAGACGACGCGATCGCCCTGCTCCAGGACGCCCTGAAGAAAACGGCGGACCCCAAGCCCATAAAGGTCAGCCTCGGCGTAAGCGAGTCCCCCGAGGTCCGCCAGGGATTGAAGAAGCGGATCGAGCAGGTCCTCGCGGAAAACAAGCTGGCCGGTTCAGAAGTCGAGGTCCTTTCGGCCTATAAGCAGGGATTCTTCTGGCTCACGGAAAGGGTCCAAATGTCGCTGAAGAACAAAGACGTGCACCACGTGATCATCCGGTTCACGGCGGACGAGGACCCGCGGAACGTGCTCAAGCGGTCCTACTCCGAGCCCTACCGATGGCTCCAGGAGCTTTATCCGGCCGATGAGATTCTGGCCAAGGAGCTTCAGATCCCCCTGGAAAGGATCGAATTCGAGATCAAACCCGCGGGCGGGCCCATCTACACGGCCTTGGCTTTCGACGAGAAAGGCTCCATCCTCTTTCAGCAGAGCTTTTCTCCCAGGACAAAGGAGATCCCCTTCCTCAACGTCCTGCCGGAGTGGGGCCGGTCCAGGATCACCACCGGCTGGCTGAAGGTGGAGGCCGGGAAGGAGACCGCCCTCGATATCGATCTTCAGATCGACCTGGAACGGTTTTGGGAATTCTACCAGGAGGAGGTCCTCAAACCCGTTTATTCCCACATCCTCGCTAAAACCGGCTACGACCCGACGTTCGCCAAGCAGCCCTATTTCAAAAGGCTTCTTGTCGAACTGTGGGCCAGCGAGCCCGACTTCAGGATCGGGTTGGACGAGGAGATGGTGAGCAGCCTGGAGGCGATGCATGACGAGATCTACTTCGATACGCTCGATTTCCTGAGGGGTATCACACGATTCGACGGGGAGGGCGACGCGCTTGCCGAGGACACCTCGCGCTCCTCGGCCCCCGGGAACGTGCTCCCGCTCATTCACCGTTCGAGCGAAGGCGGGAAAACAAGGACCAAGATCACGTTCGAGGAATGGCCCGCCCTCGCTCCTGAGATGGAGGTCAAGTGGAGGGAAAAGGACCGGGAGGAGTACGTCAGGAAGTTCACCTTCCCCTCGCTTAAGGCGAAGGCCCTGAAGGTCCCCGCGTTCATCTACAACGGCCAGGAAGACCGGATGGAAACCCTTTTCCTCGAGATGGGGATCGAGAAGGAGGCCGATTACCTGACGCTCCTGGATATCCTGGATTCCTACCGGAAGCTCACAGATAAGGGGCTTGTGGCGGACCCGTTCAATTATCCGAAGCTCCGGGCGCTGACGGCCCGCATCAGATGGCAGGACCTTGAGAAGGACGAGAGCCTGCCCATAGTCTTCCAGTCCCAGGAAGAAAAAACGGTCCCTCCCCCCCCCCGCCCGGAAGAAGTCCTTGTCCCCACAGGTGAGACAATCTCGCCCGAGATGTGCCTCGATATCGTCGGCCGTCTTGGCCGGTTCAAGTCCGTCCGCGCCTACATGGGGGGACGGTCCTACGAGGGCAGGCCCGTCCCCGTGCTGGAGGTCTTCACCCCAGTCGAAAAGTACGTTTCCACCGCCCGCCTGGTCACGTTCAAGCCGACCCTCCAGCTGAGCAGCCGCCAGCACGCCAACGAAATCTCCTCCACCAACTACACGCTCCGGCTAGCTGAGCTCCTGGCGAGGGATAGGACCTACCAGGACCCCGTCCGGAAGATCAATTTCGTTATCCAGCCCATGGAGAATCCGGACGGCGCCGCGCTGGCCTTCGAGCTCGCCAAACTCACGCCCTTCCACAGCCTCCACGCCGGACGCTACAGTTCCCTCGGCGTCGATATCGGCGCCCCGCTGAAATCGGCCCGGCCGATCCTGCCGGAAGCAACGGTCCGGTCCAGTCTTTATGCCAAGTGGCTGCCTGACATTTACCTGAACCTCCACGGCTACCCTTCCCACGAATGGGTCCAGCCCTTCTCAAATTACTCCCCCTACCTCTTCCGGGATTATTGGATCCCGCGGGGCTGGTTCGCTTACTACAAGACGCTGAGCCTCCCGATCTACGGGAAATGGAAGGAGGCTGGTGCCGAACTCATGTCCTTCATCACCCAGGAGATCCAGGCGGACGAGAGGATCAGGGAGTCGAACAAGAGATTCTATGACCGCTACAACCGCTGGGCGGCCCGCTGGCAGCCGCACCTCGAGGCGCTCGAGCTGTACGACGGGGTGAACCTTTACGCCAAGCGGCAGTCCTCGGAAGAGAACAGGCTGACCTTCCGAAGTCAGATCACGTTCGTCGAGCAGACGCCCGAGCTCATGGACGAAACGGCCTCGGGGGCATGGCTGAGCTTCCTCTGCGAGCAGGGCCTCGTCTACCTGAGGGCCCACATCAAGTACCTGTCCCAGGTCAAGTTCGAGACCTCACGCATCGAGGAGGAGGTCCGGGAGCGCGTCCGGATCGAGTTCCATCGCAGCCGCCCCGGTCAGGTCCCGAAGACGAAATGAACGGCGGGAAATTTCGTTGTCAATCCCCGCGGAAATTGATAAGATGAGGACCGTACGGTTCGGACATCGATCGAAATGGAACTCCAGACGAGCCTCCTGATCGTTTCCAGGGAATTTTCCCTCTACAGCGCCGTCAAAAAGACCTCGCTGGCCGGAGACCTCAGCCTCTTCTTCTGCCGGCCGGACGAAGACTACCTGTCCATCGTCCGGGAGAACGCCGTCAGGATCGTCCTCGTCGACTCGGCCGAGGCCCGTCAGGAATCGGAGTCCCTTCTGAAGAAGCTGAAAAATTTCGATTCTCTCATCGACGTCGTCATCATGGGCCAGGGGCTCGATTCGGAGGCTATCTTGGGCTGGATCCACCAGGGGGCTACGGACTACGTCGGCCTGCCCCTTCAGCCAGCCACGATCTCTGAAGTCCTCAGGAGGATCTCCGAGAAAAGGGCCCTGCGAAAGGAGACGTTCCAACTCGAGAAGAAGCTTGAAAAAAAATACGTCTTCCAAGGGATGGTCAGCCGCAACCCTTCCATGCTCGAGGTCTTCGGGCTCATCGAGAACATCGCCAAGCACTTCACCAGCGTCCTCATCACCGGGGAAACGGGGACAGGCAAGGAAATGGTGGCCCGGGCGCTGCACGCCACGGGACCGCACCGGGACAAGAACTTCGTCATCTGCGACTGCGCCTCCATCCCCGAGAACCTTTTCGAATCGGAACTTTTCGGCTACAGGAAAGGGGCGTTCACCGGAGCGGACAAGGACAAGCGGGGCCTCTTCGAAGAGGCCGACAAAGGCCTCATCTTCCTCGACGAGATCGCCGAGATCCCGATCGCCGTCCAGGCCAAGCTGCTGAGGGTCCTGGAGAACCACCAGTTCCGGCCCCTGGGCGCCAACGAGAACAGGACCATCGACGTCCGGGTGATCGCCGCGACGAACCGCGATCTCGGCGAAGCCATCCGGACGAACATCTTCCGGGAGGACCTCTTCCACAGGCTGAACAGGGTCGAGATCCACCTGCCTCCCCTCAGGGAGAGGCTCGAGGACATCCCCCTGCTCGTCCGGCACTTCGTCCAAACCCACAGCAAGGACCAATCCAAGAGCGTGCGGGGCGTTTCGCGCGACGTCCAGAAGATCTTCCTGAAGTACGGCTGGCCCGGGAATGTCCGGGAGCTGGAGAACGTCCTGGAAAGCGCCTCCATGATGTGCAAGAAGGATTTCATCGACGTCCCGAACCTGCCCAAACACCTCCGCGATTTCGAAGCCCCCGAGGGCGGGCTATCGTTCCTCCGCAAGGAGAACCTCTCGACGCTCGAAAGCCTCGAAAAGGAGTATATCGCCTATCTCCTGAAGGTCACGAAGAACAACCTCAGGAGAACGGCCAAGATCCTGGGGATCTCCCGGACAACGCTCTACAACAAGTTGGCGAAATTCAAGCTGTCGCGATGATCCGATGTCATGACCTGCCGAACGCTCAGAACGAATATCCGGCGAAGAGTCCGAGGGCGCCGTTCTTGATGTCGTCGCCGGTTCCCTTGGACAGGGAGCCCGTGCCCGCCGTATAGCGGAGGTCGAGGGTAAGCCTCCCCCGCCCCAGGGGATGTTCCAATCCGACACCCGCGGCCAAGCCGAGGTCCGTGTTCTTGACGTTGTCCAGGGTTTCCACCTCGGTCTCTCCGCCGAAGGTCGCCTTCACCCTGGCTCGAACCTTAAAGGCCAACGACGGACCGGCAAAGAGGTGGAGCCTGAAGGACTCGGCGACCGGGAGAAAGAATTTTATCAGGACCGGAACCTCGATATAATCGAGGCCCAGCGTTTCCCGGTAAGCGTCCGCGCCGCTGCCGTTCGAATACTTCGATCCTTTCATGACGAACAGGACCTCCGGCTGGACGGCAAAAAAAGAGCCGAGGCCGAAGGTCAGGAACGCCCCCGCCCCGAAACCCATTCTGGACCTCTGCTCGTAAACGTCATGACCGTGGATATTGGCGTAGGACAGCCCCGCTTTGATGCCGAAGCCCGTGACCTCAGCGCAGACCGGCCCCGAAAAGGGGAGGACCGCCGATCCGACCACAAGAAGAATCGTCATAGTCCTGCGCATCGGTCTGTCTCCTTTGTCCGGCCTTCATTCGGCGATGATGGTCTGGTTCCCTCCAAGTTCCTTGGCCCTGTACATGGCGTTGTCGGCCCGGGACAGGATCACCTCAGGAGTTTCCCTTTCCTTGATGAGGGCCAGCCCCACACTGAGGCTGAGCCGGACACCCGCCCTGTCGGGAAGGAAATCAGAGGTCGCGACGGACTCACAGAGCCTCTGGGCGATGGCCCCGGCTTCACTGATGTCAAGGTCCTCGAACAGGACGGCGAACTCGTCCCCGCCGAGCCGGGTCAGCAGGTCACTGTCCCTCCGGAGCTGTTTCTGGAGCATCTTGCTGAGATCGATGAGGACCTGGTCGCCGGCGTTGTGGCCGAAGGTGTCGTTGACGTTCTTGAACCGGTCGAGGTCCATGACCAGGACGACGCTGTCAACACCGCGACCGGTCCTGGCGATGACACGAGGCAGGTCCGTTTCGAGAACGCGCCTGTTGGGAAGACCGGTAAGAAGGTCATGGGTGGCCTGGAAGATCAGTTCCTCCTCATGGGCCTTGCGTTCCTGGATGTCGGTACAGGAGCCGATGTAACCGGCGAATCTGCCATCGAGGTCATTGAAAGGCCTGCCCAAGCTCAGGACCCAGCGGCAGCGGCCGTCGTGGCGCCTGAGCCGGAACTCCGTTTCGAACGGCTCCCGGAGTTTAAAGGCCTCCAGGAACGCCTGCTTGAACTTCTCTTGGTCGTGATCGTGGATGTCCAGGATCCAACCGTCTCCGGTCTCCTCGGCCAATTTCTTCCCGGTGAACAAGAGCCAGGCCTTATTGACGTAGTTGCATTTGCCGTCGAGTCCCGCCTTCCAGATCTGGGTGGGGAACTCTTCGAAGAGGGTCAGGTGAAAATCACGGGCCCTGGCCACGGTCCTCTCCGCCTGCTTGAGGTAGGAGATGTCGTTCAGGATGACGATCGTCCCGACGAATTTCTCGTAGATGTCCAGCATGCGTTTTAGTTTGATCTGGAAGTGGATGAGCCCCTTCTGGGTCTCGACGTCCTTCTCGAACGTGGTCTCGAGGTCTTCCCCCCCCACGAACGCCTCGAGGGCCTCTTTCAGCCACGGCAGGATCCCGCCGATCTGGGCCTTGCCGTAATAGCTCACGCCGGCGGGAAGGACATCATGGAAGAGATCGAACGCCGCGTTATTGATGTCGTCGACGCGGTTCTCGACGTCGAGGATAAAAGCGGGATTGGGGATGGTCTCGAAGATCGTCAGGTATTTTTCTCTTTCCGGATTCATGAAGCTACCTGATCACTCTATAGCTCATCTTCTCTCCGCAGTCAACCTTGGGTCTCCGGATGTTCGCATTTCTTTTCGCCGAGAAAGAATCCCAGGCTCGGGGTGTGCTCCTCGAATCCCGGGAAAATCGACCCGGCGCTTGCCGCCGGCCTCGGGTCGTTCGCTAGGGGCCGGAGAAAACCGCTAAAAAAGCGTTGGATGGGCTTTGCCGGAGCCGTTCAAAATGACCCGTTTCAATACATTATAGGCAAATAGTTATCATTATATTTATTTACAATTACTTACATAATTAAATAATTTATTTATGTCCATATATTGGACTTATTAGACAATTTTCAATGGGAGCCCATCCTTTCTATATTATGTTTATTTATAATAGTTTAAATAGCCATTAATGGGATGGCATTATTCTTGCTTATAATCCCTGTATCATGAAGATCATCATCAACGATCCCGAGCGATACCATGCCTTTGGTCCGGAAGGCTGGGACGAGGCGATGATATGAAAAGCTACCTTGAATACTACCTTGAAACTGTGAAGGAGAATCCCGGCCTCCCGACGCTCCGGGAGCTCGAGAAGGATTATCTCGGCTTTCTCCTGGAGGTCACGAGGCACAACGTTACACATGTTTCGCGGATCCTGGCCATTTCGCGAACGGCTGTCTACCACAAGATCAGCCGCTACAGCATTTCCAGGCCAAACTGAAGGAGAGCTCTTCTTCGGCCGCCGGACATATCTTTGCCGCGACGGTTTAATCCCGCTCCGCCAACGCTCCTTTCAGATTCGCAAGTCCCCGGACCAAGCTCTCGGTCGGGATCCCGAACCCGAGCCTGAAGCTCCGCGGCTCCTCGAAGAACCTGCCGGGAACGATGGCCGTGTCGTAGCCATCGAGCAGGCGGCGGGCGAGTTCCGTCGCGTCCCCGGCGCCGCGAAGCCTTGGAAAACAGATGATCCCGGGGTCGGGCGCCACCCATTCCAGGATCTCTTGGTCCCGAATGAAGGCGTTGACGATCCGGAGGTTCCCCTCGATGAGGGGCCTTGATCGCCGCCGGATCTCATCGAGCCGGGCGAACATCAGAGCGGCAACCTGTTCCCCGATGAAGACCTGTTCCACGATCAAATAATCCATGAGCCGGCGCAGGACCGCCGCCAGGCCTGCTTGGGCCAGGACCCAGCCGCAGCGAAGTCCTCCCAGTCCAAAAACCTTGGTCAGGCTCGAGGTCACAACGATGTTGGGCGCCAGGCCGAACGCGGTCCCGGCCCTCCCCCCTTCCAGGAATTCGAGGTAGATCTCGTCGATGAGGACCGCCGCGCCCTTCTCTTCGCTCGCCAGGGCCAGCGCCAGGATCTCCTCATGGGAAAGCGCGACCCCGCTCGGATTGTGCGGGTTCGCCAGAAGGACGAGCTTCGTCCGGGGCGTAAGAGCCCGGCGGAATTCTTCCGGGTCGATTCGATAGCCGTTCTCGAACCTTCGTTCGAACCGCGTGACGTTCGCCCCGAACAGCCGGGGCACGGCCAGGAAGGGTTCATAGGCGGGTCTTTCGACCAGGACGTCGTCCCCCGGCCCGAGGAGGGCGGCGCAGACGGAGAAGACCCCCTGGGACGCCCCGACGACCGGGCAGACGTTGTCGACGTGGGCCCGGTGGCGCGCGGCGATAGCTTCCAAGAGCGGTGGATGGCCATAAGGGTGCTCCCCGTTGATCTCCAGGCCGTCCCAATCAACGGCCAGTTCTTCATGGGATAACCCCGTGAGACCGCTCAGGCTCAGGTTGATGCCGGACTTGGGCTTCGTCTTGGCCCAGGCCAAGTATTCAATGGGTTTGATCTCCATGCGTTTTCTCCGTCTTATCGTTCATGAGCCCCATTTTGACCCAGGCAGCGGGAAAAAATCAACAAGACTTTCTTTTTTCGAGATTTTTCATTAAAATGCATGTATCTCACATTGACGCTATCCGGAAAATCCTAGAGGAGGAACGATGAAAAAGACAATCATCTGGGTCATGGCGGGATTGTTGGTCATGTCCATTCTCCGCGTCCAGGGGTTCGGCCAGACTTCAAAAGAGGTCTTGGAAAAGATGATCGATGCCCAGGGCGGACGGAAAGCCATGGAGGCCGCCAAGGACACCACCATATCCGGGACGATGGAACTGATCCAGCAGGGCATGAGCGCCACGTTGACCATGTACCAAAAGGAGCCCAACATGATGCGAATGGACATCGAAGTCATGGGCATGGTCATCACGCAGGCCTTTGACGGCCAGAAGGCCTGGTTCCTCAACCCACAGACCGGCGCCACGGAAGAGATGCCCGAGAATCTCGCCAAGGAGTTCAAGCGCCAGGCCATGGGCAATGATTCCGTCCTCAACCCTGAGAAGTACGGGATCACATACGAACTCAAGGGCACGGAAAAGGTCGGCGACAAGGATTGCCTTGTCCTGGAGCAGACCATGTCCGACGGCCACAAGAGCACTTTGTACGTAGATTCCGCCAGCTACCTCGCCTTAAAAAGCAAAACGATGACCATGGGCCAGATGGGAGGGGGAGAGGTCCTGGCCGAGACCTTTTTTTCCGATTACCGGAAGGAAGGAGACCTCATGGCGGCCCACTCCTTGACCATCCTCCAAGACGGCGCGGAATTCGCCAGGTTGACGCTCACCAAGATCACCTACAACTCCGACCTGCAGGACTCCCTATTCCAGATGGCCAAATGATCTTCGGATCCCCGGGACGATGAATAAAGTTGTTCTCGCCGTCCTGCTCTGCTGCCTCGCAGCCTCCTGCGCCGTCAACCCGGTAACGGGGAAGAAGGAGCTGAGCCTCATCTCCGAGCAGCAGGAGCTCGCCATCGGGAAGGAGACCGACGGCCAGGTCCGCAGTCAATACGGTGTCTACGCCGATGACGGCATGATGGGCTACGTGACGACATCCGGGAAGGTCCTCGCCGAGCATTCCCACCGGCCCAATCTCGCCTACCGTTTTGCGGTCCTCGACAGTCCGGTCATCAACGCCTTCGCCGTCCCCGGCGGCTACGTTTATCTTACGCGCGGCATCCTGGCCCTGATGAACTCCGAGGCCGAGATGGCCGTGGTCCTGGGCCACGAGCTTGGCCATGTCAACGCCCGGCACAGTGTGAAGAAGATGAGCCAGATGATCCTATTCCAGGCCGGCCTGGCCATCGGCAGCGCCATCAGCGACACGTTCGCCAAGATCTCCGGCATCGCCGGGATCGGCGTCTCCCTCCTTTTCCTGAAGTTCAGCCGTGACGACGAGCGCGAGGCCGACGCTCTCGGCGTGGCCTACGCCCGAAGTGCGGGCTACGACCCCTCCCGCATGGTCGATTTCTTCAATTCCCTCGAGAGAATGGGCGATCTCT
>Ga0315284_10014296_pt1 | contig 11304 bp, 5 predicted proteins | sample YL17G09_16_MG_FD_203696 | JGI IMG/M metagenome (GOLD analysis project Ga0315284, IMG submission 203696) | Sediment microbial communities from Yellowstone Lake, YNP, Wyoming, USA - YL17G09_16 | ecosystem: Environmental > Aquatic > Freshwater > Lake > Sediment | place: USA: Wyoming | collected...
TGGCTCCCGGCCGATGAGGTTGACCCCCCCCGCCCGCAGCCGCCGGCGGAACAGGTCCTGCGGGCCCCCCACCACGATGGCGTTGCGGGAGGCATCGATGGCCACCACGTAGCGCGGCCGGGGAGTGGTCAGGCCCAACCGCCGCCGCTGGCCGATGGTGTAGTTGATGATCCCCTGGTGCTCGCCGATTTGGCGACCGGCGGTATCCAGCACCGGCCCGGGTGCTGCCGCCTGGGGCAGCAGGCGGCGCACAAACTCCGGGTAGCGCTCATCCACGATGAAGCAGATGTCCTGGCTCTCCGGGCGCTCCGCCACCGGCAGCCCCCACTGCCGGGCGCGCTCCCGGGTGGCGCTCTTGGTGATCTCGCCCACCGGGAGCAGGGTCTGACCCAGCTGCTGCTGGGTCATCCCGTAGAGAGTGTAGGATTGATCCTTGGCCCTGTCAACTCCGGTGAGCAACAGCCATCGTCCCCTGCGGTCATCCCGGCGCACCCGCGCGTAGTGGCCGGTGGCCACCCAGCGGGCCCCCAGCTGCCGGGCGCGCTCCAGCAGCGCGCCGAACTTCACGTAGCGGTTGCAGTTGATGCACGGGTTGGGGGTGCGCCCGGCCGCGTAGTCGCGGCAGAAGGGGTCAATCACCGTGCACTGGAACACCTCGCGCAAATCCAGCACGTAATGGCGGATGCCCAGGTGCGCCGCCACCCGGCGGGCATCCTCCACCGCGGCCACCGAGCAGCAGAGCCGGGCGCCGGGCGCGGGGTGGCGGCAGAGCTCCTCCGGCCATAGCCGCATGGTGGCCCCCAGCACCTCGTAGCCCTGCTCCCGGAGCAGGCCGGCGGCCACCGCGCTGTCCACCCCCCCGCTCATGGCCACCAGCACGCGCTCAGCCATGGCGGGGGCCCGCCCGGCCGGGCCCGTCCCGCCGTGCCCGCAGCGACTGCAGGCGGGCGGCGATGGTGCGCTCCAGGCCGCTCTCGCTGGGCTCATAGTAGGGCTGGCTGGGGATGCCCTGGGGCAGGTACACCTGGTCCACCCAGTGCCCGGGGTAGCTGTGCGGGTAGCGATACCCCTCCCCATGCCCCAGCCGGGCCGCCCCCGGGTAGGAGGCATCCCGCAGGTGGGTGGGCACGGGTGGGGCGCCCACCTGCTCCAGGTCAGCCGTCGCCCGGTCGATGGCGGTGACGGAGGAGTTGCTCTTGGGGGCGGTGGCGATGTAGATGGTGGCTTCCGCCAGGGGGATGCGGGCCTCCGGCAGCCCCACGTACTCCACCGCGTGCGCGGCCGCGGTGGCCACCAGCAGGGCCATGGGGTCGGCCATGCCTACGTCCTCGGCGGCGTGGATCACCAGCCGGCGGGCGATGAAGCGCGGGTCCTCCCCGGCCTTGATCATCCGCGCCAGGTAGTGCAGGGCCGCGTCCGGGTCGCTCCCCCGCATGCTCTTGATGAAGGCGGAGATGACGTCGTAATGCTGATCGCCGGCCCGGTCGTAGCGCACCGCCCGCTGCTGCATGGCCGCCTCCAGCAGGGGCAGGTCCACTCCCCGCTCGCCCTCCGGGGAGGGAGCGGCCATGGCCGCCACCAGCTCCAGGGTGTTCAGTGCGGCCCGGGCATCGCCCTCCACCGCGCCCACCAGGTGCTCCATCGCCTGCGCACTGAGCACCACCCGCTGGCTGCCCAGCCCGCGCTCCTGGTCGGCCAGCGTGCGCTCCACGATGGTGCGGATGTGCTCCGGGCCCAGGGGCTCGAAGGTGAACACCCGGGAGCGGGAGATGAGCGGGGAGTTGATGCCGAAGAAGGGGTTCTCGGTGGTCGCCCCCAGCAGCACGATGGTGCCGTTCTCCACGTGGGGCAGGAACGCGTCCTGCTGGGCCTTGTTGAAGCGGTGGATCTCGTCCACGAACAGGATGGTGCGCTGGCCGGTCTCCCGGCGGCGGCTGGTGGCCTCCGCCACCACCCGGCGCACGTCCGCCACCCCGGAGGTGACGGCGCTGAAGGACTCAAAGCGGGCCTTGGTGTGGGCGGCGATAATCATGGCCAGGGTGCTCTTGCCGCAGCCCGCCGGGCCGTAGAAGATGGCCGAGCGCAGGCCATCCTGCTCGATGGCATGCCGCAGCGGCTTGCCCAGCCCCACCAGGTGTTCCTGGCCCACGAACTCCTCCAGGCTGCGGGGGCGTATGCGAGCGGCGAGCGGGAAATCGGCCCCGGGCTCGGGAGGGCTCTCGCCGAACAGGTTGAGGGCATCCGGGGGTGGCTTGTGCACGGCCCGATGATAGCATGGCTCCTACCCCCGGTCAACGCGGCCGGGCCGGCGCTCCAGGAGCCGGAAAGACTTCCGCTCGCCGCGGAGAAGTATCTAGGGCATGACCCCGACCGCCAGGCTCCCCGATTGGATCAAGCCTCCCCACCCCAAGCGGCCGGCCCTGGGCCGGATGACCCCCGTGCTGCGGGCGCTGGGGGTGCACACCGTGTGCGAGCAGGCTCGCTGCCCCAACGTGGGCGAGTGCTTCGGGCGGGGGGTGGCCACCTTCCTCATCCTGGGGGAGTGCTGCACCCGCAACTGCGCCTTCTGCGCGGTGGCGCACGGCCGCCCGGCTCCGCCCGACCCCGAGGAGCCGGCCCGGGTGGCCGCCGCCGCTGCCCACCTGGGCAGCCGGCACGTGGTAATCACCTCCGTCACCCGGGACGACCTGGCGGACGGCGGCGCGTCCTATTTCGCCGCCACCGTGTCCCAGGTGCGCAACAGGGTGCCGGGGGCGGCAGTGGAAGTGCTGGTACCAGACTTTGCCGGCAACCCGCAGGCGGTGGCGGCGGTGCTGGCGGCAGCCCCGGAGGTGTTCGGCCACAACGTGGAGACGGTACCGCGGCTCTACCCCCGGGTCAGGCAGGGCGCCGATTACCAGCGCTCGCTCGCCGTGCTGCGCTGGGCGGCCGCGCACCGGGGCGGCGCCACCAAGAGCGGGCTGATGGTGGGGCTGGGGGAGAAGCTGTCAGAGGTGTGGGAAACTCTGTCCGACCTGCGCGCGGCGGGGGTGGACATGGTGACCGTGGGCCAGTACCTGCAGCCCTCTCCCGCCCAGCTTCCGGTCACCCGCTACGTGCCCCCGGCCACCTTCCGCCGGATCGCGAGCCGGGCGCTCGCCCTGGGGTTCCGGGAGGTCAGTGCCGCCCCCCTGGTGCGCAGCTCGTACCACGCCGGCGAGATGCTGGAGCCGCGGCTCCCTTAGACCATGCGCAATCTGTGGAAACTGCTCCTGGTGCTGGTACCGGCGATCATCATCCTGGTGATCGCCCTCATCGCCTTGCGCCAGGCCGGCCGTTTCCCCGAGGCGGCCCGCCGCAGTGTCGAGTCCCAGCTCCGCCAGGCGACCAACCGCCCCGTGCAGACGCGCCGGGTGCAGGTGGGCCGCCGGCAGGTGGTGATCGAGGACCTCACCATCTACGAGCGCACCGGCCGGCAGGTGCTCGCCCACGCGCCCCGAGTGGTGGTCGAGTACAGCCTCCCCGGCGCTTTGCTCCAGCCTGGCAACCTGGTGGGCGCCATCCGCTCCGTCATCGTCTACCAGCCCGAGCTCTATCTGCGCCGGGACCGGGAGGGGGTATGGAACGTAGCAGACCTGCTCGCCCGCCCGCCCAGCGTGGCCCGCTTCCGGGGGCGGGTGCGGGTGGTGGACGGCCTGGTGCGGGTGAGCGACTTTCACCCTCCCGGCAACCTGCCCATCCCCCAGGACAACACTTTCCGCCGGCTTGATGCCACCGCCTACCTGCTTCCCAACGGCCGCACCCACTTGGCGCTGGGCGGGCTGGGCCCGCCCGACCGGCTGGCTCGGGTACGCCTGGTGGGCGCCCTGGGGGGCCGGGAGCCGGCGTTTGGTACGGTGCGGCTGGAGGGGGCCGACCTGGCCTATGCCTGGCGCTACCTGCGGCCGGGCAGCGCGGCGACGGTGTCGGCAGGATTTGGGGACATCTCCGCCACCCTGCTCGCCACCCAGGGCCAGCCGCTGATCGTGGGGCAGGCCGCGGTGCGGGCGGCCACCTTCCGCCTGCCCCAGCTCCCCCGCACCTTCGCCGCCACCAGCGGCCGCATCGTGCTCACGCCCCGGGACCTGTGGCTGCGCGGGGTACGGACCACCGTGGGCAGCTCGCCGGTGCGGGTTTCGGGGCTGGTCACGGACTTCGCCCGCCCCCGCCTGGCATTGACGCTCGCCTCCGACCGGGTGGCGCCAGCGGAGGCGGCGGCCATCTTCCCCCGGGGGCTGCCGGAGGCCATCGAGCTTCCGGCTCCCGTGGCGGTCCAGGCCCGGCTGCAGGGCGTGGTGGGCGCGCTGCAGGTGGCCGGCACCGTGCGCGCCGGGGCGCTGGGCATCAGCAGCATTCCCCTGCGCCAGGCGCGCTCCCAGTTTGCTTACGGCGGGGGGGCGGTCTACCTGGACCAGGTGCGCGCCGCCCTGGGGGGCGGGGTGGCCACCGGCCAGGCCTGGGTGCTGCCCGGCCCACCGGGGCAGACCGCGGCCGCCCTGGTGGGCAACGTGCAGAACGTCAGCCTGGAAACGCTGCGGGCGGTGGTGCCCCGGTCGGTGACCGGCCGCGCCAGCGGGCCCATCGCCCTGGTCTACCGGCCCCAGGTGGGGCTGATCGCCAGCCTGGACCTGCGCCAGGGCCGCCTGGGCACACTCGCTTACCAGCGCGGCCACGCCGTGCTCGCCTACCAGGCCGGGGACCTGCAGCTCTCCTATGCCCAGCTGGAGACCGCCCTGGGAGCCGTCACCGCCGAGGGCAGGGTGAGCGCCCAGGGAGAGCTCGACCTGCAAGTGGCCGCCTCCCAGGTGAACCTGGCCCAGCTCGCCCGCCAGCTCGGCCAGCGCCGCACCTGGGGGCTGGGCTTCCTCTCCGGCCGGGTCACCGGCACCCTGGAGCGGCCGCTGTTCTCCGGCCGGGTGCAGGCCGTCAACGCCATGGTGGCGGGGCAGCGGCTGAGCCTGCTGGCCGCCTCCGTACAGTCCACGGGCGAGCAGGCGCAGGTGGAGGGCGTGCTCTTCTTCCGGGGGGCCGAGGTGGCGCTGTCGGGGACGGTGGGGATCCCGGCCGCGCGGGGCGAGCCGGTGCCCCTCGCCCTGCAGTTTGAGGTGCGCCGCGCCTCCCTGGCCGCCGTGCTCGAGCTGGCCGGGGTGGAGCAGGGCGCCCAGGGCATGGTGCAGGCCAACGTGCGGGTGCGGGGCACCCTGGAGCAGCCCCAGGTGATCGCCGACCTGGCGGTCTATGCCCCGGTGCTGGCCGGCCAACCTTTCGACGAAGGCGCCGCCTACCTGACCTATGCCAACGGCCGGCTGCTGGTGGAGGATGCCCGGCTGCTGGTGGACAGCTCGGTGATCCGGGCCAGCGGCAGCATCGGCCCCCAGGGGCAGGTGGACATCGCCATCGCCAGCGACCGGCTGGAGCTGGCTCGGCTAGTGGTGCCGGCGCTGCGCGACCTGGGGTTGAGCCTGAGTGGGGAGGCCCTGCTCACCGGCCAGGTGACCGGCACCCGGGAGCAGCCCCAGGCCCGGCTCACGGTCACCTCCTCCACCTTGCAGATCGCCGGCCAGCCCTTCACCGACCTGGCACTGCACCTGCGCTGGCAGCCGGGCCTGGTGGTGGTGGAGCAGGGCTCCCTGCAGCAAAGCACGGCCAGCTACACCCTGAGCGGCCAGGTGAACACCGCCCGGGAGCTGCTCTCCCTCACCGGCCGCGTCAGCGACACCAGCCTGGCCACCTGGCGGGGCGCCCTGGAGGACCGGCGCACCCGGTTTGAGCCGGGGACGCTCTTGCGCAAGTTCGCCGACCAGCTCGCCAAGCTGCCCCGCCCCCTCACCGGCCGCCTGAGCGCGGACCTGGCCATCTCCGGCAGCTTCGATCAGTCGCTCACCCAGCTCTCGTTTGAGGCCGCGGACGCCACCATGGCCGGGTCGGCGCTCCCCCAGGTTACCGGCCGGCTGCAGATCACCCCCCGGGAGGTGCAGATCAGCGCGCTGGAGGCCCGCCAGGGTGAATCCTATGCCACCGTGCGGGGTACGGTGCAGCTCGCCGGCCCCCTGGACCTGGACGTGGACGCCTTCAACCTCAACGCCCGCCTGTTTGAGTCCTGGATCAAGCTCCCGGTGCAGGGCTCCGCCGACGTCACCGCGGTGGTCAGCGGCACCCTGGCCGAGCCCCAACTGGTGGGGTCAGCGGAAATCGTGGACGTGCGGGGCGGTGGCATCCAGCTCGACAGTGTGCGGGTCACCCGCTTCAGTCTTGCCGAGCAGCGGCTGACCCTGGAGGAAGTGGCCCTGGTGCGGGCCAGCCACCGCGCCCTGCTCTCCGCCAGCCTGCCCGTGCGCATTTCCCCCTTCGGGCTGGTCGGCGACCAGCCGCTCCGGGTCACCGTGGACCTCAGCGGCCAGGACCTGGCCCTGGTAGCCGGGGTGGTGCCCGGGATCGGCGACGCCAGCGGGCCGCTCAACGCCAGCCTGGTGATCAGCGGCACGCCTGACGATCCCGCCCTGGACGGCTTCGTCACCGTGCAGTCCGGGCGGATGCGGGTGTCCGGCCTGGCCCAGCCCGTCACCAATCTGAACGTGGACATCACCCTGGCCGGCCAGAGCCTGGTAGTGCGGCAGCTGCGCGGCCAGGTGGGCCGGGGGACCATCACCGCCACCGGCACCGCCACCCTCACCACCCTGGTGCCGGACGAGCTGGAGCGCAACCAGTACCAACTGGCTCTCACCCTGCGCGCCCTCCCCCTCTCCGTGCCCCGGGTGCTGGAGGGCCGGGCCGACGCCGACCTCACCCTTACCAACCCGCCCGGCGGCCGCCCCGCGGTGCTGGGTGGGGAGATCCGGCTGAGCAACGTCACCGCGGCCGTCCCCCCCAGCGGCCAGGTGCAGGCCGCGCTGCTGCTGCCGCCGGTGAACGTGGCCCTGGACGTGAGCGTGATCGCCCGGGAGAACGTCTGGCTGCGCACTCCGGCGGCCAACATTCAGCTCGCCGGCGTGGGGCACATCGGCGGCAGCCTGGCCAGCCCGGCGGCCTCCGCCAGCCTGGAGAGCCGGCGGGGCGTGCTCAGCTTCCCCGGCGCCCAGTTCCAGCTCACCTTCGCCGCGGTGGATATCTACGTGCCGCCCCCGGTCACTCCGCCCACCGGCGGCCCCCCGGTCTTCAGCCCGCGCCTCACCCTGCGGGCCGAGGGCCAGGCGCTGGTGCAGGCCTACCGGGTGTTTCTCACGGTGGCCGGGCCCATTGACGACCTGCAGCCGCAGCTCCGCTCCATCCCCGACCTGCCCCAGTCCGAGCTTTATGCCCTGGTGATCGGCGTCGGCGCCGGGCCAGCCGCCTTCGGGGAACAGACCCGCCAATTGCTCACCGCCGGCCTGGGGTCACTGGTCGCCCGCCCCCTGGAACAGGTGCTCGCCGCCGGGCTGGGCCTGGCCGAGTTCTCGGTGGAGTTCGGGGTGGCGGAGCCGGTGCGGGTGCGGGTGGGGCAGTACCTGGTGGACCGGCTGTACCTGGCCTACGCGCGCTCAGTCACCGGGTCCACCCCCACCTGGCTCTGGCGCGCCACCTACGAGATCACGCCTTCCTTCTGGCTGGGCTTCAGCGTCAACGAGCGCCAGGAACAGCGCTTTGAGCTGCAAAGCGTGTTCCGGTTCTGAGCGAGGCGTCCGGCAGCCGGCACGGGCAGCAGAAACGTTTGCCCGGCAAGTGCCTGCCCGGGGCACTAAACAGCAAGCTCGCGGCGTAGTATAATGGGCTAGCCTTCCCGGTAAGCGAGGGTGAGCTTGGTTTGGGTGTTAGCCCTTTCCATCCTGGCCACCGTGGTGGCGGCCCGCCGCAGTGGGTGGGGGCCGGCAGTAGGCAGGCAGGCCGTGGCCTGGCTGCCGGCGCTGCCGCTTGTGGTGCCGGGAGTGCTCGCCTGGCTGGGGCCAGGCTTTCCCTCGCTCTATCGCACCCTGGCCCTGCTCTTGGTGGCTTTCTGCCAGCTTGCCCTGCTCTTCCCCGAACGCAAGGCCGTGCCCGGGTCCCGGCGGGTGGTGCTGGTGAACGTGGGGTGGCTGCTGGGCGCAGCCGTGGCGCCCACGGTGCTGGCGGTGCTGGCTTTCCGCCACTACCTGCTCTTCCGCTATCCCGGCCTGGGCACCCCGGATGACGGGCTGCTCTTCTACGCCGCCAAGCGGCTGGCGGAGGGGGGCGGGCTCTACCGGGACGTGCAGTACCCCAGCGGCGCCGGGATGCCGGTGCTGCTATCCTTGCTCTACCGGCTGGCGGGTCCCTCGCTGCCCCTGGGCAAGGGGTTCCTGGCCGTGTTCGCCGCCTTCGGGGCGGTAGCCACTTACCTGCTCGGGCGCAAGGTCACTTCCAGCCTGGTCGCTTTCCTGGCCGCCCTGGCCACGCTTTCCCTCCCCCTGCCCGCCGGGCTGAGCTTCGCCCTGCTCGCGGTCGCGGCCGCGTTCATGGAGCGCTGGCGGCGAGACGTAGCCTGGGGGGTGGCCGGGCTGCTCAGCGGGATGGCGGTGATCTTCGATCCCCTGATGGGCCTGCTCGGCGCCTATGCCCTGGTGGTGATGCTGGGGGTGAGGCAGGTGGCTCCGGTGCGGCTCCGGGTGGCCCCCGGCCTGGACCTGGGCCTGGACTGGCAGACCCTCACCTGGTACCTGGCCGCCCTCGCCCTGGTGCTGCTGCCAGCGGCCTGCGTGCTGCGCTACCTACCCGGCACCTGGTCCTGGATGCTGGCGGATCTGCGCGCCCATCCCTGGGGGTCGCTGCAGTCAACCGAGATCGCCGCCACCCCCCTGCTCCCCCTGGTCCCCGGCACCGGCGGCTGGGCCGGCTGGCAGGCGGCCGCGGAGTGGCTGGTGTCGGTGAGCGGGATGGTGTTCTGCCTGCTGGCCGGCCTGGTACTGCTGGTGCGCCTGGCCGCCCGGCAGTGGCGGGAGCGGGAGTTCCTGGTGCTCACCCTGGTCTTCATGGCCGGCGCCCTCACCCTGCGCCCCGTCCCCGGTCACGGCTACCTGGCCCCCGTCTACCTGCTGGGGGCCTACGTGGTGGGGTGGGCAGCCAGCGCCCTGGGCAAGGTGCTGACCGGCTCCACCCGGCCGGGCAGCCTGGTGTGGGCGCAGGTGTCTGGGCTGATCCTGGTGGCGGCGCTGTGGCCGCTGGGCTGGTGTTTCACCGGGGAGCGCGCGGCCTGGGCGACCCCGTCTCCGGTGGAGATGAGCCTGGTGGGCGTGGGCACCCTTTCCGGCGGGCTGCAGGCCCCGCCCGCCGAGGCGAATCCCGCCCGGGAGGTGGCCCGCAGGGTGCAGCAGGTCACCCGGCCCGGGGACCCGGTGCTGGTGCTGCCCTGCGCCCCGGTGCTCTACTTCCTTTGCCACCGCCCGGCCGCCACCCGGCTGGCCGCGCCCAGTCCCCAGGACCTGGACCCGCCCACCGTGAAGGAGCTGCGCCGGCTGGTGATCACGGGCAAGGTGCGGGCGTTGGTATTGGACGTGGAAGAGATGGGCAAGACGCAGTGGCAGCTCGCATCGCTGGCCGGAGCTACCGGCCGGATGAAGCTGGTGGGCAAGTACGACCGTTACCGGGTGTGGATCCCTCTCTTGCCGCTACGGCCCCCCCTGCTGCCGGGGCTGGCGCAGGGCGCGCTGCCCTAGGTTGGGCTCTCGGCCTTTTCGGTCTTCGCCTCGGTGCCCTCGCTTTTGGCCGGTGTCTCCCCGCCGTTGTCCCCCGGCTTGGATTCCTTGCGCGCGTTATCGGTGACGTAGAACCCCGAGCCCTTGAAGATGATGGCCGGCACCGAGAGCACCTTGCGCAGCTCCCCGCCGCAGTCGCATTCCGTGAGCGGCGGGTCGCTGAAGCGCCGCATCACCTCGGTGCGCTTCTGGCAGGACGAACAGACGTACTCATAGATGGGCATGACCGGTGAGCCTCCCGCGGCAAACGCCAAGGCCGCCCTCGCGGCGCGGCCTTGGCTTGCTTGCTCTGGAGTATAGCACTACGCTCCCGCCGCGGCAACTCCCGGCGGGTTAGGGGGCGGTCGGCCCGGCCTCCACCAGCACGTACCCCTGCGGGTGCAGGTACTTGCGGGCTGCAGCCGCCACCTGCTCCTTGCTGATGGCCGCCAGGATCCCGGGCAGCCGGTAGGGGTAATCCAGCCCCAGCCCGTAGAACTCGGCGTCCGCCAGGTTGCTCGCAATCCCGGCGTTGGTCTCCATGCGCAGGGCGAGCGAGCCAGCCGCGAAGTCCTTCCACAGGGTCATCTCCCGGTCCGTCACCCCCCGCTCCCGGATCAGCTTGATCTGGCCCAGGGCGGAGGCCACCGCCCGGTCCACGTTGGCCGGGTTCACCCCCATCCGCAGCACCCAGGGGCCGTCCTCGCGCAGCGCGCGGAACTGGCTGTAGACGTAGTAAGCCAGCCCTTGCTCGTCGCGGATAGTCTGGGTCAGCCGGCTGGCGAACCCCCCGCCCCCCAGGATGTAGTTGAGCAGCAGGGCGTGATGATAGTCCGGGCTGCGCCGGGAGACCCCGGGGCCGCCCAGGGCGAGGTCCGCCTGCGTCTTCCCCGGGATGGGCCGCACCACCACCACCGGCTGGGGCGGCAGCGGCGCGGGGGCCAGGGAGATGCCCGGCGCGGGACCCTGCGCCTGCCAGTCGCCCAGGTAGCGGGTCGCCAGCTCCTGCACCTGGGCCGTCTTTACGTCTCCCACCACGGTGAGGATGAGCGTGTCCGGCCGGTAGTAGCGGGCGTGGAAGTCCACCAAGTCCTGGCGGCTGATGGTGCGCACCTGGTCCAGCTCCCCATCGGGCACGAAGTGCAGGGGATGCCCGGCCGGGTAGAGCGCGGCATAGAACGCCCGCTCCGCCACCTCCCCGGTGTCGCTTTGCGCCTCCTGGAGCTCGGTTTCGGTCACCGCCCGCAGCTTGAGCACCTCCTGCTCGGGGAAATCGGGGTGGCGCAGCTCGTCCGCCAGCACCCGCATCACCAGTTCCAGGTCGGGGGTGAGCGCCTGCCCGCTGATGGAGGCCACCTGGATGCCGCCGGAGATGTTCAGCCCCGCGGCCACGAACTCCAGCTCCTGCGCGATCTGCTGCCAGGTGCGGGTGGTGGTGCCCCGGGAGAGCGCCCGGGCGGTGAGGTTGGCGAGGCCGGCCTTCCCCGGGGGATCGTAGATGGCCCCCGCCCGAATCATGCCCGCCAGCGCCACCGCCGGTACCGCGTGGTTCTCCTGCACCACCAGCACCATCCCGTTGGGGAGCACGACGCGCGAGGTGGGCGGAGCCGTTACCGGGGCCGGG
>Ga0315284_10014297_pt1 | contig 11304 bp, 7 predicted proteins | sample YL17G09_16_MG_FD_203696 | JGI IMG/M metagenome (GOLD analysis project Ga0315284, IMG submission 203696) | Sediment microbial communities from Yellowstone Lake, YNP, Wyoming, USA - YL17G09_16 | ecosystem: Environmental > Aquatic > Freshwater > Lake > Sediment | place: USA: Wyoming | collected...
TCCGCCAAAAAAATACTCATCATGAAATAAATTAACGATATTTATTTGTTTAGATTTTATTTTCAACAAAAAATCATTATCATCATAATCTACGCCAAACGTATAATCATAACTAAAATTTTTCACTAATTCAAATGTTTTACGAGTCATTGCAGTTAAAAAATGATAATTCGTTATATTATTTCGACCATGATACCATTTACTAATTCTTCCGAAAATATTCTCTCTTAAATATATATTCGGGGTTAAATCCTTTATTTTATATATTTCATTATTTCCTTCAAATGAATCTATTGCTTTAACATCAAATGAATAGTAATTATTATCAGTAATATTCATTGAGACCCATCCTAATACATCTCCTACGTGACATACTTCCGAATTTTGAATAACTACTTTGCTACCTTTAATAAATTTAAACCCAATATTATAATTTACTACTGGATTTATCCAATTCTTATTTTCCTTACGAATGATTATTAGATCTATATAAAATGCATATCCATTAATCATACTATGTATAATTGGATTTACATCGGAATCATCTACTATAATTAAATGAACATGTTTAAATGAACATTTTTCTATTGTATCTAATGTATAATAGACTTGTCTTGAACGATTCGAAGATGTCATAACTATAGATATTGTATCATCATAAATTGGAATATTTGGATAATTATAATGTGTAATCATTGAACTATCAAAATTTTCAACTTTCTCAATTATTTCAAAAATTTTTTTTTTATTTGAAATGAGTGTTTGCATGTTATATAATATTATCAAATGAGATTTTAATATTTATATTCTTTGGTAACTTTATTTCAGAATTTTTATAAAAATGTTTTTTTAAAATACATTTACGAAATGAATTCATTTTTTTTGTAAATTTACTTTTATCAAAAATTAAATGTATATTTTTATTATTTGACTTTAATATTTGTTTTTGTAATTCTAATAAATCCGTTTTTTGTGAAATATAAAATTTTTTACATGCTAAGGTCGTATTTTCAATAAAATCAATATACATTTTATTTAAATTATAATATTCAACTTTTTTATTAAATATTTCTAAATTACTTTCTATATTTTTCCATTTTAGGTAAGATGATGTATGATATAAGTGTATTCCACCTAAATTATATTCATCGTGAAATAAATTAACTATTTTTATATTTTTAGACTTTATCTTTAATAAAAAATCATTATCATCAAAATTTATTCCGAATGTATAATCATAACTAAAATTTTTTATCAATTCAAATGTATTTCTTGTTATTGCAATTAAAAAATGATAATTACTTACTTTTTTCCTTCCTTGATACCATCCTACTTCCCAGGAATGATATATATTTTTACTATAAATCTCAGTCGTTAAATTAGCCGTATTATATATAACTTCATTATTTTCAAAAGAATTAATTGCTCTAATATCAAATGAATAGTAATTATTATCAGTAATATTCGTTGAAACCCAGCTTAATATATCTCCAATATAACATACTTCCGCATTTTGTATTATTACCCCACTTCCTTTAATAAATTTAAATCCAATATTATAATTTACAACAGGATTTATCCAATTTTTATTTTCAGTGCGAATATAAATAAGATCAATATGGAATGCATATCCATTTATACATTCTTTTTTAATTGGGTCTATATCAGAATCATCTACTATAATTAAATGAACGTGTTTAAATAAACACTTTTCAATTGTTTGTAATGTATGATAGGCTTGTTTTGATCGATTTGAAGATGTCATAATAATTGATATTGTATCATTATAAATTGGAATATTTGGATAATTATAATGAATGAATAATGAACTATCCAATTGATCTACTTTATTTTTAATTTCAAAAATAGTATCTTTATTTGAAATTAATGTTTGCATATATTTATATTTTATATGATATTTTAATATTTATATTCTTTGGTATTTTTATTGAAGAATTTTTATAAAAATATCTACTTAAAATACACTTTCGAAAAGTATTCATTTCTTTCGTATAATTGTTTTTATCAAATATTAAGTTTATATATTTATGCTCCAATCCTAAAAAATTATTTTGTAATTCTAGTAAATTAGTCTTATCTGTAATATGATAATTATTGGATATTTCAATAAGATTATTTGGATAAATTTGAATATCATATCCTCTATTTATAAATAATTTCAATGTTAGATTATTTTTATATTCTGCTATTTTATTATTATTTATATCATCATCGTATGAATAATCAATCATATTTATACTTTTTGAATAATTATTTTTGAATGTTTTAAAAATAAATTTTTTTTCCCAAAAATTAATGCATTCTTTTATTTTAGTATTATTTTTATCATATACACAAAAAACTATATTTAATTTTATATTTTTTATAGTATTTGATAGAAATATTGCATCTTCATTTATAAAATTTATTATATTATTTTGTATTTTATATATTTGTGAATTTTCATGTAAAATAATTCCAATTAATATATTCATGTCAGAATATTTTGCATCTTTTTTATCACAAAGAAATGGATATGGCATAAAATTACATAATTTCCAATCATTTGTTATATTCATATTTTTACATTTTTTATCATATATTTTTTTATTAATATTCCATTTTTCATCTCTATCATTAATAAGACTTTTTGTTTTTTCATGATATAAATGTATAACAAATGGTTCAGAATCAGAAAATGTATTCGTTTTAAATTGAAAATTATTAACAATCAATCTTTTTATAAAATCATTATCATCAAAACATATTCCATTTGCATAATCTTTATCAAAACCTCCATTCATTTTATTCATCAAATCATCCCGAAATATTGCTCCAAAATAATGATAAGCTACAAAATTGTATAAAAAATGATTAAGCCATCCTCCAACTGAATCTTTGAATGTATTATTCCCACCTGGAACTATATGATAATTACTCTTTTCTTTCCATAATTTATTAATATATGCATATATATCTTTATTACTATTCTGAGAATAAATATATTCATTATCTTCAAAATTATTTAAACCATAACAATTAAATGTTAACCAGTCATTTGACTTTAAATTATTAATAACATATGATAATGCATCACCAATATGACAAACTTCCGCATTCTGTAAAATAATAATGTCACCAGTTGATTCGCTAATTCCTTTATTATAACCAATACATGGATTTATCCATGTTTTTTCCTCTTTTTTTATTGTAATTAATTTAATATCCATATTAAGATTCGAAAAATCATTTTCATTTAAAATATCTTCAGGATTATCAGAACAATCATCAATAATAATAATTTCTATATTTTTATATAATGAATCATTAATTGTTTTTATTGTATGAAATAATTGTTTTTTTCGATTATAATACCCAATAATAATAGAAATTTTCATATATTATATATAATAAAATTTTATTATCAAATTTTTTGGAATTTTTATTTCTGAATTTTTATAGCAATACCCTTTAAGAATACATTTTCGAAAAGTGTTGATTACCGCTGTCATATCTTTTTTATTAATATAAAAATTCAAAATTTTATTATTTGTAAATTGCATAAATAAATTCTGTATTTCAAGTAAATTTGTATTATTATTGATTGGAATATCAATAATATCAATAATATCTATTTTTTGTTTAATTATATCAATATATTGACCTGTTTTCTCATAATATCCTTTTTTCTTATTAAATATATTTTCGTTACTTTCTATTTTTTTCCTTATTTTTTTTATACTTGAACTATGCCATAAATGGATTCCTCCAAAATGGTATTCATCTTGAAATAAATTTATTATGTTAATATTATTTGCAATTATTTTCAATAAAAAATCATCATCATCATATGAAATACCCATTGTGTAATCATAACTAAAACTTTTTATTCTATTAAAAGTATCAGTTGTCATCCCTGTTAAAAAATGATAATTCACTATTCTTTCTCGCCCTTGATACCATATTCCAAATAATGAATCATTATTATAAATATCAATCTGATTTATATTACTTTGATAAATATCATCATTTGCACTCAATGATTTTGCCGCTATCACATCACATACATAATAATTGCCTGGGGTTATTTGTGATCCTATATAGCCCAATACATCTCCCACATGGCAAACTTCTGCATTTTGTATAACTACTTTACTCCCTTGAATATATCCGAAGCCTACATTGTAATTCACAACTGGATTTACCCAATTTTTATTATTTTGGTTTATCGATATAAAATCAATATAAAATGGGTATTTTGCTAATTCTTCTTTTGTAATGGGGTCCACATCAGAATCATCAACTATTATCACTTGGATTGCTTTATGTGAGCTATTCTCAATAGTTTGTAGAGTAAAATAGGTCTGCTTCGAGCGATTTGAAGCCGTCATAACAATTGAAATTGTTTCCTCTGTAATAGGAATATTTGGAATTTGCAAGTGGTTACCCAAAAATTCATCTTTTTCCTCTACTTTTCTTTTTAGTTCAAAAATCTTGTCTTTATTCACCATTAATTTTTGCATTATATTATCAGCATATCTTTTATTTTCAATATTTGCTTCTTTTTCTCAAGTTTATCTATTTGCAAATATAATTCTTCAACACAAGGGCGTGCATTTTTATAACTTTCCCAAAATTCAACATCATAAATACTTTCCATCGGCATCAATTCACTAGCTATCCCAACATCTGTCGAAATTATTGGTGTTTTCATAATTCCAGCCTCTACAATCGCTCTAGGACCCCCTTCTACTCGTGATGAAACAATATATAAGTCTAAACAATTATACAATTCATTTAATTTATCTAATCCAATCATTTCAAAATACTTATATTTGATTCCTCTTTTCTTCAATTCGCTGATTATATAAGTTCTCCTCGTCCCAGACAAAACAACTAATAAATCTGGATGATCTCTTTGCATATCTTCCATAATATTCACAAATATATCCGGTCCTTTCGACATTTTGGGCTCGTTTGTTTTACCCTCAGTGTCTTTCTGAAAAGACCCCACAATATATCCAGATAGTCCCCATTTATCTCGCAGACTATTTTTATCTTGGATTTCAAAGAAAATTTTGCCATCTACCCATAAATATTCTTTTACAATTGGAATTGTGATCGTATTAGTGACCATATTTTTCAAAAAATCATATGTTTTCTCACAAATCGCATGCCATTTTGTCCCATATGTTATCATAAACTCAAATGTTTTGTCTAATTCTCCATTTTTATATTTTTCTTCATCAATATGATGCATTGTAAAAACCACCTTTTTATTTTTCAATAGTTCCAGCCATTTCTCTCTAGAAAAACCCGTTGGTGTATGTCCATAATTCCAAGGTGCAAGATACCAAATAATGTCCGCTATTTCAACATTATTCACCACAATTTCTTCGCCAAAATATTCTGCAAATTCTTTCTTCAATTCATCACATATCCATTTCTCATTCTTGAATTCCGGATGATTCTCCCTGATTTCATCCGATATAATATAAATTTTAGGGTGCTGTTTATATGAAACCAACTGATTATACAATTCATTCACATATTTTGTTGTCGTGTATTTTTGTGCCCACGCCTCCCCAATTAAACTATATTTCAGCAATAGTTCTTTATTCTCCAACGCATTCCTTATTTTATATATAATCTCATCATCTGTCATTTCCATATTCACCTCAACCACGAACTTCCGAAAATCATCTTGCTCTTCATAGGGTATATCTCCAACAATAACCCCACCGCACATTGGAATTTCAACATATTTCCCCAGCCGATAGTTGTAGGATGATGTGCATGCAATAACTAGTTTGGAGCGATTTATATAATATGCAAATTTCTTCTGGATTTTATCGGAATATGCATCAACAATATTATAACCAGGGTGCTGTAAAGTATGAACATTATATGTTTGTAAATATTTTTTCACCAATTGAGATAGACGATATTTTAATGGGTAATTATTTTCTTTAATAACCCCCGCAATTAATATATCAATATCCTTCTCAAGATATTGATTATAAAATATCTCCGGATTGGCATGATGTGGGAGATAGATAAATCGATTCTTACAACTATTTTTATATAATTCCACGTATTTCTCCCAATCATTCTTATGATGACATATAATAAGATTACTACCAGAATCATCAATCTCTTTGCGGGTCCATTCTTCATCCCACATTTCATTATAACGAATGCATGTTGGAACCGGAATATTTTTAAAATAATACTCCAATGGCTTATACCAAATTAAAAAATTTGGCTGGAAAATATTAATTTGACGCTCAATACTCTTGCTTTGAATAAAATTTGCCCATCCTTTCCCAATAAAAAACATTGCGATATTTGGATGCCTCGCTAATTCAATAATTGCCCAAAATCGAACTCTCGACATTTTTTTAATAAAATATTCCATTTTACAGCAAAAAACAATTCTGAATTTCTTTGTTTTAGGAACAATTTTATTTTTCAAAAAATAATAATATTCTGGCGCAATTTCTTGTAATAAATTATCCAAATATAAATTTACTTCCGCTTTATTTGTCCAATCTTCTGTGCAAATCATTATCTATATCCAATAAATTTTTCTACTGTTTTTTTCGTAAACTCCACATCACCTACTTCTTCTAGAAACGGCATAATATTATATTTATCCCATTCTTCTTTATATAGTCCATTTCTAAACCATGGCTTATATACTCCGGACCAATCCAATATTTCAGCATTTTCAATATCTTCTTTCGTCCATTCTTTCCTTTTACTCCCCAAATCTGGCAATGTTCGAATAATGGGATAAATATCCTCAATTTTTTCGTAAAATATAATATTCTGAAGACTCATCGTGAATAATTTATAGATTCCATTTTCCGTCCGATTATGTTGCCCAATAATTTGAATTATTGTCGAATAAACATCCCTCCAAATTCGACAATCAGTCAAAAATGGTGCCCCATAATAAGCATATTCTTCCAAATTTATCTTATTTTTTCGTCCATATTCTGCACAAATAAGAGCACCCATTTTCAAAACAAGAGATCGACTATTATTACTATTTTTCTTGTCAGCCTTCAAGCAAAATATCTTATTTGTTATGTCAAATTTTAGCAATGAATTCACATCCATTTTACAGATACTGTCGGAATCTAAATAGAGTAATTTTGGATAAGAAAATACTTCTCCAATCATTAACCTAGAAAAATTCCCCAAATTTAATAAATGATTTCCTCCATCATAACATTTGGAATTCAATATTTCTTTATCTAGAATCATTTTATCCATGAAAACAATTGAATAATCTAAAGTTTTTCTATACTTCTGCAACATATTCTGAAAATAATTTGCGTCTCCAATTGGAATAATAAAATTAAAATGGAGTCCCTCTAGTACCCCCCCAGTATTTTTAATAACAGAGTGCAATGATGCAAACATTGGTGTAAAATAAGCTCGATCGGCGGAATATAATATGTTGAACTTTTCATTTATTAGTCTGTATTTATTATCACTAGAAAATAGACCACATTCAAATATATCTAATTTAATCTTTTTTTTTTCAGTATTGATAAAAAGATAGATCACTTGTTTCTCCAAATAAGCGTTAATATGATATATTTTACCTGGAATAATCAAAATCAATTGATCACCCAATTGGAGATATAAATAATCTAGATCAGACGATATTTTTATCCCAATTGTATAAGAGCCCGGGAACAGAATTTCTCCAATTTTCTTTTTCTTCTGAAATAAAACTTGTAAAAAAGTATTATCATATTTCGAAATTTGTTTTTTTAATTCAAAATATTTAGCATATTCATCCACATTAGTTTTATATTCTAAATAATTTTTCCGAATCATTACTATTTTCTCCACTAATTCCTCTAAATTGGAATAAGATTCTCCAATTTTTTTGGTGAATAATTCGCACAATTCTCTGGCACCTCCTTCGTGTTTTCGATATAATATTGGTAATCCACAACAAATCGCCTCAATTACATGATTTGGGCATGAATCGTAAATTGAATCTGTAATATAAATCTGACATTTTCGGATTGCATTAGATAATTCTAGCCCAACATAGGGACCAATAATTGGAACTTCATTGAACATTTCTGGAACATTTTTTCCAATAAACACAAATTCATAATTATTTGTTCTTTTTAAATATTTCCATAAATCATAATATATTTGATAGCCCTTATTCATATTATTACTCCAATGATGAGTTACAATGCGCCATTTGTTTGGTTTTATGAATGGAGTAGAGTAAAAAGTAGTAGTATCACAACCATTGTAAATAATTGCTGAATTTACTACGTTTATAATTTTTTTTTTATAGTGATTTTGGATAAATTTGCTATTAAATATAAAATAATTTATTTCATTATTATTTTTTATAATTGTTTTTTCTCTTGAGCGCTCAGGAGATAAATTTGGGCGAGTGATGTCGCAGTCATTTACTCTAACAATTATTTTTCCATGCTTATTATGGGTATTACGATGATTCACAATTTCTTCTAAACTATACTTTTTAAATTTATTGTCCTTAAAAGGATCAATAATAAGATATAAATTTATGGAATTTTGTAGTTCATATATTATTTTGAAATTGTGGTATTTATTTTGGAAATATTTTTCAATATAATAGGTGGTTATATTTCCACCACCATAGGCTTTTGTATTGTCAGGCTTAAAATTTATAAAAAGATTATACATTTATTCTTTTAAAATTATCATATAATTTTTTTTTGAAAATAATTTTATTTTATAATAAAGAAATGAATAAATTACTAATAATATATGGAAAAAATACTTATAATCCCACAAATATTGATATAATATATATAGAACCAGAGCCATACTATGATTTCCATAAAATTAAAGATAAAATCCAACAATATGATTTTATAATATTTTTAGATGATACAATCGATTATGATGAGCAAAATATTCTCAAATCAATTGAATATATGATAGACCAAAATTTGGATCAACTGATTTTGAATAATTCTCATCAAATTTCACTAGAAATTATGGAATACGACTATTATAAAAAAATAATAAAATCAAATAGAATATTCAAAAATTTGACAAAAGAAGATGTTAAACAAAAAAATCAGCCAAATAATTATCAGCCATTCTGTCATACTTTACAGTCATCAATTATTCGCATAAAGAATTTTATTCTGCCTGATTTTTTCTTAAAAAGAAATCTACATATCGAAAATTTATATTGGACCAATTTGATGATAAATGGCTTCAATATTGAATATATAAAACAATCTTTTATTCCAAAAATTATTAAATATGAACAATCTGAAAATAATTTAACGATTGTCACTGGATTCCTTGATATTAAAATAAAGCGTCCAGCTAAAAGTAATACTCCCAATCAAACATATGACTATATTGATAAATCTAGGGGAACTCTACAGATTCCACAATATATGGTGATCTATTGTTCAGAAGGTTTTATAAATCAAGTATCCAAAATACGTGAAGAATATGGATTACTTGATAAAACAAAAATTATTAAGATAACTCTAGAGAATAATTTATATATGGCAGATAAATTGGACAAAATCAGAAAGAATGTTGCAAAAAATATGCCACCATATGATATTCCCGAGTATATTCTTGCAGTTAATTCCAGATATGGCTATATACAAAATGCAATTGAAAATAATTATTTCAAAACGGATTATTTCGCATGGGTCGATTTTAGCGCATCTCATATTGTGAATATTCCCCCTAATCAAAAAATTAAGTGTTTATCCCATGAAAAAGTAAGAATTGGGTGGATCGCCCGCCATTCAAATAATCAGTTTGTTTATAATCATCATTGCCTAGGAGGTGGAATATTCTCAGGACATAAAGAGATTATGAAAGAATTAATAAAATTACATCATAAAGAATTCGTGAAATTAATGGAAATGGGCTATAATATTAATGATGATAAATTATTATTCATAATAATGGAGCAAAACCCCTATTTATTTGATATTTATTATAGTGATTATAAAAATTTATTTATTAAGTTATAATGGGTATGACATTTCATATTCAATAACATTTTGTTTTCTATTTTTTTTAACAAATTTTTTAATTATATTTCTATTTTTCATATATTCAATACCAACGTCAAAAGCAATCTTTGTGAATAATTTTATAAATACCGGCGGAGGGGATACCAAATCCCCCCTATTCTCTTGTTTCAAATCTTGGAGGGGAGAGCAAGTATCTCCCAATATTTGAAACAATATACGATTATCCTGATGTAAATAAAATATCTCTGTATTTTTAAAAATCATATCTTTTACAAGTTCTTGGTCAGTGTCTTCTCTTAAAAGAATAATATTTGGTGTATTCTCATGACTGCCATATTTTGACTGATAATAGTTTCCAATAGATTTTTCTGGGCATAAATCAATCAGTTGATTTATCCAAGCCTCATAAAATATATTCAGCCAAAAATCATATGATAAAATAGATGGTGCAAGTGCCCAAATATAATTATTATTAATCCCGGATAAATTCAAATGAGTCATTCCCCCACAATATTTTTCTAATTCTGAAAATGATGGCATAGATGGCATAGATGGCATAGATGGCGGATCTTCTATTAAATCCCAATCATCTTCGAGCCAAACAATTTTTAAAATATTCTTATCTAATCCTTTGTTTTCAATATAATTTTTTATATTTATTGATAAATTCTTACATGCTCCTAAGAATTTTTCATATTGTGGTTCCAATATTATTAGTTCAATTCTTGAATCATTTAGCAATATTTCCATATTTTTTTTAGTGGTTTCATAAGATTCATTCAAATATTCCAAAGTATCAATATTTATAAACCATATAAGTTTTTTATTACTATTAAGTAACCATTTTTTCCATTTAAGTAAAACAATATTATGTAAATCAGGACGATTTATTGCAGTTGTTCCAACAATAATAAATTTATTATCCATATTTTTTTATTAGATAATAAATAATGACAATTACTATTTATGATATTTACGATGAAAAAGAATGGATACATGGGCAACATTGTAAGATTCACTCCAATATACAAATCACAATTTTTCTAATAACAATTCAGAGTCATCAACTAGAATTTAGCCTAGAATCAATTAATAAATTAGATCCCAATTATCCGGTTATCATCAATGTAATTATGAATATTTCACCAACAAATCGCGCATATAATCAAATGAGAGAGCGTTGCACAACTCCTTATTTTATTCAATTGGATGAAGACATGGAATTAAGAGAAGATGCAATCCAAATATGCATGAATCAAAT
>Ga0315284_10014298_pt1 | contig 11303 bp, 10 predicted proteins | sample YL17G09_16_MG_FD_203696 | JGI IMG/M metagenome (GOLD analysis project Ga0315284, IMG submission 203696) | Sediment microbial communities from Yellowstone Lake, YNP, Wyoming, USA - YL17G09_16 | ecosystem: Environmental > Aquatic > Freshwater > Lake > Sediment | place: USA: Wyoming | collected...
AACCGATTCCGAAAGTTGCTCGTTCGGTATGAAAAAATGACTGCCAGTTACCAAGGCTTGCTGGAGCTTGCATGCTCGTTAATCACCTTTCGACAAATAATCACTATTTACGGATAAGCTCTAAGCCTTTAGCTTATGCAAATGGAAATTTAGCATGCTGCTATAGGGTTTTTGCTATTTCTCGGCAGAGTCATGGCTGAAGTCAGGATCAATAGAATAATATTCTTTGGGGATTTTAGGCTGCGACAATATTGCAAGATTGGGAACAGGATATCGGTATGCCCCTTTCTTTCTAAGGAACTCCAATCCTTCGATCAAATTCTTAAACTGGGAACATGGGATAGCGAAGGACATCTCATGATCTTGTGTTCCTCCAAACACCCTTTCTCCCGAACCTGGGATCATATATGTGCATTCATTTGATTGAATGACTCCAGCTACCCAGGTAGCACATCCCACCCGGCCATGGCTTACTGATTTGATACCCATTCCTCTTCTAAAATTAGCTGCATGGATCAGTGTGAGTATCTGTGCAGGATTCCCATAAACAACAGCCAAGTCTGGCTCAAATTCACAACTGCTCAGAGGGGAAAGCCATACTTCTTGGATAGAATTGAATGGCCATCGAGGGAAGGAAGCTTCCATGATCTTTGCACATTCTTCCATGTCTTGGTAGGATCCAGCAATGGTGCCTTGCAGAAATATATCTGGCTTTATGTGTCCTAAAAATACATGAGCAAGGGGGCAGGCATGGTCTTCCTTCCTGAAGGCAATAGTCCAGCCAAGCGTCCTCGAAATCGTCAACCCTTGACATACTGAGAGATGAGTTCCTATGTCTTTGAGTGGGTATTTTACTTTTTGTGAAATCTTCTCACCTTCTTTGGCGAGCTTGATTCCCAATGGAAAGGTTGGAAAGTGGCCATGCTTATTAAGCGCATCATAAAGCCGTACCGTTATTTCTGACATGGCATATCCTTTCTATTGATTCCCACCTTTGAATTGCACTGGAAGAAGTCAGATCATGGGAAAAATCTAAATTTCAAGATTGTCCTTAAGCGTATCTTATTTGAAAGAAAATTCCAAATCATTTTGTGTTTTTTAAGTCCTTTCACTCAGGAACAATTCTTTCAGTTTATACTTTTCTACCTTGTTAGTTGGGGTTTGAGGTAAGGCATCGATAAATCTTATATATTTGGGCCACATATACTTTGGCATTTCTCCTTCAATCCAAGGCCTTAGCTCTTCTTCGTTAAGTCCCTGTCCTGTTGCTGGAACGATATAGACGACGATATCATCCTCCAATCCCACTTCTGCTCGTACGGGAAAAGCGGCTGATACTGTGATTTTAGGATGAGAGTTGATAATGTCTTCTATTTGATAAGAAGAGATATTTTCACCTCGCACCCGAATAAATCCTCCTCTCCGGTCTACAAAATACAGCATCCCCTCTTCGTCTCTGTAGGCGACATCACCTGCATGAAACCAGAGGTTTCTGAAGGCCTCTACGGTGATCTCGGGTTTCCTCAAATACTCGTTGAATAAGACATAGGGCAACCTGCCCCTCAAGGCGATTTGGCCATACTCTCCAGGATCGAGTTCCTCATCGTGCTCACCTACAATTGAAACTTCATGGAACCTGCACGGCTTCCCCATAAATCCCTTTTTGATCTGGGTATTCCCAGAAACAACGGGCACTCCTAATCGCTGGGCAACAGCGATCATTTCATCTCTGGTGTACCCCTTGCACAATTCTTCAGGGGTCCCTTCCCCATCGATGGACTCATCAATGATCGCTGCACATACATATCCGATTTCCGTTGCTCCGTATCCAACATTTACAAAATCGATACCAAACCTCTTCGCAAATTGGTAATGATATTCGGGCAAGGGCTGCATATGGGCCCTTCGGAGGGTATTATACCGATCATGGGGCTTTTCATCGGGCTGAAGGAGCCAAGGCATCATCGTATCTAAAAGAAGAGCATAACTGGCTTGGCTAACTTTGATTCTGTCCCAAAAATGAGAAGCGCTGAAACGGTCCCATACTGCAACAGTACATCCCCGCCATGCTGCACGACCCACCAGGGCAAATGCTCCCCCCACATGATAAAGGGGCAGGTCACAATAAACAATATCGTCGGGGTGTAGAAGTTTTACACCATAATAACAATAGTTCTGAAGCCAACGAAAAGACTGGACCACGCCTTTTGGCAGACCCGTAGTTCCTGAGGTGTAAATGATGCTGGCCTTCTCCCAATAGTTAAGATCAGTACCGGGATTAGAATCATTGCCAGCCAATAGTTCATCAAATGAAGTTTGCTTGAAAGAATTATCCAACTTGAGGTTGGTGTCTTCTTGTCCAAAATCATGTTCACTTTTTTTAGGTCGACGAATGATAATGGGCAAGCTTTCAATTTCAGACTTAATTTCATTCAGAATTGGTTCACGTCCGTTTTCAGTTATGAGTAATTTGGGTTTCGTGTCGTTGATTTGATAAGAAAGGAGACGTCCCTTGTATAGAAAATTAATTGGGCAGAAGACCGCTCCAATTTTCCACAAGCCAAACATGGCCAGAATGGTTATCAGAGGATTGGACAGGAACAAAGAGACATGGTCACCTTTAGTAACATTCATGGCTCGTAGGTTATGTGCAAGGCGATTGGCCAGTTGATTAAATTCCTTGTATGTCAAATGCCTGTCTTCCTCCCCGTAATAGAAAAAAGTTTTGTTAGGTATTTTCTCTGCCCACTCCTCCATCTTACTAACAAGAAGGCCCATTTGATTTAGTTCGTTTTCTAAACCTTTTAAATCCATTAATATTTATCCTCCCCCAAGGTGTAAATCCATTTCTAAGTTTACGTGTTTACAGCTTCTCTCGAAGGCAGCACAATGACTGCCTTGGCTGTAGTAGTGATTTCACCACGTTGGTTTTCACCCCAAATCTCGCATTCAACAAGATATTCTTTCTCCTCTACATCTTTTTTAACGACCTTCCCTTTGCACCAAGTGGTGTCGCCAAACCTTACGAAGCTTTTCAGCCGAGCTCCCAGTTTCTTAAGAAAGCCGTAATCGCTCATCCAGTTTGTGACCACATGGCCCAGCCAGGCGACCCTCTGAAAACCCAGGTCCAAAGGAAGCGGGGACCCCATCAGAATCCTTGCAGCAGAAGGAAGGAAATGTGAATTTGCGATGGGTTCCGGGACTCCTGTATCCGGATCTATGTAAGAAAGGCCGGGATTCGCTCGTAAATGGGATAATTTGAGGCCGTGGGCCAATTCAATTCTGTGCCAGCCGGTTCCTATGGCCCAGGCTACCATATCCGATAGAGATAGCGGTCCTTTGACCACAGGCTTCAATTCATCCCCTAAATCCACGTCTTCAAAGTATCGCGCGTTCCGTCCTCTAATCTCCTCATCATCAATGGCTGCGTAAATTGCAGCAATCTCTTCTTCGCTATACCTATGGATTTCAATTTTCCCAGGCTTTCTCTCCTGCTCGTCCTGATGACCGAGGCCCGGTTTCGCCTCAGTTCGCATAATGTTCCATTTGCAGCGTCCCACGAGCTCACCTCTCTGGTTGTAGTAGCTCAGGATCCCTGATTGTAGGAAATGGCGTCCGCCACCGCTCCCCTTTAACTCTTTGAGATCGAGAAGCTGATTAGTGACGGAAAATCGATCATTGACCTGAATCAGCTTGAACCACTCCCATTCAGAACCCACAAAAGTGGCAATCAACCCAGGAAGCCCGACAATGGCTTGACCTTCTGATATAGCGTTTAAAAAGGTAGGAGGTGCGATGATAGATCCATAGATGCTATTTCTTGCATAATCCTCATTCCGCCAGAGAGGATTGAGGTCACCTAGGCCGTTTGCAAAGTGCCTGATGGCGTCTTTCGTGGCGGTCTCATTCCCTTGCTGCGGATGGATGACGGTACCAACCATGGTCCGCCTATATCTTTCAATGCTCACCTCAACAATGTCTTTTGAATTTTCCATAACCCTCTTGGCCAAAACTCCTCGCCTATGCTCTAAACCGCTGATGTTTACTCGAAAACACCCTTGGCAGAATAAGTCTCGAATTCATCATCCGAAAGACCAATAATATTCTTGCAAACATGCTCTGTATGCTCTCCAAGGCAAGGGGAGCGGAAGACTTCTTGAGGTGAATTTGAGAATTCAATGGAGTGAGATGCATAGTCAACAGCACCCATTTCTGGATGATCAAGCCTCTTATAGTAATGGCGGTGTTTCAGCTGTGGGTCGTTTCCCAAATCTTCACCATTGTTAAGAACACCAGCTGGAACACCATATCGCTGCATGATGATCATTACTTCTTCTGCCGTATGCTCGATCGTCCACTCTTCAATGAGCCTGTCTAACTCCTCTTCATGTTTCTTCCTCGACAAAATTGTGGAAAATTTTGATTCTTGTGTCCATGTTAGATTTCCAATCGCTTTGCAGAATCCATCCCATTGTTCATCATTGAAAACGGTAATCGCACACCATCGATCGTTCCCATGGCAACGATAAACCCCATGAGGAGCTGCATAAGGACATGCATTACCTTGCCTTGTATTTATCCTTTTATTAACAACATATTCCAATAAAAGAGGAGAGATGAATTGCACACTTGCTTCATATTGAGATGCATCCAGATAAAGACCTTTTCCTGTTCTACGCCGATAATCAAGAGCTGCGATGACAGCAAGCAAATTAAATCTTGGAACGAGATAATCAGTATAAGAACCATAAGGTCCTGTTGGCTCTCTATCAGGCCACCCACATATCTCCGTCAAGCCACTAATCGCTGTAAGAGGAACCCCGTAACCTGGCATGGATCTATAGGCTCCTGTCTGCCCGTACATGCAGGAACTTATCATAATAATGTCAGACTTTACCTTTTTCAAATCCTCGTAACTCAGACCGAATCTTGCCATCACTCCTGATGTGTAACTATCCAATACAACATCGGAAAGCCTGATAAGCCTCTTTGCCACTTCAACAGCCTCTGGCTGAGCCAAATTGAGGGCAATACTATATTTGCTCGTGTTCTCTCTTGCAAAAAAAAGAGAGGTGTTTATGCCTACCTGATCATCCTTGAACGGCGGCATCGCTCGAATAACATCCACCTTTGTGTTTGTCTCTACTTTGATGACTTCTGCCCCGTAATTACCAGCCCAACTGCAGGTGATCGGTCCCACCACCGCCCATCCAAATTCAACAATTCTTATTGCATCAAGTATTTTTTTCCCCTGCATTTTTTCCCTTTCGAAGATCAAATCAACATGCACTGCTTTAGAATAGCTATTTCCTCCTTGGAGAACCCAAGCTCTTCCACGTAGATTTCAACGTTATGCTCACCGATTAAAGGAGCACGCCGTTGGACTCTACAAAGCTTATCTTCTGTCTTCACGAATGCTCCTGGATAGGTAATCCTATCATTCAACTCAGGATGCTCGAGTTCCACCCAAAACTCCCTTTCCCTGAGTTGAGGGTCACAAAGTATATCCTGGGGGTTAGCCGCTGGATAAACCATCACACGACGTTTGACCCCTTCCTCCCAGAGTTCTGATTTTGTGTGGTTCATAAAAAATTTTGAAATGGGTTCAACAATAAGATCAATCTCCTCTTGAGGTGTTTTTCCTATATCTAAATTTGGCCAATCTATGCTTTTGATAAAATCCGTAGCCATACTCTCTTCCTCCATCCATTTTACTAAAGCCGGATTACTGATAGCACCCATCACGCCGCCAAATAGGTAGAAGGCAACAAATCCGTCTTTGCAACCCCAGATGAGGGGAGTGATCGTGCCAAGGGGAGGCATTCGCAGCGAACTGCCGGGGCGACGGAGGATCTTCTGCCTCCCATCCCAGGTCGTACGGGAAGCGTAACCAACACGCTCCATCGACTCTTGTATTGACACTTCTACTTTTTGCCCCTCTCCAGTAACTCCACGGTAGTAAAGAGCCATTACAGTTCCAACAGCAGCATCCACTCCCGCATGGAGGTAAGACTGAGGAAGACTTATTCGAACAGGGGGCCTATCAGGGTCACCGCAGATAAACAGGAGACCGGATAAGGCCCATAATGTGAGGTCGGACGCCTCGTAATCTTTATAAGGACCTACTGAACCAAAAGGAGTAATAGAGGTCACAATGATATCTGCTTTAACCTGACAGAGGTCTGCATAACCCAATCCAATACTATCCAAGTACCCTGGTCTGAAGGACTCAACCACGCAATCAGAAGTTCTCACTAATTTCTTGAATATCTCCTGTCCATCAGAAGTTTCGATATCTAAGGTAATTCCCCGCTTACTCGTATTAAAAGCAAACCAATAAAGACTTTTTTGGGGATCGAAAATATCGCGATAGTATGGGCTGATGTTCCGAGCCGGATCGCCCCCTGGTTTTTCGATCTTAATGACATCAGCGCCGAGATCTCCAAGAAGCTTACACGAAATGAAGCCTTGTTCATTGGTCAAATCCAATATACGATAAGGACTGAGAAAACTTTTTTCATCCATATTTAGAATACCAGCTATTCCATTTCGTAACGATTCTGCTTTGCAATTATTCCTGAAAAGCCTCTTCTCGCTTTTTTCGCACCGTCGGAAAAATTACAAGGAAGAGAAGCACCGCTGACATAACCAACAGCACAGCGCTGATCGGTCGGTTCAGAAAAACCATTGGATCACCGCGGGAAATGAGCATCGCGCGCCGTAAGTTCTCCTCCATAAGCGGACCGAGAATAAATCCAAGTAACAATGGTGCTCCCTCACAGCCCGTCTTCGCGAATACATATCCGAGAAGGCCGAAAATAACCATGATCAATACTTCCGCGGGGCTATTGTTGAGACTGTAAACACCAATACAACAGAAAACGAGGATAGCGGGAAAAAGAAACCGATATGGCACTCTAAGCAACCATACCCAAAGCCCAATCAGTGGAAGATTAATAATGACCAACATCAAATTCCCAATCCACATGCTGGCAACCATCCCCCAGAATAAATCGGGATGTTCCTGCATCACACCGGGTCCGGGTGCTATCCCTTGGATGATCATTGCACCCATCATCAGAGCCATGACAGCATTTGATGGGAGGCCAAGTGTCAGCAACGGGATAAATGAGGTCTGGGAGCCCGCATTGTTTGCTGACTCTGGTCCAGCTACTCCTTCAATTGCACCTTTCCCAAAACGCGAAGGATCCTTGGCGAGACGCTTCTCAAGCGTATAAGAGGCAAAGGAACTTATTACCGCGCCTCCTCCTGGCAATACACCAAGGACGGAGCCAAGAAAGGTTCCACGAACCACTGCAGCCCAGGATTCTTTGAAGTCTTTCCGTGTCGGCCAAAGTCCGCGGATCTTGGATGAAACAATCATGCGTTCCTGCCCCTTTTCCAAGTTCAGTATGATCTCCGAAAGACCGAACAACCCCATGGCAATGGGTACAAACCCCAATCCATCCGTAAGTTCAGGAATGCCAAACGTATATCGGGCAACTCCGGTATTCACGTCAGTGCCGATGAGACTCAAGAATAACCCTAAGAGAATCATTGCCACTGCTTTGATAACAGAACCATGGGCCAGCACAATGGCAGATATCAGACCCAACACCATGAGTGAAAAATACTCGGGAGACGAGAACCTTTGCGAGAAGCTAGCGAGAAAAGGGCCGAAGAGGGCGATCAACAGTGTTGAAACACAGCCTGCGAAAAAGGACCCTAAAGCTGCAATAGCAAGAGCTGCCCCAGCACGCCCTTGTTGTGCCATGCGGTAGCCATCAATACAGGTGACGACGGATGAAGCCTCTCCCGGCAAGTTGACAAGAATGGATGTCGTTGACCCACCGTACGCTGCACCATAATAGATGCCTGCTAGCATAATCAGTGCAGAAAGCGGCTTCAATCCGAATGTAATCGGTAGCAACATCGCAATGGTGGCAACCGGTCCAATACCTGGCAATACACCGATCAATGTACCAATAAGTGCCCCAATCAAACAAAAAAGGAGGTTCGATGGAGTTGTAACGGCCGAGAAACCGAGAGCAAGAGAATTAAAGATATCTGTCATCGCGGCCACACCTGTATAGGTAAACCAAGCAGATAGATGAACAGAAAAGTTGAAAGGACAGCCATGAAGATCCCCAAAATGACACTTCCCATCCAGCGAGCCTGGCGTGTTCCGAACGATGAAACGAAAGTGACGAGGAATATAGATAACACCAGTCCAAACTTAACAATAAAAAAAGCAAAGATAACAATGGAACCAAGAACCAAAATGATTGGTCTCCAACGATATTGCTCGATCGTGCTTTCCCCGAATCGAATCGCTTTAATTGAAATATACGCCCCTATGACAATCAAAGCATAAGACAGGACTATAGGTAAGTAGCCTGGACCCATCCGGATGATCGTACCGAGCGCATAGCTTCTGCCAAAATATACTCCAAAAACCCCAAAAGCGACAAAAAGGAGGCCGCCGTAGAAATCCTGTCGGTTCTTTACATGAAATGGGATCACTGTCTTTCGTTGCTCCTGCAATTCCGTTCAAACATCATCACGTCATCAGACAATCCAGATCTGCACCTTGTTCCCCAAAACAAGCACAATGACCGGATTTACCATTGCTGCCGAATGGGAACTACAATGATGTTGTCATGGCCCCTTTACTAGTAATAGAATGTTCGTAAAACTTCGAAGAAGAAAGATCCAGATGTTATTGTGCCTTAACACCGGCGATACGAACAACATTGGACCATTTTTCCATCTCAGATTGCAGGAACTTGGAATATTCTTCCGGAGAATTGCCCACTGCTATAAATCCTTGCAGGGTAAGTCTTTCCTTGATCTCAGGCGTCCGCAAGACCTTGACGAACTCCACGTTCAATCTCGTTATTATCTCTCGTGGAGTCGCAGCAGGTACCATAATCCCGAACCAAGCGTTCGCTTCATAGTTGGGAATGGTCTCAGAGATCGCAGGCAAATTGGGGGAAATTTCTGTCCTTTTTAGGCTGGTCACCCCAAGAGCACGAACTTTACCTGCTTTAATGTGGGGTTGCATTACCAGCAGACTATCAAGGCCCATCTGAATTTGGCCACTAATGACGTCAGCAACAGCGGCAGCCCCCCCCTTGTAAGGAATATGCACGATGTCGATTCCAGCCTTAATATTAAGGAGTTCTCCACCGAGATGCGATGCACCTCCAATCGCAGCAGAGCCATAGTTCAGTTTACCCGGGTTAGCCTTAGCATATGCAATGAACTCTGCTATAGTGTGTGCCGGCACACTTGGGTGGACGACGAGGACGAGTGGTGTGATTCCGAGTAACGTCACCGGGGCAAAGTCTTTGACGCTGTCGTAAGGTAACTTCGTATAAAGGGAAGGGTTCACTGCGTGGCTCGTATAATTCATAAAAACCGTGTACCCATCCGGAGCGGCCTTGATGGCCAGCTGTGATGCAATGATGCCACCCGCACCGGGCCGATTATCCACGACGATCTGCTGACCAAGGTTCTCATTAAGCTTATGCGCTATGATGCGCATTGAGATGTCTGCTGTTCCCCCTGGTGGTGCAGGAACTATTACCGTCACCGGTTTTGAGGGAAAGCTCTGAGCCTCTGCGGAGACCACGCTTGAAACCAGAAAAAAGGCAGCTAGGCCAACCCCGATTATCCAAACCATTCCTTTCCTCCTCCATCCGCTTATTGCTCTTTTCATTCTCCACCTCCTTACTAACGATTTTCGGTTGCACTAAGTAAGAATAGTAACCTTGATTCCATACCCTTCATGGTGGCTTATCACCTCAACAGTCAATTCAATGGTATTTTAACGCACTTTTTCCCTAACTTTCTATGATTCAGATCATAGAAGGACGAATTTTCTGTTGGCGTTATGTTTATTCAAATATTAATAAGGAAGGAATAGAGGCGCTTGATACTTATTCCATCACATGCCCTCACTGAGTAATCGGAGCTTGGGTTCATCCAATATAATGGTCTTTCCACGAGCAGATGCAATGATCTTTTTCTTTTTCAAAGAACTCAAAATTCGAATGACCGTCTCGGTTGTTGCTCCAACCATCTCTGCAAGCTCATGTTTGGTAATATTGAGGGTGGTTCCGTATCGATGGGAGAGCGTAAGCATCACCCTAAAAAGGCGCTGTTCAACCCTTTCCCCTACTACATCCCTGAGGCGTCTGTTTAACTCAGAAACTCTGGCTGCAAGCACCTTGATAATTTCTAACGACACCTGAGGAAGACTGAGAATAAATGAGATAATGTCCTCTTTCTTGAATCTTAAAACCCTTGTCTCGGTCAAGGCCTGAATGGAACCCGAAGAAGGTCTATCTCGAAAGACGGAGGTTGGGCCCAATACCTCCCCTGGCCGAAAAAAAGTGATTAAAGTTAATTCCTTTCCAAGAGAGGAATATAGGAAAGCCCTCAATTTCCCCTCAATAAGAATGTAAAAATATTCGCAATCTTCGCCTTCGCGAATCAGGAATTCGTTCGGCCTCAGGTGGCGCTCGAACGCAATCTTAGAGAGCTCCACGAGTTCTGTCTGATTCAATGTGGAAAAGATGGGGGATTTTCTTAAAAATTCAACTTTTTCTTCAACTTGCATATCAAACGAATTGGGTGTAGGATGTCCCCCTGATCCTCCACAGGCAGATTGGTACTGCGTCTGGCGATTTTCTCTCCTTTAAAATTGTGTCTGCAAAACAAAATCTATCCGGGAATCAGTGCATAGACCTGCGCCTTCTTTGTCCATTCGCTATTCGGATAATCTCTTTGAAGAACTTCTAATCCAAGTTTTAGCTCCTTTGGATCATGACTTGCCTTATATTTGGCCACTCCCAAATAGTATTGAGCCTCAGGTGCAGCATCGGTTTTCGGATAACGAACCAAGAGTTCATTAAAGCACTGGATGGCCTGCTCAAAATTGTCCGAGTTAAATGCAGCCTTTCCCTTTCCGAGCATGATCTGCCCGATAAAATCTTCCGGTGATTCAAAACCGATGAAGCGGTGGTGTTCTCCCCCATCAGGATCCAATATGATCATCGTCGGGGTCCATTTCACGCCAAATCGGTTGACCATCGTCTTGTTCTTATTGAATTCGATCTGGAGGGGAATAAAATTCTTCTCCACAGTAGAACAGACATTGGAATCGGGGTAGGTAACAGCTGCCAGCTGTTGGCACCCAATTCAAAGGTTATTATAAAAGTCCATCAGAATCAATTTCTTCTCCTTCTTTGCCCTCGCCTTTGCCGTCGTTAACGATGTTTCCCAGTGGATTGGTGTTG
>Ga0315284_10014299_pt1 | contig 11303 bp, 12 predicted proteins | sample YL17G09_16_MG_FD_203696 | JGI IMG/M metagenome (GOLD analysis project Ga0315284, IMG submission 203696) | Sediment microbial communities from Yellowstone Lake, YNP, Wyoming, USA - YL17G09_16 | ecosystem: Environmental > Aquatic > Freshwater > Lake > Sediment | place: USA: Wyoming | collected...
TTGAGAATAACCTAGCATCGCAAGAAAGGATATTGGCAGAAAATACCTTGAAGCAACAACAACTTGCCGAACAGAAAGCCAAGAAAGACGAAGCGATGCAATTGGCTTCAATGTTTTTAGAGTTGGTGAAGGAGGATGGAAACGTACCAAAAGCATTGGCGCAAACATTAGTAGCGAAAGGAATTGCAAACGCCATCGCTGGATCATTCGCGGAGGGCGTGGAGGATTTCAACGGCAAAGGAACGGGAACATCGGATTCTAATATTATAAGATTTTCAAACGGCGAATCGGTTGTAACGGCTGACGGAACGGCAAACAATCCCGGACTTGTTACAGCTATGAACGAGGGAATGGTAAATGATTACTTCCGTGACATTTACCTTCCGCAGTTCACTTCGTCGTTAAAGAATAACGGAGAATCAACGCAAAGAGGAGGCAATTGGGAAACGGCTGCAATGATTAACGAATTGCGAGAACTCAAGAAGATTGTCGCAAACAAAAAAGAAACAACCGTGGAACTATCACGCACAGGCGATGTAATTATGACCACAGTTGAGCAAGGAATCCGCAAAGTAATTAACCGCAAACCGCGTAAATTCTAAAGTATGGAATTGACCTTTCAAATGGATTTTGGTACAGGCTTCCTTACTGCTGGTTCACCAAGCAATGCGGCAGGTATTCAGTTGCGCATTATCTTCACGGACCAGCACCCAAATGCTACAATCGAGGGGACAGACTTTGAATGGGTTGGTCAAGATGCTATTAATTTGATGAACTATTATCGTGCTGGACTTACTGGAGGAAACGGAGTGTATGAGGGTGTAGGTTTGCGAATTTTCGGTTGCGGATCGTCAACAAATGTACCGATAATGTTTTTTGATGGCTATATTGACCTAGCATCTCCACAGGCTAAATTTGAATGTGATAAAGTAGTTGCGCCATGCAAGGAAACGGGCAAGGTGGATTGGCTAAATGATATTTGTAGAGCCATTGATTTCAATTTCCTTGCTAAATTACCCGTTGGCTCACTTGGTAGAATCGTACCTGCTACAGATTATAAACTCACTCCATATTGTATCAATTCAATACCCTCCGCAACGCAAGAAATGCTGATGGCGGTTTCGGAGTTTATGATGCTCAAGGAATTGTACGACGTTACAAAAACAATCGCGCAATACATTAACGAACTCATTGGCGATACTTCTACCGCCGTTGCTACAGTTGGGGCTGCGTCAGGTAGCTTGATCGCTACAATTACAAAGGTAGTTTTATACGTCACGTATTTGTTTCTGATAATTGTCGCAATAGTCAATATGACAAAGGCGTTAATTAGCGGAGTAATACAACTTAAAAAGAAGAAAGCGTGTATGAGGGCAGAGGATATGTTTATACGTATCTGCCAGTATTTCGGTTTGAACTTTGCCTCAACTATTTTGCAACAAGGAACGTATCGAGATACTACATGGATGCCGCAAAAGAATGTTATTCCTGACCTTACAAATCCCCTTAACATTTTCAAACGCCCTCAGGACGAATCGGTGAATTTCCCGAACAACCCAAATGTTCACGGGCATTACGACGGTAACTGTTCCGACTTTATTGCTACGATGTGCCAAGTTTTCAAGGCGGAAATAAAGATACTTGGCAACAATTTATACTTTGAACGTTGGAACTATTGGAACAATTTTGCGGTTTGGCAGATACCGAACAGCGGAGCAATTGGATTTACTACCAATCTGCCCGACCCAACAATGACAAACGCTGGTGAGATGCCATCGAATTACCTCCTGATGTTTGCAACCGATCAATCTGAACTTTGCACACTCGAAAGGTATGCTGGAACTTCATGGGCTGCTACTGTTTCGCCTCTGAATATTTACAACAAGAAACGACTTACACATCAAAACGGGGTTGAGATTCGTTTGCCTTGTGCATTAGCAAAGAGGAAGCAGTATTTGAGCAAGGTTGAAAACTTATTGAACGGCGTTGTGAACGTGTTGTTCTCGTTCGTCAATGCGGTTACGGGGTTAATAAATGGATTGATCAACGGTATTAACGCCGCCATTCAATTCTTTGGAGGGCAACCTGCAACGCTCGGAACAATTCCAGCACTACCGACAAACATTTTCAATAACCGCATCGGTTGGTTGGAAGTGTCGGGGGATTCTTGGTCAATGCCAAAGCTATTTATCGGGCAGCAGTCGGGTTCAGATTGGAAGATTGACCCGTCCAACGAAACCAATATGTCAGCGAATCGGTTGGCAATTAATTTTCACGGTACGATGTTGGCAACTAGAGGAAACCAACAACTGATCTACAAAAACAATACATTCAAATTCTGTTGCGATGATTACACTCGTGTTCTGAATAACAACGTATGCTTTGACCCTCTTAACCGTGTTGCAAAGATTACTGAATTTGTTTGGGACTTGAAAAACGAACAGGCAACGGATGTAGAGTACCGCGTATTTACTAACTTTACAAACAACCTAAAAGAAACAATTGTCATTGATGGAAACTAAACGAAACACACTGGGTGAAGATGACCCAATTGACCAACTTAATAACTTCACCAAGAATATGCCCGACATAAAGGCATTACAGGATTGGGGCAAAACAATTATGAAGGGTATGGATGCCGTTAAAGCGCAGCCAAAAGTAGTTGAGAAACGTACCTGCAAAGTTAGTAGAGTAACATTCAAGGCGTCGTTATGCGATAACGGAGCAATTGCAATTGAATTTGGCGATCAGAAATTGGCAGAGAAATACTTTTTTGAAAACTTTAAACCTATCAAGTAATGGCAACATTTATAACCTCTAAACTATTTTATGACGACTACACCAATACAGGTGGAGGAGGCACAGAGTGGCTCAACCTTAATGTATGTGATCGCGGCACAGTAGTGATTGAAGGTTATGTTGCGTGGAACTTGCAAAATGTGCGTGTTGATTTTGTCGCAGCAGGTGATACCATTGAGATTACAAATGAACTCGATCAACGAACATGGAACGGTCAGGAGTTCAAAGTAGGCGACACGGTTACAATCGTCGGGACAACATCGAACAATGGTGATGTAACAATAACGGCAATTTCGGAGGACGCCAAAACGATAACGGTTGCAGAAGGATTAGTAAACGAATCGGCAACAGACGCAACATTTCACGGAGTAACAGCAGTTACATCATTTGATTTATATTACAACATAATAACAAATCAAGGTGTAGAAAACTACGAGTCGTTTATTGACGAAGGAACAGTTCAGCGGTTCACGGTATCGGGATTTGATGCAACCGATACGCTCCACTATTTGAACTTCCGAGCCGCAACAAAATCAATCGGATGGGTTACAAATACAATTGTTGATGCCGAGATTAACGAAACCGATGAAGTAACTATTATTGGGGCTGGAATAACCGACTACAAACAGTATTTCACTATCACACAAGAGTTCGACGTTACTCCCTTCACGCTAATTGGTCAGGAGCAAAACCTTACTGATAATGTGCCTCCAAATTATTACCGATTTGGTCGTTCATTGAAATACATTTGCCGAATTGATGCAAAGTATTATAATAACAATCCTAATGCAGATCATACGGGATCATCAACAACGCCAAATGGCAACGGTACTTGGTTTGATCAGGCAAATGGAGGCGACAAGCCTCAATTCAAAGTTCTCGCCACATATTATACGGATAATGATACGTTTGAACAATTATTTGAAATAGACCCAAGCAAAAATGTACTTGTAACAATTGAACTGCAATCGCTATCGAGTACCTTTACTGCCTCTACAGATTTTGTATTGGGATTCTTTGTTTGTCCAATTTCAGAACAACAATATCAAAATACGGTTGATCGTAATTTGAGGCAGAATTTTTTCTTTGATTACGGTAAAACAACTACTGGGACTACTATTGATGGTCATAATTTTGGAACACAATATCAGGTGTTTGGAAATATTACAGGAACATACAATGACACTACATCGATAACAATTACAGCATTAGTTCAGCCAGCAGCTAACTTGTATCAATATTGGGATGGGCTCGAAGATCAAGAAAGGCAATATGTTCTTTTTGTTTCTGTTCAAAATCCTGCGGTAACTACAACATCAGGTTCTGATAGGGTGGTTTGTTTAGCAGATTTCAATTCAGCAGTTATTGACCAAACGAACTCATCTTTTTTTGAATTTACAGGCTCAGGTTATGGAGCGTATCAATTTCCTGATTCTGGCATAGTAAAATGGGCTTCTGTTAACGGGCAGTCAGGAACACCGTTTTTAATCGAAGCACCTTTTAGGGTATACAATTATCCCGATGGCGAAGGAAATACGCCAACTATTAAGACGATAACATGGCAAGTTGTGGCGATCAAAACTGGCGTTGATGATTTTGTCATTGAAGAAAGGACAATTGGTTGCTCAGGCTTTGTAAAATTGCTTGATGTGCAACAAATTAGCATTGACGACACACGCAGATTCACGACATACGAGGATGACCCATTTAATGCAGTTACCATTGAAAGGGATGCAATTAACGACACAGGCACTATGGCAGCGTATATTGCTCGATATGGTATTATACTCCGCTGGGAAGATTGGATTGATTTACAAGCCGATTCCATCGTATCTGACGCAGGTACATTATCTGTTAATCCGATTAGAAAATACATTGCTGACATTGTCGAAAAGTGGGCAAATTATTCGGGCGTTCAAGGATGGACTTTGAAAATGCGTTTTGAGTGCGTAGTTACCGACTTGCTTAATGTAGATCAAACTTACCAAAGCGACCTACCAATGTCGTGCATAGATAACGCTACAACTTGGGCTGGAAGTTCCGCAACGTCAAACACCGTATTTTTTCAAAACGAGGCTGGAGGAGTCAATTACGGCTCAATCCTCAAGGATGGTTTGATCACCAAAGTTAAGGTCGTGTTTGCAGGAGATTACCCCATTGACCCTACAACCGACGACGGTTGGTATGGATTTATGCGGATGAACGTAACAGGCACAACCGTATTTGAATCTCGCTTTGCCTCCTCCGAAGTAGCATCAGAAACCGATTCGCCTTGGGTTGCTACTGCTCCAGCGGCAGACGTAACGGCAGATATTTCCTATGCAAACGGATCGGTGCGCATTGATATTTTTAATCCTACCGCCTCAACGACCTCACAAATCAACATTTCTGCCTATTTCGATTCCAGTCAATATACAGAAGGTGACGAGAAATTTGTATTTTTGTATGGAATAGGCACTACAACCTTCACAACATAAAGCTATGCCAACTACGGTTATCGTTCCAACAATGCCAATAGTTGCAGTTCGTGGTAGCGGAGGGACTGCCTCTAACGCTGAAGCCACAAGCAATGGCGGAGGAGTGCCACGCATTAGCCCAATTCCCGTTCAGGTATGCGGTTTTGCTCCTTTGGAAGATTGCACAGCAACCGAATGCCGCGAAATAGTAGAGCGCGAATGTTGCTGGATTCTCAATGTTTTTGGAGACATAGACGTAAGTGAAACAAGAAGCACATACGAAAACGATATTACGAATTTTACGTGCGACTTTCAACTTTACTATGCCAACCCTACAATTACGGTTGTAATTAGGTTACAAGAATGCACAAGTACATTTCCAACCGCTCAGACGTGGGTTAACTTGGCTGCAATGACGGGGGCTACATACGGCACAAATGTACCATTCGCAGGTTACGCAAGTTGCCCATCATATCGAGGTTACATCGTTAATTGGGGCAAGGTGCTAAATGTACACGGGGCTGGGACTTATCGAGTTCAGTTTTCATTCTCATTTGCAGGTACAGAATATTGCCTCAACTCACCAGCCTACAATTTACGGGCGTTCGATTGCAAGTTGGCAGATCAGACGGTTAAATTTGAAGCAAAATTGAGCGGACAAGTAGGAGCGCATTATCCACAAGGTTATGTTACCTCTTTATGTGGTTTTGATTTCATTGATTCGATCAGGCTTCCGGGATTCTTTGGAAAGGAATTAATTGGGGAGTATTTGGAAGTTTATAACGAATGGCAGAACGGAACGCAAATGCAAGTACGGAACGAGGCGGTGCAGACGTTCCAATACTTCAGCAAAATGATACCAAAGGAATATCATGACCGCTTCAAAGTTTACGGCATGATGGCTGACGTTTTGCGTGTATCAGATTACAATTACTCAAATTCAGATTGGAACATTTCGCAATTACGCATAAAGCCGAACGGAAACTATGCGCCTGAATATTACAATAAGAATCGTGTAAGGTTGTCGAAAGTAACGGTTGATTTTAAAGCAGGAGTTCAAAATATTATCAAATCACTTTGTTGTAAGATAAAATGATAACACTAGATAGTTCAACAAAGAAAATACGTGTCACACTTGGCGAGGTAATAAGCACAGTCAATTGTACGGTTGTAGCCTCCTACACTAGGAGGGTATTGAAATATTCTGGGCAGCAAGGTTCGTTGAATAGTTATGTGCCATTTACTATCGAGAACGAATTTGATATTGAGCAAACAACAACAACCAACGGGACAACACCTGTTGACATTGTACCTTATCCTGACGCATCGGATGATGTGTGGAAGTACACGCACAATGTTAATACTATTTCGATACACAACACAGACTCAATTGCTCACATTGTTATCGTTACAATTTATTCAGGCTCTGATTCGACCATTGCGAAATTTACTGTTGATCCAGAGTCTGCAATCTACTATAATTCTGGTTGGTATGTATTAGACATGAGTGGAAGAGTGCTATCAACAGTTACTTCCGTTTCAGCACTTCCAATACTGCTAAATGGTAAGATATGGATTGGTGACGCAACCAACGCAGCCGTTGCACAAGCCCCAAGCGGTGATGTGTCAATGACAAATACGGGTGTCTTTACTTTGGTTGCATCAATCAATAAAGCGATTACGGGAATATGGTCGTTTGTTAGTGCAAAATTCAGATTGTATAATTCGGCTTCCACATTTTACACTTCAGTAGAAACATCTGCAAGTGCGAATAATGTTTGGACAGTTCCAAATACGGGAACTCAAACTTTTGCTTCAGAGGCTTATGCTGATGCCAAAGTAGCTGATGCGATTGTTGATGCTGTTACCACTATTGCACCATCACAAAATGCGGTGTTCGATGCTCTTGCATTAAAACAACCATTAGACGGCACACTTACCGCATTAGCTGGATTGACCATTGCAGCAGATAGCCTTTCTATTGGTACAGGCGTTGACGCATTTAACCAAACCACTTTCGCTGCAAATACTTTTCCAGCAAAGTCAAGTGCTGGAGTGTTATCAGCAAAAACAATTACAGACTTTGCACTTACTATTTTAGATGATATAGACGCAGCAACAGTAAGAGCAACGATTGGTGCTGGAACTGGTAGCGGAAATGCGTTGACATCAAACCCACTTTCTCAATTTGCAGCTACGACATCAGCACAATTAGCTGGTGTTATTTCGGATGAAACGGGGTCGAATAAACTTGTATTCTCTGATGCTCCGACCTTGCTTAATCCAGTAGTAGGAACGCAGACCGCAAGTGATAATTCAACGAAAGCCGCTTCGACTGCTTATGCGGACGCAAAGGTTACAGATGCTATTGTTGATGCCGTTACAACTATTGCGCCATCACAGAATGCAGTATTCGACGCTCTTGCATTAAAACAACCATTAGATTCTGATCTAACAACAATTGCTGGTCTTACACCAACAACGGATAATTTCATTCAATCTAAATCGGGAGCGTGGGCATCAAGAACCGTTGCTCAAGTTTATACTGATCTTCAGCCAAGCGTTAAAGATGATGTTTATTTTACATTCTATTGTTTGTATGGAGGCACGACACCATTGGCAGATTCGTCGGTTTGGCATTTTCTAAATTCTGGAATAAGTCCAACGGCTGCAAATACTGACACAAATAACGACTTCAACTTTGGTTATGCGGTCAATCTTATTGCTGCTACAGTTATGGTTTTTGGAAATACAACGGCTGGAACAAGTGAGAATGTTACTTTAGCATTACGCAACACAACTCAGGCTACAACAACTACAATAGGAACTTTCACTACCAATGGAGGAAGTGCTACTGTTGTTGCCAATACAACAATAAATGGACTCAACATTCCAATTGCCTCTTCTGATTTCTTTACTCTGAGAGTTACAAATCCAGTCTGGGTGACCAATCCAATTGCGGCAGTTTATCGTGTATTATTAACCTTCAAACGAGTATAATGAAGACCTACGAATATAAATTACAAGGCGACGGACGAGATTCTTGGATGTGTACCGAAAGAGATGATCTTGGTAATCTTCTAAATGAATACATGGTGTATGAAGACCCAAATGCACCAGCACCAAATTCAACTCCATTTCTTAATTTTTTTGCCAATGCTACTCCTGAAGAAATTGAACATATCAAAAAAATACTTGGATTACTTTAATCGCATCTCTACGATGTAACACCCTTTAACAAATGCCACACATTACGATGATGCAATTTTTAGGAAACAACCCATTAGTTGGTGCTTCAATAGTAGTCAGCAATTTATTACTAGCCGCTGGAGTGCCTCACGCAGAACTACCCCTAATAGTTATGCAAGTATTTCAATTGTGCGCTTGGAGTATTGCGATGATTGCTGGAGCTTTCACGATATACGGGGTATGGAAGACGCATCACGGGAAATCTAAACGCAAATAGATGAAACCCTTAGGGATTTAAGGTAAAATTGTTAAGGATTTTATAGCGAAAAATCCCGATATGCCATACAAGCAAATGGCTAGAATTTTGTACAAAAAAAATCCTGAATTGTGGTTTTCTGCGGAGTCGACTCGTCGGATGATCAGATACCATGTCGGCTCGGCTGGAAGTCAAAACAGAGCGCGTTTACCTAAAGATTTTATTATGCCTCCAAAGAGAACGGTAACTTACGGAATGCCTAAATCTGACTGTAACAAAAGGGAGGTGTTCAACATCCCATCAGGCGTTAGAAGATTAGGCATATTATCTGATATTCACTTACCGTATCACGATGAAGTAGCTTTAAGCGTTGCAGTTGCTTATCTCAAAGAAAGCAAAGTAGATGCGTTACTACTCAATGGCGATACGATGGATTTTTACGGAATGTCAACGCATGAGAAAGACCCACGTAAGAGAAGATTCAAAGCGGAAATAGACTGCTTCAAAGAGTTTATTGAATGGATTAAGCAAGAGTTGGATGTGCCTATTTATTTCAAAGTCGGAAACCATGAGTACCGATACGAACGTTGGATGATGTTAAAAGCCCCTGAATTACTTGACATTGATTCGTTCAAGTTTTCGGAGGTGTTGCAGTTTGGTAAGCATGGCATTATCGAAATAGGATCATCAACACGCATCAAGGCTGGTAAGTTTTCGATCTATCACGGGCATGAGTTCAAGGGTTCGGGCGGTGTTAATCCAGCCCGTTGGTTATCGCTAAAGGCAAAGATTAGTAGCGCAGTTGGTCACTTTCACAAGGCAAGTGAACACGTATGGCGCGATAGTGATGATGTAACACGGGCGTGTTATTCGTTCGGGTGCTTGTGCGATATGTCCCCTGAATATTTGCCTGAAAACGAATGGACGCAAGGCTTCGCAATTTTGCACCTCGATAAGAATGGTGACTATGTGATGAACAATAAAAAGATAATAAACGGTAAGGTGTATTGATATGGAAAAGCCTGAAGGTTACCCTTATTTAAAACTCACGTGCATTACCGAGCGTCCGCAATACAATAAAGAGGATGAGGTTGAAGACACTTATTATGAGGCGCATCCTATTGTGATGGATTTTAGAATGGTTAAGCCCGTATATTGGTATCGGTATAAGGTCAGGAATCCCGACACGCTGCAATTGGAAACGTGTGTGCTGTTGGCATTTATTGATATTGTCGGAACACCATCAGAATTGCTTATTGCCGAAACATTCCCGAAATTTGATAAACTGATAAAAGATTGGATTACATACGCAGAACAAAATGATACAACTAAAACTAATCCGTGACACATTTACGGACAATTGCACACTAGGTAAAATGTATGTAAACGGTGCATACTTCTGCGAAACGTTGGAGGACAAAGATCGCGGATTGAACCAGTCGTTGCCATTGGAGGAAAACAAACGCCTAAAGGTTAAGGGCGAAACGTGCATACCATACGGTAAGTACAAAGGCATTGTGAACGTGTCACCAGCAAAGAAACGCGCATTACCTAGACTGTTGGATGTTGAGGGATTTAACGGCATTCTGATCCATAAAGGAAATACAAAAATTGACTCGTTAGGGTGTATCTTAGTCGGGCGCAAACGTAGCATCGAATCCGTACTCCAATCAACGGTTATGGAGGTCGAACTACTCAAGATAATGCCACTAGGTACATCGTTTGAAATCGAAATCGTAAAGGCATGAAAATATTTACCATCGCAAATTTTCGAAAGGTCGTAAAGGAGTTATACAACACGCTATCAAACAACGCGTCGAAACTTTCATCCAAACGGATCGAACGACTTGCATTTACGACTATCAGCATTGCGCTGGTTGTATCGTGCCAAGTTTATCTAATCCGAAAGGGTACATTGACCTCAACAGATACCGTTATGTTGGCATCTGTTCTGTTGGTTGCTGGTGGATACAATTTGGCTAAAGGTCAACAAGAGAAAAAAGATGAGCAAAACTAGCGTAGGATTGATTGCGGTGCTGATTGGGATAATCGTATGGCTATCGCTTCAAAAGTCGTGTAGTGCGCCAGTATCAACGTCTAACGATGTTTGGCAGCATAGGATAGATTCGTTACTCCAAACCATTGACGGGCGCGACACGTTGCTGATCAGTCGGGACTCGGTTATTTACAGAACGACTAAGACGAAGGAACTTATTACGGAATATCGCTACACGTCCGACACAGTTACGAAGATCATCCTATGCGATTCGATTGTGGTGTCGTGTGATTCTTTGGCGGACCAGTTCGTTCGTCAGGACTCCGTATTTCGGGAACAAGTTAGCGACCTGAAATTGGTTGTGATTACTCAAGATAGCGTGATTGTGGATCAGTCGGGAACGATTAAAAAACTCAAGCGAAACAATAGGATACTAATCGGTCTATCCGTTGCGCTCGGAGTTATTGCGGGGTTGAAATAAGCGTCATAAAGGTGCGGCAATCTTTGAGTTATGGGCAATTGTAATTGTCAAGGCTATCGCTCTTTGCCTTGATGCGTTGTGGTAGTGTGTTGTAATACATATCGGCAGTATCAGCGTAGATCGTTT
>Ga0315284_10014300_pt1 | contig 11303 bp, 14 predicted proteins | sample YL17G09_16_MG_FD_203696 | JGI IMG/M metagenome (GOLD analysis project Ga0315284, IMG submission 203696) | Sediment microbial communities from Yellowstone Lake, YNP, Wyoming, USA - YL17G09_16 | ecosystem: Environmental > Aquatic > Freshwater > Lake > Sediment | place: USA: Wyoming | collected...
AACCGACGGAGTTTCCGAAGGGGTTCTCGATCTTGCCGACATTATAGTCGAACTTCCTATGTTCGGCGTTAATAAGTCCTTCAATGTCTGGGGAAGTTGTGCTGTCGTCGCTTACAAAATCCTAGAGATTTTTGCCAAGCTCCGCTTACAAAGTACTTGAGGCGCTCATTTGGCATCCGTACCGAAATCACTCTAAATCTACAAATAAACAAATTAACCAAATAAGCAAATAAATTCCTGAATGATTAAATCATTAAATAATTTACCGAATTGGCTCGTTCATATATTTATTTGTAGATTGGCAGATTTGTAGATTTGCCTATTAGGTTATTTTACTTGAGGACTTTATCCACCACCAGCTTCATCTCTTTGTAACTATAAGCCCCCGGGAAAGATGTTGCGTTCACTGTAAAAAAAGGAGTACCACTGATCCCCAGCTCGGTTGCCAAAGCAGTATCACTAGTCAGCCTTGCATCATATTTACCACTACCAAGGCACTCCTTGAGTTTGGCATCGTCAAGAACCCCTTTAAGAAAATCCACGATTTTTTGCGATTGAGCTTTATCATTTTTGACAACATCATTAAGGAGAGCATAACCCGCGTCGGCCATAATTAAATCGTTTACCTCCCAGAATTTGCCCTGTTCATAGGCGCAATAAAGCGCTTTCATACCCATCTCCCCTGCCCCGTGGCCCGGGGAATAAATTAAAACGTAAGAGGCTTTGCCTTCATCAACCAGTTTTTTCATTTCCGGAACCGGAGCAACATATGTCCCGTCTTTATCAAAACCTTTTATCAAGGCCTTATTTTTACCTCCGGCGATATGACAATAAGGACAAGAGGGATCGGAAACCTCAACAAACAATACTTTTCTTTTTTCATCTCCAAACTTGATTAAATCTTTTGAAAAAAGTCCTTTAACGGCGTCGAGTGAAATAGTCGGGTTGGCTTGAGTATCCGCAGCCGTTTTCGCCACCCCTCCTTTTTCCAAATTTGCAACCTTTTGCCAAAGAACGCCAACCACAAAAGCAAGACCAATGCTAACTACCAAAAGAATTGGGGTCAATCTCCCAAAAAGCCCGAGTCTTGAAGATTCTTCCCTAATTTTTACCACGTGTCCATTCTGCCCGAAGCGCTTGACTTTGTCAAGCTCATGAATAAGCAAATCTACAAATCTGCAAATAAACAAATAAATCTCAAATTATTCAATCATTTAAATATTTACCAATTCCTATTGGCCAAGCTACGCTTATTTGTAGATTGGGTTATTTGCTTATTTGATCATTTAGAAGTTTCCTCGAGAAACTTAAGTGCATCCATCGCAGCCATACAGCCCATACCGGCTGCCGTTACTGCCTGCTTATACCTTGCATCTGCAACGTCTCCCGCGACAAAAACTCCCGGAACGCTTGTCGAACAGTGATCTTCATTAAAATGATTTTTAATAAAACCTCTTTCATCGGTTTCAACAACACCTTTAAAAACTTCACTTCCGGGCTTGTGGCCTATGGCAACAAATAGTCCGTCTATAGAAAACTCCGAAGTTTCATTTGTTTTATTGTTTTTTATTTTTACTTTTTCTACTTTCTCAACCCCCATTACTTCTATTACTTCTGTGTCCCATATTACTTTTATTTTGGGGTTGTCAAGCACTTTCTTCTGCATTGCCGCCGAGGCGCGAAAGGCGTCACGTCTGTGAACAATAATTACTTCTGATGCATATTTTGTTAAAATATCCGCCTCCTCCATTGCGCTGTCTCCACCCCCTACTACAACAACTTTCTTGCCTCGAAAGAATGGCGCGTCGCATGGAGCACAAGAAGAAATACCTCGCCCGATGAGCTTTGAAATCCCTGGCACAGTGAGCCACGTAGTTTCGGCGCCCGTTGCAACAATAATAGAACGGGCCCTGTAAACTTTGTCTCCTGCGCTTATTTCAAAGGGGGTTTTGGTCACATCAATTGCCGTAACATCTTGTCCGATAAATGTAGCTCCAAATCTTTCGGCCTGGATTCTTATTTTCTCTATAAGCTTCGGGCCCATGATCCCACCCGGGAAACCGGGAAAATTGTCAACCTGGGTCGTAAGCATGAGCTGCCCACCCCAAACCTCGCCCCCCAAAATTAATGTTGAAGCTGCCCCGCGGGTTGTATAAACTGCGGCCGTCAATCCCGCAGGACCGGAGCCGATAATGCAGACATCGTACATTTTATCCATATTACAAGAACGAAGACAGAAGTTTGACAATCAAACTTCCATCTTCAGCCTTAAAACTTAAGTTTTAAACAGCTGGTGTTCCCATTGGAGGCGTTCCTCCCGGCATGCCTGGCTCTTCGACTTTAGGCTCTTCCGTTCCTAGATCTGCCGGCATCTCCGGGGTTGCTATCGGGGCAGGTGCTGGTGTTTCTCCAACTGTCGGTTCCAGAGTTATCGGTTCAGTAACCGGCTCCGAAGGGGCCGGAGGCACGGTACCCGGAACTCCCGCTACCGGGGCTATTGGATCTACTGGTTTATTTGTTGTATCGTCCATTAATAATCACCTCTTTCCTAAACCCGCCGACTAATCTTGGCACGAGGCGCGAACGAACAGTTCTAAAAAAGCCAAGTGCGTAGATAAGGCAGGCCTTATCTATATTCCCTTTTTAACTACATCCTCAAATGCTTGTTTTCCTGCAAAACCAACCTGGCGCGCCAATTCTTTTCCGTTCTTAAAAAGAATGGTTGTTGGAATAGACATCACCCTATATTTTTGAGAACTGGCTGGGCTGGCATCAACATCCAACTTTGCTATTAAAACCTTATCCTTATAAGTTTCGGAAAGTTCCTCCAAAACAGGCTCTGCCATTTTGCACGGTCCACACCAAGTGGCCCAGAAATCAACCAATACCGGAGTTTTACTTTGAAGAACCTGGGTATCAAAATCGGTATCTGTTACGTTTATTGTGGCCATTTACGTTACCCACTATACCTTTTCACGGCAACCTCCGTCAATAGCCTAAACCTCATATTTTGGTTTTGTTTAATCTCAAAGAGTTTAAAACTACAGAAATTGAAGAAAGCGACATTGCTCCCGCCGCAAGCATGGGATTTAGATACCCAAGCGCAGCAACGGGGATCAAAATTGCATTGTAGCCAAACGCCCAGAAAAGATTTTGCTTGATAACATTCATCGATCCTGATAAGGTGATTGAAACAATTAAAAAATCCGGTTATTCAATTTCGCTAATTGAAAATTGAGAATTGGTGATTGATAATTATCTAAAGTATGTGCCCCGTTTGTACAGTTACTGTTATTGCAGGCCTTGGTATTTCCAGACTTTTGGGAATTGACGACCTAATCACCTCCATTTGGATCGGAGGCTTCATTTTGTCATTTTCTCTTGCAATGATTAACTGGATAAACAAGTGGTTCCCTAAATTTTCAATTTTAAATTTTAAATTTTTAATTATTTCTGCAATGTATTTACTTGTTCTTATTCCCCTGAAACTAAACCACACGATCGGCATTGCCCGAAACACTCTTTGGGGAATAGATAAAATACTGCTCGGAACGATAGTGGGGTCGATTGCCTTTTTAATCGGCATCTGGGCAGATAAAAAGGTTCGCGCTCTTCGTGGCAAACAGCTCTTTATTTATCAGAAGGTTGTATTCCCTGTCGCAGCTCTTATACTAGCAAGTGTGGTAGGATTCATCCTTACCACATAATTACAAGTGTTGTATTTTATTTAATAACCGATGGTTAAAAACTACGACGATCTACTAAAGAAAGTTCAAAAGGCCACAAAATCCGGTGGGGTTGACTTATCCTCCGACGAGGATCTTTCCATCGCCATTATGAATCTCATTTCGATAGAAGAGCACCTGTTCTTTACCTCCCAAAAAACCGGCAAACCGCAATATCTGGATATTCTAATGGAAATAAGATCTCTTCGAGCCGATCTTCTGAAGAAGATCGTTAAAGATTACGAAGGAGAGGTTTGGTGCATCAGTAAGCACCTTTTGGCCGCGAGTATGAGGTTAATGGAAGTTGGCACAAAAGAACAAAAAAAGGGCAATAAAAAATTGGCCTGGGAACTCTTCGAAAAATCTTTTAAGCTCTATTCCCTATTTTGGGCAATCAATCTAAAAGTCGTTGATATCGGGGATGTTCCGCTTCAGGACGGAAACATAAATTTTATCGGCGAAAAGGAAGTAAAACTAAAAGCCTCCTTATCCCCTCTCGATAAGCTAACCAACATCTTCAAAAAAGCCATCGATTGTTGCAAAGAATAGTGCCTCCCTGTATCTCAAATCGCCTTTGAAACTTTGATCCGAGTTATCTTATCTCCTAAACCCACTTAATTTTTAGATTTGGGTTATTGTGAGTAAATACATTAATAAGTTTGAATAGTCCGACCGAGCGCACACGAAGGGAGTTTGAAAACAAAGTATGAACGAACAAAAATACAACCTAAAAATTATCGTGGGGCTCCTTCTTTCGTCAACTTCTTGGAGAAGCAAGAAATTGACAATGAGCATTACATCAAAAACCCCATTCCCAATGTAGCAAGGGTGGCAACAACCCAGTAAATTTTGCTCTGCGCCAGATCCAAAGTTACGGGTAAATCTTTGAACCAATTATTTAAACTCCCAAGCTCGGTAAGGTCAATAACTTGATCGATAAGAAGATGCAGGGCAAAAGCCAAAACCATCCCCTTGCCAAAGAGCGATCCCGAAGAACTCAACATCCAAAAAGTTAGTACAAAAAATATCACCTGGAAAAGAATTGTATGGAATATAAGTTCGTTTCTCTCACTTCTTGTTCCGTAAAGAAGCGAAAACATTTTTCCTATTTGTCGCCTCTCAAGAAGAAAATTAAACCTTTGGGAGGTTAGCTCAACAGGCTTAACCAAATAGAAATAAATTATGTGATCAACGTCAGGCAGGATTGTCCCGATAATTCCGCCAAGCCAAAATCCCCAGTATGGCAGGCTTAAATAATGTTTGGCGATGGCGACAAAGACAAAGAAAAAAAACCAGAAAGAATAATGAAGAAAAAGTTCCCGTCTCATATGAGTAAGCTGCTTGTGGCAGTAATTCTATTATATATTACTGGCCAACAGATTTTTGCACCCTGCTTAGTGCGTCGTGGTCTACACAGTGGAGTTGCTGACTAAGGATTGGTCTCGGATCTCCGGTTGCCGGATCAATTTCACTAGAATTTGTCGGTGGCAAATCCTTTACCTCCACCTTGCACCCTGCGTGCCGCCAGCGAAAAGTCTCCCAGGGAAGATTGGCCCGATTTTTTAAAATTTCAGAGACTCTAGCTAACTGACCAATACGATCAACCTTCATATGTGCATTATAAACCCCGTGTCAATACGGTTCTCGTCAATAAACTTTATTCCTTCAGCCTCAAGCCTCATCTTTTGCTCCCCTGGCCCGCCAAAAGACATATCCCGGAGCCAAACGCCCTTCCTTTTTGACCACACGGTGGCACGGCACGTCTAAGGAGTCTTTGTTTGCATGCAGCGCCTGCCCTACCCTACGCGCATCCTCTGTGCCCAAAGTTTAGGCTATAAACCCGTAAGTTATCACTTTCCCCTCGGGAATCTTTCTCACAACATCACAGACTCGCTCGAAAAAATTCATGTTAAATTTTACTCCTGCTTCGCAGGAGACTTCCCCATAAGAGATTTTCGCAAGCTCAACTCCTCTTGTGTGGAAACTTTCCGAGACTTCTTAAGCTCGGAAAGTTTCCACATAAATAACCGTCCTTTACTTCTGGCGTTTTGGGCGTCCTTGACAAAACTTCTGGCTTTCTCAAGTAAAATTCTTGGGGTCTCTTTAGCAATCCTCATATAAAGAGATTTGTGCTTCAAGTCATCAAGTTCAACCGAGAGGTCGTAGGCATATTTCTGAAACTCACGGGAAACGTATTTATCGGAGTCATCAAGTTTATACTCACTCAAAATACTTCCGACTGAAGTTAAAGTTTTTTTATATCCCATTGGAAATTGGTTTACTTGTATTTATTTGTACTTATTGGTATTTATTTCTCTGTCGCCAACTTTTTGCATACTTCTTTTATGGTTTTGTCTAAAATCACTTTTTCTTCCTCTGTGAAATTTTGCAAAACATACCCCTCTCCCATCGGGCGGTTGTCAAGAGGTCTATTGTCCACCCCAACTCTAACGTGCCAATATTGATCCGTTCTTAAAGACACGTCGACTGACTTTACACCGTTATGGTCCTTTGGCCCCCTCCCAAACTGAATTTTGTATGAACCAAGGGGAATGTCGAGGTCGTCGTGTATTACATATAAATCTGTAATCGGTAGTTTGTAGCCAGTGGCTAATCTTTTAACAAAACTACCTGACTCATTCATGAAGACGTCAGACTTTCTTAAAATAAAACCCTTTGGTAACTTTGTTTTTTGAAGCTCATCAAGCACCAAAAAACCCGCGTTGTGGCGAGTATTTTGATAAGAACCACCAGGATTACCAAGGCCAACAATAAGGCGCATGAGGTAATTCTATACCAATCTTAGGCTTTATTCATCAGCTTAACTGCCAACTTCCCCAAAAATGGAACCTCCCATTTGTCTCCCTGCCAGGCTTTGTATGTCATTACCAACCAAAGAACTACTCCGAACACAAAAACCAAAGGAGTGAGTAGTGCCAAAAAGACGGTTAGTATTAAAACCCAGTTCAAAACAAAAAGTACCAAGTAAACTACTATCGATTGGAAAGCCCAAAAACGTACAAATTCATCTTTTTCCAAAAGAATAAAAAGTACCGGTACCACCAATGTTGGTCCCAAAAGCGTAGCGAGTGCTGCTGCTGTTTCTTTTTTAAGTCCTGTTCCTGCCATTAATAATCACCCTCTTTCACACTCTTATCTTTTCACAAAAAGCACTTAAAGGTCAACCCCTAAGAAAAAGTTGCTCAAAATCTTTCGGGACCCGTTAGACGCAAAGCTGTCTAATCGGGTTAGGAAGTTTTTTGTAGGTCAAATAAACTTTGAAGTTCTTTTAATGTTGTTGCCTGATCGGCTCCTCTGTCATCACGAAAGTCAACTAATCTAGGAAATCTCAAAGCCAGGCCGGCAGTGTGCTTCGGACTTCTTGTAATCTCATCCGCTGCCAGCTCAACAACAACTTCAGGCGCCACCCAAAAATCGGGCGTTAAATCCTTGTGAGCATTATATTCTTTTGGTTTTTCCTTCACTTCGATTTTCTTTAATCGAGTGTTTAACTCCCTAAATTGTTCGTCGGTAAGTCCTGTTCCCACTTTTGTAACCGTCTTATAAATATCTCCGTCGCGGATACCGGCCAAAAATTGTCCAACCCCAAACCCCACCCTCTTCCCCTTTCCGGTTGTATAACCCATGACAATACAGTCAATGGTATCGGAAAGTCTTCCAGATTGACCCTCTACTTCCTTCATTTTTACCCAATTCCAGCCGGTCCGGCCTGAAACGTAAAGTCCGTTGGCTTTTTTGACGACAACTCCTTCAAGCCCCATTTTTAAATATTTCTGATGCATTTTTTTAATAACTTCCGGATCTTTTGTGATTGTGTTTTCGTCCACTCGAAGCAAATTGCCAGCCAAAACAACCCTTTCAAGCTCCTCACGCCTCCTAATGTACGGTTCGTTAATCAAATTTTTGCCGTTAAGAAGAAGCATGTCAAAAATCTGAAACTGGAGAGGAATTTCGCCTGCGGTTTTTTCTACATTGTGTTTTCTTCTTCTTTGAATGGTCTTTTGAAAATCCAGAAACATTTGACGCTTTTCGTCAACCCCAATTGCTTCAGAATCCAAAATCGTCTCGTCAGCTTTAATGTATTTGCCCACCCCTAAAAGCTCGGGAAAAGTGTTTATGTCGATTGCATTCATGTTTCTTGTGAAGATTTTAATAAAATCCGGTTTACGGTAGTGTATAAAAATACGAAGTCCGTCAAATTTGGGCTCCACAGAAACTTCACCCATTTTCTTAATCATCTCAGTTACTGAATTAAGCCTTGCGCACAGCATGGGTACCACAGGAACTCCGACTTCCGGCTTCGCAGCCTTGATATTTCTTTCTTTGACTAACCTTGCAATGTAACCAATATCGGGGCGAATATTGTATGCATCCTCGATTTCTTTTTGAATTTTTACGTCGTGCCCGGCGAGAGCGTCAATTACCGTCTTCTCTGAAAATCCAAGCCTCAAACGCCCGACTGGAATCCTGGTTACAAACCGTACCGAGAGAGAATCCAGATTTTTAAGAAGACTGCTCGTCATTTCAATTTTCCGGTCTTGCGATCCTTCTCCATTATCCTTGGCAATATCCAAAAGTCTTTCGTAAACATCAGTTACCGACAAACTTGTGCCTTGTGGCTTACGGCCAATGCTCAGTTCTTGAGCTACTGTTCCGATATCACCAAGCTTTTTGAATAAACCAAGAACGTTGGCGGAATCTTTTTGATAGGCTCGAGCAAGAGTCCTGATTATCATTTTCTCGGCCAAATTTAAAAGAAGTCCCTCATAGTTGGGAGCTAATATTCCGAGGGAAAGATAAACCACCTTGTCAATTTCCGAGATGGAAGAAGCCTTAAAGAGCTCCGACAAAATTCTTGTTATTTCCAGGCGGGATGGGGTCGCCTCCAATCTTTCCAAATATGAAGCCAGTTCCCTAAATTGCATGCCCTATTATAGCTTACTTGTCCTTAAAAAGTTGAAAAATGGCGAATTTGTGCTAGACTATCGGGTATCCAATCAAATCTGACGATAGGAGGTGCAAAATGCGCACATTTAAATTTAAAAGGATTGGAATGATTCTGCTGATCGCGCTCGGGCTGACGTTGGTCGGGTGTGATTCGTACGTGTCATCATATGCTGGACCGGGTGGATTGGACATCCAAATCCAAGAAAAATCGTTGTACAGCACCGAATATACTGTGGCGACGGAAAACGACAAATTCGTTGTCACCGATCCCAAACTTATGTGGTATTACGACATCCCGGATGGCGAGCTTGAATATGTTATTGTCCAATATACCCCAATCGTAATAGGACAAAAAGATAGTAATATACGTTACATCCAAGTCCACCAATGGATAAATAAAAAGCCGGAAGGTTTCGACAAGTAGTAGTTCTCGGTGAGAGTAAAAATCAGCCCTTTACTCTCACCAAAAGTTTTTATACCCCTTTTTTTACATCTAGATATCTGGAGAAAAATAGGTAAGCAAAAAATACCACTCCTACAACCATCTACACAAAAAAATTATAAGTATTGAGGATGTGCCAGGCTCACTTGCCGGCTAAAACGTATTTGCTCGCCTTTGTACTTCCGGATTTCTTTATAATTCCCTTTTCCATCAAATTCCTGATTTCTCTAAGCACCGTGTCCTCCGAAACCATGGGTAAAACGCGCTTAAGCTCATTCATTCCCCCGCTCCCTTGATCGGAGATGTATTCAATGAGTCTCATCTGGCGTTCGCTTAGCGACACCTGCTCTCCAAACTTAACTTTAAGTCTGGAGTCAACTGAAAGCTTTCTGACTTTGTCTTTTACTTTGGCAAGCTCTATTGCCACAACTCCGGTAAAATACTCAAGCCAAAGGGTAACTTCCCGGCTGGCGATGTTGGGTGACTGCCTGTCAACCGACGCTATTGCTTCATAGTAATCTGCCGGTTCAGTATCAAAGTGTTCTTCCAAGGAGAAAAATTTCTTAACATTATAACCCTCCCTCATAAGGATCAGTGTTGAGAATGCGCGTACCGTACGCCCATTCCCTTCAACAAAAGGGTGGATCGCAACCAAAATATAGTGAGCTATTCCTGCCCGGAGTATCGGGTGAATTTCGTGTGCCCCCGGATCGTTTAGCCAGACAAAAAAATCTTCGATCAAAAACGGAACTTCAACAAAAGGTGGGGGTGAAAAAATGATTTTTCCGGTTTCCTCCTCTTTTATAACAACCTCCGAAGTTCTGAAAACCCCGATCTTTTCCGGAACAACAATTCTATCAACGGTAGCTCTGTGAATATCGCGCATCATATCGGGCTCATATCCCCCGCGTTTAACCGCGAGCTCATCCAGAAGTCCGGCAACATTCCGGTAGTTTATAACCTCCTGAATGTCACGAGCCCGTGCGTAAACTTCGGCGCCTTCGAGAATTTTCTTGGTCTGGTAAAGAGTCAAATCATTCCCCTCAATGTGAGTACCGTGGTGAATGGTACGTATCATGGCGTCGGATTGAAACTGTTTTTCAAATGAAGGAACTAGGGGTGCGTTTTCTATTATTTCTTTAGAGGCCTCGATAGACCCGATGTTTTTAAGAATTTTATTGGAAATAATATATTTCGGAGCAAACATAACTGTATTTTAACGCATTATTTGCGGAAAATACAAGACCATATCGTTTGTACTAACTTCCTTATACAATTGATCCACACTGGCTTTTGTTATGTGAATCCATGGGTGCTGATGGAAAAGCATTATTTTTTACCCTTATGGTCAACAAAATCATCCCACGTTTGACCCGTAGAGCCACTTCCCATGGGGAGCTGTGGTTGTCGGACTTTATCTTTTCCCTTAGAAGGATTAGCTATTAATGCATCCCCTTTTGTTCTATAAAGAGGTCCTTCAACCCCCGGGGGAGGAATTTCGTCAATAGATGGGTTAAAAGGTTTTGTACTTAATAAAACCCATTCCTCTGGATACCTTTTGTCAGGATGTTTTTTGACGCACTGCCATCTGCCACCCGGTACTTTATGGGGGGGCCTAATTCCGTAATAGTGATCACCCGGTTTATATTCGCTTTCTTCCCCTTCAACTTCAGTAGCCATTTTAACCTCCAGTTAAATTCTATTATTTTAGAATTATTTTTTCCACTTTTCCTATGCCTTTTATGTAATGCGGGTCTGCTGTTGAAATAATCGTCTGTTGTTTTTGGCAGACTTTCATAACAACGTCCCGATGTTTATGATCAAGTTCTGAAAAAATATCATCCAAAAGAAGGGTTGGACGCTCCCCCGTTTTCTCTTCAACAAACTTTAGCTCAACCAGTTTAAGCCAAAGAACCCCCATTCTTTGCTCCCCCCGGCTTCCATATCTTGAAAGATCCCTTTTAAACTCCTTTTTCTTTCCACTCCCGACAATAAAAAAACAAAAATCATCTCTATGGGGTCCAACCAGGGTGGTCGCGGCAGCTACTTCTTCTTCCGAATACTCCGCGAGCCTTCCTTCACTAATCGCACTTTTATCATATTCGAGCTTAAAACTCTGGCCGTCAACAGACTCAGATGAATTTGCAAACTCAATAAATTCCTGTCTT
>Ga0315284_10014301_pt1 | contig 11302 bp, 12 predicted proteins | sample YL17G09_16_MG_FD_203696 | JGI IMG/M metagenome (GOLD analysis project Ga0315284, IMG submission 203696) | Sediment microbial communities from Yellowstone Lake, YNP, Wyoming, USA - YL17G09_16 | ecosystem: Environmental > Aquatic > Freshwater > Lake > Sediment | place: USA: Wyoming | collected...
TCACCACGGGGGCCGGTTGGACAGTTTCCTCGGACATCCATTTCCTCGGAGCAGGGGTCAGGCCCTGGTGAGCTTGTGCTTCAGCGTCTTGGCGGCGGCGCGGGGGTCGTCGGCGTTGACAACGGCGGCGGTGACCGCGATGGCGCGAATGCCGGTCGCTAACACTTCATCGACATTCCCCTCGGTGATGCCTGCAATGGCAACGGCGGGAATCGGGATGGACGCGGCGACTTGGCGAGCGTAAGCGGGGCCGGGGAGGATGTCGCGGGGCTTGGTTGAGGAGGGGAAGACGGGGCCGACGCCGATGTAGTCGGCGCCATCGAGGACGGCCTGGCGGGCCTGTTCGATGCGGTGGGTGCTGACGCCGAGGATCATCGTGAGGCCGATCAGCTTGCGAACATCGGGGGCAGGCAGGTCGCCTTGGCCGACGTGAACGCCGTCGGCACCGGCGAGAATGGCGATGTCGGGGCGGTCGTTGACAATGCAGAGGACGTTGTGCTGATGGCAGAGCCGGACCAGTTGTGTTGCGCGGCGAAGAAGCTCGGCACTTTCGAGTTGTTTTTCCCGAAGCTGGAGACAGTCGGCGCCGCCGAGGATGGCCTGCTCGGCGGTTTCGAGCCAGAGGCGGCGGCAGAGGGACTCGGTGATGAGGACGTAGAGGCGTACGTCTTTGAAGCGATTGGGCGTGCGGAGCGTGCGGGCGATCTGCTGTTCGAGGTGGTAGAAGCGGTAGCGGAGGGTTTCGACGGCGGCCGCCTGGGCGGGGGTTTCGGTTTTCAGGAGCTCCTCGATGACGCGGAGGGATTCGCCGAGGCGTTTGCCGGCGGCGGTGACGACGGCGGGGAGATCCTCGCGATGGAGTTCGGAGGGGGTCTTATGGTCGGTGCCGACGTCGCCGGGGGTGTCGCGGTGAAGGATGGCGGTGGCGAGGAAAGGCATGGTGGGCGAGGCCAGGGCGTGGCGGAGGTCTTTGAGGCTGGCGGAGAGCTCGTCGTGATTGAGCACGAATCGCGCGTAGTCCTCGATGACCCGCATCGCTTCGCGCGCGCGGTTGGCGTTGGCATCGAGGATTCGGAGGACGGGGCCGTCGAGCATGGCTTGCCTGTATCGTGTTGACCGCTGCTAACGACGATTGTAGGAACACGGCGGGTGGTGGCAATGCGTTGCGGCCACGCCAGCATTGAGAAGGATGGCATGATGAACAGACGCAAGCGGTCTTTCCAGAAGGGTTTGAAGGAGCTTGTGGCGCCGATTGCACAAGGGGTGGCGAGAAAAGGAGGCGGAGTTGGGGCGGCCGGCCCGGCTCACTATAATCTCGCGGCTATGCCTGAAGTGAACAGAATTGTCTGCGGCGACTGCATCAAGATTCTCAACGACGGCCCGGAAGGGTGGGTGGATCTGGTTTTCGCCGATCCCCCGTTCAACATCGGCTATCTGTATCACGGATACGACGACCGGCGGAAGACGGAGGATTACCTGAAGTTCAGCGTCGACTGGATGTCGGCGGTGAAGCGTGCGTTGAAGCCGACGGGGTCGTTTTTTCTGGCGATCGGTGACGAGTATGCGGCCGATCTGTGCGTGATTGCGAGGCGGCAGCTTGGGCTGAACATGCGGAACTGGGTCATCTGGCACTACACATTCGGGCAGCAGACGAAGCTGAAGTTTGCCAAGAGCCACACGCATATTCTGTATTTCACGAAGGACGAGAAGGAGTTCACGTTCAACGCGGACGCGGTGCGGGTGGCCAGTGCGCGGCAGACGACCTATGCGGACGCGCGGGCGAATCCGAAGGGGAAGCTGCCGGACGACGTGTGGTACTTGAGGCCGCAGGAGACGGCTGGGGGGCATTTTTCGCCGGAGAGGGACACATGGTACGTCAGCCGGGTTTGCGGGACGTTCAACGAGCGAGAGGGGTGGCACGGGTGCCAGATGCCGCTGGAGGTGCTGAACCGGATCATCGTAGCGGCGTCGAACGCGGGGGATATCGTGCTGGACCCGTTCAACGGCAGCGGGACGACGGTGGTGTCGGCGGCGCTGCTGGGGCGGAAGTATGTGGGCATTGATCAGTCGGAGGAGTATGTGAAGTTCGCGACCTGTCGGATTGAGCACGTCTTGGCTACTCAGTCGCCCGACGACACCTCACGGGCTTCGCGAGTGCTTACCGAAACCGACGCCCTCGGCAGGCCCCGCGTTCCGCGTGCCAAAGCAGGGCGATCAATGCAGGCCAACGCGCGGTTCCCCGCGATCAGGGAGGTGGGCGAAACTGTGCGATCAGGGAGCCATAAGAGAAACGGGGCATGACGCAATCTCAGGCTGCGTGGGGCAGGTGCACAGGCCAGTTGAAAACGGGGTTTTTCTCGGAGATCAACTTCAGTTCCCACTTCCGGATGGATGTCTGTTGAAAGCTATCGCCGCAGAAGACTCTGACGCCGATCGATTGCGGTCGCGGTTTCCAGAAGTCGTTGGATAGCAGCCGGAACGCATCACCCGTTACCAACTGGCTCACGATTTCGTGGAGGTTTTGATTGCTTGCGATGTACAGGTATTTGCCCTGTTCCAGTACCTCAACGAGTCCCTGGGTCGCTGGGACGTCGCGAGGCGACACTGTATCCAACGTCCCAAGCTCGTCAGTCTCCTTCTCGATGGCTGCGGTCTGGAGCTGATCGAATAGCTCCATCTGGTCCTTCGGGAGATGATGGGTCTTTCGGATGTAGAGTGCTCCCAGGCGGAGCTGAATTGGGGTCAGTCTGGATGACGCCGAACGGGCGATGGTCTCGTATTCCTCGCCGAGTTTCGGATCGAGGAGAATGTCATCGATGCTGACCCCGTATCGACAGCGGAGCCTAACAAGCGCGAATTCGATGACATGCGCGTACCTCGGGACTATGCTCGGCTGCGGGTTTGTTTGCGTCGTTGGGGAAAGCACAATGCCGTGGGCCTTGTACAGCGGTGGACTCTTCCTGATTGTTAGCAGGCGTCTGTTGATCTGGGCTGCCGAAGCATGGACTCCTAGTTGACGTGCGCGCCGCTGGAATCTGGAGGCAAAGGCGAGATCCCACAGCACGCGCTCAGGAGACCATCCGTCGCGCACATCCTCGAAGGCTCGGACGACGAGCGCATCCATAGGGTATGTGAACTCCACGTGCTTCGGCTCGTGTGGGCGCGCACCCAAAGCGGCACCCAGAGTATCGAGAAGCCGAAAGCTGCCGAATTGCACAGGGCGGCTTCTAGGGATCATGTTCCCCCGGATCACCTTATTGATTGCGTAGTAGTTTAGCGCCATACACCTGTGATCCCTCGGCAACTGTGATTATAGCATGAAGTCAGACGCCGCTGTAGTCAACGATATAGTACATAACGTGTCCGATAACAAGCATGACTGCGGCTTGGTTCAACTCCTTGCCCATACGCTTGGCGAAGTGCACCAGATCGGTAAGCTTGGTGGGGTCCTGAATATCATCGTGGGATGCGTATGACTCCAGCGTGATTGGCTCATCGTTCAGGTACGTGCCATCGTCGTCTTTCCATATCCCTTTGAATGCCCTGAAGGCCGTCGCGCCTCTGTAAAGATCGGCGAAGAGCTTAGCTGCCTGGCTCGCCCATTGGCCTGTTCTCGCTTCGGCAAGCGGCGTGTTCTTCCTGTCGTGGCTCGGTATCACCAGGATGACAAGGTCTTGAGTTGACTCCTCGCTAAGCAGTGCGATTATTTTGTCAACCTCTGGAAAAAGCGTGCCAGTACGGGGTGTGGACTCTCTCTTCTTCCGCATGCAGTGTCTCCTTGAGGATGAGGATAACGATACTACATGGCTTCTGCAATTGCGTTTTCACATATCGCTACCGACAGCATCTGCTCATGGGACGGTGCCTGCAGTTGGCCGCCCCCGACGATTAGAAGCTCGCCAGCCGGAATACCGAAGCAGAGAGGGCGACCCGAAGGTCGCCCTCATACTACGAAGCTCCGCTTTTAGCGATCACTATCGGCGTTGCTTATGGTTCCAGGAGGTTCCTGCGGATCTTGATAACGGCCATGACCAGGACGAGCGCGATTCCGCCGAACGCGGCTGAGGGAAGGGGCGCGGCGATGACCTGGTCCTGAAGGCAGGGGTTGCTCAGGGCGACGAGGTGGGCCTTGGGGCCGTGGCCGTCAAGCGAATCGAGCCAGTTCTGCGCTATGGTGACGTACAGGGGGGTCGTGCTTCTGGGCCGGACGCGGAACGAGCCGTCGTTGAGCGTCACGCCGTCGTCGTAGACGATCTCCCAGACGGCGAGTTGGAAGGCGGCCGCGGAGTCGCGGGTGGTGGCTTCACCGTAGTGGCTGCCCCAGAGTTCGCGGAGGAGGTCGGCTTTGAGGGTCATCATGCCTTGGCCGACGCCGGAGCCACCCGGCCTGGGGGCAGTCTCGAGCGGCACGACCTCGAAGGTGTAGTTGTTGTGGTAGTTGACGTATTGGGTCAACTCGATGCAGAAGGAATCGAAGGCGCCGGTGGGCATGCCCTCGTGATCTCCGCCGGTGCGGTTCCATTGCATGGCACCGGCGAGAATCGAGCGGTAGCTGTGTCCGCCATTGATCGATATGTCCACGATCCGGTTCGGCGTAACCGCGGACAGCGATGCGGAGATGCTGTCAGCGGAGGCCAACGAGGCCAGGCCGAACAAGAGCGTGAGGGTAGCACAGGCGAATGCACGTTTAGTCATAGTCTCTGTCTCCTTGTCCCGAAGGTGCTCAACTATGCCACGTCAGAAGATCGCGGCCAGGAAAACGAGCAGGGGGGGGAGGCCGATAAATCAAGTTGGCTGTTGGCGGAACGGCCCGTATGGTTTATGAGGAGGCGCAGGATGTCGGGGGCAACGCCGCGGGTCATACCGCGGCGTGGGATTGCGTGGCGATCAGCGATACGGTTGGGGCGGTGGTGGGCCGTCGGCTGGCAATGGTCGCGCCGGTGCCGATAATCCGGTGACGATGGATCGAGCGCAGGTCGGGCGGTGGTGTAATACATACGGTGAGCGGCGCCCTGAGGGTGGATGACCACCCCGGCGGGGCGTCCGCGTTCTATGAGGTCGGTCATGAACAACAGGACATCGTGCTCACGACGTGAGGTCATTCGGAGGGGTGTGTTGGCGGCGGCGGCTTTGCCCTTCGCGGGCTTTGCCGCGAGTGTGTCAGCAGCGGCTGCAGAGCCAGCCAATGCCGCCGATCGGTGGCGGGGTTTGAAGATCGGCGTAGCTTCCTACACGTTCAGGAAGTTCTCGGTGGATGACACGATCAAGGGGATTCGCCGGGCGGGGCTGAGCTACGTGTCGATCAAGGATTTCCATCTGCCGCTGAAAAGCACTCCCGAGGAGAGGCGTACGGTGGCCAAGAAGTTCCGCGACGCGGGGATCACGCCGTTGAGCTGCGGCGTCATCAGCATGAGCAACGACGAAGCGAACATCCGGCAAGCGTTCGAGTACGCGAAGGACGCGGGCATCCCGACGATCGTGTGCGCGCCGGCCGTCGAGTCGATGGCGATCCTGGACAAGATGGTGAAGGAGTACAACATCAAGCTGGCGATTCACAACCATGGGCCGGGGGACAACAAGTATCCCACGCCATACGATGCGATGAAGGTGATCGAGGAATACGACGAGCGGATCGGGTTGTGCATCGATGTGGGGCACACGGCTCGGGCGAAGACGGATCCGGCGAAGGCGATCCTCGACTGCCGCGCGCGGCTTCACGACGTGCACCTGAAGGACATCAACGCTGCCGAGGCCAAGGGTTCGTGCGTGGAATCCGGGCGAGGCGTGCTGGACCTCAAGGCGATCATGCGGGCGCTGCTCGACATCAAGTTTGCCGGCCTGGCTGGTTTTGAATACGAGAAGGACGCCGACGATCCGGTGCCCGGGCTAGCGGAGAGCGCGGGATACACCAGAGGGCTGCTGGTCGGCATGACTGCTTGAGAAGGAAGAAAGATGATGATGCGGACTGTCGCGGCGGCTGTGGTGGCTGTCGTTGTGGCGTCTTCGGTCGCCAGGGGCGCGTGGATCTGGGTGGAAGGCGAGAAGCCGAGCAGGTCCGCGATGAACCGGCACCCCTGGTGGTATGACCAGGTGAAACGCGACCAGCTCTCTGGCGGAGACTTCATCAGCAATTACAGCAAGGACAAGGCGGGGGAGGCGGAGTACGCGTTCTCGGCGACGGAGGCGGGGCCATATGAGTTCTGGGTTCGCGCCAACCCCGTGCAGGCCAGGCTTTCGTACAGGCTGAACGGCGGCCCGTGGACGGCGATTGATCTTGAGAAGAACCAGGTTGGGAGCACGAACATCGCGGCCGACGACAAGCCGGATCTGCGGTTCATCGTGTGGGTGAAGGTTGGGCAGGTCAGTCTCAAGAAAGGGGGCAATACCATCGGCTTCCGGATGGACAGCCCCAACAGCAATCATGGGTACCTGGATTGTTTCGTTTTGAGCAACGAGGCTTTTGAGCCGCAGGGGATCATGAAGCCGGGGCAGGTTGCGGCGGGGGCGCAGAAGCTTGCCGAGGAGAACAAAGGGTGGTTCGCGTTCACGCCGAAGGGCGAGTCGTTCGGGCCTTCCAGCGGCTTCGATCTGCGGCCGTTGAACGAGAAGTTCGCCGGGGAGGGCGGGTTCATTGCCGTCAAGGGCGGCCAGTTTGTGCATGGCAGCACGGGGGAGGCGCTGCGGTTCTGGGCGGTGAACGGGCCGTCGGACGATCTGAAAGACCGCGATTCGCTCCGGAAAAATGCGCGGTTGCTGGCGAAGTACGGCGTCAACATGGTGCGCGTCCACGGCGGGTACTTCGAAGAGAACGGCAACGTGGACATGGCCAAGGTCAAGCGCGCCATCGAGATCGTCGAGGCGATGAAGGAAGAGGGGATCTACACGCATTTCTCGATCTACTTTCCGCTGTGGATCAAGCCAAAGGCCAACTCGGCGTTTGCGGCCGGCTACGACGGCAGCAAGAACCCGTTCGCATCGCTGTACTTCAACAAGGATTTTCAGAACGTATACCGCAGCTGGTGGAAGGCGCTGCTGCTGACGCCGAGCCCGACGACGGGCAAGCCGCTGATCGATGAGCCGGCGGTGGCGGGGGCGGAGATCATCAACGAGGATTCGTATTTCTTCTGGACGTTTGCGACGGCGAATATCCCCGACGAGCAGCTTCGCATCCTGGAGGCGCAGTTCGGGGATTGGCTGAGGAAGCGATACGGCTCGATCGACCAGGCGATGGAGAAGTGGAACAACCAGCGGGTTCCGCGCGACAGGCCGGCCGAGGGACGGGTGAGCTTCCGGCCGCTGTGGAACATGTTCAACGAGAAGACGGCCCGCGAGAGGGACACAGCAAGGTTCCTGCTGGAAAGCCAGCGGGGGTTCTACCAGCAGACGTATCAGTTCCTTCACGAGATCGGGTTCAAGGGGATGATCACGTGTTCGAACTGGGCCACCGCCAGCCCGCAGGTCTTCGGGCCGATCGAGAAGTACAGCTACACGGTGGGGGATTTCCTGGACCGGCACGGGTACTTTTCGTGCAACCACAAGGGGCAGTTTGCCGCGTGGTCGATCCGCGACGGGCATACGTACTCGGAACGAAGCGCGCTGCGGTTTGAGGGCGGCGAACCCGGCAAGCCCAGGTCATTCGTCCACCCCGTGATGGACATCCATTACGACAACAAGCCGTCGATGATTTCGGAGACGACGTTCAACCGGCCGAACCGGTATCGGTCGGAGGCGCCGCTGTTCTACGCGGCCTACGGCGCGCTTCAGGACAGCGACGCGATCGTGCATTTCGCGTTGGACAGCTCGACGTGGGCGGTGAAGCCGGGGTACTTCATGCAGCAATGGACGCTGATGTCGCCGGCGATGATGGGGCAATTCCCCGCGGCGGCGATGATCTACCGCAAGGGGTTGGTATCAACGGGCGACACGCTGGTCGAGTTGAATCTGAGGATCGATGATCTGCTGGATCTGAAAGGCACGCCGATGCCGCAGGACGCGGCGTTTGATGAGCTGCGGCTGAAGGATGTACCGCAGGGGACGACGATCAGACCGGGGAATGTGATCGACCCGCTGGTGCACTTCGCGGGGCGGACGCATGTGAGCTTCACGCAGCAGGGCGGGGCGCCGAAGCTGGCGGACCTGAGCCGCTGCATCGACCGCAAACAGCAGACGGTCCTCAGCAGCACGAGCCAGCTCAAGCTCGACTACGGCAAGGGCATTTTCACGATCAACGCGCCGGCCGCGCAAGGCGTCAGCGGAGCGATCAAGGACGCGGGGGCGGCGGAGCTGAAGGATCTCTCCATCACATCGGACATGGAGCTGGGGCATATTGTCGCGGTGGCGCTGGACGATCAGCCGCTGGGCAGCTCGAAACGGATTCTGCTGCAGGCGATGTCGGAGGAGAAGAACAGCGGTTTCCAGACGGAGGCGGCGGCCGGATCGGCCAAGCGGATCGTCAAGATCGGGCAAGACCCGTACCTTGTGAAGGAAATCAGCGGCACGGTACGCCTGAAACGGGCCGATGCGGCGAAGCTGAAAGTGACGGCGTTGGATTACAACGGCTATCCCACAAAGCAGATGGGGACGGCGGACGCGATCAAGCTGCAGCCGGCGACGATGTACTATCTGATCACGCCTTGATAGCGAGAGTCGCGCGATTCGGCGCGAAGGGCTAACCTTGTCCTGGGTTTGGGGTCTTACCACGACAGCGGGCTGGCACGCCGCTTGCGATTGGCATGGGCGTACGCGGGCCAGGGATTGAAGGACATGGGTTTAGGGCAGGATCGGGCCGTTATGACTCAGATGACAGAAGTTCGGTGTGACGAGGTGACTCAGACGCTTGGCGAGAGAATGCGGCAGGAGACGGCCGAGTTCCTCTCGACGCATTTGGGGTCGGGAGCCGGCGACGCGGTGGGCTGGCCGGGCGTAAGTCGGCCTTCCGGAGGGAGTTGGGAATGGTTCGGTGGGGTGCGGCGGTATCGCAGGCTGCTGGGCGAGGGGGTGGGAATAGGCCGAGCGGAGGGTGGCGGGAGTCGGATTCTGGGGTGAGCCAAGCGGCGGGCAAGTGGCTTTGTCGGCGGATTTCAGTTGATCGGGGCGAAGGCTTCCCGTATATTCAAAGTATACACATCGTCCACTCGCGCTGTGCGAGGAGGTGTCGGTGGAGGTGCAGCATGGCTTCGACCGTGCGGAAGTGGGGCAATAGCCTGGGGGTGCGGATTCCCAAGAGCGTCGCGGAGCAAGTGAGCGTACGCGAAGGGACGGAAGTCGAGTTTGACACGGCAGGAGGGGTGCTGACGATTCGGCCAAAGAGGAGACGAAGGTATACACTGGCGGGGCTGCTGGCGAAGGCGAAGGGGCGGAGTCCACATCGGGAGCTTGATCGGGGCGGGCCGGTGGGCGGGGAACTGCTGTGAGCTCTCGAAGCTATTGTCCAAGGCGCGGGGATTTGGTGCATATGAACTTTTCGCCGTCGGCGGGGCATGAAATGGCGGATCGGCATTATGCGCTGGTGTTGAGTCCGTTGAGTTACAACCGCAAGTCGGGCATGGCGGTGGTGTGCGCGATCACGAGCCGGGTGAGGGGATGGCCGTTTGAAGTGGAGTTGCCGGCAGGGCTGCTGCCGGAGAAGAAGGGGGTTGGGGCGGTGAAGAGTGTGGTGGTGGCGGAGGCGATGAGGCAGGTGGATTACCGGGAGCGGGAGATGGCGTTTGTGGCGGAGGCGGGGGGAGAGGTGGTGGAGGAGGTGGTGGGGAAGTTGGGGGTGGTGTTGGAGGAGGAATAGGGGTGATCGCAGTTGAGAACCAGGCTCCACGGGGTTGGGTTCATGACTGCCAAGGGAAAGGCGTCACTTCGGGGTATTTCCTCCTGTACTCATCAAGCTCATCGCGATCAAGTGCATACCACTCGTCGTAAGGGTATCGACGGAAGTACTCTCCTATACGCTCTCTAAAGTGCTCATCCGCGACTGGGTTCAGTCGGCCCTTGCGGAGCATGCGGAGTTCCTCTAGATCAGCTCGGGGAACCCGGATTGTCAGGGAGAAATCAACTGCTAGTGCTTTGTCACACTTAAGATTTCGGGTTGAGATGGTCCAAATCGCCTGCAAACACGGACTGAAACGGCTCGGGCAACCCGAAGTCCTAGCTGTGACAGAGCACTAGCTTATCGCTGAACTCCATCCGCGGATCGGGGGGCAGATAGAACCACTTCTGGTTGATCCGCGCATGTTGCGTGATGATACTCATCCATGAGCTGGGTCGCTTTGCCTGCTCAGCCTTGCCTTCGACATCACGGAAGCTTTGTATCTCGCAAAGAGAAATGTCACGGCTGCGGATGGTGTCACAGTCCTGAGTGATAACGATCGCGGTCACCGGGCGAACGGGAAGTACCGCCGTTATCTCTTTTCCTGCGGCCGCCATGTCTGCCCAAGAGGCCTCGGCTGTGCGGTTCTGGTCATCAATGATCGCTAACGTACGCAACGAGACATCCACCCTTGGAAGGCCCGCAAAGATGTCTCCTTGGCGTATTGGGACAGTCGGCTCTGGATACTCGTATATCAATCGAGTCCCTCCAGAGGAAACGCTCTGAGCGCCTCGTCCTCCACAATCCTATGTCTTTCGGCCTCAGCCGCTGCCAGAATCTGGAGCGCCAAATTCCTTGCATCCGCAAGAGTGATACGCCGCCGAGGGTACGGGTAAACCAGAACTGCAAATGATGCCGTTGCCTCGCGTTTGCGTTCCGCGAACCAGGGGTCGGCGACTGATGTGAGCGGTGATAGAGCAAGCACAAAGGCAATCCCTGCTGCTTGCAGAGACTGCTTGCTCCCATTGCTGCTGTACCTCCCTGCACGCTTCGTCCCATATGTCCAGTCACCGGTTGCAGGGACTTGGTCTTCATCGGGCAGGCCAGCGTCGCCAACGGAGTATGGGCTACTCACCGGAGAACCTCCTCTTGAGTTCACCATCAATCAGCTTGAAAAACCAATCACCAGTTATCTTGTGCGCGGCATCGATCCACGGTTCAAAGCCATCCGGCATTAGAGGCACAGCATCCTTTGCAGATTGGACCGTTGTCTCCCAAATGATCGCGGGCTTGTCGTGCCTCTGCCCGGTTGCGAAACGAAGCTGCACAACGCCGCTTAGCTGGCGGCACTCGAACATCGTTTGCCAGATGAAATGCTTAGAAGCGGTTTCAGAACCTCCTATGCTTTTTTCTATGCTGCGATCTTGCCTTGCGGGTTCAGCGATTGAATGCGATTAGCACAGATGACGCAGGCGGCCAGTTCGTTCATTGCCTGCCAATGTT
>Ga0315284_10014302_pt1 | contig 11302 bp, 12 predicted proteins | sample YL17G09_16_MG_FD_203696 | JGI IMG/M metagenome (GOLD analysis project Ga0315284, IMG submission 203696) | Sediment microbial communities from Yellowstone Lake, YNP, Wyoming, USA - YL17G09_16 | ecosystem: Environmental > Aquatic > Freshwater > Lake > Sediment | place: USA: Wyoming | collected...
GCCCGAACCTTCGGTGCTCGTATCGGCATGAGTAAAGATGAGATAGAAATAGCTAGTAAAGTAGCTGGTGCTCATATGCGTCATCTAAGCTTTACAGAAGATTCAAAACCCAAACAAGTACACAAACTAGCAGACGGTATTTCACCGGCAAAAATTGGCAACTCTAATGCATGTTCATGTGGGTGCTATGGAGAAGGAAGTTACTTAAATACAGTTTCATCTGATAATAGAGCTAAAAATGGCCCAGGAGAAACACCACCACCTCCAGGTTTTTTACCAGAGGGTGGTAAGCATATATTGAGATTAGCTACTGAGAATAACGTGACAGAAAAACCCCTCAAGGGACACATACAAGGACAACATTTAATAAATGAACTAGGATGGGTACCTGGTCAAGCACCGACTTCAACTGGTCATTTTCAACCAGCACTCAAACAGGCTCTAGAGGCACAAAAGAATGGTGAATTTGATACTGAAGATGAAGGAGTTGCATGGTTACATAAGACTTTCAAATCAACTACATCTTCGTGGAAAAATGCTAGTCTATCTACAAAACAGAAACATCAAATAAGAGATGAACACGTTGATTTATACGGTGATTCCACGGAGACACTACACGAATTTGATGATGGCTCTAAAGTAGTTAAACCAACTACCTGGGCTGATGTTGATAGGTTGGGCGCATTGTCTGGTACATGTTTGCAATATAATAGACGTAGTATTAATTATTTTAGTGGATTCAACTCTGATAAACATAAGATGGAAGATAAGCTACCAGCCCCCTGTAGTACATGTGGTGGCAGTGGTAAATTTACTAAAGAGATGCCTATGGAAGACTGGAATGGTATAGGTCCTAGTCCTCGTACTCAAGAAAAATTAGGCCATTGTGGTTATTGTAATGGTGGTCATCGGTCACCACACAATGTTCGAGCCTTAGTTACACCAGATGGTGTTCCCCATGCCCTATGGGATGAACTAGAAAGTACTAAGCGTGGTAAAATTCTTAGTGAACCTGTGGGGCCGACCAATGTTGCTCCTACAGGTAAGCATCTTAAAAATTTAGATACATATATGGAAACTAAACAGTTTGATGCTGTTGATTTACCTAGCGAAAATTTTAGAAAACCAGAGGGTGGTAAACCACGATATTTGCTGGATGATTCATTTAGACATAAATGGACTAAGCCCCCTAAAACTGCTGCTCCGATACATAGAAAATGGAAAAAGGTTAAGAAGCGTGTTAAAAAGATACATGATTTACCAAATAGCCACCATTGTCCTAGTTGTGGACGCTCTATGAATTATATGGGTTTTTGTAATACGTGTAGAGAAAAGGAAGGATTAACCAATCATCATTGGTGGAGTCAACACACCCAATCAGGTCAAACATAAATAATTGTACAATTGTTGTAAAAAGGGCTATAACATATAGTAAGATATGAGGACTATTATAAAGGATTGTTGTGACAGACCCAAATCAAGACGTTCTGTGTGACAAGTGCAGTAAAATGCATAGTGATACTGAGCCATGTAAACCAGGAGCCGCAGCGACTTTATACGAAAACGCAAAGGCGGAAGAGGCTCGAAATAAGGCAGCACGAGATTTAGATACACCAGACTCACGTGGCGATGGAGCCGTATCAAATAGTACACAAAACCCATCGGCTCATGGAACATCACAGAGGGACACATATGCCAGCAAACAAGGAGCAATTATGGATAGCTACCTAGCAGTAAGCAGCAATGACATGCTGTCACATTTGTCACTGCCTAAGTCACCAGAAACACTATGTGGCAAAATAGTAGTTGCAAAAGCTACTGCACACTTGAAGTGTGATATTTGTGAGACGTTATCGGGCGGCAATTTTATTAAAACTAATGAAGTTGAAGGGTCAATTTCTGAACAAGCTTTTGATTTACATGCAGTGGGTAATCCTCATTATGCTAACTTAGATATGAATCTTGATGATGACGATGTGACTGTCCTTAAAGCTTTTGCTATCTTGGCGGCGGAAGACGACGATGCAGATGAAGAAAAAGAAGACGATGACCCAGAATTCACAAAACTACTTGATGACCGTTCTAATCGACCCAGAGTATGGCAAGACCGTAATGATGAACATAAAATGCCAGAAGAGGACTTAAGGGGCAGTTTTGCACCAACAGGACCAAATGGTGATAGTGAGCCACTAGACCCAGCTTTACGTGATTTATTGAATGGCGTGTCGCCCTCGACCGGTGGACAGACTCGTGTTCGTAAGGTAGAAAACAATCCTGAATTAGCAGCAGTAAAACTAAAAATTCAAAATGACTTATTACAAAGAAGAGAACCAGATGCTGAAGATATAGAGCGCTTTACAGCTCTGGGTCAGGCTAATAAGCTTGGAGCTGGCCCAGGCCAGCAACCGTTGCTGCATAAACTTGATGATACGAATGAATTTCAAGACCAAACGACTCAACAGCTAGGACAAATGTGGGATGAAGCCGAAGATAGAGCTATTACTGCTCCACAAACAGAACCAATTATCGAACAACCTGCTGGACGTTTTGGTGCTGCTGCAGCTAGACTACGTGGTAGATTGAGGGACGTTCGTGCTGATACGTCATGCTTATCATGCAGTCATGATGCTGGTAGCCATACTAGTGATGCTGGTGGTCACGTTAAATGTAAGGGTGAAGAGGGTTGTGGTTGTCAAAAGCATTCGGATAAGGCTGGAGCTTTACAGAAGTTTATGCTAGGAGCTATCCAAGCCACTCCACAACGTGAAATTAGTGGACATCAGGCTGTAGCTAATAACCTATATAACACTGGTGATATTACTAAGGGTGAACATTCATTTATTCAAACAACTCTAGATTTTCCACAAGACGATTACATTAGCACTTATCCTGTTCTCGGTATGATGAAGGCTATTCGTGGTGGCAAATCTGTTGAAGAAGCTACTACAGCTGGTCATACTATATCTAGTAATATTGCTAACAAAACGGCTACGAATTGGACTCTTGATGGTACTCCCATTGAAGATGGCTTTACCCTAATGACTTCTGATGAAGCCAATGCTATCCCGTTCCTAGATACTAATAAAGTATCTATTTCAACAAAGGTACATTGTGCTGGTTGTGATACAGACCAGTGGTTCGCCAGAGTTGCATCATGTGTACAATGTAATGAATTTAAATGTCTCAATTGCATGGATGATATTATTAATGAATTTGTTGGAAGTTGCAAAAAATGTGCTAATATAGATGAAGATGAAGAAACTTTCTATCTCAACTATGAAGATACACCAGATATAACCTCTCAACAATTTTTTGCAGCTTTTGATGATAATAATGCAGTAGACGATTCATTCTTGCCACACTATGATGACTAACTGGAGTACTAATGCCAAGGATATATTCCGATAATCCAGAGGACGAATTCAGACGTTTAAGAAGTTCTGGAGCAGGTAGACTACCACGAGACCCTATTCGTAATAGAGTAGATGGTCGTGATATGTATAATCGGGCACGTACCGGTTCTATGTCTGAAGACCTAGGACAGGCTTTCGATTTATTACGCCGGTCTGAGGGTAGAGATTCACTCAATAATGGTGGATTCCGTGGCATGTCAGCTAAAAATTTAGCCACTGCTGGCCCTGATGCTCTCGATAAAATTAATGATATGCACCGCCAGCGCACAGCTAATCCAGGGAGTATGGGTAATTCTCAGGTTGCTTGGCCAAAGATGCGTGACCCTTTTGAAACATTTAGAGAAAAGGCTTGGTGGTTCCTTAAAGAAGGAGAGTTCTCTGAATCCCTTAAAAAGGTAAGAGAATGGGCACGTCTTGTCTATATGACCCATCCTCTAATACCGTCATTAGTTGATATTTACTCTCGCTTTCCATTACTTGACATTGAGTTTAAACACAAAGATAAAAAATTAGCTGAATACTATAATGAATTATTCTTGAATCAACTCAATTATCAAGACTTTCTCTATGATATGTCTAGAGAACATTGGTTAGTTGGTGAAGCCTTTCCACTGGGTTCTTGGAATGAAGGTATTGGTACATGGGATGACGATGAACTCCTTAATCCAGATGACGTGCTTGTATCGCGTAATACCGTATTACGTCAGTATAAGTATCATCTAAAGGTACCTGAGGGTATCAAAAAACTTATAGAGACTCGGCAGCCTCGTCAAGAGTATGAAATGCTTATGAAGTTCTATCCTCATGTTATTTCATGGGCTCAAGAAAACAAAGAGATTCCAGTTTCTGATGTTCTCTTGAAACATATTAAATTCAAGGTTAACCCATGGGAACCCCATGGTGTACCACTAATTATGCGTGGTTTCAAGACATTGATGTTAGAGATGTCCTTGGAGGCTGCTCAGGACGCTGTAGCCGATAGACTTTATTCTCCTATGATTCTTGCTAAATTGGGTATTGAAGATGTTGGTGACAATGAAGGGCCGTGGATTCCAGAGCCTGAAGAACTTGATTCCCTACGAGATGACCTTTCACTAGCCTTGATGTCTGATTTCCGCTTGATGGTTTATCATCATGGATTAAATATTGAGTCAGTATTCGGCCGTGAAGCCATGCCTAGATTCGATATGGATTTCGAACGTGTTGATATGAAACTCATGCAGATATTCGGTATTGGACCAGAACTATTACAGGGCGGTAACTCATCTGCTCCATATGCATCTGGTGCTCTTAACCGTGAACTTATTACACAGATGTTAACAACTCACCAAATTGGTATTAAACGCTTCCTACATGATAGAATGGCTGTTGTTGCTGAGCGCCAGGGCCACTTTGAGTTTGAGAAACGTGGTACACAGCGTTATCCAGTGTTTGAACAAGTCCTTATGGTGGATGAGTTAACTGGTGAAGAATATGTTGAAGAACGTCCTAAGTTAGCTATTCCAGAGGCCAATTTGAGGGTTATGAACCTTCGAGATGAAACTGTGGAGCGTCAGTTCCTTATGGACCTTAAAAATTCTGGTGTACCAGTCTCTGATGATGCATTAATGACCAATGTATCTATTGATTTTGATGATGAGGTATCGAAGCTACAAAAAGAAAAGATGGATAAAGTATTGGCAGAGCTTCATTACCAGAAGCGTCTATTTGTTGCTATCTTCGTTAACCATCTACCTGTACCACCAGAATACTGGGAAAGTTATCTACAATTCTTGCAGGGTATGCAGTCTTTGGCTCTTACTGCTCCAGGAACCGATATTACGGATGGTACAGCTACGCCAAACTTGTTCCCAATGATTCAGCCATCTACTCAGGATATGGAAGCGGCTCAAATGGCTGGTGCAGGTCAGCGTTCACCTGAATCTGATTCTGGTCGTAGTAATATGCCTAAGAAATCAAGCTCAAAAAATAATGATGGCACTATTGATGATGATGTTCAAACTAAGGGTGCATATCTGTTACCACCAGAATATTATGCTCCATTAAACGTACGTAATGATTTTATAGCCCTTGGTACAGAAGGATGGATGCGCAAACATGGTATGTGGCTTGAAATGCCAGATACTGTTCAACCCGTTAATATAGATGATGAAGAGGAAGATATCTCCAATTTGCCTATTGACAAAACAGCCTTCAGTACAGTATACTCAAAGAAGAAAATGCCTAAGCCAGATGAAGAGGCGTTGTTAGCTGCTCGGGAACGTGCAGGTTCTATTGCGGGACTTGGTTCTCCATCGCATATGGCAATGCGTCGTAAAATGATTGTACCTGATGGTACAATTATAAAAGAGGCTATCGAGGCACCTATTGAGTCGGAGGGCGAAGATGAGCTTGAGCAGTATGAATCTACCGTGGAAACAGAAGGCACAATGTTGGGGGAAGACGACGAGTCCTAGTACCGATTTTTGGTATCCTGAGGATGATGACCCTAATCGAATTAATAAGATTAAAATCGCTAAATCTTATTGTGCTATATGTCCTGTAATGTCTGAGTGCCTCGATTACGCTATAAAGAATGATGAAGAATATGGTATTTGGGGTGGTATGACCCGCCGTGAGCGTCGAAAGCACAAACGTAAGAAGGACTATGATGATAAGGGACAAATTAGCGGGTTGGTTTAAGACATCTGTACCACACCAACATTCTGAAAACTCTCCTATACATGAACACAGGGCCTTATATCATGTTGCCCCATCAGATGCTAGGGATAATATAGGACAAGATGGTATTAAATTACCTTATTCTATGGACCGTAACTATCCTCTGGCTTATAGTGGTAAAATTTTTGCGTGGTCTACTCCACATGCAGCTAAAAAATATGCCGATGATTTAACTGGTAAGTTCGGTAATATGAGCATATTTAATCCAATGCAGAAAAAACCATCTTATGATATTTGGAAAATTAAGTTAGATAAAGAAGAAACTTGGCAACATAATCCTACGTCTAATCTCGAACAACAGACTAATACTACCGATAGGCTCGTTGGTGCTGATTATAGAGTACCTACTAATTGGGGCCATGCACATGAAATTGATACTGACCATATTAAACCAGAGCAACTCGAATTACATACTTCCGATATAGCTAAAGAGAGTTCTTGGAAAGACGTTCGTCAAAAGGGTAAGACTATTAGCGCGGAAGGTGCCGTCGATTTAATCCGGTCAGATAAAGATGTCATTGTAGCCCAGGTTATTGGCGACCACGATACCTATGCAGTAGAAATATATAGACAGTATCCTGGTGAAGCTGGTGTCACTATGTGGACCTGTTCCTGTAAATGGGGAGATTGGGCATTTAATCGCACTCTATACAACGGTCGTATGTGTAGTCATGCATTAGCTGCTTTATATGCTTCTCAAAGAGAGAATATGCGTACCAGTTCTAAGGGTATGCATCTTTCCCATATAACTAATCGACCCTCAATCGCTCGTATTAATTCTGAAGGTAAAGACCATGATGTTAATATAGAGATAGCGAATAATCCATCAGCCATAATGCATGGTCTGATGCATCGAACCTATCTTCCTTGGGACTCTGGGATGGCCTTTCTATTCAACAATATGACCTCTGACGGGTTTTGGATGAGGAACACTCTAATACCCCTATCAATCGCTTTTTGGGATTCTGAGGGCGTTATAATCTCCCTCATGGATATGGAACCAAACCCTGACCCACTTAATGCTAAGGTCTATAAACCAGACCAGCCATATAGAGGAGCCCTAGAAGTTAATCAGGGATTCTTTGACTTTTATAATATTAAGATTGGCGATACTATTACTGTAATTGAGTAAGTAGCTCGTTTTAAGATATGATAGAAAAGGATATAATATGAGCTTTTTATGGGACGAATTAGATAAAGAAGAAGAGTTTTCAATTAATCAGAGGGTTGCTAGGGCGTTCTTAGCAGACTCTGCCGGCGATGTAGATGAAGCACAAGCTGATGCCTTTGCACAAACTAGTCATAAACCGACTTATACTAATAATAAGGGGTCACATCAGTCTGCATGTTCTTGTGGATGGACATCCTCAGAAGTGCATAAAAATAACGTGAAGATTGATGATGATTATACCAATCCAGAGAACACATTCACTGATGATGAGGTAGAACGTGCAAGGGGCCATGAAGCTCTTAAGGCAGTACAAAAGGCTTTCACAACGCACTCTTTATCCACACAAAAAGATGAGACCGTACCCAGTGCTGAAGATATTGATATACGGCACTCTGATGATATTAGTGAAGCCTATGGTGACCGAGACCTAACTGGTCTTATTGACGAAAGTGGAGAAACAAAACGTCTAAAAGGTCAACAACCCATAGAAGATAGTGGTAGAGAACTACGACAGAATGATAACGTTAATGAGAATCGTAGTGGTATCAATCGTTCAGATGTGTTGAAGACCAAAACTGTTGACTATTATGACAAACTTAATACGTTATATAACGATGAAAATGCTACAATGGGTAATCCCGTTAGCCGTCTAAACCAAGATATTACTGAAGGTACTACACTACCAGATGAGCCAGGTCCATATAGGACTCCTTTGCCACCAAAGTCTGAGATTGATAAATTACGGACTAAACCTCGTAATTAAATATCTTTAGCCCTATCAGTCATTTCAGGATTGTGCCACACGCCGGTCTCGCGCTCTTCTAAACCGCTGGCTATTAATTCCTTATCAGTCATACAGCGTTCTCCATCGACTGCGATTACAGCGAAATCACGAGAATTATCATCGGGTTCTGTTACCTTGATAAAATGCTCATCAAAGTATTTAAGAGCAGAAAATACTCTATTACATCCACGAAACCCAGATTTATCACCAGTAAGTGAACAGTTGTATCCAGACACTATACTCCTCCTTCTATACTTGTATTAATAACTAATCCTGAGGGTGTTGTCGGACTAACAAACCCTTTAATATATTTCCACTGACTTAATGTACGAGCATATGCTTTCTTATGCTTAGGAAAGTATACCACATCACCTCTATCAATTGCAAGAGGCCCAAGGGGATAATCAAAATTTTGTAGCTGTGTTAGGATATAATCAGTGGCTTCTATTAGAGTCATGTCTGGTATATATCCATCCCAACCTTCGAGAAGTTTATCTGTCTTTTTATAGCCCCGTTTTATGGCACTTCTATGTTCATTAGCATCTATAGCATAGTTATAATATATTTTAAAATACATTAGTTTTCATCTGGATAATAGCCCCTATGTAAATCATCTATTTGGTCATCACTATAGTCTGGGTGATTGCCCTTGGGTAATGTTCCTCTATTTCTTAACTCAGTTTTAATTCTATCGTTTTCACAATCATCACATGGACACCCATTGTTCACTGAATCAATACCATGGTTCAAGACTACGGCTACTATTTGTTTCCATCCAACCACCTTAAGATTTGGACGGGGGTCCTCGGGTTTTCTAGGGTCTTGGCCTTCACCCTGTACCACGGCTAATTCAGACTTAGTTTCATAACCAGGATAGTCTGACATCATCTTGGACATAACAGAAGGATGGGCCCAATATGACCTTATATTATCAGCGAAAGATTGAGCGCCAGGTACGCTACTATGATTATTCTCTAATTCACGCATAACACCTTGGTCACAATTAAAACAATGTTGTGTACCGTCCGCTTCGTATTTGGGATGCCCAGAACGGACTACTGGTACATCATCGTGACAAATCGAACACGTCTTCATATTACTTACTACGATATATGGGTGACTTTTACACCCTTTTTCTTAGCCCTGTTTACCATGTCTTTTGTACCTTTTGAATTTTCGAGGTCTGAATGGAACGCTATAACTAAATCTGGGTCTAAATCTAACATAGCTTGATTACGAATAGGACCTGCTCCCTTACCATATTTTGTCCACTCAGCCGGTACTTTAATAACCGTCCACCCTAATTTTTCAGCAGCTATACGGGCTAAAGTATCAGCACCCCTAGCTTCTCCCTCAATAAGAGTAATATCATGATTAAAAGAAGCATCATAACCATCAACTGGATAGTCAAAGCCTATTTCCATTAATGTATTAAAGATTTTTAACTCATCGGTCCAATTACGGTCCCCAGTAACCAGAATCTTCATTTTTTAATGGATGGTTTAACGTGATTAGAACGGATTTCTTCACACTCATCAAAATTAACAATAATAGTAATATTATTCTTAGTATATGTGCCATTACGTTCAAGTAAATTGAGGACATGACCGCTAATTTCAATCACTAAATCATCCACTGTTATATCGTCTGTCGCTTTTACTTGTACATCTCGCATACTATAACTCCTACTCGGATTGAAATTTTGAGGCACACTTAGCAAACAATGTTTTGGCGTAAAAGATACCATCAGTATCTAATGTGCCTTCTGCTACAGCCTGAGAATTATCCTTCAATGTATCTGGTGCTATACCATAGTATACCACAGAAATTGCTGTTTGTCCATCCTTTATTTTAAAGGATACAGTGCCAGCTTCTATATTAGTAGTAATAGACCCAGGCTCAACAGTTCCGGCTAATCTTACGCTAGTTGTAGATGGCCCAGCATTAATTACCTCTGCAGGAGTTTTATAATATACAACGGAATCATCAAGGAGCGATATACCTATCCAGGCTCCAATACCAATAAGTGTTATTATTAAAACAGTTAATAAGATATGTGGTGGTTTACGTTCTAAACTATTGTTTGTCAGCATGAGCTGCTTTCCATACCTTGACATTCTCGACATTTGCGAGGGCAGCCTTCCCTTCTTCACAGACTGTGCCACCCTCGCACCTCTTATCACCCTCCATTGTGTACCAATTAAACTGACAACTATCACACACTACCTTTAACTCTTCAGGAAGATACGCGCAATCTCCATAATTGCAACTACGTTCTCCCTCTCCAGTAGCAATGTCATAATTACAGTTAGCGCACTCTATGAAGTTTAACCACCTCTTTTCCTTACTCATTACGGTAGACTGCCGCTTGTGTGGCAGGTGATGCACAGCGCATCCGGGTAGTCCTTCAACAGCATGTCGTTCGTGGATGTGTGCGGGTAATCCTGAGAAGCGAGGTTGTTCGCAGGGTTGCCGTGGCACGAGCTGCATCCGGTCGGGTGAGCGTGGTAGGCACCGCCGAGGCTGATGTCCATCCGAGATGGGTGGCAGCTGCCGCACCATCCTGGCTGGTCGTGGCTTCGGAAGGCCGTCCCGAAGCTCTCCGGGCTTGAGTACGTGTGGTTCGGGAACTCCGAGAGCAGCTTGTATCCGTAGAGGGACACGATTTGCCCTTCGGAGTCCTTAATCATCGCTGGCTTACAAACGCTCGATGCTGTGTATACGTTATATGGAGCCGTAAGTTCTGCAAGACACACATTCCACGCTGGCGCACCAGCACTGCCCGAGTTGTGTAGATAGACATAACCGGAGCTGCCAACACAGTAGTTGGGTAGGTTATAGGATGTGTTCGGTAGTTGCGTAGCTGCACATCCCCCTACATCGGCTGGTCTCGGTCCAAGCTTGCCAACTGCGATGCCCGCGTTCGTGCAGGCCGTGCTTATAGAGTTACATGGGTTGGACCAGTAGAGGAATCCACCTTCCTGCCAGTTTCTCAACGATAGGGTACTTGAGACACCAGTCTCATCTTCTGACCAGTACTTCTTTGTGTTCACTGCGTAGCCCCATGTGCCATGAGGTGTGTGGCAACTGGCGCAGTAAAGCCCACCAGCAAGGTCGGACGCGGTTCCCGGTCCTGCGGGAGTTGTTGCGTCAGGCACCGTTCCAGCGGTCATCGCGGCGGTCCAGCTGTATGTCCAGTCAGACTCTGTGATT
>Ga0315284_10014303_pt1 | contig 11302 bp, 10 predicted proteins | sample YL17G09_16_MG_FD_203696 | JGI IMG/M metagenome (GOLD analysis project Ga0315284, IMG submission 203696) | Sediment microbial communities from Yellowstone Lake, YNP, Wyoming, USA - YL17G09_16 | ecosystem: Environmental > Aquatic > Freshwater > Lake > Sediment | place: USA: Wyoming | collected...
GCCCGGTACATGATACCGATCCTGCCGGTGCTCGTGATCCTGGCAGCGAGGGTCTCCGCGGATCTGGTGGCGCGATTGAGATCGGCGCGGGCGTTCGCGAGGTCGGTCGGATACATCGTGATCCTGATCCTCGTGCTGGTCACGGGCTACACGCTCGTCTACTCGATCGCGCTCGACCGAATGTGCGCTTCGACGGACACCCGCGACCGAGCCGCCGAATGGATCACCCGCAATGTACCGCCGGGCTCGTCAATCGGCCTCCCGACGATCCCCTGGTTCTACACGCCTCCGCTCGATCCGTACTTCGGCAATCTGAGCGCGCGCGATCGGTATGAGCGCGTCCGCGAGTATGCTGATTATGACCTTGTCGTGAGCGAGACCGCCGAGTGGGATGCGAGATTCCTCCAGCGGGAATTGCCCCAGTACGTCGTCCTGTCCCAGTTCGAATACGTTGATCGGCTGCGAACTCACGATCGGGCCGCTCGCGAGTACTTCGACGTGCTCCGACGCGACTACAAGCCGGTTCACCGGTTCGCGGATTCACCCTTGATATTCGGCGTGAGAATCCCGTTCGTCGGCGCGCTTCCGCACGACATGTCGTACGTCAGCCCGACGATCCTGATCTACGACCGAAAGGCCGGCTAGCTCATGGACGAAGCGGTGCAGGCATTCCTGGATCATCTGACCGTCGAGCGCGGGCTGTCTGCGAACACGCTGTCTGCCTACGGACACGACCTCGCCCAGTTCGTCGATCACGCGCGCAAGAGCGGGATCAGCTCGCTTGCGGATGTGACGGAAGCAGTGCTGGTAGGCTTCCTCGACGATCTCCGGAAGTCGGGAATCTCCGCGAACAGCGCCAGCCGGAAGCTCTCCGCCATCAAGACATTCACCAAGTTCGCGTACCGGGACGGCTACATACAGAAGGACTTCACGGCGAACACCGCGGGCATGAAAGCCGCGAAGAAACTCCCGAGCGTGCTCACGATAGCGGAGGTTTCCGATCTCCTCGCGCAGCCGGACTGGAGCAATCCGGCCGGCTCGCGAGACAAGGCCATGCTGGAAACGCTCTACGCGAGCGGCCTTCGGGTCTCCGAGCTGATCAACCTCAGGCTGACGGACGCGAACCTGACCGTCGGCTTCGTCCGCTGCTTTGGAAAAGGCTCGAAGGAGCGGATCATCCCGCTCGGCAAAGTCGCCGTGGACTATATCAGCCGCTATCTCTCGAACGGCCGTCCGAAGTACGCTCGATCCGGCAGCTCCGAGCATCTCTTCCTGACGAACCGAGGCCGGAAGATGTCGCGGGTCGGATTCTGGAAGCTCATCAAGAAGTACGCGGCGAAGGCCGGGATCATGAAGAATATCACTCCCCACACGCTGAGGCACTCGTTCGCCACGCACCTCCTCCAAGGCGGCGCGGACCTCCGCTCGATACAGGAGATGCTCGGACACGCGGACATCGCCACCACCCAGATCTACACTCACGTCTCCCAGGACCATCTGAAGGAAGTCTACCGCGATACGCACCCGCGGGCGTGAGACTTGCGCAGCTCCGTCCTCACCATCGAATGGCGAGTCTGCGGGTGATCCCAAGCAGGCTAAAGGGCCTATCCCAAAACCGCTCGCCCCTCGATACGTCCCGATCAGATCGGGGGCTACTCGGTGTCAGGCGGACCCTGCCAATCGCTCTTGTTCCGAACGGACCCTGCCAATCGCTCTTGTCCCGAACGGACCCTGCCAATCCGTCTTATCCCGAGTAGTTCGCTGCGGCGAACGTATCGAGGGACCGATTTCGGACTTTCGCGACAGGCTCTGAAGCGAGCTGAATCCGCAATCCGAGATCCGAAATCCGCAATGGGAGGAGCTCGCTTCAGCCTGCTTTGACCTCTTCGCAGCCCGGGGCTTCGAGTCGCAGGCCGAGCTGGAAGCCATGCCAAATCCAAAAACCTGTTTAGATTGCCGGGCAGCCTGCCGATAATCTGGATTGAACGATTGCAGAAACCTTCTTCATCTTCTTCTAGGAAGACCCGGCGGACACCCGCCGGGACTTTTTTTGCCTCAATCTCCCCGTCCCTTTGTCTCCCGGTCTGCCCGTCTCCGTAGTGTTCGGCGTGCCCTCTGGACGTGCGGAGCCGGATGGCGTAAACTATACATGTCCGGCGGGAGCGCCCGATCCTCGGAATAGTACTGGTTCTTGTTAACTTTTATCATGCGCGGGCGTATACACCTATGATGCAGATAGCGGCAAATTCGGCGAGGGAGACAGACGAGGAGCTGATGGCCAGGTTCCAGGCTGGAGACTCCGCCGCTATGGAGGAGATCTTCGCAAGGTTCCAGAAGCCGCTCTTCAATTTCTTCTACCGCATGGTGTCCAGGCGCGAGACTGCCGAAGATCTAGTACAGGAGACTTTTCTGAAGCTCTGCAGATTCGGACATACGTTCTGCGGATCGAACGCGAAGTTCACCACCTGGCTGTACTCTGTCGCCGGGAATCAATGCCGCGATTACTTGAGACACTCGGCCAGGCGTCCGGAGATGCCGGTGGCCGACCTGGAGGAGAGCTACTCCGAGGATCCGATGGAGATCCCTCCGCCGGCGCAGGATTCGCCGGTCGAGGAGCACCTGATCCGCATGGAGATCAGGCAGGAGCTGAAATCTGCCATCAAGTCGCTCCCGGAGAAGGAGCGCACGGCCATCGTGCTGAGGGAATATCACGGACTGGAGTACAAGGAGATTGCAGAGGTACTCGGCTGTCCGATAGGCAGCGTGAAGGTTCTGATCTTCCGCGCGAGGCAGAGGCTGCGGGAGCGGTTGAAAGACATGGCCGCGTGAGGAACGCGGGTTTGGATTTGGATCGAGGCGAGTTATCATGAAGTGCAAGAAAGCTGGAATTCTCATATCGGCGTTCGCGGATGGAGAGCTCTCTCCGAGGGAGCAGTCGGCGCTGGAGAGGCACATCTCGGCGTGCGCGGCATGCGCTCGGGAGATGCAGGAGATCACCGAGCTTCGTAGGGACATGGCGCTCTGGGCTGAGGAGGCGCCTTCGGAATGGCTGGCTCAGAGCTTCTCCCACAAGCTGCGGGAGCTTGCGGATGAAGGCTGCGCCCCGGTTCCTCAGAAGGTTCGCCTGCGATGGGGAGTCCTCGGTCCGGCCACAGCGGTATTCGCCACCGCGATGCTGCTCATCGTCATCGTGCTGCACAACCAGACGCCGCCGCCGGTGACGCGGGAAGCGGCGAAGTCACACCGGACGGCGACGCAGCACGCACAGGATCGGCAGGCAGCGAATCCTCAGGCGATCGGGGGAGAAGCGCAGGGTACCGGCCAGACACCTACTACGGAACGGCATGTCATTCCGCCCAAAATCGTGCGTCACAGGCACGCGCGCATCCACGTCGCTGTCAGGCCCGCGAGAGATACCAATGTGAAGCCCGAGACGCCCGACGTCACAGGGCCGTCGCCGGGTTACGCAGACCTTGGTTCCCGCGGAGGGTACACTGGGCCTGCACCTGGTGACAACATCGCAGATAGAACGACTTCAGGAGTCGCTCCCATCGCGGGAGCGGACGAGGTCAAGGATAATCTCGGCGAGGCTGGGCTTGCCATGAACGAAACCGTCGAGCGACTGCGCGGCACACTCCAGCAGGCAGTTGACCTGCTGGTCTCGAAGCCGCCCTTACCCGCGAACGGCGGCACGGAATCTCACGGAGGAGACATACCATGAAGGTGAAGACACCGATCATCCTGGCGATTGGGGTCATCATCGTGTCGGCTATGAGCGCGCCCGCGTATTCGGCCGTCGCGAGCCCGATGGGGAGTCTCGGGCTTCCGACGCTGCCGGACGCAACGCTCGTCACCGAGATCAATCTCCCGCCCGGAAACCTGCTGGACGCCCTCGCGAGGGATTATGGGCCGTGGCTGGGATTCTCATCGCTCAGGCAGGTGAACGCCTTCATCTATAACATCAATCCCACCAGGAGCTCGCAGGAGATATTCGGATTCTACGGCCCAACGATCGCCCAGCAGAACTGGAAGACGATGGTGAAGAGCTTCGACAAGGGCAGGGCACTCGCGGTGCTCTACAACGAGCAGAACGGCATGCTCATCATCAACATAGAGCCGCCGGGCAGAGAAGATCGGCAGGCGACCATCGTGCGCATCTTCGGCAAAATGGATCCTACGAAGGTGGCCAATCCCGAGCAGAAGCTGCCCGACCTCTTCAAGCGCGTCGTCGAGAGCGCGCCCCCCGATTCGACCGGCGGGACCGTCCGAGGCGCATCCAGGATTCCGACCGGCCAGCCGATCTCCGTGCCTCCTTCGGATAGACTCCACATCAAGTCAACGCGCTCCGAGATCAAGGCCCGTGTCTTCGACCGGACCACGGCAGAAGTGCGCCTCGCGTCGCGCGCCGACGATCCGGGCGAGCTGGTGAGGATCGAAGACCGCCTGGTTCTGGCGCTGACTCCGAAGCTCGCCGTGTCGGAGTTGATCCTTCCCGGAGCGGTCCCGATTCTGCTCGAGCCTACGGAGGGATCGCTTACCGTCTCCTGCGGCCCCGGCCCGAATGACAGGCCGGTGAGATTGAACGTCGCATCCACTGGCGCGGGCGTCACGCTCGATGCCTTCCCGCTGGTCTCCGGGACTCACATGGTGAACTCGGTCCGCGGCGACGTGCGCATCACGCTCTCAACTGCTCAGGGAGGAGTCCTCACGGCGGAAGTGACCGGCACGGACCTCACCGTTGCGATCCCGAGGAATGCGTCCGCGCGCGTGACCGCCACGGTCACCTCAGGGCGGATAGACAACCTGACCGGCGTCCAGCCCCAGGATTCCGGACCGGATCACGTGAGCCTTCTGTTCGGCGCGGGCACGGCAGAGATCACCCTCCGCGCAGTCAACGGGAACATCCATATCGCGTGCCCTTAGCCCGCATTGCACCCACCACCGCGTAGGGGCGAACGAAGGATCAATGTCCGCCGTTGCGCCCGATCACGCACCCATCACCGCGTAGGGGCGACCGGAGTCCGCCTCAGGCGGACGACGCGCGCCCGATCGAGCGCAGATCCAGCAAAAAAAACAGCCCATCGCATTACGCGACGGGCTCAAGGTATGGAAGGAGAAAGAGAGTTTCTTTCAGGTAGAACTACCTGCAAGAATCGTGCCAATTCCGCCTTTTCTTCCGGCCACACCTCACTTTGTTCTCAAATTCGGCGCAAGAGCCACAAGAAAGTCGAAAAAAAACGGCCCATCGCGGAAAGCGATGGGCTCAAGGTATGGAAGGAGAAAGAGGGTTTCTTTCCCAGTAGAAGTACCTGCAAGAATCGTGCCAATTCCGCGGTTTTGCTCGCTATCTCCTCAAGTTACCCCAAAACTTGGTGGAAAGGCGGCAAAAAGAGGCAAAAAACCGCCCATCGCACTGTGCGATGGGCTTCTGAGTTATGGAAGGAGAAAGAGAGTTTGTTTCCACTGAAGGTTAGCTGCAAGAATCATGCCAATTCGGCGGTTTTGGCGCAACCGCCTGCCATTTCCGCGTAGTTTCCGAAATGCCTCATCCGCCTGGAGTCTCACCAAGTGAGAATTCCAAGCTCAACCGAGCTATCAGTCGGCGTGGGCCGTCCCTCGATACGTTCGCCGCGGCGAACTACTCGGGATAAGATGGCACCGGGGTTCCGTTCGGATGAGACGGATCGGCGGGTTCCATTCGGGATACGACGGATTGGCGGGTTCCGTCTGACCCCGAGTAGTCGCCGATTTCATCGGGACGTATCGAGGGGCAAGCGAATCAGTCACAGGTACTAAGGACGAAGGACCAGGGACGAAGGACCAAGGACGCAGGACGACGCACCAAGCACGACGCACCAAGCACCAAGCACGACGCACCAAGCACCTTCTACGGCTTCTCCGCGCGAGCGCCCGAGACGAGTTCCGCCGTCACCCGCGCGATGTGCTCCGGATCGAGTCCGTGGAATTCGCGGAGGATGGTCTGCGTGCCGTGGCCGACGAATTCGTCCGGCAGCCCGATCTGCGCCATCTCCACGTCGGTGATCCCGGAGCTCGCCAGCAGCTCGACTACCGCGCTTCCGAATCCGCCCTGAGCGGTGTTCTCTTCGACCAGAACGAGGCGTCGGCACCGTTTCGCAAAGCTGGTGATGAGTCCTGCATCCAGCGGCTTGACGAACCGTGCGTTCACCAGCGCCGCTGATATCCCCTGCTCGCGGAGCAGGTCGAGCGCCCGCAGGGAGAGATTCACCGCTGAGCCGACCGCGATGACGCAGACATCGTTACCCTCGGCGAGGACCTCCGCCATGCCGACCGACATCGGCTGCATCTGAGCGTGCCCAGGTATCTCCGGGCTGATCCCGCGCGGATACCGGATGGCGAAAGGCCCGTCGTGATTCAACGCGAGATGAAGCATGAGCCGGAGCTCCGCCGCATCCGAGGGCGCAGCCACCACCATGTTCGGCACGTGACGCAGATAAGAGAGATCGAATGCGCCGTGATGCGTCGGCCCATCATCTCCTACGAGCCCGGCACGATCAATGGCGAAGATCACCGGGAGCTTCTGCAGGCACACGTCGTGAACGATCTGATCGTACGCTCGCTGGAGGAACGTGGAATACACCGCGACCACCGGCTTGAGTCCTCCGGCTGCCAGTCCCGCCGCGAACGTGACCGCGTGTTGCTCGGCGATCCCAACGTCATAGAACCGGTTCGGAAACCGCTCGGCGAACTTGTGCACTCCGGTACCGTCGGGCATCGCGGCGGTAATGGCGACCACGCGCTCGTCCTGCTCGCCGAGCTCCAAGAGGGCATCCGCGAACGCATCCGTGAATGTCACCCCGCCGGGGAGCTTCTCCGACTTGCCGTTCCCTATCTGGAATGGCGAGACGCCGTGGAATGAGCGCGCGTCGTTCTCCGCGTGCTCGTAGCCCTTGCCCTTTGTCGTCAGCACGTGTACGAGCACCGGGCCTTTCATCGTCTTGATGTTGCTGAATATCTCGATGAGCAGATCGGTATCGTGCCCGTCAATCGGCCCGAAATACTTGAAGCCCATCTCCTCGAACACGATGCCGGTCTGCGCCGCCATGAGGTGAGTCACGCCGTGGAGTATGCCTTCCGCCGTTCGGGAGAGCGTCTTGCCGCCCATCGGGAGGTTTTCGATGACGTTCTTCGCCTTGTCCTCGACCTTCTGGTAGAGCGGAAGCATTCGCAGCTTGCTGAGGTGGGTGCTCATCGCCCCGACGTTCTTCGAGATGGACATCTCGTTGTCGTTGAGCACCACCGTCAGGTTCGTCTTGAGCTGGCCGGCGTTGTTGAGGGCCTCCCATGCCATGCCGCCGGTGAGCGCGCCGTCGCCGATGACTGCGATCACGTGCTCCGATGATCCCTTCAGGTCGCGCGCCTTCGCGAATCCGAGCGCTGCCGAGATCGAGGTGCTCGCGTGACCCGTGCCGAACCGATCGTATGGATTCTCATCGCGCTTCGGGAAGCCGCTGATGCCGCCGAACTGCCGTAGCGTGTCGAAGCTCCGGTATCTACCGGTGAGGAGCTTATGCGCATAGCACTGATGGCCGACATCCCAGACGAACACATCCTGCGGCAGATCGAACGCGGAGTACAGCGCGATGGTAAGCTCCACGACGCCGAGGTTCGACGCCAGGTGTCCACCCGTCTTCGATACCTGCGCGATGATCTCCTCCCGGATCTCGTCCGCGAGCTCCTTGAGCTGCTCCGATTCGAGGTGCTTCAGGTCATATGGTTTTCGTATTGATTCGAGAATTGCTATGGGAGATCACCCGCTCTTACTCTTACTGATACTCGTACTCGTTACTCGTACTCGTCCTCGTGCTCGAAGATGCTCGCAACGCGTAACACGTAATGCGTAACCGGAACTACATCCGACTCAGCGCCGCCTCCGCGAACTCGATATGCTCCGGTTTGTCCACGTCCGCGCCGATCTCGGCGTAGGGCGTCTCGACCGCCTTCAACTTGGCCTTCAGTATCCGCCCGACGGTCTGCTCGGCGAAGCGAAGGGTGAGCGCCTTAGCACAAAGCGTCTGAGCGATCACCGCGCGCGCGAGGAATCGCATGCCGATGATCCGCGCCAGGCGAATCACGCTCTTCCGAGCGGCCATCAGTTCGCGTATCAGATCGGCGTTCTCGATGATGAGCTTCCGGCTCACGAACATGACATTCCCGCCGGTGAAGGTTCCCTCGGCAAGCCGGGCATAAGTGCGCTTCATGCCGGGAAAGCGCGTCTCGTTCGTCTCCTTCGAGATGATCGAGTAGCAGAAATCGGCGTCCGTGTCCGCGCATCGTGCGATGAAATCCTCGATCGCCTCCGAGGTCAGCATCGGGATGTCCGACGTAACCACGAGAACCCGTCCCTCGGTCTCGACCGATTTCACCCCGGCGACGAGATTCTCGATCAAGCTGCCTGCAGACGGCACGATCCGATCCGCGCCATCACATCGAATATCCCCTATCACGCAGATATTCCCAACATGCGGCGAGTCGCGAAGCGCGTCAATCACATACTGGGCCATCGCCTTCCCAGCGATGGGAACTTCGGCGCGGTACTCTACCGAGTATTTCGCCTTCATCTCAGGCTCGGCAGGCGCCCCAGCGAGCACGACAGCGGGTATGGCTGCACGATTTCCGGTGTCACTCATTCATCTTACCTCGGCGGATGGTCCGAGTCAAAATCACATGGATGCCGTCGCCGTCCAGCGTGCGTGCCGCTTCGTGCGCATCGCGCTCGCTCGGAAAAAGCCCGAAGACCGCTGAGCCGCTTCCGCACATCAATGCTCCGGTCGCACCGGCTCGGAGAAGCGCATTCTTCAGCTCGCCGATTTCCGCGTGCCGCTCGATCGCCGGGAGCTCCAGATCGTTGCTCAGCAGTCCTGGCAAGCGCTCCCAGTCCTGGTCTTGCACACAATCACTCATACGCGCCGATGCCGTCTTTGGTTCACGATCCGCTCGGCAGGAGCCTCGCGCTCCCGCCGCTCGCATCTCGTCCAGGCGGCGATACGCCCACGGCGTCGAGACCCCGAACGGCGGCTTCAGAATCACCAGCCACTGAGCCGGGATATCCGGAAGCTGCTCGATCTCTTCGCCTCTGCCGAGGATGACCGCTGTTCCCCCGACAAGGAGGAACGGCACGTCCGACCCGATCTGCGCCGCCATTCCCGAGAGCGCCGAACGCTGAACGCTGAACGCTGAACGCTCAGAGCCTAGGGCTCTGAGCACGGCCGCTGCGTTGCTGCTCCCGCCGCCGAGGCCCGCCTCCGGCGGGATCCGCTTCTCGATGTGGATATCCACGCTCGGCGCCGTGCCGGTCTTCTCGAAGAACAGAGCCGCCGCTTTGTGCGCGAGATTCCTCTCGTCCGTCGGAATCCCCGGCATATCGCACGTCACGCGGATTCCCGGCTCGCCCCCGACGCTCACGGTCACGGTGTCGTGCAGGCCGATGGACTGGATCACGCTCTCGATGTCGTGGAATCCATCCGGCCTGATACCGAGCACGTCGAGCGTGAGGTTCATCTTCGCGTATGAGCGCACAACCGCCCCTGCATCACCTGAATTCACACATTCAGTATACGTTCACACAGGCGGTCTGTCAACCGACCAAGCGAGCAATGCGGTGCAAACGGGGAAGGAGAGTTACCGAGGGGGCAACCTTGTTCACGGCGTCGAGGATGTGCTGGAGGTAGAGGAAGTCGTCCTTCATAGGCTTACGGATTCCTTGAGAATCTGCTCGCGGATATACGGGCTCACAGAAGCTTCGGTTACCACGTCAACCTCGCACTGGAGCAGGTCTTCCAAGTCTTGTTTGATCGCGATCATGTCCAGCAGGCTGCGTCCCGGATCGAGCTTCACCAGAATGTCAATATCGCTGGATGGGCTGGCCTCGCCTCGCGCAGCCGAGCCGAAGATCCGGACATCACGAGCCCCGTGGGCGCTTGCGATGTTCAGTATCTCCCGCCGCTTTCGCTTCACGAGCGGCTGTACATTTCGGGCCTCCGGTTTTCCAGACAATCGCGTTCCCATATTCGCATTATACCTCGCCGCTCGCGAGTCTGCAAGCAATCCTCGCGAACTCCGCGAGGGAGAGGGTCTCTGCGCGGCGGGATGCGTCAATGTCCGCATCGTGGAGCACCTGCGCGACCTGATCCTTCGAGAGGCCGAGGGCCGGGCAGTCCGAGAGGCTGTTCAGGAGAGTCTTCCGGCGCTGGCCGAACGCGCAGTGAACCACGTCGAAGAAGACCTCCTCGCTCGGGACTTCGACCGGCGGCTCGGACCTCGGCGTCAGGCGGAGAATCGCGCTCGAAACCTCCGGCGGCGGCTGAAAGACGTTTTTCGATACGTGCGCGATGATCTCAACCTCCGCGTGGAATTGCACGAAGACTGACATAGAGCCGAAGTCCTTCGTCCCCGGCGATGCCTTCATCCGCTCGGCGACCTCTTTCTGAACCATCAGCACGATCCGCTCGATCCGGGAGCGCGCGAGGAGAAGCTGCGAGACGATGGGGCTGGTGATGTAGTACGGCAGGTTGCCGACGACCTTGACATTCTGCTCGCCGAAATGCTCCGCGAGGAAGCTGCTCATATCCAGGCTGAGGATATCGGCGTTGATAACGGAGACATTCGGGTGATCGGCCAGAACCTCCTGGAGGATGGCGATGAGATAGCGGTCAACCTCGACGGCGACCACATTCGCGCCTCGTTCGGCGAGGGCGAGTGTGAGCGTTCCAGCGCCGGGGCCGATCTCGATGACGCGATCAGCCTCGTGGATGTCGGCGGCATCGAGGACTTTGTTCAGGACATTGCGGTCAACGAGGAAGCTCTGACCGAAGCGCTTCTTAGGCCGGAAGCTGTGCCGCCGAAAAAGCTGCGCGAGCTGAGCGGGCGAAGTGAGATCGGGGACAGAATGGCTCATGGTTGACTTGTCCGACGTAGCCTCGGCGAAGTAGGATGGTTGATGGTTAATGGGGGAAGCCGGTCCGTTCATCAGCCATGAGCCATCAGCCATCAACCATTACTCCAAGGACACGTCTTTGCCGAGGATCCATACTCGGACGGCGCGGCGTCCGAAGTTGATCGCCTCGCCGTAGGTGTCGTAACAGAGGTCAATGCGGCTGCCCTTGATCGCGCCGCCGGTATCCGCGGCGAGAGCGACTCCGTAGCCTTCGACGTAAAGCTTCGTGCCGAGCGGGATGACGCGCGGGTCAACGGCGACGATTCCTTTGCCGGCGGGGAAGCCCATGGCGCAGTGGCCGGACGCGCTTCCTCCGCAGTGGAACGG
>Ga0315284_10014304_pt1 | contig 11301 bp, 5 predicted proteins | sample YL17G09_16_MG_FD_203696 | JGI IMG/M metagenome (GOLD analysis project Ga0315284, IMG submission 203696) | Sediment microbial communities from Yellowstone Lake, YNP, Wyoming, USA - YL17G09_16 | ecosystem: Environmental > Aquatic > Freshwater > Lake > Sediment | place: USA: Wyoming | collected...
TGGTCTGTTATCTTTATAGACGCCATTCGGGTCGAAGCGCATCGGCGAACCGAGCATGCGGCCTGATGCAACTTCCCGCACCTGCGCCGTGCCATCCCGGCAGGTAATGAGCAGATACCGGCTGGTGCGATCGATATCAATGCCGTCGATCAGCGATAAGCATCGTATCACCGGGCCGGCCGGCTTGCCGGTCCGCAGATCGTAGACACACGCTTTACGCTCCTGCCGATACACAACCAGGCGGTTGTCGGCACTCAGCGCGCAATAGGAGTGCGTGTAGACAGTCACTTCCTCTCGCCCTGGATAGAGAAACGATAACAGAGCGAGTTGGTCATTCCGGGGCGGCGCTGCCAGGTGGATCGGGATCGTGGCCAGTAATTCACCGGTGGCCGTATCCCAGCGCTGGATTGCCGGCACGGCGAAGGTTGTGAGTTCCCGTCCGTCGGGACTAAAGCGCGCCGCGGTCGGTAAGTCTGCAAGCCCGCAGAGCTTCAGTGGAAGGACCCCGCCCATGCTCAAACGCCAGACGCTCACCGTGCCGTCACCGGCATGCGTGACGATCAGGCCATTCGGGGTAAAGAAGGCCGATTCGAGTTTGGGGATGTGCAACCGGGTCACCAGCGAAGACGATAGCTGATATTCGCGCGTATTCACCAGGAAGAGATCATCTGCCGCGGAGAGCAATATGTAGCGTTGATCAGGACTGTAGTGCGCTCGGCGTAGTTTCCGGCCGGAGGGCAAGGTATATGAGCAATCCTCGAGATAATGCTCATCCTCCCCATTGAGATATGCGTTGCCGGTGGCAGCATCGTCGCCGTCACGCGTGGTGTAGCATATAACCACTTTATGGCCGGGGGGACTGAAAGACGCATCTGATATCCGCTTTCCGTTTATCCCGAAGATCTCGATTTCGTCCGGTGTCGGCTGCCATGCCTCCATCGCCTGTCCGGTAAGCGCGTTGTAGATGACCGGACAGGCGCCTTTGCGCACGGCGATTAAGGACTGGCCGTTCGGATTGAATTCCACGCGGACGATAGCCTGCCCGAGCAGTTTCCGGCGGACGGTGCCACCGAGCTGCCAGAGCACGGCTTGCTGGTTCGTGTCGATCAGCACCAGTTGCTTACCGTTCGGGCTCATCACCGCCCGGACAATCCGGCGATCGCCGGCAGGAATCAGTGAGCGAAGCCGGCGTCCGGATTGCGCATCCCAGGTGCCGGTACTGCCATCTGCACAAACGGTCAGTAACCAGCGGTCGTCAAGACCGTAGGCGGCATAAACGGCAGGCTTGTCCAACTGCACGGATATTCCGGCAGGACGTCCCGCCTGCGGATCCCAGACCGTCACCTGACCCTTTTGTCCGGCGATGACCAGGCGGGTGCCGTCATGATTGGCGGAGACCCAGGCGATCCCATCCTTCTGCGTGATCGGCGGTCCCGCCGGCACCAGAAAACTGCGCTGGGTGAGCAGGGTGACCAGCCGCGTCACCGCTCCCTGGTCCTGCGGATCGGCGCGGACGGCGGCGGCGAGGTAAGCCAGCGCATCTTGCGGCGGTTTCTTGGCATCGAGCATCAAGCACGCGCGCTCATACAGCAGGCGGGATTGCCCGATCAAGGCATTGCGGCGCGAGATGACGGCCCGATTCCGCTGCTGCATGGCAAACCAGGAAAGACCCGAGAACAGCACCAGCAGGAACAGCAGCAACCCGCAGAGCATGACAAGGCGGCGCACCTTCCGCACGGCATCGCGCTGGTGCAGCTCGGCGAACGGCGCCCCGGTCAGCCGTGCGATCAACTGGAGATACGCTTCTTCCCGTTGCCGGCGGGAGCGGTCGCCGATGAAGATTGGAGGAGAGTGCTCGATCAGCAGACTGCCATCCTCGTTGATGCCGGCATTCAGCATCGGCGGGTAGAATTCCCGGTACCCATCGGCATGTGACGCTTCGGGATCGACCGTCAGGCAGAAAATGCGATCGGCGCGCCCGAGCGCTTTGAACGTGCGCACCTCCTCCCCCACCCAGCGCGAGGCGGCGGAATTCTTCGTGCAGATGACGAGAAGATATTGCGATTGCTCGAGCGCAAGCCGGATATTGTCCGACAGATTTGCCGAAACCGGCAGCTCTTCTCGATCGCGAAAAATGGGAAACATCCGCGCCGGGATGGCCTGGGATGCGGATTCCAGCTTTGGGATGCGATAAGTTTCCAGAAATCGATGCAGCTCGACGGCGTATTGTCCGTCCTTATGGCTGTAACTGATAAATGCCCGATAATGGCAGGCTTCTTCGTTGCTGTGATCGGTCATTGACTTTCGGCCTTCCCGCGTCGAAATGTATTACTGCCGTTATGCACGAACGGCGTTCTCAAATACCAGCAATTTGGGATTCCGGATCAGTGCCCGGTTGGCTTCCAGCATTTCCCGCACCATCCGGCGGCATTGCGTGAAGGGCAGGCGGCTGCAAAGGGGGTCGGTGGCGATCAGCGCGACCAGGTCGTCGAAAGAGCCATGCAGGGCGATATCGACCATCTGCTCCTGGCGGAGGACGATGGGGAGGACGATGGGCTGCAGGACCGGCGGCAGCGGGGAGGTGAAGGGGTGCACGCCGGCGCCGTCGAAGCGGCAGCGCGTCTCCACCACGGCGCCGCGCGGCAGGGCGTCGATCTGCCCGTCGTTGCGGTAGTTCGCCCCCAAGGTCAGCGTGCGGTGGCCGGTCAGCGACTCGATGGCCGCCACCAGCGGGTCGTCGCCGTGGCCCAGCGCCGCCAGCGCCGCGTCGTCGCTGGTGTTAACGTAATGTTGCAGCTTTTCCCGCCGCTCGCGCCGTCCGGCTTCCCGCTCGTCGATGAACGTGCGTGCCACGCCGTAGGGCAGCGGCTCGGTATGCTCGGGCAGGAACCAGGGCACGTTCTCCACGTGGTGCCGGTCATTGATCGCCGGCAGGTAGCCGAGCAGGCGCCACAGCGCGAAGGCAGCGCGCAATTTGCGCACGTCCGGGTCATCCGACGGGATATCGGCACCGTCCTCGGTATCGACGCAGAAACCCATCTCTCGCAGTCGTTCCAATACATCAATGCCGTCAACGGTCAGCCGGATGAACCACGAGCCGTGGTCGATGCCGGCCACCACGAAATCCGCATGCTCCGGGTTCAAACCGGCGGCCTTCACCAGCGTGTGCACGGTTTCGTCCACGCCCGGGCACATGCCGACCGTGTGAATGCCGAATTCGCGCTCCGGCACGCGGGTGAGCACCGTCAGCGGATTGGAGACGTTGAGCAACCAGGCGTCCGGGCAGCACTCCGCCATGCGCGCGGCGAAGTCGTAAAAGACGGGGATGTTCCGCACCGCGCGCAACCAGCCGCCGGGCCCGAGGGTGTCGCCCACCGTGTGCGGGATGCCGTAGCGCTCGGGAATCTCCAGGTCATGACGCATGGCATCCAATCCGCCGGTGGAGATGCAGGTGACGACGAAATCCGCCTCCCCCAGCGCGGCAGTCAGCTCGGTGGTGGTCTCCATCTTCATCGGCGATCCGTGCGCGCGGTTGACCCGCTCCGCCGCCGCCGCCACCAGTTCCAGCGCCTCCGGGTCGATATCCATCAACGTCAGGTGGAGATCGCTCAGGTGCTCCGACAGCACGAACTGCCGCGCGAACCCGAACGCCCACAGGAAACTGCCGCCGCCGATAATCGCAACCTTCATGCCCCACCCCTTTCACCGGCATCTTACCGCGAAATGGCTGACCGGACAAGCCGGCCAACCCATTGACGGTGAAGCGATTCGGAATACAATAGTAAAACTATCCAGTGAAAAGCTCTACAGCTTGTCGAGAATTATTCCTGGTCCCGTGCGGCTGTAGTGGCTGGTTGTAGTGGTAAACACGTTGTAGTTTGAAAGGCAATGATAGTGCCAGGTTCGGTGGTTGAGTAGGCAGGTGAGCTTTTCCGCATCCTTCCGCAACTCTCATGCCGTATCGAAACCACCTCACCTATTGCGCCCGTTCCCGCAAGGTCTTCCTATACTCGCGGTGGTTTCGATACGGCGCGGGAACTGCGGAAAGAACCGAGAGGCTCACTTGCCTACTCAACCACCGAACCAGGCGCATATTCATCAGTCCAAAGTAGATCATGATGTACCGGGTACAACTAAGCCACCAGTCACTTAGCCTTCGCTTACTGGTGCCGGCTTCGCCGGGTTAGGATACATATAGCTCAGGAACTGTCCCCCCGCGTGGATAAGCTCACCTGAAGGCTGGCAATACCGTGCGTAATTGGAAAGGACATGCCATGCGTTCTCTCCTGCTGCTCCTGCTCGTCCTCCTGACACTGGCTGCGGCGTCGGCCATTACGCTGGTCGGAAACGGCCAGCCAACAGCGACTATCGTGGTGGCAGTGCAGACCGATCCCAAGGTCAAGGCTGCTGCCGAGGAGCTGCAGCAATATCTCGCAAAAATCTCCGGCGCCACTCTCCCCATCGCGACGGATGCCGACAATCCGACGGGCGCACTGGTGCTGGTCGGGCGGAGCAAGCTTACCGACGCCATGGGGATCGCCATTCCGGCCGGCGTTACCCCGATCCGCAAGGAAGAAGGCTTTGTCATCGCCTGCCGGGACGACCGTCTGGTATTGGCCGGCAACAACGAGGCGGAATACCACGGCACGGAATACGCCGTCGCCGACTTCCTGGAACGGCTGGGGGTGCGCTGGTTCATGCCCACCGATTTCGGCGAGATCGTGCCAAAAATGCGCACCGTGACCTTTGCCGATGTCGATATCTCGGAAAAGCCGGACTTTTGCGTGCGTGGGTGGGAAGTGGATGAGAAATGGGGCATCCGCAACAAACTGGGGGTTGCCGGCGATTTCGGCGCGGCCGATACCAGCGTCTGGTATTACATGCCCCCCTTCGAGGAACGCCCGGAGCTGTATGCACTGGGGCCGGACGGCAAACGCGATAAGAACCTGGGCATCTGTTACTCGAATCCGGAGACCGCAAAGGCGGTGGCCGAGCGTCTGGTCGCCGCGTTCAAGAAAAATCCCATGCAGAACGTTATCGGCATTGCCCCGCCCGACGGCGTGCCCGCTTGCAGTTGCCCCGACTGCAAGAAAACCAACCAGGGCTTCCCCAACGGCGCGGTGAACAATTCCCAGTTCAGCAGCAACACGGAGGAATGGATCGCCTTCGTGCAGCGGGTTGCCGCCCTCGTGTATACGGAGTGCCCGGACCGCTATGTGTGGACGAACGGCTACTCGAACCGCCACTTCGCCCCGCAGGGGTTTGACAGACTCGAACCGAACGTCGGCGTGATGTTCGCGGCCATCGAGGATTGCACCATGCATGCCCTGGACGCCCCGAACTGCTGGCAGAAACAGGCGCAGGCGAAGACGCTGCAGCGCTGGTGCGCGCTGACCGGCAGCAAAGTCACGATCTACGATTACATTCTACAGATGATGGTCTCCAGTCTCACCCCCGTCCCCATGGTGCACAAATACCGGCATGACATGCCCCTCTGGAAGCGCTGGGGCGTGATGGGCTACACCCTGTGCACGCGGAACTGCTGGGCGGAGGAAGGCATCCTCACCAAGTACCTGCGCGCGAAGCTGGCATGGGATGCGGATGCCGACGCCGAAGCCATTATGCGGGATTTTTACGACAAATGGTATGGCCGCACCGCCAGGCCCATGCGCGCCTACTGGGAGGCGCTGGATCGGGCGATAGAGCAGGCTCCCTTCCACGGCCATGAAAACACTTTCATGCCGGAAGTCTATACGCCCGCGCTGATGGTTCATCTCGAAAAATCACTCGCTGAAGGCGAGAAGGCGGCAGCGAGCGAGCGCGACCGTCTGCATGTGCACCTGGACCGCCTGATCCATGAACACCTGAAGGCTTACGTGGCAATGGAAGCGGCGGACGACGAATGCGACTATGCCGAGTGCATCTGCCAGGCCGAAAGGATGCTCGACCTGCGGAAGCAGATCAACGATCTGACCGGATTCCCCTCGATGATGACGGGTGAATACGCCTACACCACCGAAGATCGCATCAAGGAGTGGCAGGGCTGGCTGGATAAAACGAACGGCAAGGCAGGAAGCCTGGTCGCCATCCTCCCCGCCGAAGCCAAGTTTAAGACGGACCCGCATGCGGAAGGTTATCACTTCCAGTGGTATAACGCCGATCTTAACGAGAAAGGCTGGAAGCCGATCCTCACCACCAGAGGCTGGGAAGCGCAGGGATACCAGGATAAGCGGGGTTTCAATTATACCGGCCTGGCCTGGTACCGCATGAACGCCGACGTCCCCGCCGACGCCGCCGGCAAGCAGATCATTCTCCTCATGCCCGGCGAAGTGGAGGAAGCCTGGTGCTGGGTGAATGGCCACTACGCCGGCCATTTCCCGCCCCACTCCGTCTGGTGGCGCCAGTTCACCCACGAGTTCGACGTCACCGGTCTGCTCAAACCGGGGCAAAACCAGCTCACCGTCCACGTGCTCTGCAATGAGCAATACTTCGGCGTCAGCGGCATCTTCCGGCGAATGCTGCTGTATTCGCCGGCAGCGGTAAAGTAGAAAAAACGCGACTTATTGTCTTCGGAACCCGAAATCAATTCCCACGTAACAGTTATCGATTTCCCGGCGTGGGTAGCTCTTTCCACTCCCACGCCGGCGTGTAACTGATTTTGCCCATTTCCGGTGTCTCCACCACGCGCCCGTCCTCCTTCCTGGAGATGAGAGCGGCGTCGAGGATGCCGCTGGTGACGAGGGTGCGGTCGGCGGGCCAGGAGGGTTTCCCGGTGAGGATCATCGCCTCGATGCCCTTCATCAGGCCGGCGAAGTGCATCATCGTGTCGGATTCGTCCAGCTTGAACAGCGTCGAGGCTTTCTCGCCATCCGGGTAGCGCCAGGCGGCGGCCCAGTGGCCGACGGCGTAGTTGAGGGTAAACATCGACGCGCGCAGGCCGTCCTGATAGGTGATGAGAAACAACACCGGCTCCTTCACCGCCGCCTTCACCTCGTCGAGGGTCTTCGGCGGCTGGTGGCGGGCCAGCGCATCAGCGAGCAGCTCGGGGTCGTATTCTTTGCCGGCGGCATCCCACACTGCCTGCCCGACCAGGCACTGCACGGATTTCACCCCTGTCTCGCCCCCCTTGCGCCGTTCGGCCAGGGTCTGGATCATCTCCAGCCCGTGGAAGCCGTACCCGTCCAGCGTGTGGTAGGAGATGCCCACGATCTCCTTGAGCGCGGCGTCCCGCTTCACGTCAATCGCCGGTACCCGCCAGGATACCGGTACCGACGATCCGGCCATCAGCGGGATCTTCATGTCCCTGGCCGTGTTGAAGATGTGCGCGGAATCTTCCCAGGTGTAGGCCAGGTGCTTGTCCACGAACACCGGCGCCACCTTGCCGCTGGCCTTGAACACCTTCACCACTTCGTCGAACATCTGCCGGTGCGGGTACATCTGCTGCCCGAGTTCCGACAGGGGGTAATCCGCCCATTCCGTGCAGATGACGACGCCGCCCACCGCCAGCTTGCCCGTGCCGAGGGTAAGCGCCTCCTCCATGGTGTTGCAGATCTTGATGTTGTATTCCGCCGCCAGCTTCTCGGTGATGTCGTTCTTCTGCGGCCGGTCTAGGTAGACGGACACGAGCTGCAACTGCGACGGCTCCCCTTTGCCGTCCAGCGAATAGGTTTTAAGGATGCGGCCGAGGATCACATCCGGGTGCGAGTTGGGAAACCAGGATGCGAGGAGCGCCGCGATCGGAACCTTCTTCGCCGGGGGCGCCTGCTGGGACGTGACCGCCAGTCCGAGCGCCAGCATGACCGCCGACAGGATACATAACCGAAGCCAGAGAGCACGCATGGAGTAACCTCCGTATAGGAAATATGGTCAGGTAAATGCAATAATAGTGCCCGGTTCGGTGGTTGAGTAGGCAAGAAAGCTTTTCCGACTCTTTTTTTACAGCATTCGAGCCGTATCGAAACCACCGCACTCATAGCGCCCGTTCCCGCAAGGCTTTTCCGTCTATGCGATGGTTTCGATATGGCTTGAAGGCTATGGAAAGAGATGAGAGAGCTTACCTGCCTACTCAACCACCGAACCAGGCTCTATATTCCCAAAGTTGATCGTAAGCCCACTGATAAGATTAACCTTCGCGTTTTGGTTCCGGCTTCGCCGGGTTAGAGAATTATTTTGCATTTTGCATTTTGCATTTACTCTCACCATTACCCCTATTCGCCCCGGTGTGCGCTCTCCCTGCCGGTGTTGTGCGGGTTTTATCAGGCGGGAGTGTCAGGGGTAGTGATGGCAATGAGCTCCGCGGGCGGCTCCGGTTCATCGGCGGCGGACTCGGCTTCCTTGCGGCGTTCCTGCAGGGTGAAGCGGATCATCGCCACCGCGGGCGGGGCGATGAACATGCCCAGCAACCCCAGCAGCTCGTAGCCGAGCAGGAGGGAAATGATGATCAGCACCGGATGGATGCCCAATTGATCGCCGAGGATGCGCGGCATCAATACCTTGCTCTCCAACAGGTGCAGCAGGATATAGCCCGCCAGCACCCACCAGAGCGCGCCGGGCCAGGGGTTGTCGATGAGTACCGCCGCCAGCACCGGCACGCCGCCGATCAGCGGTCCGATGACCGGAATGGCGCGCGACAGGCCGGCCACGATGCCCAGCAGCAAGGCGCCCGGGATGCCCATCATGAGCAGGGCGGCGGTGACCACGACCCAGGCAATGACGCACAGCAGCAACTGGCCGATGACATACTGGCGCAGGATGCCGTCCATGCCGCCGGCATAATGCACCACGCTCTCGCGATACCTGACGGGAATGAAGGTCATCACCTGTTCGCGCACCCGGGAGGCGTCGGTCAGCAGATAGAATGCAACGAGCGGCACGAAGATCAGCTCAATCAACAGACCGGCCCACTCGAATGCTTTGCGGGCGGCCCCCATGATCTTCGGCAGCACGCCGGGCACGGTCGCCTTGATCTCTTTGCCGACAACATCGTTGATCGGTTGTTTCACCCAATTCGGCAGCGTGTTGTTATACCAGTCGCTGAGTCTTTTATACTGTCCCGGAATCTGTTCGCGCTTCTGCGTCCAGGTATTCTGCAACTGCGTCACGTCATTTTGCAGGGTGGTTACCGTGACGGCGCCGATCCGATACACTCCCCAACCGATGAGGCCATACAGGATCAGCACGGCGAAGACGCGGGCGACAGGCGCATATCGGGTGGCGGTCAGGCGAACCATGCGTTCGACGAGCGGGCGCAGCAGATACGTGAGAATGATGGCAAGCAGGATAATCGTCACCGGAATGCTGAGGTATTCCTCGAAGAAGCGATACCCGAGGAACAACAGCATGGCGATGGCCAGCGCGATGACCGCCGGACGCAGCCACGCGATATACCAGGCTGACGAAGGTTGCCTTTGTTCGGAATACACGCGCCGCCCTTTCATTCATGCCCGGAGGCATCGCCCCCGGAACGCTCACTCCTGCATGCGGGTGTGACGACCATCGCAAGATTCTTACCCGCTTTTATGCCGTTTCTACCATGCCCGCGGAGAGAAATCCAACCGATTTCCCTGAAGAATCTTCGGCACTATTGTTTTCCATATTTCCCCGGCTCACATACCCTTTTGCCGAAGCGGACAACGGGAATGTCGCATACGATCCACAGGCTGCAGAGATATCGATCCGTTGTACCAAATATCGGCAGACCGGGGGTGCGGCTTGAAGCTGTTTCGTATTATACGAGCCGTTTTCGCGACAGCTTGTAGAGAAAAGTGATTCACGGCCTCTAATTGCGGTTTACTCTTTTGGTTCCGGCTGCGCCGGGTTACGATTCTGCCGTCGCTTTCCCCGCGAAATAACCCTCCAGGATGTCGGCGATGCGCCCGGCGGCTTTCCCATCACCGTAGGGATTGGCCGCGCGCGCCATGGCGGCATGAGCCTGCGGGTCGAGCAACAGGCGGGCGCCTTCATCGGCGATGCGCGCGCGATCGGGGCCGATCAGCTTTGCCACTCCAGCGGTGACGGCTTCCGGGCGCTCGGTGGTATCGCGCAGCACCAGCACCGGCACACCAAGGCTGGGTGCCTCCTCCTGAATGCCGCCGGAGTCGGTGAGGATCAGCCGAGCGCGCTTCATGAGCTGTACGAAGTCGAAGTAATCCGGCGGTTCGATGAGGCGCACGCGCGGATGGCTGCCGAGCACCTCCTCCGCGGTTTCGCGCACCACCGGATTGCGGTGCACGGCGTAGATCAGCACGGCGTCCGGCGCGCGCTCCAGCAGGTCGCGCATCCCCAGGCAGGCCTGGCGCAGCGGCTCGCCCCAGTTCTCGCGGCGATGGGCGGTCACCAGCACCAGCGGGCCGGTCAGCGCATCCACCCACGCGTAATTCGGACTCAGTGTACCGTGCTCGGCAGCCCACAGCAAGGCGTCGATGACGGTGTTGCCGGTCACGAAGATCTGCGCCGCCGGCACGTTTTCCGCCAGCAGGTTGTCGCGCGCGGTGTCGGTGGGGGCGAAATGCAGGTCGGCCAGCACGCTCGCCAGCCGGCGGTTCATCTCCTCCGGATAGGGGGAGTATTTGTTGCCCGTGCGCAGGCCGGCTTCCACGTGACCGAAGGGGATGCGAGCGTAATACGCCGCCAGCGCCGCGGCGAATACGGTGGTGGTGTCCCCCTGCGCCAGCACGATATCCGGCCTGACCTCCTCATAGGCCCGCTGCAAGCCTTCCAGCGCGCGGGTGGTGATCTCTCCCAGCGTCTGGCGCGGCCGCATGATGTCCAGATCGATGTCGGCGGACAGCCCGAACTGGCGCATCACCTGATCCAGCATCTCGCGGTGCTGGGCGGTCAGCGCCACCTTCACGTCGAAGGCGCCGTGCGCGCGCAATGCCAGCACCACCGGCGCCATCTTCACGGCCTCCGGACGAGTGCCCATCACGGTCAATACTTTGATTGGCATAAATGCCTTTCTACCCTTTCGGGATCGGAAGGCCGGATACGGAGACACCTAACCCCCCGGCCCCCTTCCCTACGAAGGAAGGGGGAGAAGGCTTTCATGTTAAAGAATTCCGATATCGTCATATCCGCCATCTACTCCCCTTTTCCTCTGAAGGAAAGGGCGACGGGCTTGTATATTAACGCATTCCGATATCGCCATATCCACCTGCTGCTCCCCCTTTTCCTCTGAAGGAAAGGGCGACGGGCTTGTATATTAACGCATTCCGATATCGCCATATCCACCTGCTGCTATCGCCATATCCACTTGCTGCTCCCCCTTCCTTGGTAGGGAAGGGGGTTGGGGGGTTAGGTGTC
>Ga0315284_10014305_pt1 | contig 11301 bp, 10 predicted proteins | sample YL17G09_16_MG_FD_203696 | JGI IMG/M metagenome (GOLD analysis project Ga0315284, IMG submission 203696) | Sediment microbial communities from Yellowstone Lake, YNP, Wyoming, USA - YL17G09_16 | ecosystem: Environmental > Aquatic > Freshwater > Lake > Sediment | place: USA: Wyoming | collected...
GACGGCATGTTCAAAGGACCACCGGTACGCGTATTTGGCAAAAAATGGCACCTGAGCTACCTGGCATTTGCTTATTATGAGTCGCTGACCTTTACGCAAGAATCAACCAATGCCGGTAACTTCCAACTGGAATTCACCTCACCGTATGCTGGCGGAGGGCTAAGTTTAGCATGGTAACCTTTTGGCACACCGTTCTCGCAACCCTCGCCTTGAATACGCCGGCCATGGCCCAGGACACGACGCAGAGCGCTTCGCCAGCCGCCGCGAAGCGGGGGGCGACCTTTATCAGTCGCATCGTCATGCCCAAGGTCCCGGCTACGTATGCCACGAATTGGTCGGCCCTCACCTACACCGATCTGGCGGATGCCACCGATGCCGCGTTTGCGGTGAAATTAAACGCCGGGCTCGCCGCCGCAAAACAATACGGCGAACATGCGGATCCGGTGCGGCAGATGCAGCGCGCAGCAGATGCAGGTGGCGTCTTAAGACGAGTTGGTGAGAGGTGGGAATTGCTGCGCGACGTACGAGGCACGACCGTATCACTCGGCACAGCCAAGGGTGAACTTCCCGCAGGCGCCGCCGTCCGGGCGATCTTGGGCTATGACGCCGTGGTCGTCTCGCAGCAAGGCAACGTCGTCCTCGCCCAAACGCCTGATTTAAGCAACAACACCGAACTCTATGCGGTGTCGCTCGGCGGCTCCGCGACGAGCACGACGGTCGGTGCAGATACGACCCTGCCCAGGTCAGCACTGCTGCGTCTGATCGACTCGCGCAAGGTGGCCGGCCACGGCAGCATGTCGCGCTTTAGAATGGTCTCGTCAGAGAGCGGCGAGAAGTTGCCGTTTGGCACCAAGTTGCGGCTAGAGCCGTGGCAGTAACTGACTAGTGTGCCGGCGTGCCTACGCGCAGAACATCCACGGGCTGCGAAAATATCCCTTCGGCACCGTTCGCCACGTAAGTCGCGACGTCGGGACTTCCGGTCAGGGTTAAGGCTCTCATCGCATAGTGTTTATCGCCTGGGCGATGGTCATACACATAGACTTGCTGCTTCGAAGCAGCCACTTCGGCAATACGGCGCAAGAATCCGGTGCTTCCATCTGGCCGTGCAAGGAAGGCTTCAGGCGGCCCGAGAAAGGTCAAAGCCGCCTCCAAACCTTGAGCGATGACCCGCACCAAGGCCGAACCTGCAGCGCGAGGCAATGCCGCTCCCGTCGCCGTCGCGACGATCTTATCGCCCTTCACATACGACCAACCAAGTGACGCCACGGTGCCGCCAGGAGTCACACCCAAGCTTTTAGCACCTTGTAACAGTGGCAAAAGCCGCGTCAGGTCACTGCCTTTGGCAAAATGCAGGGTCACCGGTGCCGTAGCATCAGCTGCGGCTTTGCTCCACCAGCCGGTGCCGGTGGCTTGTTCCGCGCCAGGCGCCAGGTGAACGTCGATCGGTCCGGCCGTGGCGACATCGCTGAGCGAGGCCAAGGTAAGTACCGGCCCGTCGACTTCGACCGTCGCCTTTTGATTGGTCTTTTCCCGAACGATGAACGCCCCTAGGGTTAACTTCACTGTGACGTAAGCCGGACTCTTGTCACCCAAATTGTTTAGCTTGAGCGTCAGCGTCTGTGGACCACCGGGGGTTCCAAGGACGGTCACAGCTGGTTGGCCCATCACCTCAGCCTTGGCAAAGGGCTGCCACGTTGCGCCTTCGGGCAATGCTTTAGGTGGCTGCACGTCCAAGGGAAACACCACACCCTGACCGCCGCGCATACTCGCCTCGGTCCAGTAGATGCGATTGGCCCTTAGCCCTGCAATCTCAGGTTCCAATCCCTTCGCACGCAGAGGAGGAGGAGGAGGAGGAGGAGGAGGAGGAGGCCTACGTACTTCTTTGGGTTGCGTACTGACTAATGGAGGCGCCGCAGGAGGAATCGCGACGGCAGCAACGGTCGGTGGCTTGGCCGCTGGAGCCGCGGGAGGCTGACTCGCCGCGACCACTGGAGCAGCAGGTGCTTTGCCTGAAACTACATGTGCAGCGGGTGCTTTGGCCGCAACTACGGGTGCAGCGGGCGCTTTGGCCGCAACTACGGGTGCAGCGGGCGCTTTGGCCGCAACTACGGGTGCAGCGGGCGCTTTGGCCGCAACTACAGGTGCAGCGGGTGCTTTGCCCGCAACAGCCGGAGCAGCAGTAGGTGCCTTAGCAGCCTTGTCCTTAGACGGGGGCGGCTCCTTGGCTACGGCCTCGGCACCTCGATCAGAAACCCCTTCTGCAGTCACGGGAGCAGGCTCAAAAACAGTGCTATCCGCGGCTCGGTCAGGAAACAAACCACCCAGCCGCTTCAGATCAACCTTACCCTTTGCCACCGATACGGTCTTGGTTGCCTCGACTTTTACACCACTAGACGCATCAATCACCCTGACCGAGCCACGGCCTTCAAGATTCGATAATTTCAAATGATCCTCGATATGGCCCAAGGTCATGGTTTGACCGCCGGACCTAATCAACATAGGAACGGCGGATTTACCCCGACTCGGTGCACCACCTGCAGCCGGCTGCACCGATGCCATGGCCGACAACGAACCACTGACCAGCGACACGACGAGATTGGATTCACCATCGTTGACCTCTTCGCTGATGATAATCTGCGTGTGCGCATCCAGACGAAAGCGGCGGCCATCACGGAAGGTGACGAACACATGGGAACGGTCGCCCGTGGCCAAATGCGTCCCTTGCCTTAGCTTCGCTCCGTTGCCAGCACTCGCCCAGACCATAGCGTCCTCGGCCCGACTAATGACCTCGCCATCGCTTCGTTCGATCTGGGCAATCGACGCCTGCCCGAAATCGTTGTCACTGCCGCCCTCAGGGCCGAGCAGATAGTAGAGGCTAGAGCCTAGCGCCAACAGCCAAGCGACGACAAACAAAGTGGTTAAATGTGATTTTTTTATTTCCCGCATGATTTTTTCGGCTTTATGTCAAAGGTTCTGCTGACCGCATCGGCCAAGCAGCGCAGGACTTTAATTATTTCTTCTGGTGCATCAAGAATCTTTTGGATCGCCCCCCAAATGACCATTCACTTTGACTCTGGTAATATCGAATAAACCAAATCTTTCGCAGGACTGAACATGCAGAATTTGCGTTTGGTGTCCTCACTTGGGGCAAAGCTCTTTTTCCTTACGGCTGGCTTAGTCCTGGTGACCGTGACGGTTAATTCTTGGCAAAGTACACGACTTTTCAAGAAGGATCTTGAGCGCTTCAGCGAGGATGAAACGATTCTCCAGGCGCGCGAGGCCGCGCAGATCTCCGCAGCTCTAGTCGACAACTGGACCCTCCAGATGGGCCTGGTGATGCATCAGCTCGCCGGTCTAAACGACGCCGCACGCAACCTGCAACTGGCGCAATTTCTGGCGGCAAGTCCCGAGCTGGTCGCTATACACCTGAGCAAGCGAGATCATTCTAAACAGATCTCCATGAACTACGCCTTCACCAAACAGACGCGCAGCGTTCGCTTTGACGGTCAGGACCCTGCGGCGGTGGCGGCTGATCTTCGTAGTAAAACCCTAGCGCTGATGCCAAAGTCCAAGTTGGAGGACAAGGATAAGACAAAGCCGATGATCCTGCGCAACCTGACCCCGGTGACCAAGCTACCCCTGCTAGCGCTCGCCATGCCGTTCACCTATGCCGGCGGCGAGGAGGTCTGGGCGACCCTTGTGGTGTGGCAAAACCGCCTAAGCAGTCTCCTGCCATCGAGCAAACTCATTAGTACCGTATTTATTGATAGCCAAGGCAAAGTGCTCTCCGCGTCAGAAAAGTCCAGTCTGCTCGGCGGCGATCCCCTGACCGTCAGCAACCTACTGCCACTCGCACGGCAGTCGGATGCTAGCTCCGGCTTTACAACGTTTAGTGACGAGCAAGGCGGTCGCTGGCTCGGTGCCTTCTCCAAAGTGCAAGGCAGTTCCACGACGTGGGTGATGATTCGCCGCGATGCCCGAGCGGTCGAGGAGGCGGCGCAAGCGCTGATCAAGCGCACAGTGGTGTGGGCCTGGGTATTTATGCTCGCTGCCGTCATGGTCAGCGTGCTTGGGGCTTCTGGCTTGACGCGTAATATCCGCGACCTCACCGCGGCTACCAAACAGATCGCTGGCGGCGACTTCGATACCAAGGTGTCGGCTAGCAGTCGCGACGAGGTTGGAGTGCTCGCCCAGTCGATTGGCGAGATGGCCCTTAAGATCAAAAGCCTGCTGGTATCACAAGTCGCGCAGGCCCGCCTCGAACAAGAGATCGCCACCGCTAAAATCGTCCAGGAATCCTTCTTTCCCAAAGGCGCCGCCAATAGTCAGGCCCTGCATCTGGCCTGGAAAAGCAGGTCAGCTAGCGAATGCGGTGGTGACTGGTGGGGGCATTTTCCTCTCGACGATGGCCGCGAACTGATCTGCATCGCCGACGCCACCGGACATGGCGCGCCGGCGGCATTGGTTACGGCCATTGCCTATGCAACCACCACCTTCGTCGCCGAATTTAATCGTCGCTACCAGCAAGGAACGACCCGTATCAGGGTCTCCCCCTCGCGCTTATTAGAGGACCTAAACCGCATCCTCAACCAGGCCCTTGGCGGCCAGCTCGGTATGACCTTTTTTGCCGCGAGCTTTGACCCCAGCGCTGGTCAACTAACCTATGCCAATGCCGGCCACAATTTCCCCCTGTACATGGCCAATACCGCCGCGGCCCAGGCCGAGCAGAAAATAGCCTCGCTAAACAAAGCCATGGGTTCTCCCCTCGGCTTTGAACCGGTGGCTATCTATAAAGATAAAACCATGCAACTCCACGCCGGAGACAGAATCATCTTTTATACGGATGGTTTGATCGAATGCACCTCTGAGGAGCAAAAGCAGTGGGGCAAGATAAACTTGACCAAGGTGCTTAAGACCCAGCTCAACGCCAATGTGCAAGACATGGCGACGGCCGTGTTTGAAAAGGCATTCGAGCACTTTGGTGCGGTCCCGCTCGGCGATGACGTGACCCTCGTCGTGGCCGAAATCAACAGCGCCTGGCGTGAACCCACGCCAGACTTAGTCCCGGGCGCTTCAGGAAGCGCGCTGGATGTCGACGCCACCTAAAAAGGTCACCTGATGCAGGGTTCCCGTCGTCGTGGACCGACTAAAGGCCGGCCGGCGACCGCGTTTTGCGGCACGAAATGGTTGCACCGAGCCAAGCTGAAAACGCCCAGGTTTATCCACCTCAGGGTTCATCAAATTAGTCAGGATGTCCAAAATCTGACTACGAATGTCGGCATCGGTCTTCAGCGACTGCAGCGCCTCAGCAAAAAATGGCTCATGTTCGAATTTCAAAAAGCAGACAAACAGCTCCCTAGCCAGCTGTTGATGACCGACGGTGGAAACAATCTTGAGCATCGCGCCCAGGTGCTGCACCAAGGTCTTTCTGGCAATATCAAACGAGGTGTCTTCTTTCTCAGCCAATTCATTGGTCATTGCCTGCATAAACAGACAAAAGCGTTCGGGGTGCTTTAACATGTGAGTCTTAAAGGTTTCGTGGAGAATCCGCTGCGCTAGGTGGTCGGCCTCCATCACAAAGGGCAGGTTCCCGAGTAAAAACTGCAGGGCGATGCCTTCGCTCTTTTTGTGAAACAGCAGTGTAAAAAGATGCTCCAGCGCGGTGTGGCCAAAGCGGCTCATGACTCGATTGACGAACTTCTTATTGACCACACCGTGCTCAAAGACGCCAAAGTAGTGCAGCAGGCTCAGGCGAACGCAGATGCTGTTGGCGTTGCTAACCGAAAGCAGGTAGGTCCCGATATACTCGAGCAGCTCGTCGGCGCGTTTGAATTCTCCAGGGTAGGCTTCGGTGTACTCCTTCAAGCTCAAGCCGAGTTCACAAATCAAAGCCACGGCCATTTCAAAGATCTTCTCGCCATGACTGGTCTCGGCGAGCTCGCTAGTCAGCGCGATTTCAACCAGAGGCCAGCAGGCCTCATCACAGCGGGCCTGGCCAAAGAACTCTTCGAGAAAGGCGTTAAGTAAGCTCTCCAAGCTGGCGTGCGCCAGCCAGATCAACGCGCTTTCGACGATGATTTCGGCTTGGATGCGCACAGCGCTCCGCTCGACTAGGGACCGCGCCAGGTGGCGAATGATCACCTCCTCGTCGCCCTCTTTGAGCTCCCGGCGCATATTGCGCAGATCTCTCCACCGCAGCAGGACGCCGCAGTCGATCAAGTGGCACGCCTCGGCGGCGGTGGTGACACCCTTCCAGCTTTTCAATCCTTTTGCATTTACCACGGATGATTCCTCCCGCATTGACGCGATGTAAAGAGACACCAAGCACTAGTGATCGAGCAGTCGCTTAGCGCGCGATCTTCTGAACGCCGGAACGAGCATTATTTTGCCGATCGACCGCCATTTGAATTTCGCTGGCAATCTTGTCATCAAGACCATCAAAGCGCAGTCCATAGCCGATGGCTTGCTTAGGATCTGCACTGTAGCGAACCACCTGCACGACGGCGTTGAACGGCCCGGAAAAGGCCTCAGCGCGAACCGATACCTTAAGCCGCTCACCGACCGTGAAGATCTGATCCGAGGTCTCGACAAAGATGCCGGTGGCCGAGATATTGACGCCACTGCCAATGACCAACTGGCCATTATTGTGGACGACGACCCGTCCTGCGATGGTCGCTCGCGGCGCTACGGCACGTCGGTCGGTGACCCGGATCGACGGTTCGCCGCCGCTGGCCTCCGCGCCGGCGATCCCCAGCTCCTCGAAGGTCTCTTCGATTGGCCGCCAATCCTTCCAGCCAACCTTGAAAAGGTATGCATCTTGGGGGATCATTTTAGTGGCATGCATCTGTTTGACCTGGGGACTCGTGAAGGGTCCCAGCTGCTGCCCGCCTTGATAGACATACCAGATTTGTTCATTCATGATGTTGCAACTCCCTGCTTCCAGCTAAATAACGGCTCCACCTTCTTAATCGGAAAAACCGCCGAGGAGCTTTAGGCAAAGTGCTAAAAGATTTTTAAATTCTTTAAAATTCGGTGTGTTATACCCACCATGGGAGCGTGAATGCAATTTGGCAAAATCCTAACGACGGCACTTTTTTGCACTTGGTCTGCGGCGTTTGCCGCCGCCACACGAGCCCCAGGACGCCCCGCCGAGGACGGCGAATTCCCTATGAAACAGGCACCTTCCACGCCTGACTGGCAAACCTTTATGCAGGCGAGCGATGCCGACCGCCTCAAGCTTTGGACCTACCAAACCAACCGCGGCCGTCACCTCCACGACTGGTCGTGGGGGTGGCGACTGGGTTGGGTGCGGGTCTGCGGCCGCAGTGAAGCCACCTACTGCGCTGGCGTGCTGCAAGAAGCCCTACTGGACAAGGCCGTGGTGGTCCGCGCCGAGGCTGCATCGGCGCTCGGTCGCAGGTACGAACAAAGCGCCAATCCGGCGGTGGTGCGCATGTTAGCCGAGGCCTTTGGCAACAGTCGCAACCTGCGCCGCGGCAAGCCTCTGTTCGTCCAGCGGCGTATTTTGTACGCGCTGCATCAAATTGGCGGCGACGGTGCGCTCGAGCTGGGCGGCACCCTAGCTGCCACCGACCCGTCAGCCATGGCCTACTGGCAGCGCCTGGGTCAAACAGAAACCAAGTAATCACCGGCAAAAGTTGGGCGGGTCACCCAAGAACTAGGACACTAGGACGGCAGGCCGCGCCCTTCGGGATGGATGTCGACGGACTTGCCGCGTTGCAGCTCAGGCACGGCCTGAGCTCTGAGCAGGTCGCGGATCTCCGCCAGCAGGACTTCACTCGGAGTCGACACCGGTACCGCTAGCTGAGCGGTCGCTTCTTCCGCCGCTCGCTTCAGCCGAAGATTCGACAGCTTCACGACCCAAAACACCGAAAAAGCGATGATCAGAAAATCCAAACAGTTATTGAGAAACACGCCGTAGTTTAGCGTTGGCGCCGCCGCGGCTTTGGCGGCTGCAAGCGTTGCATAACCATGGCGCGACAGGTCGATAAAGAGGTTGGAGAAGTCGATCTTGCCGAGCATCAGTCCGATCGGCGGCATCAGCACATCAGCGACAAAAGACGATACGATCTTGCCGAAAGCGGCCCCGATCACCACACCGACCGCTAGGTCGATGACATTTCCGCGCATCATGAACTGTCTAAAATCTTTGAGCATGGGCTTTCTCCGCAGCTTGTGCCTGAGATCGTGGCTGGCGACTGGGCCACGGCATAGCGCATTTTGCCGCCAGCGCCAAGTCGTTTTATGCGGCTTTTACATTGACCTGCTTGGCTTTCATGGTAAATAACCTGCCGCATCACCATGATCTTGGATTTACCGGACCAGCATCTATCTGCTAACTTGGACCCTCGCTAAAAGCCATTCGGATCCACCTGTTGAGAGGCCTTACCGCCATGTTTTCAAGCTTCCGTGCGGCCAGCCTTGGTGCCGCTTTAGCCCTGCTCCCGGTCATGACCTCGTCCGCCCGTGCTGTCAGCGTCGACGAGCCCTATGTCTACCTGCTGTGCAATGCTACCAGCTTCAACCAGGACAGCAGGTCTCAGCTACATGCCTTTGGCAACGACGCAGATACGCTATCCCTGCTCATCACGGTGACCGAGTCGTGGATGACGAGCGCCGGAGATGATTGCTTGCTGCTCGGGACCAGCGCCCAAAACCAGTGGGATTACATCGTCCACTATGGGCTGCGCGATGCCCGCGTGGCACAGCCCGATGCGACGCGCTACCTCTACCAATCCGCCGGACCGGTCCGGATGATCCTCAAATATCCGCAGCGAGGCATCTACCGATTCACCTTGCACCGCGAACAAGGAGCCTTTTCCATCACCGGGGTGAGCGCAGAGGCGAAGTGGCGGCCCCTAGTGGACTCGAACCACTGACCGTCGGATTAGAAATCCGATGCTCTATCCAACTGAGCTAAGGGACCGTACAAGGGCGCCAGCGTACCTCATGAGAGTCTACGGTGTCCACGGTCTCTTTCGCGAGATCACCGCTAAGTGCCACCTTGTCAAGCCCCTAGGCCGGTGGTAGGTGTGGGGCATGGATGCTGCAACTCGCCCAACCTTTCCCCAAATTTACATGCGCCTAGCCTTTGCATTGGCGGAGCGCTCGACCTGCAAGCGGCTAAAAGTCGGCACGGTGATCACCAGCACCGACTTTCGCAAGGTCTTGGCCGTGGGCTACAACGGCAATGCGACTGGCCTACCAAATAGCTGTGACCGCGACGAACCAGGCAACTGCGGCTGCCTGCATTCCGAAGAAAACGCCGTCATCAACTGCGACAGCCCGCGCGAGACGCCCAAGCTGGCCTTTGTCACGCACATGCCATGCACCGCATGCGCTAAACGCCTGATCAATCTAGGCAACGTGCGCCAGGTGTACTTCGGCCACCTGTATCGCAGCAGCGACTCGGTGAACCTCTTTGACCAGACGCATATTCAGATCATGCAGCTCGAGTCCTGGTAGATCTTTGTGACCGCTATGTGGCCGGTGCTATTTTTTGCCGAGGGCCAACTCGGCGATCAAGACGTGGCGTACATCGGTTTCACTGACCGTCATCTCCGTCACCGCAAGATCTTTCATGATGTGCAGGAGTAAGGTCGCACTCGCCGGAGCTTTGATGGCGTAGTCGAGGGCGTCGGCGTCGCTGGCGAGCCCGAGGGCGGCGAGGACCTCGGGAGTTTTGGTTCCGCGCAGCAGAGGCACCCGGGATTTAGGGGCTACGGCGCCCAAGCTGGAACGCAGTGCTTGAATCTCGGCTGCGGCGATGAGGGGATGGCCCAAATGTGCGGCAAGAAATTTACTAATGCTGCCGGTCCCGACTAGTCGCGCACCATGCAACAAGTCTGGTGCCAGAGGCATGGGCGCCGCAGCCTCCAATGCGAGGTCGCAGGCCTGAAACTGAGCGGCGGTGAGGCTGCCTTCAGGAAGCCACTTGCCGACGATCTGATTGCTACCAATCTGCGTACTGCCTCCTGCAGCAAAGGCGTCGCGCGTGCCGACGGCTAACTGAAAACTACCGCCACCCAAGTCCAGCGTCGCATAGCGGTCATCAGCATGGCCGACGCTGCGAAATTTGGCGATGGCCCCCAAATAGCCAAATTGAGCTTCTTCTTCGCCGGTCAATATGCGCGCCCGAGCGATACCAAGATCATGCTGAATCTTCGCGAGAAAATCACGACCGTTGCTGGCATTGCGGGTGACGGCGGTGGCGATCAGCGCGACCGAGCCTGGATCGATTCCAAACTCATCGTGGGCCGTCGTCACTAGGGATTTAATCGCTGCAAGAGTCCGGTCTTGATTCGCCGTGGGAATCGGCTCACCAGTGGCGACCCCCTCGCCCAGGCGAGTGCTTAACCGCACATCTTTGACCGTGACCATCGAGCCACCTTCCGACCGTTGCTGCACCAGCATCTTTGCGCCGGAGCTACCCATGTCGATGGCGGCAAAATAACTCGACTTCAACGCACTAGACGCCAGAGTTTCACTCACAGCAGGCCCCCTGCAGGCGGCGACAACGATCACGCTTGCAGCCAAGCCAAGACGCCAAGGTCCAAGCATTTGCCCAATTTGTCCCATGGCGTAGTCTCCGAGGCTAGACGTATTTACAGGCTCAAGGTCGCAAGGTGTAGGGTCTTCTTCTGCCAAGCCTTCACCGCAGCCCACTCTATATCGAGCTGAATCAAGAGATCGGCGGTCTTGGGACTTCTAGCTTTCACTGCGTCTTGATAGCCCACCAAACGATCATGTAGTTGGCCGTATTTGCTTACCAGGTCCTTAAGGATACTCAGTTGATCCTTTGCCTGCGCGGAAGGCGCGAGGACGGTCGGGAAAAAGTCGTACATATCGAGGATCACGCGAGACCGTTTGCGAAAGTTATGGAAATCATCGATGTCCTTATCGCTGATGAGATGGCCTAGCGCGAGCAGAGCAGGCTCAGCCTGCTGCAGTTGGACGATTTGCCCCTTCGTCAGAGCATGCAGAGCGTCACTTGCCGGCGTGTTAAACTTTGGCACCTGCGCCACCTGGCGCCAGAACAATTTGGACAAGTCGTCCTTGTCCCGAGTCCAGGCATTGGCAGCAGAGATATCGCCAAGAAAATCCGCCAACTGCTTTTGAAACTCCGGTGCCAGATATTTGCTTAAAAACTTGTCCACGTCAGCGCGTCGGGCTGCGACTTCTTTTGGATCGTAGACGATGTTGGTCTGCCCCGCCGCTTCAGGAATGTCGTGGAGGTCTTTAAAGTTACCGACTTTCTCATAGCCTTCGTCGAGGAGCGGC
>Ga0315284_10014307_pt1 | contig 11301 bp, 16 predicted proteins | sample YL17G09_16_MG_FD_203696 | JGI IMG/M metagenome (GOLD analysis project Ga0315284, IMG submission 203696) | Sediment microbial communities from Yellowstone Lake, YNP, Wyoming, USA - YL17G09_16 | ecosystem: Environmental > Aquatic > Freshwater > Lake > Sediment | place: USA: Wyoming | collected...
CTCATTGGGGATGGTCATTTGAATGAACAACTCAGGTTGTTTGTTTAGTTGTCCTTTCATGATACGTCCAAGGAGTTCTTTTCCTTCGGGGTCATTGATTTCACCATCCAAGTTCTTCTTGCTACAGGCACCCCATACGGTTGGGGCAAGTTGTAGATCAAATTTATTGTAGCGAAGAAGACTCTTGGCAATCGACAGTGCCCAATCACCATACCCACTTCTTGTCCACACTGGCGATTGAAGAATACAAATTGGTTTACTTGGCATAGTTCATAATCCTTTCAGTAACGGCGTTCTTTTCGGTTTCATCTTCCCATACTCGTTCTAGGTTATATCCTTCTGAACGAGCAAGGTCATTCTTTTTGTTATCGTTGATTTTATGTTTTTTCTGCATACTATTCATTGTTTCTTCAGTCAAATCTTTTCCGTGCCAATATACACCGTCCACTTCTATTAACAAGTTGAGCGATGGAATATAGAAATCGAATACTTTATCTTTCACTTGATATTGCCGAATATATTTTATCCCTGTTAACTCTAATATTGTTCGGACTTCTTTCTCTGGTTTTGTATCGTGTGTGTTTCCCGAGCATAATATTTTGTGGACGTGCTCTTGTTTATATTTTGGATCCAATAATCTTTTCTGAAATGTTTTTCGTCCATTTGCTATTTGCAATCTTATTTTTGCTGCTCGTGTAATGGTCTTTGGTTCCATTTAGTTTTTGTTCCTGATGATATTTTCCAAGACCATAATACTTTATCCGTCTCTGTTTGGAGTATTTTAGACATTTGCCTCATAGTGCTTTCCGAACGTTTCTTTCTGTTTTCAGGAGTATATGACGTTATAAATTTATCATACACTTTCGGAGTTTTCATTGCTGCTTTAGTTGCCTCACTAATTTTTAGACGTTGTTCAGGTGTTCGCTTTTGTCCATCCCGAGAACATCCATTGCATAATCTACTTCCTTTTAAAGCACGAGTATAATTGCTTTTCTCAGAATACTCATTGCTTTTTCCGCACTTTTGACAGTTTAATATCCACATATCCTACCTTTTCGGAAATGAGTCGTTCTACAAATTTTGCGATCTTGTATCCTTCTTGCTCATAGATTATTTCTCAGTCGTTTCTAATGGTTTGTTTTTACTTTCAAGTTCATCTGCAATTTTTAATAACAAATTGACTGCGATATTTGATGCTTCTTCGCAGGAGAACGTTTCAGTAGATGGGCGTGGTTTCCAGTACATTGATGCTGCTCCGATTGCCTCAAAAACATCGTGGTAGATATTACTTGGAACTCGATAACACAGCGGGCGTTTATTAGGAGGAAGTTTCATTGCTTCCTCTTTCGACATGATGGTTGCCGTGAAGCACGCCGAACCATCGGGCAGTTTTGTAATTTTGTTACTCATATATCTATGTCTTTAGGTTTGATTCCAAATTGTGTTTCCAATATTTTATACATCTTTTCCAAACATTCGTCGCAAAGATGTATTTCAATTCCTGTCATGTCGTGATTGCTACCGTACCAACTAGCAGTTTTTAACTCTGAAAAGCACTCACAATCTGGATGCTTATCACAGAAGAACTGTGATTCTTCAAGAACGCCTTGAATAGTTACTTTTTTCATGGTTTTTTCTCCCACAACACCATTCCCCCATCTTTCATGAGGTCTTTTGCGTCTGCCTCGGTTATCAACTCGTGATGCGAACCAGACGCTGGTGTTATCTTGACCCACTTATCCTTTGTTCTGTTGTGGGCAACTTCGATTACCATTCCATATGGTTTCCCATCCATGATGTAAGGGTGACGTTTTGTTTGAAACAAGACAACCTCGTCTTGATTATTCCACACTAACTCGTAACATGTTTGCCATTCGGTCATATGGTCTTCTTGGGAATATAGGAAATATAGGGATAGAATTCAACCTTCCCATCGTCCTTGTATGTCGTTGTTCCGATGTCTTTGCTGTGCTTCCACATCAGTTTATGTCCGTCATCCATAATTGCCTTCGCTTCATCTTGGGAAATGACTTTCATAAATGACCTCGTGGACGGTATCACATAGACAAACTTATTCAGTGATACGTTATGCACTATTTCAATAGGCGCACCCATATGGTTTCCATCAATAACATAAGGTCTTCGCTTGGTTTCAAAACATTGAATGTCATGATTGCCAAAGGTAATGTCCATCAGTTCTTGACATGTCGGTTCGCTTGTTGTTGGTTCACTCATTGTTGGTCTCGCTCCTTGATTTCGTCAATGTAACGTTTTTTGATAGGAATGCCACCATCTTTTTGGTAGAGTTCAGCAAGAGACTTTCCTTGGGTCACTCCTGGCACTTTGATGGTTGATACAATCTTTGGAGTTTCTATGGAACCTGTTGGTTGATTTGCAGTATCAGATATTTCTCTACCATACCACTTTTCTCGCTGTTGATTAGATTTATTAAATGAGAGTAAGCAATCCATCAAAAATTGCCCGAGAATAAAATCGGGAGTGTTACTTCCATTCTCAATTGAATGTTTATTGATTAACTCAGTTAACTCTTTTTGAAATGCTTGAAGATTCATATTATTTTCCAGAACTTCCAAACGTTGAAAGTAGGATATTTACAGTTTGGATTTTTTCTTCCGCTGTGATTTTTCATTGTAACCATATTTGACTCGAAGTGTAACAGATGTAACGAGTTTATGCAATTTTTTATACGGGCAATGTTTCGAGTTTTTTTAACAAAGCGTCCTTGTCAATCTTTGGAATTTCAAATCCCATATGACCGTTCTTCATGATGTTTCCAACGTGATCCTTGATGCTATACACGCCGAATTTCTTGGGTTTCTGCCAATTTTCAAAGACATACTCCATACCATTAATAAACTGTTGTCCCATGTTCTTGGAATTGAGTCCACCTTCACCCAAGATCCACTTGCGTCCGAGTTCACCACATGATTCACGTTTCTTATCCCCTGCGAGATACCAATACATAAATCCTTCGGCGGAATCTTCCCACTTCGTCAAGTCATCAAAAATGTATGGCGTTGGGATACTACCTTGAATTAAACGAGTTACTGGCCAAACGGGATATGCCCATGGACCATGTTTTTTATACCGCCCAATGTTGTTGGAACCAAAATCCGCACTGAATGTGACTGGTTTTCCGTCGTCGTCCACTTGTCCGATTTGATCCTGTAATCCACCCGTGACCGCAGCAATGATGGGCGTGCCGCACATAATACTTTCGGCGATAGAGAGTCCAAATCCTTCATTAGAGGACACGTTGATTGTGACATCCGCAATGTTATACATCATGTTCATGTCCGCTGGCGACATTTTGGCGGGAGAGAATAGAATGTTGTAGTCGGGACAGAGTGCTTCTTTTACTGCAATTAAGTTTGTTCCTGCATCGTGCATGATTTCGGTATGCAATACCAAAATACACTTCATTGCGTCTTCCTTTGGAAGGTTATCACAAAATTGGCGATAGGCCATAATGATATTGCTGGTGCGCTTACGTTGGACGTTACGACTGTTATATAGGATAACAAAGTTGTATTCACGTCCACTGAACATACGTTTGCTGAAGTTGATAATGTTGGGATCAGTCTTGGGAATTGGAAAGAAACATTCTTCATCAATACCATGTGGACAAAGATGTAGCAAGGATCTGCCATTCATCGGGCCATCGCCCACTTCACAGCAATTTTCAGGTTGGAGAACCCATCGATTAATGTTCATGGTTTGCTTACTGATTGAAAACAGTGCATCACATGACTCGTAGAATGGGCGGTTGTAAACTGGATAGGGAATGTCGTCCCAAATATTGAGGTACGTTAGCGGCATGGCTGAGCGTACTTGTTTTTCAAGGGCATACAACCATCCCCAGAACCGAGGGTCGGTAAAGTGGAGAATCGCATTTGGTTTTTCCATGGCGATGACTTGGAACAACGATTGCTCGTTGCCGTATCCATCGGTGGGGAAAATCTTGACGTAGGCATCCTTAATCTTCTTCTGTTCGTTGATTGATTGGGACAAATCAAATACTTTACCCTTCTCGGGGTGTGTGATTGCTCCAGCGAGTTGGACCCAATCATACTTATGAACAGTGCTTAGGACTAGCTCTCGGGACATGGTGGCAATTCCACTATTCATTCTTAAATCATCTGACAACAGTAATATTTTCTTTTTACTCATAGTATGTTTTCCAGGATTCAATCTTACGAAAGTAAGAAAAATCTTATTTTACACTTACCCGTAACAACTTCAATTGTTGTGGTGTTAGTTTTGATTGTAATTTTTTGTCTATTGCTGATTTGAAATTTAATTGATTCATTGTTTCAGTTACGGTATCTACAGTACTATGAAGTATTTGTGGAATGGGAAGATTAGGATCATATTCCACATGTATTGATATATCTTTATGGTATATTATCATAATGAGTGAAACCGTTTCTGGTTGTTAGCTGATTGAAGATGTTGCGGCGAGAACTACCCCAGTAGTGACCGGCAGAATGAAACAGTTGATACCCTCACGGAACGCTTCTTCGTTCACATAGCGATATACTACTCGTTCCACAAGTCCTTGCAGAGTAATCTTATGCCTTATACCCAAAATTTTGAATTCGTCGTATAAGGCAGATTCTACCTTTACAGTGGTTGCAACTTTGTTTTTCATAGTCATTTTCCTTCAAGCATAGATATATGCACATCCATACGTATAAGCAATACATCGAAAATGACTTTTTATTTTGGGGTTGGGCATAAAAAAAGAGAATCCTGAAGGATTCTCTTTGAAATGAGGCGATATTTTACTTAAGTGCCTCGGCACGACCATCACATTTCTTGTTCTTGAGGTAGGGACAGAATTTGCAGTTCTTCTTGTTCTTACCGGGGTTCTTTGGGTAGTTGATGTCGGTTTTGTGAACGCCATCGGTGGTGAAACAAGTGTCCACGAACTTACCGAACTCTTGAATCACTTGTAACACATCTTTTTGGAAGGATGGTGGTTTGAATACTTGAATGCGAGATTGTTCATACTGCACTTTGGTTTCATCATACAACTTGCGCTTTAAGATGAAGAATTCAACGGTGATATTGGACAGTGGGATGTTGTATTTCTTGCTGTAGAGTGCCTTGTAAAGAACCAACTGACTTGTCTTGGTGAAATCTTCTTTCTGATAGTTATTCCATCCGCTGTTACTTGTCTTGAAGTCAATAATGCGAATGTTGCCTGACAGACGCTCTTTCAGTACAATATCAATGAATCCGTTGAGAACAACGTTATTGCGAATGTCCACTTCCAATTTATCTTCAATGGCAAGCAGTTCCCATTTGTCACGGGGGAAGTGACGGAGACGATTGGAAGGTTCTTTGAACTCGTCCATAATATTCTTACCATCCACTGCAAACTCGTCAAACTCTGCTTGGGTATGGGGGATCTTCTTGAGATCAATTTGTTTCTTGAATGCTTCAAGGAAAAATTTCTCGGTGTCAATTTTCTCTGCTTCCTCGTCGCAGACTTCGTAGAGAGTCTTGAGATAATGTTGGACTGTTTCGTGAATCGCAGTTCCGAAGGTCATTATGAGGTTATCCTCGAATTGCTTCTCGTGCAGGATGTAATCGCGGTACCAACGGTATTCACAAGTCCACCAATTGGAAAATTGTGAAAAGCTGACGGTCTTCTTTTTCTTGACTTCTTCGTTCATTATTACAACTTTACCAGAGAAAATGCTTGTTGTAAACATTTTTTAAAGTGCTATTTATACAATACTATGAAAAACTTTATCATTACTCTGTTTTTAACAATCGTCATGCCCGTATTTAGCGTTGCTGCTGATATGACAACTGGCGTGTTTTACGCCGACAGGTCTGTTGAATGTCATTTGATTGCCCCCAATGGTTCATCCACCACCAACCAGCTGGCTGCGGGAAAGACCTACACGGTGGAGAATGCCCTTGTGGAACTTGAAGTTACCAATCAGACGACGTTTTACTTTGCCGGTGGACCGATGATTGGGGTTGGACCAAAATCAACATTCAGCATAAACCTTTTTGATGCAGAAGTCAAGAACTTGGACTCCACGCCCCGCAAAGCGGAGTTTGGCACACATAACCTGAGTCTGTCCTTTACCATGGGTGAATATGCTATCATCTATCCGAATAAGGATGTAAATTCCTCTTTTACTCTTTCTACTCCTTTCACGTCTTATCAGTTGAATGGGGGTCGTTATTTCGTTCGGATAAGTGAGAAGTCGGTCATTGCTTACGTGCTTGAAGGTATGTTGCAGGTGCATGGAGATAAGAACCGGGTGGACAAGACAGAGAAGGGTAAACTTGCGGTGGCAATACCTTTCACAGACCCCGCCAGTGGGATTGAAGACAAAATCATTACAAGCATCAAACCACTCAATCCGGAAGAAATGGAACGCTTCGCCGCCCCTATTCTTCAAGTAGAAAAGAAGTGGGCAGACGTTCAGTTTTTCGTTGTCGGCAAGCAGGTTATTGGGGTTTGGATGAAATAATAAATTCGTCCATCAAAATAAAAAAAGTTGCAAAATCCTTATGAATGGGATATAGTGATGTCAAATGACACAGCATCAGCTTGAAGAACTTACCGAAGACGAACTCAGCCTGTTATTTTATATTTTAAACGTGGTGTCACCAATTGACTTCCCAAAAATGGAGTTTGACATGAATTCCATCAAGTGGTTGAAACATGATATGCTTGTAAAAAAGATATTGGACGTTTTCCCCAAGCTGAATCAGGAAGGTCACGCTACTTATTCCTCGCTGCTGAAAAAGTTGGGTACTTACATAGAGATAAAATACGAAGCACCACCCACACCCCCCACGACAGTATCGTCGGAAACATCATCGGAAATTCCTACTCCATCAACGGAAGTTACTGCGTCTGCGGCAGAAGCACCACAAACAGGATCAACGGTATGTCCTTGAGTAGCGATAGAAAACAATACAACATTGGGAAATGGGGGGTTCCCCGTGAATATACTGCTTGTCCCGGATGTGGAAGACAATTCGGGCACCATCGGACCAAGGTCTGCATGGATTGCGAAGAGTGTTCAACGTGTTGCAAGTGTTTGGATAAAAATCATCTCACTGCAACGGAAGCAGTCCCGATGTTCTTACAAGATATATGAACGAAAAAAAGACGCGAAAGGTTATTGACGCACACAGACTTCGTGTGTTTCAATACATGTCACAGATGTCCAAGGACATCATGTATCGGGGCAATGTCCATGATGAGTCCAAACTTGGTCCTCACGAGTTTTTACATCACGTCCGAATGATTGAAGAATTTGAGAAACATCCATTCGGCACCGAGGGATACGATAAGGCTAAGGAAGGTCTCGGACCAGCAGTGGAACATCACTTTTTGCACAATCGGCATCATCCTGAGTATTTCGTTGATGGGATTAACGACATGAATCTGGTTGATGTAATAGAACTTTTGATGGACTGGAAAGCAGCAACTCTAAACCATTCCAACAGTCTGGGAGATATTCTGAAGTCAGTTGACATACTATCGGAGAAATATAATATTTCTCCGCAGTTAAAACGCATTTTCCTAAACACTATCAAAGACTACGAACATGAATAGAAAGTTTGGAGATCTCGTAATTATTGCAAAACATCATCGGGATAAATTTGGGAAATGGCAATGGGAGTGTAAATGTAAGTGTGGCAATATAACTTATGGCACACTTTTTCAGATAAGATCTGGACACAAAAAATCATGTGGATGTCTGCGAAAAATTTGGGGAAGGAAACACCGAAATTTCAGGGGAGTCGGAGATATTTCTCATTCTCATTTTACTGAAATTAATATATCGGCAATTAAGCGAGGAATTTCGTTTAATCTTTCTTTGTATGATATGTGGAACTTGTATAAGAAGCAGCAAGGACGCTGTGCATTATCGGGCATTCCGCTATCACTAGAAGGAAGTGTCAATCAAAATAGACACAAGAATACGTCTCTTCGAACAGCATCTTTAGATCGAATAGATAGTAATAGAGGATATAATCCGAACAATGTGCAGTGGGTAAGTAAAGATATCAATATGATGAAGCAGCAGTTATCTCAGCAACAATTTATAAAAATTTGTAAACAAGTGACTAAATATAATAAGTTGTGATCTTCATGAAGATGTTGTATAATACCATCACTGACTGCAACCTGTTATGAAACCTATTGATTTCTCCGACATAGTAAGCGAATTAAGCGAGAACGTATGCAACGATATTGGAACGATAAGAAAATATCCATATAAGATTGTAGATGGAAAAAAGATTTGGTACAAATTTTGTCCTAAATGCAATGCAGAACAATGTTACAATGCGTTGCGGAGTATATGGAAAGCAACCAAGGAAAATAGAGTTTGTTATAGTTGTAAAAATAGTGGAAATAACAATCCGTTTTTTGGAAAGAAACATTCCGAAGCACATAAAACAAACCTATCTGATAAACAACTAAAATGCTCATATAGATATAAGTCTATTGGTAATAATCCTCCTAAAATAAAAGTAGTTTGTGAAACATGTAAAACAGTATTTTATGTAATTAAATCCAGAAGTAAACAGGCCAAGTATTGTACATATGAGTGTGCAGCGAAAGATGCGTATGGATTTTCTAAATATGGCAAAACGGTTCCTGAGAAAAAAATGGAAAACATATTACAATTATTGGGAGAAACTTATTGTTATGGATATTATTTAGGAGGAAAAATATATGATTTTTATCTTCCCAAATACAATCTTCTTATAGAAGTTGATGGAATATACTGGCATGGTAAAGGTCTAACGCTTGATGAAATGAACAATACCCAGAAATCCAATCGTCAGAATGATATAAAAAAAGTTGCTATTGCGTTAAGTAAAGGGTATCGTATTACCAGAATTTGGGAAGATGAAATGGAGGTAAAAGTTGTATCAGAACATATTCGTAGATAAGAAAGAATGGATGGTATATTTGTGGGATGACGAGCACGGAATGGCAAAGTTCCCATATCCTCGCTATGCCTATCGCCGCAGTCCCAATGGCAAGTTCAAGTCTCTCTATGGCGATACCTTGGACAAGGTTTACAACTATGATGACCGAGACCCCGAGTTGTTTGAATCTGACTTGTCACCTGAGATGCGGGTGCTCATTGATGCTTATGATGAATCGGACGACCCTTCGACTGGTCACAAGGTCGTTGTTATTGATATTGAAGTAAGTTCTGAAGGCGGATTCCCTGACATCACAGAAGGAGACAAGGCAATCACTGCTATTGCTCTCTATGACCAAGTGGCGGATAAGTATTACTCGCTCATTCTTGACCCCGAGCAGAAAGTCTCCAACAGTGAGGTTGGGAATGTCGTCACTCGTTCATATCGCTTCGAAGAGGGTCTGTTGGAAGCATTTCTGAATCTTTGGCAAGAAATTCAGCCGTCCATTGTCAGTGGCTGGAACTGTAATAACTTTGACTTGCCCTATCTCTTCAATCGCCTTCGTGCGGTTCTTGGCAAGGCAGCGGGATATCGCCTGTCACCGATCGGAACAGCATACCAGAACAAGTTCAATAAGCGCATGACCATTGCGGGTATCTCCTGCTTGGACTATCTTGAACTCTACAAGAAGTTCCTCGGCGTGATGAAACCTTCCTACTCGTTGGCCAATGTTGCTAAGGATGAAGAATTGAAACACCAGAAGTTGACCTATCGTGGCAACCTGAACGATTTGTATAAGAATGATATTCACCGTTTCGTGGAATATAACTTGGTTGACGTAAAGGTGGTTATAGAGTTGGACAAGAAGTATGACTTCATCCACTTGGCACAAGCAGTCTGTCACAAGGGTCACGTTCCCTATGAGTGGTTTCAAATGTCAAGTCGTTGGATTGATGGTGCTATCTTGATGTATCTTCACAGACAGAACCTGGTCGCTCCTAACAAGCCCATTGGTGGGCGTGAAGAGTATGCGGATATGGAAGCAAAGGGCGAGGATGGTTTCACTGGGGCATACGTTAAAGAACCCATAGCGGGATTATATGATTGGATTTACTCTGCGGATATAACGTCGCTGTATCCATCTGTAATCATGTCATTGAATATAAGTCCTGAAAAAAAGGTAGGAAAAATTTTAGATTGGGATTTTGATAAATTTAATCGTGGAGAAATGCGCGTCGTCAGGGTTGGGGACAATGGGTATTCACTTTCTGATTTCAAGAAGATGATTGCGGATAATAAGTTCTCAATCTCAAGTAATGGGGTGCTTTATTATCAGGATAAACTTGGGGTTGTGCCCACCATTCTTGATACTTGGTTCCGGGAGCGCATTGAGTATCGTGCCTTGGCAAAGAAGTTTTCCGACGAAGGTGACAAGGAACAATCTGACTTCTACGGTCGCCGCCAGTTGAGACAGAAGATTTTTTTAAATTGTTTTTCTCCAGACACAAAGGTAATGACTAAAAGCGGAGTAAAGTATATATCCGATGTAAAAGTGGGAGATTTGGTATATTCATTAAATAAGGAAACGGGAGACAGTGAATTAAAACCAGTTACTCGTACATATGAGTATGATTACGATGGTGATATGGTACATTTCAATTCGCATCATATGGATTTTATGGTAACTCCTAACCATAAATTTTGGGTATCCAAAATTGGAAAGAAAAAATATAAACAATTCTCGTGGGAAGATGCCGGAAGTATTATTGGTGATAATGTTCGTCGCAAATTTCCACTGATTAAACCACTACCAACCTTTGATAATCCGCCGGGATCATGGGACGATATTGATTTAGCTTATTATGCTCGTCTTTATGAAATAGATTACACTTTTAGAGGAGAGTTTGAAGACGAAATACGTGTAAAGAGAGATGGGGATGATAAACAAGGACGACACACTACATTTGTACCCCGGCGGTATAATATTTGTGATTGGATAGAATTTATGGGATGGTATATTTCGGAAGGCTCGTTGTACACATCAACTCCGAAAGAATATAAAAACGGACACAAAAGAGGTATAACATACAAAATTCATATTGCTCAAGAAGTATATCATTCAGAAATAAAAGAACTTCTTGAGCGAATGAAAATTCCTTTTTATGAAGATGCTCATGGGTTTAGTATTTCTAATGATATAATTTATAGATTTCTTGAAGAGAATTGTGGTGTGGATAGTGCGACCAAAAAAATACCGGAATGGGTATTACAATCTCATCCTGACAAGCAACGAAGATTGTATAAATCCTTGATGATGGGAGATGGACACAAAAGAGGAGATTGTTACACGACTAAAAG
>Ga0315284_10014309_pt1 | contig 11299 bp, 11 predicted proteins | sample YL17G09_16_MG_FD_203696 | JGI IMG/M metagenome (GOLD analysis project Ga0315284, IMG submission 203696) | Sediment microbial communities from Yellowstone Lake, YNP, Wyoming, USA - YL17G09_16 | ecosystem: Environmental > Aquatic > Freshwater > Lake > Sediment | place: USA: Wyoming | collected...
TAGGCTATCTGCCTCCCTCCACACTCCCAAGAAGGATCCAAGGCTGAAGCCCTCTTAGACTGAAAAAAACGAGTTGCGAAAAGCAGCCTTCCCCACTCCAAAACAAATATTTAATTCGCCCGCGCGCCCCGTTCGATCGCCATTGTCCCACACAAAAAGGGGGGGATTTAGGAACACACTAGCGCGCTAAGTCATTTGCAGCAAATGATGTTGCTCTTGACATTGCTACAAGTGGTCTCGAGATTCAAATTGTAACAAGAAATGTCGCCAAAAAACTCTGGCGCTCACTAAGTGCACATTATTTCCATTTGTCTGTTTGTCGGACTGCTACGATCATGAGTATCATTTGGAAAACTCTTTTCTATATCTTGCAAGGATTGTTGAGGTGAGCCGAATGAAAGCCAAGAAAGATTCAAAATGGATCAACCTTTTCTTTGAAATCATTGAAAAGGCATATCTTGGCATCGCATTCAGCTATCAAGACGAAACATTCAGGCTCAGCCCAACTCTTGTCCGACCAGCTGATTTTCATCGGAGAGCTTTTGGTTCGTCTCTGACCTCATATGAGTCTCTTTTGAAAGCTTTAGATCCAAATTTCAAATCTCTTGCCAGTAGCGAAGTCTACAGAGGCGTAACAGGATGGATCGCTCAGGGATTAAGAGGTTATGATGGACACAAGATTAGGCGGATCAAAGTGGGCGAAGACATTTTTCTGGTTCCAGATTTGTCCAAACGTCCTTCTGTGGGCATTGACACCAGTGGTATGGGATGCAATGACACTGTAATTGCTATTTGTTCTATTCCTGACTACAACGGAGCATATTTCTTCTTGGAAGAGCATTTGAAGTTGCCCAAAGATCATTATCAAAAAGAGTTTCATTGGTCGAAATTAAACCCCGCTCATAAGCAAGACCTACTTGACAACTTCAAGTTAGTTTTGTCAATCTGCTGTGATGGATTGCTGGCAATTAGAACAAATGCTCTCAACGACCGCAGAGGAAAAATAGCAAACCTTTTCACAAATCTAGTGGATGGCTGTTTTTCTGGGTACGAGCGAGATCCAAAACAGAGGAATTTGAGACCAGCTCTTAAGAAGAGAATCTTTGAGATGGTAAACGGAATTGAAACGCACTGCGATACTGATTTTCGCCCTTTGACTCCTGACAAAATCGTTCGGCTGTTGGTTCAAACATTAGCCAAGAAGGATGAAGGTCAATTTGAGAATTATACTCCTTTGTTCGCTAACTTGCGTTCTCATGAGTCTAAACCTCTCCAAATCACAGATATCATGGCAGGGATGATCAGAACGATGATGGAGAGGGCGGAATTGCTTGAACCGCTTCAACCGTTGCCTTTTGATGTGCGCAAAATGAAAAAGTACCGTGACAATTCACCAAAAGCGTATTTTTGGTTTCCTAAACAAAATCGAATGTGAATGGATTCAGGTGTCGCGTGCCGTTAGTTCAATCACGCGGACGTTGCCTCCTCTGGAGGCCACGTAACCCGCTGGGCACACGATCTTTGGTACCCTCGTCCAAATCTACAATGTCGAAAAGATGCTTATAAAGCATTTCTGGAAACTCTCTCCAGATTCCCGCAAGGAATGCATGGTCACCGTTCAAGACTCGTGCCTGTTGAACAGGTATGCATAATCTTTATAGCCCCTCCAGACTCATACTACAGAACAGGCACATGTACAGCCTAAGACATATTGTATCGCCGTAAAACCTCAGAACAGTACAACACGTAGACAGGACCTGCAAAAATGAACAAGCAAACACTCATCCCCACAATAATCATCTTCCTCACATTACTGGCCACGCTGCCTCTCATAACAAATGCACTCACTACACAACCAGCAGCCAAGACGACGGTGACAATAAACACAAACGGAGACCTAGCACTGTCAGACCAAGAAAACCGCGACACATGGAACCCCCACACCTGCGGCTTCACACAGGCAACACCTGCAACCGCAACATTCGCAAACAACACCTGCACAATAAACCTCAACAAAACCACACCCGAACCAGGCCACATCGCAACAGGCGCATGGTGGACCACAAACTTCAAAACCCGCCAAAAACCCGCACTAATCAACACACAAGTTCAAGCAACATTCCAAGCCTGCCTAACACAAGCCACCTACCAACCGCCAAACGAATGGCTCCGCATCGCGCTTGCAACTGCCACACAGCGCGCAGACGGCACAGTCCTATACACTGAACTCGACATCTACGACACACCCAACACCCAAAACCACCCAACAGGCAACATCAACACCGGCGGAGACATTATCTACCAAACCGGCGACGTCGTCGAATACAAAACAGACCAAATCCCACTGAACACATGGAAAACCTACACCTTGGACCTAACAGCAAACATAAACCAAGCATGGACAATCAAGCAGGGCGACAGACTCGAAAGCGTCTACATAGTCATCGAAACCGCAGACACCCCCACACAAGTCACCCTCCAAATCCGAAACCTCTGGATCACCCAAACCGCATAAACGCACTTTGTGTATGAATCGTATAGACGATTATTCCTTTAACATTTTTATACGACCACACAGTTCTCTATATCGTGAAGGGAGAAGTAACATGAAGAAATCAACCATAATTCTAACTCTAGCAGCAACACTAGCAGTGTTCGCGCTTATTGCAGCTGCACAGGCACAGGTCACAGCATCTATCCAAGTCAAAGACCAAAACCTCATCGTGCTCAACGGCCAAAACGTCGAAATCAACACCAAAATCAAAATCTACGGCACATACAACGACTTCGGAAGCGGCACCCCCGCCACGTACACAATAAGCATCTACCTCGATACTGGCTCAGGAAATAACCTCATAACCAGCTGGACAGGCATCGTCCAAAGCGGTAACACAGCCGAAAGCCCACTATACACGCTCAACCAACTCGGCACCTATGAATTTCGCTTCAGCGTAACCTCAGGAGCCATGATCAGCTGCTTCGAAAAAGCCCAAGCACGCACAACCATAAACCTCGTGACGCCGGAACCCGCTACGCTCGCCGCACTGACAATGGGCCTCGGAGCACTCGGACTATTCGCATTCAAGAAAAGACGAACAAAGTAACCCCATTTTTAGGGAACAAAACATTTCAAGACGGCACCGCTAGACGGGTCGCTACCTACTAGTGCGTTGACTTTCTCAACGGCAGCTTCTACACCTAACTTTTCAGCATATAAACACCGTGTCAGCGTAAGCGCTGCATCGTCCGAATGCGAAAGCAACACAGGCCCAGTCCAACCAACAAACGCGCGGGCGCCCTGACCCAGAAACTCTTCAGCCAAAACCTCGTCCACACCGCTATCACAACCCATCGCCACAACAACAGACCCGTTAAACTTGCCAGTCATCAAACGCTTAACAAACCCCCAATTGACCCCGAACACGCTCTCATTTCCCTCATCTGGAAAACATTGTCTCACCAGCCCAAACCCCCGCTCCTCCACATACTTTTCACTCGAGTAATTCTCACCCGTAAACAAGTAAACCTCACCATTGACAGCCACTGCACTGTGCATCCTCAACAACACAACTTCATAACCGCCTGGAAGATTCTTCAGAGAATCAACAGTGACTGCGCTCCCAGAAAACATGTCCACACGAAAACCTTCACCCTCCAAAACCACCTTGATCTCTTCAACAAAACTGGCATTCGAACTGTCCAGACTCAAAGCATCCACAACCACAGCCCTAACCACACTACTGTCATTGTTCCCCGCGTCCACGTCATTCCGTTGACTCTGCTGAGGCTCCAGTCCGCTACTGGAAAACCGCGTTACAGCAAAAAACCCGCCGACCACAACCAAACAGCACAGAACACCCAGAAAAATCGCTGTTACTGCCAAGCGTTGCCTGCGCCTCGAAACAGCAAGTTCTCTGCGAACACTCTTGCCAATCACGCGGACTCGAAGCATACGTTTCCTAACCACTCAGCAAGCGCAACCGCTTGACAGCCGGAAGTCCCACAGCCCCCACCAGAATCGCCCCTGAAAAAGCAAAGTACGCAATCAGCTGTCCCGTCCAGTCTGCTACGTGTCCGCCTACAACATAATCAAGATAAATGTACACGTCAATGTGACATTCGTTATTCGTATAATTGTAGTCTTTCCAATCGATAATCTGAAACGTCACGGCTAAGCCGTTCCCCGCACGATGAATAGTGTAGGTATGATTAGTCTCGCCGTCACTGAACTGTCCCCAATCCTCATCCTGTCCACTGACCTGCAAAAACGAATGATTGTCAGGTAACGGAAAATAGACGCCGCCCCAGAACACGTTACTCGTCCAATTGTTCGTCCAGTACATAGCGTCTGCAGCAAAACCCTCCTTAACATCCCACTCCCACGGATTCATCGCCACAATCCTGTAATACCCGCCAGTCTGCAGCACCGGTCCAGTCGTCACGGCCCCAGTGCTAGAAGAAACCTGCCCTTGCCAAACAAGCGTAGGCGCACCCAACACGGGCGCTGCCGTAACCGCCAAAACAATAATACCCAATAAAACAGAAACAAGCACGAAGACATATGCGCGAAGCTTCAACCCGTAACACATCCTACAAAACCATCACTCTCCACTGTTCCCATATATAGAATTTTTGCTGCCCCCAAGGGCCAGCCTACAGCTCGGAGCCGATGATTACGGTGTCGAAACTGAAGCTCGTGATTCCGCTGATGCTGGAGGACACGTTAAGCGACAGCGTAGCCAAAGTCACGTTTCCCAACGCAAGCGTCTGCCCTTCCCTGTTCCAGCTCAAGCTCATGTACGATGACGCGTTGACGGGACTCCAATTCTGGGAAGTGAGACCCAATCTGACCGCAAGATTGCCTTCGTTACGCACATAAAACGACACGTTCGCAACAGATCCAGGCGACAACATCCCCCAATCAATAGACGTCGTCACGTTCGTGCATAAGCTGTTCCAGTAAGCACCCACGTTCACCGTCTTAACAGCTCCGTGACTCTGAACCGTCCGATTACTCGAAAGCACCCCTAACGTCGTTAGTACGGAAGCCCCAACCACAACCAGAACGCCCAAAACCGCCAAGGCAACAACCCCATGCGAAACCTGAACTGCCAAACCGAATCACTGAACCAAACAGTGAATCTGAACTCTTAATAAACATTATTGTCTACATGCCCAACACAAATACACAACAAAACATGCACACTTGATCTCAAAACCAGTCAGCTTCCATTCGCTCGAATCGTATGCGTTGACGATGACACGGAAAAGTCTCGTACCTCTTCAAAGAACAACACATGCGGAGACACGGGACCCAACCACAACTACTCAACAAAAGAATTCAGGAACACGACGGCACGTTAATGAGTGTTTTACGACGTCGGCAAAGCAGTCTTTGTCGATGAGACCGCGTGTTCATGCTTCATGAATTCAACTAGAAACACGAGTATGCCTATTATTCCTATGATTGAAGAAATCAGTCCAACCAAGGTTGCCGTCTTCAATTCGTCAAACCTTGCCGCCGTGTCACCAACACTCGGAGGATTCGTGAGGTAATTGTAGGACACATAGGTTGCATATGCTCCCATGACGAACGAAACCAATACTATTATGAGCCCAATTCCGTATGGCTTCAATTTCATAACCTGCTTTCCCTATTCGATATAACCAAATTTAAAATTTTCCGTTAAACCAGAGTATACACCCAGCACACGCATGTTTAGCCCTCGTTTGCGCTGTAAGAGAGCCGTATTCTAGCGGTTGGCAGCACGCGAAAAATTGGGAGCTGAAATGTCTAAGGATTTCGTGCTTTGGAGGATCTTATGAGAAAAAGATATGAGTTCAAGAAATCAACAAGAAAGACCGAGAGGGCCGTGATGAAACATGTTGAAGAAATAAAGAAGAAACTGGAAGAACTAAAACCATCACTAGAAGAAGAATATAAAGTGAAATCAATTGGCATTTTCGGTTCGTACATAAGGGGCGAAGAAGAAAAGGAAGGCGACCTGGACATTTTGGTCGAATTTGAGGAATCAGCAGATTTGAGCCTTTTGGATTTTGTAAGATTGGAGAATCATCTGAGTGAAAAGCTAGGGGTCAAAGTGGACTTGGTTGAAAAAAGGACGCTCAAGCCTAGGATAGGGAAACATATCTTGGAAGAAGTTGTAAAGATATGAACGGGCAATTTTTGCGCGTGTGCCGACTATGCTGCCGCGACTCCTTCAATAACAACTTCATTATACTTTGTTGATTTGATCACAGGCCAAACGCCGTATTGTTTCTTGGCAACGTGGTCAAAGACAGTCAACATGTAAATCAGCCCCTCAACCATCATCGCCGCCAAAAGAAAACCTGCATGTCTTGGACACTCAACCACCTCTTCAACCAGCACGTCTAAAACCACGCGTGGCCGAGAAAAAACAAGCGTATCCATAACAGTCGGAAACTCGCCAGTAAACTTTTTCGTCTGAAAATGCCCAAATAGCCATCTTCTCCGCTGGTTCACATAATCCACGATGTTCCGAGGCATCAAATTATGACCCACAGCCCCGGAAGCAAAAGCAATAACCCCTCTCCTTCGAGCCGCCACCGCAATGTACGAATCATCCGCCGCACACCACTCAGGAATCACCGTCATAACATCCCGCCTGAAAGCCATCAACTCCCCGCTACAATGCCCCGCCTCGCCCTTTTCACCCAACCTCCTCATCAACCTCCCCCAAAGCCTGTATGTCATACCCGCCAAATAACCTATTAACCCACCGGACAAAACCCGCGGATCCTGCACAGGCCTGCCACTCACAGCCGAAACCCCCCTGTCCCTAAACGGCACAAGCAGACTATACAACGCGCCAGCAGCAGGACACACGTCAGCAGGAACCAAAACAACATAATCACCATCACACACAGCGAAGGCTCTATTGAGCGCAGACGCTTTCCCAAGCCGCATCTCCTGCTCAACCAGCTTAACCGGCACGGCTCCGCCAACGTAACGCTTGGCAACTTCAACAGTGGAATCAGTGCATCCTGAAGCCACAACAACAATCTCTCTGCCCACAAACTCTTCTGGAACCCTCTGACAAATCAGATTCTCCAACAAAGGCCCAACCGACCTCTCCTCGTTGTAAGCACACACCACAATGCTAAGCCTCATGCCCTAACCATCTCCTCCCAGACTCCCCGCAACGTTTCAGCCACACGCACATCAGAACACTCGCCATGCACAAACCTCGAACCCTCAGCCGCAGCCTGCTCCATCATCCCACGCTCCCGAAACAAACCGGCAATCTCAACCGCAGCTTTCTCCGCATTGTTGGACAACAGAAAACCGTAAGTCCCCCTCAATGACTTTCCCCCAGAAGTCTTCAACGCCGCCACAGGAGTCCCACAAGCCAGACTCTCCTGCACCATCCCGTCAAACCACCCGTCAACATCATACACCCGGATAGGCGCAACCGTCAAACCCGCACCCTCATAAAACCCCGGCAAATCCCCATGACCCACGTAGCCATGAAAACTCACACAATCACTCAGCCCCAAAACCTTGCACTGCTCAACACAATGCCCCAGCCCAGGACCATCCCCCACAACATCCAACCCAACGTCCTTAACCAATGACCGAAGCCTACGCACGACATGAAGCAAAAACAACGGCGACTTCTCACCATAAGCCCTCTCAGGACCCGGAACCCTCCCAACATACAACAAACGATTAGAACACCGTCTCTTGCGCCGCCTGAAAACACGCGTATCGACACCTGGAACAGGCACCTTGACCGCTTTCCCCAAAACACCCAATTTCCAGTAAACCCCCTCCTCCGGCGCGTAACTGTAGAGAATCCTGTCAGCCCTTCGCAACGCCAACAAACAAGGCAAATAGAACCATTTTCTCAAACAACCATTATTGTACCCATGAAGCTGCACAACCAACGGCCGCCCTGCCCTATTTTTCAGCCAAACTGCAACGTGCGGATAAGAATACAAATAGTAATCGTGAAAATGAATCACGTCCGGTCGATCAATCAAAGCCTCCTGAACTATCCCTCCAGGATTGTGGTCATTCCCAAACCTCAGAAAGGGCGGAAACCGCATCTTCACCGGAAAAACCTTCACCGTCCCAACGCCGTCCACACAGAAAACCTTCTTCTCCTCGGCATCCTGATGAAACGTGTACAACACCGGATCCCCGCCTTTTTGCCTGCAAAAACCCATATACTTCAACGAAAAATGCGCCCGCCAGAGCTTGCCCTCTATTTTCCATCCGCTGAAACGTTCATCATGAAGCAGAAGCGACAACACCTTCATGCGCTCCACCTCAACTTTCTCACGACATAATGCCACGACAGAACAAGCCAACTGAACGTCAACATCGTCATCATCAGCAACCTGGTCCACCCCAAGGGACCACTGGCAAAAATGCTTGCAGAATCCACGCTCCAAGGAAACGGTAGCCACAGAAACGATACTGCAGGCACATGCACGATGACGAAGCATAAAAGAATAACCCACAGGGTCCGAACAACAGTCACATCGGACCTTGCAAGATACACGGTCAAAGCGAAAAACGCAAACAAAAACGTCAAATTCTGCTCCGAAACCCAAACCCGCGTCGTGAACAACGCAAGCAACAGCAGAAGCGACCATTGAACCGTGACAGTAAAATCTGAAACTTTGCCCTCAGACTTTTTTGCACGCAACAGAAAAACGTAGACGGCGATGCATGCCGGAATCCACAAATAAACAGAAACATCAGGCGGCCGAATGGCCACGCTCACGTAATTGTTTAATAAAGTAAAAACGTTGAAGGGACTAGCCGCACCGTAAGGAAAAGCCACCACACCATCATACGGAGTCCCCGCAACGCCGGCCAACGCAACCGATTGAGCATCGTAAGGAGTGCTCGCAGCAGTAACGTGATAGCCCAAAGCATTGTACATGTTCGAAAGGGGCCAATTGTACACGATCATCGGAACAAACGTGAACACCGCCGTCAACACCATCACAACCGCCAAGAACGAGAAAACTTTCTTCAGACTCTTGTCCGCCCTGTAAATGAGAACAGCATACAAAGGCGCCAGCGTGAGAGGAAAAAGCTTAAGCGCCGAAGCGATTGCCAAGTACACGGAAGACATTTTCCAGTTTCTGTTCAAACTGTAAGCCGAGAACAATGCGAAGAATAGCGCCAGCGTGTCAAACATGCCCCAAACAGTTCCCGTCACGATCAGGAAGGGACAGAAAAGAAACAGCAGAAAAACCTTGAAAGCCGTTTTCTCCTCAACTTCCCTTCTAAGCACCTTGTACACCAACACGGCAAGAGCCAACTCGCCCGCGATTATGGGCAGCTTAAGCGCAAGAACGTAAGCATACAAATTGCCAGGAGCAAATGCTGAAGACAAAGAATACATTTCACCGCAAATCAAACCCCAAGGCGGTGGGTAACCGATGCCTAGAATTGTTCCGTAAAGGTGAGGATGAGGCATTCCCGCAAAAATAGTCTGAAGAACATACTGTCCATACGGAGTCACTCCTTTGGCCACAGAAGCCCCGACGGCCATGAAAACCCTCTCGTCAAACGGATGGCTCAGAAAAGGCGCAATCAGCAGCCTCAACAGTAACGCGATGGCCAAGTAGCCGCTCTTCGGAAAACTAAACACCGACCCTGATCGGAACATGTTTCTCAAACACTAGCACGCGCACTGCTCAGCAGTCTTTCCCGAAAATGTATTAAAAATTACGTCGCCACAATCAATATGCACCCTAACTATCCCGAATCCATTCCCAAAGATTCCTGTCCACTGCAGACTAGGTGGAGCTGATGTCTATGCTCACCCCGAAGTCGGTTATCTGACTAATCGTCTGATTCACGGTCAAAGTCAAACGCACCGGCAAGATCTGGCCAGGCGGAAGGGATGTTCCCGTATAATTCGAAGTCACTCTCATATGGTTCGGCGCCTCGCTCGGAGTCCAGTCATAAGCGATCACAGAAAGAACCGTGCTCAGCTCACCCTCATTCCTAACATAAACCGTCACGTTCTTAATCTCTCCAGGAGAAAGCATCCCCCAATCTATCGACCCAACAACATTTCTGCACAGCGAATCCGAATAGACGTCAATGCTCCGGCCTACGCCGACGGATTCGGCAACAGAAACATCATCCAAATAACCATCACCATTAGAATCAGAAAACTTGACCACGGCAGCCTGACCGAACAAACTCCAGTTTCTATGATCAGCAAGCAGCCTCGAAGCCGCCAACGTCCCAGAACCTCCAAGACCCGCCGCAATCAGAACCCAAACACCAGCATCAACATCATCATACAAAGCCACAAACCCATAATCCGCCGTTGTTCTGCCCTGAGCGTCCTTCTGGATTCGGTAGGTGTGGTTTGTTGATGCTACGCGTATGCAGTCTGTTCCGTTGGGGTCTTTGTCGAAGTATACGGGCAGTACTTTTGCTCCCGTGCTGTTCCGAAGATTATTATAATACCAGGTAACCTGGTTAACGCCAGGACCCCCAACAACCACAAGATTGTTCGTCAAAGCCGGAAAACTGACCTTTGCAGTACCCCCATCATAAACCGAGATGTAATCATCCAACGTTGAAGAGAGAGCGCCTCCAGTCGCTTCCATACCAAGTCCCGCGGCCACCACAACCGCCCCCATCACGTCCATCGTGTGTGCTCCCCCACAGGGTCCATGACCCACACTGGAAGCAACAACAACCGAACTGTTCATCAAGCCGCCGGAAGAAACGAACGGACGCGAAAAGTCCTTGAAAGTGTACACGTCAGGCCCAAGGTCACTTGAAAAAGCCGTCAAAGAAACCTGCGAAGCCAAAGCCAAGAACAGAAGCAGACCAGCTATTGACAGTCGCCGTTTGCGAGACATTACCTGCTTAATGCTTTTCAACTTGGGAACCACACACGTCGCCAGCAACCCGACCCCCAGAAAACCCGACAGACTCGGAGAAAACTGATTCGAAACCTGCTCAACAATTGCCAGGTCATCCAAGGACCCATCACCGTTGCTGTCACTGTATTTGACGACGGCCGCGCAGCCGCTGAGGCTCCAAGAATCAAACGAAGAAATTATCTTGCAGGAAGCCCACGTCCCCGAACCGCCCAGTCCCGCCAGAATCATCGTAAAACGACCCCCTTCCTGAAACATCAGAATAAACCCATAGTCCGCCGTTGTTCTGCCCTGAGTGTCCCGTTGGATTCGGTAGGTGTGGTTTGTTGATGCTACGCGTATGCAGTCTGTTCCGTTTGGGTCTTTGTCGAAGTATACGGGCAGTACTTTT
>Ga0315284_10014310_pt1 | contig 11299 bp, 11 predicted proteins | sample YL17G09_16_MG_FD_203696 | JGI IMG/M metagenome (GOLD analysis project Ga0315284, IMG submission 203696) | Sediment microbial communities from Yellowstone Lake, YNP, Wyoming, USA - YL17G09_16 | ecosystem: Environmental > Aquatic > Freshwater > Lake > Sediment | place: USA: Wyoming | collected...
ATAGGGCTCTTGTCTCTGTCCAGAGCGTGAACCTCATACGCATAGCTGCGCGTGTGGCGGCTGTCCCGGTCGAGTCCAGGATTCGGCACAAATCTCCGTACGGGGCCAAGTCCAAATTCCAATGGTCGGAGTTCAAGGCTCTCGGCACGGTCGAAAAGATGCAGGGGTACGCGCACCTTCGCCTCGAAGCTCTCGGGCGCGGTTCCTCCCGCGCCGTCTACGTGATCTCGTCCGGGAAGGTCCTCAAAATCGCTGCCGCCTTGCACGGCTTAGGTGCCAACGACGCCGGAGTGGCCCAAAACCAGGCCGAAGTTGACATTTTTACGGATCCGAGGACGAAGCCAGTCGTGGCGGCCATATATGACGCCGATCCTGAATACAGGTGGATCCTCTCCGAAGCTGTCCGTCCCCACCCCAGCTCTTCTGAGTTCGACAGGGTGATGGGGTCTGACCTCAAGTCCACTGTGGAAGCTGCGCAGATTGTCGACGTCGGTGATGTGACGATTCAGGAGATGATTGAGTCTGCTATGGTCGACGGCGTGGTTTTGGCTCGGGAAGCCGTCCAGATGATCGTGGACCTGCTCGCCATCGGCCTTGAGGCCGGAGATATCCGCGATCCGAGCCACTGGGGTAAGACTGCTGACGGCCGCTTGGTCCTTCTGGACTACGGATTCACGACCGGCGTCTATGACGAGTTTTACCAGGAGAACAGTGGATCTTTTGACGGCTGGGACGACGCCAGCGGCGGCGATGAGGACGAGGACGAGGACGAGGACGAGGACGAGGATTAGGTAAAGTCAGTCATGACCGCAGACGACAACCCGTACCTCACCGACTCCGAGAAGATGATCGTCAACGGCCTTGGGGTCGCCCCGCCGGACGGCGTCGCCGTGAAGAACTTCCTGGACCCGTCCGTCTACAGGTTCGTGAACCAACAGCGATCCTGCCCCGTGACCGAGTTCATCGTCCATGAGACCGTGACGAGGAGTTGGAGCTCTACTGTCCAGGTCTTGAGGCCGAAGTCGGAGGCCAACCCCGGAGGTCGCGGGCTTGGGGTTCAGCTCATCGCCGACGCGGATGGGGTCGTATATCAGCACGGAGACCTCGCCAAGGACCTTCACTGGCATGGATCCCAGCACAACGGTCCGTCCATCGGCATCGAGACGGTGAACCCGTACGAGCCCAGGTTCGCCCCCGCCGGCGGCCCGTGGACTGACGTGATCGAGGACGCCCCTTGGGCTGCGGGCCACAAGTACGTCGTGCCCACCCCCGCTCAGTCCGAGGCCGTCTGCCGGACTATCCTGTGGGCGGCCAGCCCCGACTCTGGGCTTGCGATTCCGCGCACCTGGATCGGACTCCATGGGAGCCTTTTCCTGATGGGGCCGTTCGCGGCCGCCGGATCCGTCGCGCCAGGGATCTACGCTCACCACTATTTCGGACATGGTGACGGGTCGTGGCTCGTCCTGTACGCCTGGCTCCGCATTGAGGCAAATCTGTCCGAGGAGGACGCGAGGGCCGAGGCGATCAGGTTGGCCACGGGGGCCAGCTCCATCGGGGTCGACGTGTCCGCCCATCTCGGCTGAAACAGTCGGGAGCCCGTAGATTCCGTGGACGGCGCCGTACTTTCAGTATGGCGAAGGATTTCAGCTTCATTGTTGTGTCGTACGTCCCGCTTCTGGTCGGGACCGCTGGAGAGTCCATGGACATCACCGACCCGTCGGTGGTCGGTGGTCTCATGGACGACATCGAGTCCCTCCCTTCCGGATGGGCCGACGGGTGCCTCTGGGCCAAGGGGCCGTCCGGGGCCCCATATCCGGTCCTCGTGATGCCCGAAGCCCGCCGGATCGCAGAGCATCTCAGCATGTGGTCTGAGGGATCTCCCGCCGACTGGTTCGACCTACACATCAAGTCTAGGGGTGAAAAGTACGCCCTGTCCCTCATGCCCAGGACCCGGAAGTCCATTGAGCGGTTCGAGATGGCCTATCATCTGCGCAACGGGCTGCCGATACCTCCGAAGTCCCACTACAACATTCTGTTCAAACCTCTGCACTTTTGCACGGGGAGCAGCACGACGTTCCGCCAAATCAGGCATCTCTTACGGTCCGAGTCCCTGGTCGGCCTCGTGGATCCTGACGAGCTTCATCCGTCCAACTTATCCGAGACTGACGACTCGACCATCCAAATCCTCGGGACTTTCCGGATCGGTTTGAACAAGACGGTCGACCGCTACATGGACGACTTGCTCGACGGGGCTACGAAACCATCCAAGAGTGTGCTTGACCGGTACCGTCTTGGATGACCCCTGAAGAGCTCTCCCGCCGCCTCAGGCTCCTGGCCGACGGAATCGATAGTGCAGACCGTCCGAGCGTCGCCCGCGTGGCGGCCGAAATGCGGACCCTCATGCGACAGGTCGAGGACGCCGCCCTTCCGGCTAGGCACGGCCCAGACGGCCGCCGCCGGCTTCCGGCCGTGGCTGCCCCGGTGGACGTCACGGACGACCGCGCTTTCAGGGCGGCCATCGGCCGGACGGCGAGCTCCGCGCCCCGGGTCCACGACTACCGGGCATAACTTTCTGGCCCGGACAGCCCCCCACATGACGAAGACGTTCGACTATACCACGGTCTGACACCCGGGTGTCTGTCTCCGTCCCCGGCGGATCTCAATGGTTCCAATCCGGATCTAGTCCGCCCGGACTCGCCACCACCGGCCCCTCCTCCGGCAATTTCTTTTCGGACGGCTTGCCTAGCACGAGCCATTCGGACAGCCCATCCTGGAGCTCTCCGTCGGTCAGCAGGTTCGCTGTCCTCATGGACCCCATGAGCCCGTGGAGCCATTTCATCCTGGCTTCCTGAATCCTTCCGTCCATCCCGAACCACTGGATCTTGGGTCTCGGAAGCACGCTCGCCAAGAACAGCGACTGGCCCAGGGAGAGGTTCTCAGGAAGTGTCTTGAAGAACCTGTCCGCAGCAGGCCCTATCCCGTAGATCCCCGGTCCGAACTCGACGACGTTGAAGTAGAGGCACAGTATCTCCTCCTTCGTCAGGACCTGCTCCAGGTACGTCGTGAGGAAGGCCTCCTGAATCTTCCTTGACGCCGTCTTCACCCTGTTGAGCCATAGGTTCTTTGCCAACTGCATTGAGACGGTGCTTGCGCCCCTCACGAACCTGCCGGCCTCCATGTCCTGCTGGATCGAGTTCTCGACGGCGCTCATGTCTATTCCATGGTGCCGGAAGAACCCCGGGTCTTCCGTGGCCTGGATGGAGGCAGTCAGGAACTTCGACATCCTCCCGTACGCCGTCCATCCTTTAGATCCGGGACCGGACTCGAGCCTAATCGGCTGCCCTTCGGGTCCGTACACCGTCCTCATGAACTTCTTCCTGAGGGCCGCCGGCGACATGGACTCCGGCCACTTTGTGAATTTGCATCCGTTCTTCAAGGACGCCTTCACGGACACGCTCTTGGACTTCACGACCTTCACGCTGGCGCTCACCGATCCGGCCGCCTCGAACCCGACGAGTCCGGAGGCCATGCCTTCGGGTATGGCCTGGATGAGGTCCTTGCACTGCACTCCGTCCCCTTCGGAGTCCCCGAGCTGCGCGCTCACCGTGTAGCCTTCGTCCGTCACCTCTGCGTCCATCGTCGCCACGGCGTTCCCCATGACCATCCTCCATCCTCCGGGAGTCCTCCATGGTTTCTTGAACCCCTCCCCCCACATCACGTCTCCGCGGGCGCTGATGGACTTCGCCGTCACTTGCTTACCCGTCACTGCCTCGTACGTCCCCGAGAATCTGTCCGCTTTCATCGACAAGCTCAGCCATCCTCCGTTTTTCTCCGTCCTCGCCGACACCTGTACCTCTGCCGCGGAGGCTGTGATGTCCCCTTGAAGGCTTTCATCTCTGAGCGTCACTTGGGCTACGCTGATCGTGGCCTTACCCGCCGGAATGTCGGCAGACGCGCTCACGCCAGACATTGACACGGATGACGCGGCCCAGACGGCTTCCAGCGTCTCTGCCGTCACCCATGGACTTTTCACATCCCCTCCCATAGCCGCTTTCACGGCCTTCACGGAGGCTCTCTTGTACAGTGTGGTCGGCGCGTACGCGGCCTCTGCGGACTGAGCCGTCACCCTCCCTTTCACTGCCTCCACTCCGACGGCCCAAAAGATCAGGCCCCCGCATGACGCTTTCGCGGACTCGGCCGTGACCGTGGTGTTGAGGCCCATATTCAGGACGACCCCGTCCGCTTTCGCCTCCCCGGATTTGTCGCACCATCCTCTCCATACGACGTTTAGCCGGTCAACCGTTATCCTCACGGCATTTGTAGCTTCCCCCTTGCCATGATCTTGCTCCTCTATTTTCTTGAGGATGTCGGCCATGTCCCCGTCGACCTCTATCATTGCTCCGCTTGCCTCCACCCTCGTGATCTTCAACCTTCCGGAAAAGGAGATTGTCGCTGTCTCCAGCTTGAACGGCCTGACCGGGATTCTGTCCGTCGACACTGACACTCCGCGCAGCTCAACCCTCCCGAACCGGATCTTGACGCTGTCGACCTCCACCTTCATTCCCCTCTCTGCGGCCCTTTTCCTGATCTCCCTCCTGACGACGTACGGGAGGCAGAGCCACGCTGTCAGCGCCAATAGCGCTACTGCACTTGCGGCGATGAGGCCCTTTCGTTTTTTGGACATCATGGACAAGACATTCGCGGCATGTTCGGCTTACGTTTTAAAGTTTTTATAGCGGGACGCGCCATCACTCGGTAAAATGGTGTTGACTAAAAGGAGTCTTCACCATGGACATCAAATGGCAGCGCGGCAAGTTCATCAAGTTCTTCGCGAAGATGAAGATCCGCGTGGGCGGCGCCAACGCGGTCGACATCCAGAAGGGTGACGAGTTCGAGTACGACGGGAGCATTCTGAAGTACGGCGGCGCCGAGATTCCGTCCCCCCAGGCCCGCGGGGCCATCAAGGAGGGTTGGGCTACGACGACCGACGACGGCGAGTCCGACATCGCCCCGGTCAGCCCCACCAGGAACGTCGCCAAGGCGACGTCCGTCAACAGGGACCTCAGCCGGGTCGCGCGTGGGCCGTCCCAGCAGCTTCAGACGGACTCCCAGGACGAGGACACTGTTCTCGACGTGTCAGACCGCCGTCCGGACGCGAAGGCTAACCCCCGAGCTCAGCCCCGCGTCATGATGTCCGGCGATAACCGCCGCAGCATGCCCATCAACGGCGGCCTCGAAGAAGCCCAGGAAGGAGTCTCCATCGGGAGGGTCCGGACCGCCGCCAAGCTCAACACCAACGTGTACTCGAAGGAGGCCGCGCGGGCGAAGGAGGATTTCAACAAGATGGAGGGATCCGGATTCATCCCGAACGGGAAGACCGTGGTCAAGGAGGGCGTCTCCATCAAGTCGAACATCGGCAGCGTCGACAAGAACGTCCATCTCTCTCAGGACGACGAGGGTACGGTGGTCGGGCCTGTCCGCAAGACCAAGAGCGCCTCCACGGGGGGTATCGAGGTCCAGGACACCAGCAACATCCGGAGCGAGAAGAAGCCGGTGAACGGCGGGGTCAAGAAGCCGGAGCCCGCCAAGATCGACGTGAGCGTCAGTCCGAAGATCCGGATGGCCCGGAGGATCGACCCGACGTTCCCCGACGACTGGAGCTTCACGGGCAAGCTTGCGGAGAGGCTCAGCAAAGTCAAGGAGCACGGCGCGACTCAGACCTTCCTCGAGGCCCTCTATGCCGCCGAGGGAGACCAGATGCGCAAGCTCCTCGAGAAGGAGTTCCCGAAGCAGTTCGGCGGCTGAGTGCCAAGGAATCTTAAACAACGTGAAAGCCATCGCGTCTGGCAATCAAAGAAACGTCATTATGTACGTGGTCAATTTGAAGACAACGAACGTCAGTGCACCCGCCCGGGATTAGACACTGCTGGTTATTACAACGACCACCGAGCTTTATGAAAACAGCTTCTTTGAGAGTCCGGCGGCCACTGGCCCAGAGGCGGTAATCGTCGTAAAGGGCTTCCTTCCGGCATATCCTGGACTGGATATTTACAAAGTGTGCTGGATGACACGAGTGGTCAATTCCAACTTCTGTGTGCAAATTGTAATATGACGAAAGAATGGGAACGTCGACGACACGACGTGTGATTCGCGGCTTTTGATGGTCGCGCCGGGATATGGGCCACAGGACTGCCGGCGTGACGATCTATCTTCAGGAGGAGCTTGGCGATGCTCGGCTCCGCCTGGATGAGCTCAAGAACTACATCGTCCGCGCCCTCGACCTCGTCAACGCCTCCAACCAGAGGGATCACCTCTATGCGTTGGCCGGTGATATCATTCACGCGATCCCCGAGACGATCCTGAAGCTCGAGAGGTCGCTGCAGGCGACGGCCATGGCCGTCAACAAGCTCGACTATGAGGAGCTCCGCCAGATCCTGCGGCCTGAGAAGGTTGACGAGCTCGAGAGGGTCCTCGAGGAGGTCCGCATTCGCATACCGCGCAGGACCGGCGCCCTTCCCGACACCGACTATGATCGTGAGCCGTCCGTACGGCCTGCCTCCGAGCCCCGGAGCGTAGAATATCTCGTCGACTGCCTCCGCCTGGAGCACGGGAAGAAAAATGCCCGCCGGTGAATTCCCCCACGGATTCGTCCTCTCCGAGTCCGCCCAGTACGCGTTCCTGTGCCAGGACGTCTACGGGGACATCATCAGCTTCGCGCATGCCATCCCGGACCACCTCAAGCAGCTGTTCTTGATCCCGGTCAGGCTCGAGACCATCACGGCCTCCGAGACGGTAGAGGCCGTCGCGTCCCGCACCGCCGACGGCCCCGGTCCCTCCGGAAACACCGACGACGCGGACCTCTTCGGATCGAAGACCTTCACGTACGACGATGTCGAGCCGACCATCCCGCAGTCCGACGACGGGTCGATCTTCGACATCGACGGCGCTGACGAGATCACGCACCACCAGGAGTACAATTTCGACGAGAACATCCAGGCGCCGTCGGACACGAGCTACATGTCCGATGTGGACATGACCCAGTACTGGGATTATCCGTACAGGACGAAAGAGCAGCCGGTCAGGCACTCGTTCACCCTGAGGCAGGCCGGAGACGCGCTGGCGTCCCTTTCCGTCCCTGAGTCGCTGAAGTTCCGGAAGGCCAGCGCGTCCATCCCCGCCGTCCTCTTCTCCAGGATCGCCATCAGGCCAGAGGCTCTCGCGCCCAGGACTCCGCAGAAGATCAAGAGGAACGCCGCGTCGTGCGTCGTTGGGCTCACGTCCTACGACAAGAAGAGCAAGGTCTTCACGTTCTCTGTGACCGGCGGGAAGGCGCCGCGTGTCGTCCAGGCGTTCCTTTCCGACATCGACCAGGTGGCCCTTTCGTGCAACTGCCCGTTTTGGCGCTGGAACGGGCCTGAATTCCATGCGAAGTCCGAGGACTACATGCTCGGACAGCCTTTCGGAACTGCGTCGCCGCCGGACGTCAGGGACCCGGACAGGAAATACTTCCTTTGCAAGCACGCGTACGCCGTCCTCAAGAGGCTAGACGGGTTTGTCAACGAGGTCGTGGAAGAGAACTGGGACCTCGACGACGAAGCCCTGATGAAGCAGGTCGACGAGGAATGGGACCGCTTGTCGGTCGCCACCAAGGTTCCGCTCGACGAGCTCGAGGATGATGACGTCGATCTCCAGGTCGACTGGTCCGGCATTCCGGGCGCAACGGCCGACGGGGAAGGTGTGACGGGCCCTGACGCTCCTGAATCTTCGACCGAGTCTGAATCTGACTATGAGGTCGTTGAAGAGGCTCCAGTCGTTGAAGAGGCCGAGGCCGAGGAGCCTGAGGCCGAGCCCGAAGAGTACGAGGAGCCGGAGCCTGAGCCTGAGGCCGAGGAGTATGAGGAGCCTGAGGCCGAGGAGCCTGAGGCCGAGCCCGAGCCCGAGCCCGATGAGTATGAGGAGCCGGAGCCCAAGCCGGAGCCCAAGCCGAAGGAAGAGCCCGAAGAGTAGAGTTTCGGGCCATGCCGACCTATTCTTTCGCGTGTACATCGGAATCTTGTGGGAACGTCATCGAGGACGACGCTCCGATCAGCTCGTATGAAGACCATCATCCGGTCTGTCCGGGCTGCGGGAGTCCGTGCAACTATAAGTGGGTCCCGTACCTCGTCCACGGTATCTTGAAGGACGGACCTACCGGGTCTTGGCCCTCGAAGGGAGAGCGGTTCAAGAAATACCGTGCGAAGCAGTCTGAGGCGGCCGCCAGCCGCCAGCAGGAGCGGTTTGGAGGCTTGCGTAAGGACGCCATCCCGAACTACGGCGGACAGGAGACAGGGAACTGGCAGGAGGCCCAGATCCAGGCCATGAAGGACAAGGGGGCCGAGAGCGCGGCCACTTTCAACGAGAAGGTCCAGGCCGAGAGGAAGGCCGATCCGAAGATCAAGGTCTGACGCCGGCCCTCCGTCTTTTATCTCTCTGCGGCTGTGATGGCCAGGAACCTCTCCGTATACCGCCGCCGCGTTGGCCTCGTGGACGTCATTTTCCCTGCCCGTCCGGGAGCCAAGAGCTACCAGTTTTCGGTGTCCCCCAACTGGGACACCGCCGTCGCCAACTTCCAGATCGTCCCCGCCTACGGGTTCAGGTCCGCCAGCGTTCTGGACGTCGGGATGGCCGACGGACAGTTCAGGGGGAAGACGAGGTTCGTCTTCAACCCGGCCGACTACGTCGCCACCGTCCCTGCCTTGGACGACGCCAAGCCGTTCTACCTTCACATCGTCCAGACGGACTGGGACGGGACGGTCCACCCGATCGAAGCCCAGCACCTCATCCTTCCGTACAGCTCGGCTCCGAACCGCCCCCTTGTCCTCAGGGGGACCGCTCCGGCCGCCGCCACCATCGCCGGCTCGGTGGAGGTCCAGCTCCCCATGCAGTGCAGGAACTTCAGGTTCCAGGTCGACGGCGGCACTGACGCGTACGTGGCCTTTGAGCCGAACGGGCCTGAGATCCGCGTCCCCGCCCTCTCGGTCGAGTTTACGACCGTGGAGTCCACGTTTCCGGCCGGCACGCAGCTCTTCCTCCGCGGCGACAGCCTGACCACCGTCATAGGGATCCTGGCGGAGATCCACAACAACCCGAGCGCTTAAGCGTGCATAATCCAGTTTTAATTGAGCCTTCTGAACCAGGAGATCCGGAATGCCCGCAACGCTCTTCAGGGTCATCAATCAGCAGCTTCTGAACCGCTCGATCCTCCTGGACAAGATCGACAGGTCCCAGGGGAACTTTGAGGGCTACGCCCAGAGGGCGAAGCAGAAGCTGTACGTCCCGTACGTCAACCCCCTCGACACGTCGGTGAAGGGCTACGTCGACCTCGTCCCCACGGACGAGATCCTCCTGCACACCCGCCCGAAGGGCGTCATTGCCGAGCTCGTCGCCAGAGGGTACTGCACCCTGACGGCGTTCAGCTCGAGTGTCACCGCGGCCCCGGTCGTCACGAGCGCCGCCCACGCCGCCGGCGACACGGTGGTCGGCGGGACCGGGTTTCTGTCTCTGTCCCCTGATGTCTCGTACGTCACGCTGACGAACCCGGGCGGATCCTCGCAGATCTTCACGGACTCGCAGCTCGCGGCGCAGCAGCTCGCGGACCTCGTCGCCCTCTCCAACCAGATCAAGCTGGAGTACAACGCCCACGCGGCGAACGGCGGCGGCGTCTGGCACACCACGGCTGACGCGGTGAACGCGCCGGTCGCGACGGCCAACGCGACCGACCTCGCGACCTCGATCACCCTGCTGAACATCCTCCGCACGGCGTACGAGGCGCACCGCGTCCTCGTCGGCGGCGGGCCGGTCCACGCGGCCGCCGATGTCGTCAACGTGATCGCGGCCCCGGTGGCCACGGACATCTTGACGGCCATTGCGCTCTCCAACGATATCAAGGCGAAGTTCAACGCCCACAGGACGCAGGCGACCGTCCACGCCCTGAACGACACCGTCAACGCGGTGACCCTCATCAACGGGGACAGCATCTCGGCCACCCAGGTCAAGATCTCGGACGCGATCGTGACCATCGGCGTCCCCGGCGTTGGCTGGAAAGTCCGGGTCAAGGCGAACTCCAAGCTCAGCAACATCTTCACGCTTTGATGAGCAGGAAAGTACAGAGGGCCCACAAATGCGCGTTGCAATCGTCCGTTCGGATCTCGGTCAGCACCTGTACCTCGACGACGTCGAAAACCGCTCCCAGCGGTGCTTCTCGTCGGAGCCGGCCGGCCAGAGCCGCTATTTCCACAAGCCCACGAACGCGGAGCTCCTCGCGGCCCTCGTGTCGGCGGCGAACCTGACGATCCGCGGCACCGACGTGGCGGCCACGGTCGACACGACGGTGGCCAACGGCACCAAGCTGAACATCAAGACCTCGGCCGCCGCCGCCTTCACGCAGGTCACCGTGACGTCCGGCGCCGCCGTCACGAAGGCGACGATTGTCGCCAACCTCAACGCCGCTTTCGCGGCCGCGGGCCTCGGCCTCGTCGCCCGCATCAGCGGCACGTTGCAGGTCACGATCGACACGACGGCCAAGGGTCCGACGGCGTACGTCGAGATCAGCGCCGCCAGCCCGTCGGCCGCCGCCCTCCAGACGGTCCTCGGCCTCGCGGTCGCCGCGACCTCCGGCCTCACGGTCCTCGCCCTCAAAGCCGTGGTCTACGTCGGCGTCACCGCCGTCGCCGGCCAGACCGGCGCAGCCGGCGTCTACTCCGCCGCGGACGGCGTCAAGGCGACCCTCACCGGGCTCACCGGCATGCAGGCCTCCGACGTGGGGAAGGCCCTCACGATCACCGGCGCAGTCCCGCCGGGCAACAACGGCACGTTCCGTATCACCGACTTCGTCTCTGCGACCTCGGTCAAGATCGCGAACTCGGACGGCGTCGTCGACGCAGGCGTGGTCACCTGGACCGAGTACGTCACGCTCAGCGTGAACGTCTCGGCAGCCACCCTCAACGCCCTGTCGACGTTCGCCCTCATGACCGCCGCCCAGCAGACGGCCCTCGACACGGCGATCGCTGACACGGTCGCCCCGTCGCTCGTCGAGACCGGCCCGGCGCTCCTGTCCTTCGCTTACGGGAAGCTCTCGAAGCTCTCGTCGGCGGCCTTCATCCCGGGCGCCCCGCAGGTCGCCACCGAGCTCCGCGTCGGCCTTCCGGTCGGCGCTGCGGCGGCGATCGTTGCGAACGACGGCGTCACGCCGTTCGTCCTGTAGCGGTTGACGAGAAAGAGCTTTCGAAGCCCTCATCCGGCATCCGGACGAGGGCTTCGA
>Ga0315284_10014311_pt1 | contig 11299 bp, 5 predicted proteins | sample YL17G09_16_MG_FD_203696 | JGI IMG/M metagenome (GOLD analysis project Ga0315284, IMG submission 203696) | Sediment microbial communities from Yellowstone Lake, YNP, Wyoming, USA - YL17G09_16 | ecosystem: Environmental > Aquatic > Freshwater > Lake > Sediment | place: USA: Wyoming | collected...
TCCGCATATCGAAAAACGCTTTTGAAAGAAGAGAAAAAGGTTGGCGAATCAGAATGAGCCTTACACACGCATTCACGATCTGCCAAACCGTCGGCTTCAGAAGCGATATTCCAGAGGAGATCCAAGCGAAAATCATGGCTCACGCGCTTGAAAACTTGAAGGCGCCAACCGACTTCGTGATCTACGAGACGGAAGAAGTGTCAGAGCATTTTGAAGACGAAGGCAGAAGCCTATCCACCTTCATCCCGGGCACCACGAAGAAAGTTTATGCAAAACTGGACGATTATGGGCCGCCCGAAAAATGGGATGAGCTATATGAAAAGGAAGTTGCGGACGAGCTCAAGAAGGGAATACACGGAAGATTCGTGGTAACCTTCATGCTGGCTGAAGAGTACTGAGGCGCATGGCATGAAGCAAAAGGGCAAGTTTTGGCCGCAGGTGAGAGCGCAGATTTACGAGAAAGCGCAGCAACTCTTTCAGGAACAGCAAGCACGCACGATGAGCCGTGATTTCAAGGGCATAACGGCGACAAAGAAGGAGCTTCGAGAAGCAGGCTACGTCTACACGGCTAAGCTCATCGTCCTTAGAAATCTTTGGCGTCAGAACAAGGGAACGCTTACAGTTGAAGAGGAGGCTGAAGATGCCGATCGCTGAAGATGGCAAACAGGTCTGCGACGGCTGCGGCAGAAACATTGATGAGCAACTTGGCGGCTGCATGTGCCCTCTTTGCGGAAGACTCTACTGCAACGAATGCGAACCAGACAGTGAAATACTGAACGTGCTCGTGAACCCGGATGGACCAGACTATAAGAAATATCAAGAGATGTGCAAAATCTGTTATGGTGAATGGCAGAAGAAGAATGTGAAGCCGGGATCTTTAGATGCCTATTTTCAAACCTAAACACCTTAACTTGATTCTTCAGGGCAAGAAAACGCAGACCCGCCGAATCAGCAGATACAAACTCAAAATCGGCAAAGCCTACGCCATCCGCAGCAAAATGCTTGAACCCGCACAAGCTAGAATAAGAATAATCCGCGCCTGGAGACAACAACTCCGGAATCTCACGCCTGAAGACGTCCGCAAAGAAGGCTTCAACAGCTTCACCGAGTTCCGCCAAGCATGGATAGATATTTACGGCGCCTGGAACCCGGACCAAATCGTCACGGCCTACGAGTTCCGCCTACTAACACAAAAACAGAAACACCGCCCAAGAAGAAACAGACCTTCCAGATTACGCGTATAAGCTACTTTTTGAACGCAGTAATAAATACATAATTCCAGTTTTACCTTTTATTATGTGGACAAGCCAAAGAATGCACATGGAGTGCGTATGCTTTTAGACTGTTTCTCCAAAGTGCAAAGCAACAACGACAATATCGAAGATGTCTACTATTCCGTCACCATTGACGTCCGCCACTGGGATCCAATTGGGATCGTTAGGTGTGGAGCTGAAAGCAAGTGCGACTGTTGCTATGTCGAAGATGTCCACGGTGCCGTCAGCGTTGAGGTCGCCAAGTATTGAGATAGAAATCCAGCCTTCGTTCATTGTGTTGTCTGCCGTATATGTTTCGTATGGAACAGGCGAGACGTGAGCCCATATTGTGTAGTTGCCCATGGCGAAGCTAGAAGTATTCCACATACCAGCAATAGTTGTGTATTCTCCGCTTGCCAGAGTTATTGTTTGCGATGCGATAGCAGTTGTGTTAACGTAAAGTGTAAAATTGAACGTTTCCTCAAGGGTTCCCTGATTCTGAACAGTGACATTGATGGGCAAAGAGTAACCTTTTCCCACGACACTTTTGCAGGGCGTAATGTGGGTGATGGCTGCGTTGATGTTTCTAAGCATTATTGATGTCTCATTGCTTGTGATGACATAGGGGTCTGTTGGGATCTCGCTGATTTGGGCATGATCAGCCAGAAGTAGTGTTGTGCCTTTTGCTGAAGCCTCGAGTGTGAAAGCACGGGTAGGAGAAGCGCCCAGTTCAGGTATCACTGTTATCAAGTAATCACCCGCTTTCGGTTCAGGTACAATAACTATATCGTCTGGCTCCCCATCCCCATTAATATCAAGCTCCATGTAAAACATCCCGGGAACTTCACTTTCATCTTTGGTGATTATGATTCCGTCCGGATCAACAACAACTAATTCCATTGGACACTCCTCTGTGATTTTCATTTGAGTTTGCACTTCCACAAGGGCCGCGAAAACCCATCCTTCAGGGGTGTCCTCGAATAAACCGCTTCCTCGATTACCGACCTGAAACTCTCGACGCCAAATCTGATACCAGTCGCCAGTGGTTTCTGTACTCTTTTTAAGAGCAAGAAATTCCTGACCAAGCTGAACAGTGGTTTGTATTGGATATTCGGTGCTTGGTCCGCGTCTGACATGTAACGTGTCTGTGTTTACTCTTACAATTGTGGGGTCGATATTACGTGGTGCGTGGAAAAATAACATCGGGTCATTATAGCCGTAGCTATCAGGGTGATACCGAGTATATCCCCAATACATTAGTATAGAACCAGAGGGATAACCCCTAGGATTGTGAAGATAGAGGTCAGCCCATCCGTATTCAGTCCAAGCTGGGCCAAGAATAGTCCATGAACGACCCAATGTAGGCTCATCTTTGATCTCAAAATGCAAATGGTGTCGAGTTACAGTGCCGCTTTCTAATGGGGATTTCCGCTCTATAGTTCCATAGATCTTTCCTATTTCGTAATCGCCAAGTACGTCGTCGCCAACTTTCAAGCCATCACGTATGGAAACCATGTGGGCATATAAAGTGTAGACTTTCGTCTTGCCAGAGACATGTCCGGCGGGTAAATTGTGTTCAATTACTACAACATTTTCCATTTGATGGGTATGATTTGTTTCCGCCCTAACTATTTCGACAACCTTGCCATTTGCCACAGCGACAACTGGAGTATCGGCCACACTAGCAACAATATCGATACCTGTGTGATAACGATATTCACCATATTTTTCACTCAACACGTATCGTCCATAGTCACTTGTTAGGCCTTCCTTGCCCACAGACGGCACTGGCCAGATAAAGGACGGAACCGGGAATTCGCAGAGGTGGGCAATAACATTCTTAATACCGTCTATGGTAACCGTAGTCGGGTTGATGTTGTCCCCATCTGTACCACTCCATCGCTCCCACCATGGGTGTGAAGAAATGAGAGTCAGAACAGTCATGTACACGAGCGTGTAAACGGAAGCGGAACTGGTGGTGAACGCTCCACCTCCTTCGGTGTCAAGGGTTAAACTATAGCTCGGTGGAGTTTCCTTGTGCAGATTGTAATAATCAATGAAGGCTGAAGGTGGACACCATAAACCTGCTATGTCTATTGGTCCGTAGCCTCTGTACCGCCATTCCCCATCGGGGTCAAGCTCCTCGCTGTAAACGCCCTTTCTGATTCCATAGTGAACGTGAATAATGCCCCCGTTTTCCTCAGACTTACATGACAAATAGCCGACAATCTGCCCTTGAGTTACTTGGGAACCAACTGGTACGCGACCATTTTCTCTTAGGTGGCCAAGAACGCTGCAAACAAAGGTTCCATCGAGAAGCTCGTGTTCAATAATGACAACGTAGCCGTAGCCAGTATGCTTTGCGCTATGTTTTACCACACCGTTTGCTGGAGAGTAGACAGGGGCTTCAAATGCTCTGAACACGTCTTCTCCCAGATGGTAGCGTTGCTGGGTGTAATTCCATCCGCCAAGACGTTGACTAACAGTCCATGGTCTGTCAAGCGGGAAAGACCAACCGAACAAGGCTGGATCTAAGTCTACCGCTATGCTGCTATTCAAGGCAATAGTTGGTATGGGTGTTGACATTTTGTTAGCGAGTTTGACAGTTTTGAACGATATTGGGCTAAAGCCTCGAGCCAGGGCCGTGAAGGTTAATCTTATTAGTACACCGCCTCCGGTTCTTCCGCTCTCTGGGGCTAGCAACGTGTAGCCAAAGTGGGCAGTTTGGTATGTGTCGTCACGTGTCAAGTTGATCTTCCAGACTGGCACGAACCCGTTCATTGGATCCACAGGTTCCAAGAAGTGGCCTACTGGGCGTACTGCGCTCTGCAAGCTGATTGTCTTGAACCGCCAAGCAAGCTTGAACTCGTAAGCGTACAAGTCTGCAGCGGCAGAAATGTTGACATCAACTGCGAACGTGTCACCTGAGTGGACCATCATTTGAGGGGGGCTCAGAGAAACGCAGGCACGCGGAATAATGTGTGGCATTATGTTGGGGTATCTATCTACGTTGCCTGAATCAATGACATATGGTGTGTCTCCAATCCCGTCGGGTCCAACCTCGTCCTGATCTGGACCATTGTAAAGATCCGTCCCAAAATAGTTGCTCCAGTAGTTACCGCCTGAAGGGTAACCATCGTCCCAGGAACTGGAATTAGAAAGTGATGCATTCACGTTTCTAGTGTTTCCTTCGAAGTCATTGTGATAGATCTTGTTGTCTGATGACCTTTCGAGGTAAATGCCGTCCATAAACCCGACGATTTTGGTGTTTGTGATGACGACGTTGCTCACGTTGACCAGGCTGAATCCTGCTGATAGGCCTGAACCCTGAAGCGCAAAATTCTTTCCGTCAATGACTATGTCGCTTCTTTGCACAACAATTGAGCTACTAATGTTTCCAGTAAAAGAGTAAGAGGAGTTGTCGGAGCTGGTAATATTCGCTGACACAGGATCAATCGAACCATCAGCCCTAATATAGACCGTTCCAGTCGCACTGCAAATATGGAAGTCTGAAACCAGAATAAGTGAACATAACATCAAGACTGAAAACATTATTCCAAAGGCTTTTCTTCTAAACATATTTCTCACTCCCAACCAAAGACGATTGCTACTAGAACGATGTCGAAGATGTCGATCATGAAGTCGTGGTTCACGTCTGCTCGTGAACTGTATAGCGGCTCGCTGTAGTATGCGCCGAAGTGGCTACTAACGATGACCATGTCGAAGATGTCTACGACCCAGTCTTCGTTTATGTCAGCCAGAACCGTAACCCAGAACTTTTTCTCGATAGTTCTTGGGCCGAGAATCATTCCCCATAAGCTTGGGTCAAGGTTCGCGTGAACCCAATCGTAAAGGTCACCGCTTGCTACAGCGATAGTTACGCGAATCGTGTAAATGCCTATGCTCAAATTGCCCACTGTAAAGATTTCATTGTCGATTTCCAGCGGATCAAGCACCAAATTGTGCACATGCACCAGTTCGGCGACAGTCCTGTTAGGATAAACAAGCTCAACGGTCATGTTGATGTCTTGCGCGTCGTTCACGTCCAAGTTAGTCACTGGGACCGTAATTTTCACGCCGACTGGCGGAGTTGCCTTTATCTTACACGGTGAAAGCTGAACCGTTGGGGCAATAGCTTCAACAGTTATACCTTTCTTCATGGAGGTTGCGAAGTGTTCGAACCGGCTTGCGCTTGTGTCCATGATCTGGTAGTAATTCGGATTTCTAGTGAGCAAGAGTGTTTCAGCCGTGTTGGACACGAACATGAACGGGCCGGTCCCTACCAACATTTCTGGGCTGTTTGCCATATTTCCCGTAATCTGTGCCACAGTGTGGGTGGCGATGTAAGGATGCCAAATGTGCTTCGGAATTATCACGTTACCAATAATCCAATTGACTGCCAGAAAGCTTTTTACATCCAGGAAGATCTCAACCGTGTATCTATCCAGCCTGCAGCAGCCGACGATGCGATCGAGCGTTGGCTGCCACCAAACATCTGGGCAGTGCTTCGCAAGCAACTCCTTAGGTAATTCAAATAATGTGTATATAACATCGTCTATCACTAGTGGCTTGCCATCTGTCCACAGCACGTCTGGACGAATAGTGACCGTCACCTTTGACAAAGTTTTGCTTGTGTAAGGATCAACCCAAGTGCCCAATGTCCAGTTCTCAGCCAACGCTGGAACATTAACTTCAAGTTTGGTCATTGGGTCGCGGCCGCCGAGACCGTCGAAACACTTGCCCCAAGCTTCGCTTTCCCAGTACCAGCTTGAGTACATGGGGTTCAAAGTCAGAGGCATAGAGTTGTCACACCAGCCGTATCTGGCGGTCATGTTGCCGTCACCGTACTGGTACGTGCCTGGATAAGCGTTGAGGAACGTGTAGTAGCTGTTTTCACCTTGACCCTTCTCGTTCACGATCTGGTTCCAAAGCTGACCTCTATATTTATCTTCAGCGTCACCCTTCGCGACACCGTCGTTTCCACCAGTGTACCATTTGCTATAAGCCTTGGGCGCAGACATCGAACCCAGCGGGCATTCAGCCGCGACCTCAGCAAAACGTTCCTGGAAAGCATAGGTTGCCGACTGGGCTGAGAGAGCGTCAGGAGCGTACTTCATTCCTTCCAGAGCATCCTGCATGACAGTGTCGTATTGGCTGATGGCACCAAAGTTCGGCGGTTCCGTTGGATGCCAGTAGTTGTCCCAGTGGTACAGGTCGTACAAGTAGTCAGGGTCTGGACCAATGTAGATCCAGCCGACAGTGTACATATGGTAGTTTTTTTCATCCATGCACTTCTGATTGGCAACACCGCCGCCACCAGCAATCGCCGTGACGTCAACTTTGATCGCAGGGTTACCGAAGCCCGCAATCAATGCGTCCGCGGCACCTTTCCTCAAAGCATCGGTTCTTGTGTAGAAAATCACTGTGAGGTTCTCGTTTGCTGGATTGTAAACGCCGTTTCGGTTCTTGTCCCAGTAGCGATAGCCATTAGGACCACCAAGTGGGAAGCCTCCTTCATCCAGCTTCGAGGAAGCCGCCGCAACACTCGGCGGATAAGCCAAGTCTGACCGCGAGCCCGTGTAGCTGATATCAGGGTGGATCCAATGTTGCATGTACGCTGGAATAGGAGTGAAAACCGGCTTGTACATTCCCTGACCAGGACCGGCACATAAGGCAACGCGATCTAGCAAGTAAGAACATGCTTGACGAAACTCTTTGACTACACATGGATTAGTAGCGTACACGGGGTTCGGATAAAGAGGATTGGGAGGATTGCCCAAGTATTGGTTCGGATTATTATTGAAGTTCAGCGTGTAGTAGCCTCCTTCACCGCCGTAATCCACGACTGCAATGTTCGGGTCACCAGACAAGTCGTCTATTTGTGATCTAGTGAGAGACCAATCTGTAAAGTCGATCTCGCCAGCCTTCAGAGCATCAATCTCAGGCTGCAAACCAGCATACTTCTTGATCAAGATCTGGTCAATTCTTGGACCAAAATTCTCGAAGTAGTCATCTTGCGAGCCATCGGGATAAATAAAAGCTATTGACGGAGTTACAGTTGCTGATAATACTAATACTGCAAAAAACAATGATATAATGAGCTTCTTGTCCTGCATTTCCACTTCTCCTTTCTAATCGATGACCAAATAATATTTAATACGTTACAAGAAGGCGGCAAGACATTTAACACTTGTGAAACATTTCTCTAGATCATGCATATTGCCATAGAAAAGAGCATCAAATGAAATCAAGATGGTTTGCGCTCGCAGCCCATAGTCATCGGAGTGGCTTGGCATATTACCAGCTTCACTAGCCAAGTCCGACTCAAGAAGCAGTGATTTCGCTTGTGGCGACGTTTGGGTTTCTCAGCAGAATTATCAATAAAATTGAAGAAACTACTCTCTTCATTCTCCTATCTCCTCAAGCTGAGTATATGCATAATGTGGTTGCGCCTTGTATTTCAAACTTGCCAAACCAAACTATAGAACAAAGTTCTACCCTAGCGCGCGTCTTTGAACGTCAGTCGCATGCGCTGGGATAAGCCCAAAAACGGGGTCATGTCCCGCATCGGGAGAGACATGGAGTGCGTATGCTTTTAGACTGTTTCTCCAAAGCGTAGAGCGACAACTACGAGATCGAATATGTCAATTGTGCCGTCTTGGTTCAAGTCAACGTATGGGTCCCAGTTGGGCATGCCGGGTATTGAGCCAAATGCCAGAGCCATCCTGACTATGTCGAATATGTCTATGATTCCGTCGTTGTTGAAGTCAGGGCTTGGAACGTATCCGTAGGGATAGATCAACGGATAGCTATCAGCGTTGTTTGCATCTATAATGTATGGTGTGTCTCCTATCTTGTCGCTTCCCGCCTCATTCTGATAAGAACCACTAAAGCCGTCTGGAGGGTTAAAGTCACTCCAATAGTTTCCACCTGAAGGATAACCGTCATCCCAAACATTCGGAGGATAGTTTTCTGAAATATAATTGTATACTTGCTGGGTGTTGTCTACGAAATTGTTGTGGAAAATGCTGTTACTTGAAGAATAAAGCCCGATGCCATACCCGTTGTTTGTTATGTTGTTTCCAAAAATGCTGTTCGAAGAAGAGCCAAGGTTAATGCCATAAAAGTAGTTGTTTGTTATGTTGTTTCCAAAAATGTTGTTATAGTCTGAAGAACAGCTAATCCAAATGCCATTCCCGTTGTTTGCTGTTATGTTGTTTCCAGAAATAGTATTATTGTTTGAAAAAGCCACGAGATCGATGCCAAGCCCGTTGTTTGTTATGTTGTTTCCAGAAATGCTATTATAGTTTGAAGAAGAAGCCACAGAGATGCCATTCCCGTTGTTTGTTATGTTGTTTCCAGAAATGCTATTATAGTTCGAAAAAGAGTCAACGGAGATGCCACCACTGTTGTTTGTTATGTTGTTTCCAAAAATGCTGTTATAGTTCGAAGAAGAGTCAAGGTTGACGCCATCGTAGTTGTTTGCTACTATGTTGTTCCCAAAAATGCTGTTATAGTTCGAAGAAGAGTCAAGCACGACGCCATAGTAGTTGTTTGTTATGTTGTTTCCAAAAATGCTGTTATTTGAGGAATAGTAAAGCTCGATGCCACGGTAGTTGTTTGCTGTTATGTTGTTTCCAGAAATGGTGCTGTTGATCGTTTCCCATAATTCTATGCCAACGTTTGTGCTGGAGAGGTTAAGACCTTCAACTCTTATGTTCTCGCATCTGACAAGTATCACTTGTCCTGCATCATCTACGGTGTAGTTTGACACGCCTTCAAGATAGACGAGAGGCCTACCGTTTACAGTGTTATTTTCAACAGAGTTCTGATAAGAATCGTAAACAAAAAGACCGCCATTAGTGAACGTGTTTCCAGAAATGCTATTATAGTTTGAAGAAAAACCAAGCCAGATGCCACACTCGCTGTTTGTTATGTTGTTCCCAGAAATGCTATTATAGTTTGAAGAAAAACCAAGCCGGATGCCACACCCGTTGGTTGTTATGTTGTTTCCAGAAATGCTATTATAGTTTGAAGAATCGTTAAGCCAGATACCACAGTCGTTGTTTGTTATGTTGTTTCGAACTAAAATGCTGTTCAAAGAATAACTGAGGAAGATGCCAGTCCAAAATTCCCTAATTTTCGTATTCTCGATTGTTATGTTGTTTCTCGCCGACAGGTCTATCCCTTTAGAATATTCATAGACTCCAGTTCTTTGGACTGTGTAGCCTGCTCCCTCAATCACAATGTTATCCTTCTCTATTACAATCGAATCATTGATGTTGTCAGTGAAGGTATAGGTGACATTGTCAACGGTTGAGATTGCAGCTGTCGGCGGGTCTATGCTTCCGTCAGCCCTAATGTAAATGGTTCCAGCCGCTTCAGCAGGCATAATCTTGAAAGCTGAGTACAGCATGCTTGTCAGCAATATTACCAATAAGATTGTAGAAACTGTTCTCTTCATCCCCCTTTCTCCTCGAGTATATCTAGTGTGGTTTCACCTTGTATTTCAAACTTGCCAAACCAAACTATAGAACAAAGTTCTATCCTAGCGCGCGCTAACAGAATCCGCCTACTCACTTTTGCCAGAATAGGTAAGCCTTCACCTGCAGTAGCAGGCCCACGACGCGAATCAAAGAGGCAAGCCTAACCAGATCTGCAGCTTCCAAGCCGGCTATGTACTCTGCTCTTGTCGCGAAGGCCTTGTGCCGGTTAGCCGAGATCTCCTTCATCAGCCGCGGATGACAATTCTTAGCAAAGACATCACGCAGCCGCCGCAGGTCTCCAGGGCTCAGTTTTTCAAGAACCTTAAGAATATATGATTCGCTGCCAAGAAGCTTCACGTTAAACCCCAGCTCCTCGAGTACGGCGGAAATGTTGAGCGCCTCTTTACCCGGCTCCTGAAAGAGGACAAGACGCATACCTGCCTTTTCCGCAAACTGGTTATACTTGGCCATGACGGCCACGAGCTCCACACAATCGGTCCCAGCTAACGCCAGTGTCTCACGAATCAGCTTCGCACCGAGCCCGACGCTGCGATATTTCGGATGCACGACAACGCGGCCAATCATGCTCAGCTGACTATTCAGCTGCTTAGGCTTCAAACCCGGAAGAACCATACGACGCCCCGAACAAGTCAAAGGCGGATAATTGTAAACGATCACGCCGCAGAGCTCCTCTCCGCGCACGAGAGCAAAGATCTTGCGGACCGCGCCAGACTTAGAACTACGATAGTGAAACATCTCAAGACATCGCCAATCAGCGGTGCTGCCGGGTCGGACCTGCATCTCGCGGACCAGGCTACACTCAGCCACGGGCTCGTTTGGATAGTACACTATACGAATCTCCTTCCCATACCGCTTATGCACATGCACACTAGGCCCCAAATCAGAGAACAGGTCCGTGTGAGTCGTAGCTACAACACAGCTACAATGCAACTCACGAGCAAGCTTCTGCAAGTTGAAAGCCACAATCTTCGCAGAATCACGATCAAGCGTCGCGCAAAACTCGTCCATAAACCACCATCGGGCTCCGCTCTCAATCATCCGAGCTATACGGTAGCGATACTTCTGGCCGTCCGAGAGCTGCTCGTATGTACGCAGGAACAAGAAAGCGTCACCCAGGCCCACGCGACTCAGCAGATTCAGGGCTTCATCAACCGTCTTGCCCACGGTCTCAATCAGTGGCTTACCCTCTTCGACGTGCACAGAGCCCATATCCACAGCCTCTTCGCCAAGATCCTTCAGCATGGCCCTAAGCAACACGCTCTTTCCAGATCCACTGTCGCCAGTGATCAACACGACGTCTTCAGGACCTATCCGCAACTCGACATTATCGTAAAGCACAAAACTCCGTTGGTCATCTAAGCCGAGCCCGAAGGCCTCTGCAACCGCAACACTCCTCGGCGTAAGTTTAGCCGCAGTCTCATACGCGATGTTGAAAGTAAACCGATTCTGGATCCTATTGTAGACTCTTCGAAACTGCTTTATCCGGAAAAACTCTTGGCGCCTACGCCTCACACTCTTCAACCTCGCAGCGACCCGATC
>Ga0315284_10014312_pt1 | contig 11299 bp, 8 predicted proteins | sample YL17G09_16_MG_FD_203696 | JGI IMG/M metagenome (GOLD analysis project Ga0315284, IMG submission 203696) | Sediment microbial communities from Yellowstone Lake, YNP, Wyoming, USA - YL17G09_16 | ecosystem: Environmental > Aquatic > Freshwater > Lake > Sediment | place: USA: Wyoming | collected...
CAGGCGGTAGTAAGCATGTGCGGCCACAGATCCCGAGTACATGTAACCCGCGTGAGGGCTTACCAGTCCCACCAGCTTCCTTGGCCCATCAGCATTCACGGACGGCAGCTCTCCCGGGCCGCCTGGGCCGAGGAAGCAGGACTCCACCTCCTCCCGAAGTCCGACCGCTCGGTAAAACATCCCTGCCACCGCCGGTTCGCGTACGGACATCTTCCCCACCTCCACAGCCCTGTTCCACAAGCGGCCACCGTTTCCTGCAGCCTCATTCACCGCAGATCCGGTAATCATACCAGTTCTATCAGACACCCCTTGACCAGATTCCGTCTTGCATGTATACTTAGTCTTGATGCGCCGAAGTCCCTGCTGCTTTCCCGATTGTATGCGGGGCGCCTTCTTTAGACTTCAAAGCGGCACGACCCCGGCTGCAGTAGAATCGGAGCGACGGGAGTGCAGAAACCTGGTATTATTACCAGTTTTGCGGTATCGGGCTTGACAATAATGCGCCGGCGCGGTATAGTAGGAGCGTAAGACATCTTCAACCGACGCAACGCATTACAATGCAGACAGGCAGGCAAGTCGTACATATGACCTATGTCTCCTATGTCGCCAAGCTACGACGTACAGACAACGATGCCCGACTCAGCAATTATAAGGATTCGGTTTCACCTGATCTTTGACAAAATCATAAGTTCGTCACCCACTACGTTGTCCACTCTGGGCCGTTCGACTTCAGGCGCCCCCATTTTCTCGGCGTGCAACTCGGAGTCGAATGCGCCCGATGGAAATAAATCCGGCCGGCCTGCGCCAAGCGCAGAGCAAGGCTGGATAGCGTGATCCGGCCGGGCGAAGTACTACGTGATCGCCGGCAAGGATTCACGCCAGTGAGTTCCTCTGATTTCACATGGTGAAGGGAGGTGAAAACAGTATGAAGAAGGTTCTTGCAATCTTGTGTCTGGTGGTAGTCCTTACGATTACCATGGCCGCAATGGCTTCGGCGGCTGAAGACAACTGGCGCTTCTACCTGAAGGCGGACGACGGTGCGGGAATGTACGCGGCGAGCGCCATGACCATCGGGGTCACACCGACTTCGAAGGACGGCAACTACGCGGACCAGGCCGCCAGCGACACGGCGGACCTCAGGTTCCCGATCGCCGCGACTTCGGCCACGGTCAAAGCAGTGGAGGGACAGTTCCTCAGCATGCTCTGGAACAGGGACTTGAAGAGCCCGAGACCCCCGTGGATAGTGCCCTACCTGCCCCCTGTCGAGAAGGTGTGGGATCTCAGAGTCGCAGGACTGACGGACACGTCCGCCTTGACCCCTATCCGTCTGTCGTTCCTGACGATCAGCTCCGCGATGTTCCCCACAGCGAAGATCGGCGGCAGGGGGGTCAAGTACTGGCTGAGGATGGTGGACAACCAGGAAGTGGAGGGCGCGCCGTTGAATGGCACGGTATGGAGCATCCCGATCCCGACGGTCCATTCAAACACCATCCCGTACTTCACGGTCACTCTGCCCACGTTGAAACTGATCTCGAATACAGAGGGCACGTTCATCAACGATGGGTACAAGATGGAGTTCTACCAGACGCCTGAGCCTTCAAGCCTACTGGCTCTCGGCGCAGGACTCATGGGTCTTGCGGGATTTGCATCCAGAAGGCGCAGAAGCTAGGGTATATCCAAGGGTTTAGGTGACTAAGGCCGACTATTCTTGGTGCACCAATTCGGCGGCCGCCGGGTCCAGCAGGAGTCGGCGGCCTTTTTTGGAAATTTACGGTTGAATCCGGTGCGGCTGAGGGCAGCCTTCCAAACGTGCTGATGCAATACGAGAGGCAGCATCGAGCGGAAGCAGTTTCCGAAGCCGCGCCGGTCACAAACCGCACGAAAGGGAGGGACAGAATGAAGCGCATTTTAGTGCTCTACGTACTAACTGCAGCGCTTATCGTCGCCCTTGCTATTCCGGCATCTGCTGCATTTCCTGAGCAGTGGTGGAACAGCAACAAAGGCGCGGTAGAACTCTTCCGCGTCAGCGCAACGGGCGGCGGCGGCGGCGGCGTACCGACAGCGCCGGCCTACATTGAGTATACGCTCAACTGTAAGGCGGACGTGACAGTGGAGATCCTGCCGTCTGACTCGACAGGTATTCCCACAGGCGACCCGTTTGTTCGCAAAGAAGTGCTCGCCGATCAGCTCAAAGGCAAGCATACGTATCTCTGGCCCTGCATCAAAGATGACTCGAGCATGGCCCCGGTGGGATACTATGTTGCCAAGCTGAGCGCGACATCGACCCCCAGCCAGTGGGATGCGAACCTCGGTTTGTTCATCAACTGGCAGCAGCTTCCGGACGCGGTACCGACAAACGAATATGTGTATCGCTACGGCACCGGTAACACGTGGCAGCCAGAAACCGCGTACACGCTCGACGCCTACCCGCGCACCGTTCCGACTACCCCGAACGGGCACAGATACAGGTGCTCCGCGGCCGGTACGAGCGACACCTTGGAGCCCACGTGGCCGACGGTACAGGGCGCGACCGTGGCTGATGGCAGTGTGACCTGGACGGAAGACGCGATCGTGATGCCGAGGGACACAACCCAGACGGACCCGGCCAAGGCATTGGACAACGTCTACGGCGGTTTCTACGGGATCGGCGTGAACCACGACCCGGCGAGCCCGTATTACGGCCGTATCTACGCCCCGCATCAGACGAACCGAGACGTCTACATGTATGATGTTGACGGCACGTTCCTCGGTCCGATGAACGACGATGGTATCGCCTGGGCCACCAGCGCTCCGTGGGACTGCCAGGTTGCGGACGACGGGTACGTCTTCGTATCCGACCGAACCAATATGGTGTTCTACGTCTTCAAGCCGGATGGCAGCGCGTGGATATCCAAATCGACCGTGCTGACCACGAACGACCGCGCGATCGGCGTGCGAACGACCTCCGACGGAGTGGACCACTGCCTCATCTGCAGCGGCACGGAAGTCTATGACGTCAAGGCCACTATCGTCTATGACACCGCCGGGAACGCCACCGGCGCCACCTGGGCGAACAGGGTCTGGCTGTACACAGCGACGTCGTCCGCTGACACCGCTTATGGAATGTGCGCCAACTCGGACATGACCGTCATCTATCAGGCCTCCCGAGCGGGCACGCAGATCGGTATCCGCAAGTGGGAGAATATCGGCGGCACCTGGACGATGAACCCTACGTGGTCCGGGCTGAACGGCACTCTGTGCGCGGATGTGGAGATCGCCGCTGACGGCAACCTCTGGGTGACCGCGAGCCGCGGTTACACCTTCGCTGCGCCGTCTATGTACAAGCTCAGCGCGGCCGACGGCTCCATCATCGCCAGCTATGACATCATCACCTGGGGCTTCATGCTCGCCAGGGATGCCGTGGGCGGCGTTGCCGTGACATTCGGCAAGAGCACGACCACATGGCCCGGATGTTTCTGGGGCATGTTCGCGCCCCCGGGAGAGTACTCCGCGACCAAGACAACCGGCGCCTTCTACTGTCCGGAAGACCCGGCGCCTGTGCTTGTCCCCGGGAGCGAACAGTGGACATACGGAAGCGGGATGGATCTGCTCATTCCTAACGGCGCCGATACAGCCAGTGTCAGCTTCCAGGTCATTGACGCCAACGGATTCTCCGACATCGGCGACATTGACCTAGACCTCAAGGAGCTGAAGACGACTGACGATTCGACTCCGGTCGTGCCGCCCGACACGGTGGTTCAGAACGGGTCGAACTCGATGATCGCGGACTGCACCAAACAGGTGACCGCTGTTAACGGCACCCAGCGCGGCGCGCGTGAGATCGGCGTCAAGCCGTACGACACCCACGGCTCGTCCACGACCGGCACGATGCACGTGAACATCGCAGCCAACTTCATCAGAGCCTACGTGAGGCATCTGAGGACCGGCCAGGAGATCAGGGACGCTACTCTATACGCCAGAGGCGGCAAGGTGGGCGCATACGGCTATCCGTTTACCTACCAGTCGCCGGCGACGGCTTTGTCGGATGCCACTGGCCTCGTCGAGTTGGACGTGAGCCAAGGATCATACCAGGTCTGGGCTCAGAAGGTGGGTTACACGCCGGAGGCTGTTCGCGCGATCAACGTACCTGTGGTCATGATTCCGGCGACGCAGGTAAACGCGGGCGACCCCATTCAGCTCGGCCCACTGAGCATTCAGCAGGCGCGGGAGTTTACGCGACAGACCATCTACTGCAGCGTCCAAGGTCTCGTCTATGCTCGCCCTAAGGGCATCGCCCCGACGGTGTGCTACGGACTGGATGACAGACTGGACACGGCCACCAGCGCTACCCAGTACTACAACAGACGAATGTGGTACATGTGCGATCCGATCACTGAGTATCCCGCGTGGCAGGCCCTGACCGCGTACGCGCTCGACGTCGTCGTCGTTCCGACTGTCGCGAACGGGCACAAATACAAGTGCACCGCGCCCGGTACGAGCGGCGCCACCGAGCCCGCGTGGCCGACGGGCAGCGGCGCGACCGTGGCTGATGCCACTGTGACCTGGACGGAATATGGCGACCCGAATGGGGCAGCCCACGGGATGCAGTTCCAACTGAAGATCCCTGACCCCTCGTTCACGAGGCAGTGGGATGACACGGCGCTGAAACAGCCGGTCAGCGGCAACTCCCTGTATCTCGGGAAGCGCCCTGATCTGGGAGACACGATCTGCTTATCAGGATGGCTTGAGACGAGGCCGGGCTACGAAACCAGGCTGATCGTGGACGACGCCGGCCTGCAGAAGGTCATCGCGAGCTTCTACCCGTACTTCTACTACAACCTGACCGGTGCGAATGTACTGGGCTATGAGACCAAGCCTCTTCCGACTCCGGTTGCGAAGACCGTGTCCCAGATCGTGCACGCGGACAACGCGAGCTACCAGAAAATGTGGGGTCAGTACGCCGAGGTCACGAATGCGATACCCACTTTTTGGTATCCGACCGGCCTGAACCGGGACGGCTCGAGCGTGGCTGACCTGAACAAGTACGTGGTCATCGCGGACGGGGCGAACCCGATCAACTGGTCAACCGTCACGTTCCAGACGTTGACCTCGCTGGACATACCGCCCGGCACTGCCGACCAGCCTCCGCCTGTGACTCTGAACGACACATACACGTTCAGGGGCGCCTGCGGCCGAAGGTGCAGGTTTGGCGTTGGCACCATTCGCCCTCGCGGCACTGCTGACATGACCTGTACGTTCCATGCTCCGAACCCCGACCCGAACAGCGTGGGCGTGGTCAGGGGCATCGTGAGCGGCGAGGTAGCCTTCCGCGGGATAGTGACCGCGAAGTTCGCGGACTCTGTCTACGTTGAGAACAGCGACCGAAGCGTTGGCGTGAAGGTGGTACCGCAAGCAGACTATGTGAGTGTCGGCGACGAAGTGCTGGTTATCGGCGACGTATCGCTTGTCGACGGTCAGAAGCAGGTAACGACGTCGAGAGCGCTGACTATAAAGAGCAGCGCCAACGCGCTTCCCGAGCTCGGCATAAGGCACAGGGACGTCGGCGGCTCGGACTACTACAACACGTGGGCTGCCACTAAGGCGTACAAGCTCGGCAACCTAGTCGTACCGACCATTTGGAACGGCAGCAGGTACGCGTGCATCACGGATCCCGGCGGCACCAGCGGCGCGACCGAGCCGACCTGGCCGACCGGGCTGAACGAGACAGTGGTTGACGGTACCGCTACCGTCACATGGAAGAACGTCGGTTGGAATTTCATCGCTAATCCTGCCGCGGATCCGGGCATACACCACCCACGCGGTCCTTTCAATGTAGGACTATTGGTTACGGTGAGCGGTCTCGTCACCTACAGGGACACCGCTCCTACGCCGGGCTTCTTCTACATCTGGGACGGCTCGAACATGGTGCTGCCCGGTGAGGGCCCGAGCCCGCTCGATGATGGCACCGGCCATCGCGGACTCAGGATAAGCAACAGCGGATGGCTCGGAGCTCCGCACAGTCGCGGTGTGAAGGCCTATCAGGACTGGGTGACTGTGAACGGCGTTGTTCATGTGAAGAAGCTGGACGTCGGCGCTGAGACGATCTACATACCGGCTGTGCTGCCGAAGACCGTGACGCTCAACACAGTGTTCGTGCCCGTCCATGCCGACGCAGGCACCGCTCTGACGGCGGCGACGAACATATTCGCGCTCCCCATCCTGCCGGCAGCGACAGGTCCTGGTTCGTACAACGATTGGGTGGCCGAAACCGCATACGAGGTCGGCAACGTTGTCGAGCCGACAAATCCGGACGCTGCTTACAAGTACGAATGCACGGTGGCCGGCACCAGCAATACCATCGAGCCGATCTGGCCGATCGTGCTGAATGCGACAGTGGTTGACGGCACCGTCACATGGAAGAACGTCGGTACGAGCTACAACGGCGATCCGATTGGACCGCTGCCATTCGAGTGTCCTCAGGTACTCGCGCCTACCAAGGACCCGTTCGAGGTTGACGGACGCGTGTACAGAGTCGAATCCGCGAACCTCAGCCAGTACACCTATGACATGTGGAGTGAGCCGAACGGATGGTTCGGCGGCATGTTGCTCGGCGACGGCTACTGGGTGCTCCTGGACGTTGCCTGGGCGGTGGACTATACCGGGTTGATCCAGACTCCGCAGTGGATCGCCACATGCGAACCTGGAGCCTGGGTGCTCATCGGACATCCTCAAGCTGAGAACACCGAAACCACCGACATTCAGATGAGTAACGGTGGACGGGTCTTGAGCTTCTTCGATGCGTCCGGGTACGGTGCGAACTGGGTGCAGTCTATCGGATTCTGGTGGGACAACGAGTTCCAGAACCAGTACGACATCGGTCTGCCGGATGACTGGGCGTGGACGACTACGATGCAGCCGTGGCATGGGTACACGTTCCTCATGAACGAGCCCAACAGGGCATGGATCATCCCGTATACGGCACCACCACCGCCGTAGGCAGCTTCTGCTGCCATGACTAGACAAGAAGGCAGTGCTCCATCCCGGAGCACTGCCTTTCCTCTTGGTGGGGTAGACAAGCGAAAACCCGGGTTCCGCACCACGCACTCGCGTGAATCGCGCAGAATCCGGGTCTAGGGGACGAACCGTCAGTCTTTAGGGATTACGTTCGCTCTGCCGATGCCTGAGCCTTCTGGGCATCCACGTCAATGCCCGGGCCCATCGTAGATGATATCGTGACCTTTTTCAGATAGCGACCCTTGGCGGCGGCGGGCCTTGCCTTGACCAGCGCCGAGATCAGTGCACCGAAGTTCTCTGCGAGCTGCTCCACCGTGAAGGATACCTTGCCGATAGCCATGTGGATGATGCCCGCCTTGTCCACTCTATATTCCACCCTGGATGCGCTCTTTATGTCTCGGATCACCTTGTCCAAATCCATGGTGACCGTGCCCGCCTTCGGGTTCGGCATCCTCGGCCCCAGCGTTTTGCCGAGCTTGCTCACGAGGCTCATCACGTCGGGCGTGGCGACCAGGATGTCGAAATCGCGCCATCCGCCCTGGATCTGCGCGATGAGATCTTCCGCTCCGACTACGTCCGCGCCGGCGTCAGTCGCCTGCTGCGCTTTCTCGCCCTTTGCGAAGACTGCTACTCGGCGGGCTTTGCCCGTTCCGTGCGGCAGGCTGGTCGTGCCCCTGACCATTTGGTCTCCATGACGCGGGTCCACGCCGAGTCGCACGGCGACCTCGACCGTCTCATCGAACTTGGCGGACGCCGCTTCCTTGATCGCGGCCAGCGCCTCGGCGGGATCGGCCTCCTTGAGCTTGCCGACCTTCTTCTCTGCTTCTTGGTACCTCTTGCCTCGCACAGGCATTCTGACTTTACCTCCTAGTGGTAGTATTGCGGCCCGCCGAAGTCCGCCGCGGCGGACGAAGGAGGGCCTCCCACAGGGCGCAGCTAGCCTTCCACTTCGATTCCCATGGATCTCGCTGTGCCCTCTATGATCTTCATCGCCGCGTCTACGTCATTGGCGTTCAGATCAACCATCTTGAGTTCGGCTATCTCTTTCACCTTGGCGCGAGAGACCTTGCCGACCTTCTCGCGGTTGGGGACGCCCGAGCCCTTCTCCACCCCGGCAGCCTTCTTCAGCAGCTCGGCGGCCGGCGGCGTCTTCAGGACATATGTGAAGGAGCGGTCTTCGTAGACTGTGATCTCGACCGGTATGATGGTTCCTGTTTGGGCAGCCGTCTTCTCGTTGTACGACTTGATGAACTCCATCATCTTGATCCCGTACTGCCCCAGCGCAGGGCCCACGGGCGGCGCCGGCGTGGCCTTCCCCGCATCTATCTGCAGCTTGACCACTCCCAGTATTCTCTTCGCCATTCCAAAACCTCCGAAGGGTACGTTATCTGCTCAGTGCGTCTTGTCGGCAGCCAACGGATAGACTCCGTTCGTCGAACGGGGTCTATCCGTTGGCTGCTAGACCTTCTCGATCAGACCGAAATCGAGCTCTACCGGCGTATCTCGTCCGAAGATGGAGATCAGTACCTTGACCTTCTCCTTCTGTGCGTTCACTTCCTGGATCGTGCCGGCGAAGTCCGCAAACGGCCCGGCGTTGACACGGATGACCTGCCCGGTCTCCCACTGGACTTTCGGCTTCTGACGAGGTCCTTCCACAACCGCCAGGATGTTCTCTATCTCTTTGTCCTGGAGCGGCACGGGCTTGTTGCCGGAAGAGACGAAGCCGGTGACTCCCGTGGTGCTCTTCACGAGATACCAGGTCTGGTCGTCCAGTACCATCTCGATGAGTATGTAGCCGGGGAAGATCTTTCGCTGTACCTCGCGCTTCTTGCCTCCCCGAGTCCTCAGCTCTTGCTCGGTCGGTATGAGGATGCGGAAAACCTTGTCTTTCAGGTTCATAGACTCCGCTCGGCGCTCGATCGTAGTCTTCACCTTGTTTTCGTGTCCGGCGTATGTGTGAACTGCGTACCAGTTCCTCTCCATGTCAACCTCTCGGCTCAGACGGCGTCCCCGCCGGGACGCTGCCCAAGAAGATAATAGCGCTCTACCAGCCCACGTACTTCCGCGTCACGATGCCGAACAGGAAGTCCAAGCCGCCGATCCATGCCGTTATGATGGCCACCGCGGCCAGCACCAGCAGCGTTGATTTCTTCAGCTCGTCATAGCTCGGCCATGAGGTCTTGCGAAGCTCGATCCAGCATTCTCTCAGAAACTGGTTCGCACGCCGAAATAGCCCCTCTTTGTTGCCGATCGCGTTTGCCATGTCCTCACACCTCTTCTGATTCGCTTGTACCCGGTATCCGCACGCGGTCGGCGGCGGGAATGCGCGAATCACAAAAATGCTCCGCTGCACAGCCTCATTTCGGCCGCAGGGAGCCCTTTTCGATTTCGGATTGCGGATCTCGGATTTCGGATTGCCGATCTCCGATTCCGTATGTTTCGAATTTCGGATTTCGAGTTTCGAATTTCACTTGGCAGGGCCAGCCGGGTTCGAACCGACGACATCCGGTTTTGGAGACCGGCGCTCTACCAGCTGAGCTATGGCCCTGCGTCTCGCATCAAGATGTTACCACACTTGGCGTCGGGTTGTAAAGAGATTCGTTCTGATCCGCATTATTCACGAGAAGCGTGAATAATGCTCTGAACGCCCTGCATTATGCGGGAAACGCATAATGCAGGCTGATCCGTGACGAATCCGAATCACCCGACGCCGGCTACTTCGCTTCACGATGCGGCGTGTGCTTACGGCACACTCGGCAGTACTTCTTCAGCTCGATGCGATCCGGGTCGTTCCGCTTGTTTTTCGTGGTCGCATAGTTTCTGGCCTTGCATTCGGTGCAGGCCAGCGTGATTATCACTCTGGTATCAGTTGCCATGAATACTCACCCAATCAGGACTGTTCATCATGCTATGACCGCGGAGATGACTCCCGCGCCGACGGTGTGCCCGCCTTCGCGGATCGCGAACCTGAGCCCTTCTTCCATCGCTATCGGCTGGATCAACTCCCCCTCGAGCGATACGTTGTCCCCAGGCATCACCATCTCTATCCCCTCCGGCAGCGTCACCGATCCCGTCACGTCTGTCGTCCGGAAGTAGAACTGCGGCCTGTATCCGTTGAAGAATGGCGTGTGCCGCCCGCCTTCTTCCTTCGAGAGTACGTATACCTCCGCCTTGAACTTCGTGTGCGGCTTGATGCTCCCGGGCTTCGCCGCTACCATCCCGCGCTCGATCTCTTTGCGCTCTACTCCTCGAAGCAAAAGCCCTACGTTGTCTCCAGCTTCTCCGTAGTCGAGCGTCTTTCGGAACATCTCTACGCCCGTCACTACCGTCTTCTTGATCTCTGGCCTGATCCCCACGATCTCTATGTCTTCGCCTGTCTTGATCTTCCCTCGCTCTACTCGCCCCGTCGCTACCGTCCCTCGCCCGGTGATCGTGAATACGTCCTCTACCGGCATCAGGAACGGCTTGTCTATGTCTCTCTGCGGCGTCGGGATGTATGAGTCTATCGCATCCAGCAGCTCCCATACCTTTCCGCACCACTCGCACTCGCGCTTACAGCATCCGCACTCCAGCGCCTTCGAAGCAGATCCCACTATCACCGGCAGGTCGTCCCCGGGGAACTCGTACTTCGACAGCAGCTCCCTCACCTCGAGCTCCACCAGCTCCAGCAGCTCCGGGTCGTCTACCATGTCAGACTTGTTCATGAATACTACGATGTACGGCACGCCTACCTGCCTCGCAAGTAGTATGTGCTCCCTCGTCTGCGGCATCGGCCCGTCTGCCGCCGATACCACCAGCACCGCTCCGTCCATCTGCGCGGCGCCTGTGATCATGTTCTTGATGTAGTCCGCGTGTCCCGGACAGTCTACGTGCGCATAGTGCCGCTTGTCTGTCTCATACTCAGCGTGGTACGTCGCGATCGTGATCCCTCGCGCCCTCTCCTCCGGGGCCGCGTCTATCTCTTCGAACTTCTTGTAGCTCGCCATCCCCTTCGTCGAAAGCACTAGCGTCATCGCCGACGTCAGCGTCGTCTTCCCATGATCCACGTGGCCGATAGTCCCCACGTTTACATGCGGCTTCGTCCTCTCAAACCGCTGCTTTCCCATCTTTTATGCCTCCCCTGACTCAGGTAAAGTCGAAGGACTTCCTGCCCTTCGCTCTGTTACTCGCTCCCCTCAGACGAAAGATGGAGCCCACGATGGGAATCGGACCCATGACCTCCTCTTTACCAAAGAGGTGCGCTACCTCTGCGCTACGTGGGCGTACAGAACACAGGAAGCCGGACGCCTGAGGGTCAAAGCATGTT
>Ga0315284_10014313_pt1 | contig 11298 bp, 8 predicted proteins | sample YL17G09_16_MG_FD_203696 | JGI IMG/M metagenome (GOLD analysis project Ga0315284, IMG submission 203696) | Sediment microbial communities from Yellowstone Lake, YNP, Wyoming, USA - YL17G09_16 | ecosystem: Environmental > Aquatic > Freshwater > Lake > Sediment | place: USA: Wyoming | collected...
TCCGCACCACCGCAGTAATTACACAGGAAGATTTAAGCGTTATGTGCTTTGAGAGATTGAAGTTGAAGACAATCCGGTCCGCCCCGATGACTGCATACTCGAAATCACTTGTCCCCACTCGAGCTGGCCAGTGTAACTGCCGAGGCAATAGCGAAATTCGCGGTATGAGTGATGCTTATGCTTATCTGTATAATGCCGAGTTTGTCGGCGATTTTTTTCACTTCGCCTGACAGCTTAACCTCCGGCTGACCCGTCGATGTATTTACCACTTCTATGTCGGTCCAGGCAATTTTGCCGCGCCAGCCGGTACCGATGAGTTTCATCACCGCCTCCTTGGCGGCGAAACGCCCCGCCAGTTTCTCGACACGATTTTTGACCCCGTCGGCGTCGGCACGCTCCCGCTCCGTGAACACACGCTGCAGAAAATGTTCGTCGTGACGGCTAAGCATCTGCTCAATCCGCCCAAAATCCACCAAATCAATCCCGTGCGATATCTTCATCATAGGTTCTTTTGAAACCACAGATTTCACAGATTATGCAGATGGAATAAATAATTTAAAAACATCAAATAAATACAAAACAACTGTATTCCCGCCTTCGCGGGAATGACAAACTTTATTTGATTCTCTCGTATCTTAATTTAAATCAGTGTAATCTGTGAAATCTGTGGTTAATATTTATTGTTTTCCACTCCACATCGCGTAGGCGTCCATGACGCAATGGTCCAGAAACTGCTCCATCTTCAGCGTATCCACACGAGCCGTTAATTGATTGATAAGTTTTTCATACTGTTGTTTGCGAAATTCAAACTGGAACTGCTGTTCGATGGCGTCCTGGACTTCATCAAACGTTTTGCAACTGGCCTCTTTTTTGTTTTCCAGCTTCAAAATAAAAAGATGTCCGCCGGCGGCCAGAGGCCCGGCCACCCGGCCCGGCTCCATCATCACCGCTTTCTGCTCCAGGATTTCATACGGCGCCGGCAGCGAACCGGCCCCAATGGTAATCCGCGGCCATAAGCCGCCGAAAGAAGCCTTCGCATCCTGCGAATACTGCTCGGCCAGCTTGCCAAAATCGGCGCCGCCCTTCAGTTTATCCAGTATCTCCACGACCAGACGCGCTGCGGCTTTTTCAGGGGTCTCATTCGGGTCAACCCGCTCCGACGGCAGTTTCTCAGGAATAATATCAATCACGCGAAATTGAACCGTCCCCTCAACGCAGTACTGGTCGCGGTGCTGATTGTAATACTCCACCATTTCGCTGTGGGCGATGGGCCGTTTATCAGTAAATTCCTTGGACAGATACGACTGCGTCAAAATCAGCTTGCGCATAAAATCCCGATAGGTCTTCCAGTCATAACCCATCGTCCGCAGGGCGTTTTCCGCCAGCGCCCGGTTGTTGCCGTAGGAGGCCAGAAACCGGCTCAACTCACTCTCGACGGCCTTATCGAGAGGGTCGTCAATGTTTTCGGGGGCTTTTTTCTTCGCTTCCTTGTACAGCAGAATATCCGTCACACGGCTGCGCAGCGCCTCGCGAAACGCCGGCCGGGCGGTCTGGCGAAACGCGGTCAGATTGCCCTGCTGGGCCAACGGCTTGAGCTGCTGTTCCAGCGGCATCGCCAGGTCTTTGGTCGTAATCGTCTCCGACTCCACGTTCAGCGACATTCCACCCGCAGCCTCCGGCAAATTATACCGGTTGGGAAACGGAATGGTCTTCATCTGCTCCGCCGTGAATTTCCCCTGCGGAATCTTGTCCCCGCACCCGGAGAACAAAAATGCCAAAACTAACACTGCAACACACGTCCATCTTGTAATTTCCATAATATTATCCTCGGTGATCCGTTCTTCCATAAACTAAAAGAGAGATTATACACGGTTCGGACGTGATGATAAAGCCCCCAATCAGAAATAATCAATACGCTAAAATGCGATATTTTCTTTGCGTAAAGGATTATAATCTAGTTAAATAACATTAATTAGCAACCGGCGTCAGTCTATTGGGCCCGCCCGTTAATAAACCGAACCTGTCAGGGGAAATTTATTGGGGATAACGTTGATATGGCACACGAAAAAAATCTGATAAAAACGACCGGTTTTGTACTCACGACAATTCTCATTATTTCTTTGCCGCAAGGTATTGCTGCAACGCCTATTGACAACGATAAAATTCCTTCCCAACATCGTGTGATGGCGTTTTACTATCCCTGGTATGGCGGCCGGGGCGGCGATGGCAAGGCACGCCACTGGGGCAGGATTGACGCAGTAAAAAACAACATCGAGGAGTCAAGAGATTATCCGCTGTCCGGGGCATATAGTTCGCACGAACCAAAGACCATTGAGCAGCACTGCAAGTGGGCCAGCCAGGCGGGAATTGATACCTTCATCGTCAGTTGGTGGGGACAGGGTACTTACGAAGACATTGCTATGCCGCTGATTTTAGATACATGTCAGAAATTCGGTATGACCGCCTGCGTGTATTACGAGACTGTACCTGACCCTAAAACTCCGCAGGCCGCGGCCGACGACATCCTGCGGATTCTGGATAAATACGCCGCTCATTCGTCGTATCTGAAGGCAAACGGCAGGCCGGTGGTTTTCATATATGGCCGGGCGATGGAGGAAATCGGCTTGTACGGCTGGCATCAGACCGGACAAATCCTTAACGAAAAATATCATGATGGGGTTGCCCTGATCGGCGACCGAATGAGCGATGGCGCCGCCTGTATCTTTGATGGCATCCATACTTATAACACCTGCGGCCAGTTGCACGGTAAATCCGCCGAACAGATTTCTGTCTGGTGCAAAACTCAATACGCCAAATGGGTCGGCCATGCACGACAGAACAATCGCATCAGTACCCTGACCATTATTCCCGGCTATGACGATACCAAAATCCGCAAACCCGGCCTGAATACCGGGCGGCTTGACGGGCAGCTTTATCAACTGCAATGGCAGAATGCCATTATCGCAATGCCGGACTGGATTCTGATTACCAGTTTCAATGAATGGCATGAAGGCAGCGAAATTGAACCTTCAATGGAATACAAAGACCGCTATCTGAAACTCACCCGGCAATATGCCGGACAATTCAAGACCTCCAAAGCCATCACAGAGCCCGGCAAGTCCTCTTTTACCGAAAATGAATATACCCTGCTGCGACAAAAATTGCAGGGTAAAACCATCGCCGTTTTGCCACAGCCGGAATCCGCGGCGTTCTGGTTTCTGCTGAACTGCAAAATCAATACCCGGATACTGGGCTGGGACGAGGTCGCCAAAGGACTTGACCCGAAAACGTATCCGTTTTTGTTGTATGCCGGTAATGAAACCTATCTGACTACGGTACACAAGCCAGCCGACGTGGATGAGGCGATTATTACTTATTTGAAGAATGGCGGCGTCTTGCTGGTATTTCCGTCCGGACCGATGCCGTTTTATTACAACCAGAGTAATAAGAAGGTTGTGAACGCAGCGTCAAAATTCGGCCTGTTGCTCAATCAGGGCTGGTGGGAACAACCGCCGCAGGGGAGCAATTTGTTTTATGTTCAAAAAAATAAAAATCTGCCGCATCTGCCGCCATCCTTTGCATTTCCAAAGGACGGCGATCTGCGATGGCGGCCGTTTATCAGCAATGGTAAAACCAAAAGCCGTTCGCTGCTGACACTGCGAGACAATAAAGGCAAAACGTATGGCGACGCCCTTGTCATTGTGTATCTCGACTCCGGCGGCCAGGTCGCTTATGGCTGGTTTGGTCTGATTCAGGAATATTCGCGACAAGTCATGTACGACGTATTAATGCTGATTAATTAACGGTGTTCATAAAAATAATTCTATCCGGACTCTAACGTCCGCGTTTGAGAAGTTTTCGCAATATGCCAATCAGCGTTTTCGGCTCAAAATAGTTTTTATCAAGACGCACATAGACCGTCCGCGGGTCGGGGATGCTGACGCGGCCGGGCGAGCGGGCGAATAAATCCGCCGACGACGCCTCCCCCTCAAACGTAAAAATCAAATCCTGCCCGTGCACAATGAGACTCTTGATTTTCCAGCGGCTGGCGTACATCCGCAGTTCGGCGATGTCCAGCAGCGTCCGCACCGATTCCGGCGGCGGGCCGAATAAATCCCCCAGTTCTTCTTCAAAGCGGCGCATATCGGCGGCGTTCTGCATCTTCGCGATTCGCCGATAAGCCTCCATCCGCTGGCGGTCGGATGAAATATAATTTTTAGGGATGCCGACATAAAACCCCAAATCCATCACCGTCGTAGGCGCTTCTTCAATCGGCTCATTGCGCAGTTTTTTGACCGCCTCAGCCAGCAATTGACAATACAGCTCATAGCCAACGGTATTGATATGCCCCGACTGCTCCGACCCCAGGATATTGCCCGCCCCGCGGATTTCCAAATCACGCAGGGCAATGCGAAAACCGGCGCCTAACTGCGAAAATTCCTCGATGGCCTTAAGCCGTTTGGCGGCAAGCGGACTGACCGGACGATTCTCCGGCAGCATCAGATACGCGTATGCCCGATGTTTGTATCGTCCCACCCGCCCGCGAAGCTGATGCAGCTGTGCCAGCCCGAATCGGTCGGCATCGACAATAACCATCGTGTTGGCGTTGGGAATATCCAGGCCCGCTTCAATAATCGTCGAACACACCAGCACCTGAGTTCGTCCCGTCACAAAACGAATCATCGCGTCTTCCAGCTCGTGTTTGTGCATTCGGCCGTGGGCCACATCGACCCGCACCGACGGTTCATTAATGATTTCCCGCAGCATCTGCGCCGCCCGGTCGATAGTTCGCACGCGGTTATACAGAAAAAAGACCTGACCTTCGCGGCCCAGTTCAAAGTGAATCGCCCTGCGAATCATGTCCCTGTCAAACCGGCAAACCTGCGTGACCACGCTTCGCCGGTCTAAAGGCGGAGTCGCCAAAGAGCTGATGTCGCGCAGCCCCAGTAAAGCGATGTGCAGCGTTCGTGGGATTGGCGTCGCCGTCATCGTCAACACATCCACATTGACGCGGAATCGCTTGAGCCGTTCCTTGTGTTCGACGCCGAAACGCTGTTCCTCATCAATAATCAGCAGACCCAAATCCTTAAACCCAACGTCGTCGCTGAGCAGCCGATGTGTGCCGATGAGAATATCCACTTTGCCGGCTTTGGCGGCTTCGAGAACCTGTCGGGTTTGTTTGGGGGCGGTAAAGCGATTGAGAATCTCAATCGAAACCGGAAAGTCGGCAAAACGCTCCGCAAAAGTTCTGCCGTGTTGAACACAAAGCACTGTCGTCGGCACCAGCACCGCGACCTGCTTTCCGGCCTGCACCGCCTTGAACGCCGCACGCATCGCAAGCTCGGTTTTGCCATAACCCACATCGCCGCAAAGCAACCTGTCCATCGGAATCGCCGCGGTCATATCGGTCTTAATCCGCCCGGAGGCCATCATCTGGTCGGGCGTCTCCTGATAGGCAAAAGACTCCTCAAATTCCTTCTGCCACAGCGCATCGGGGCCAAAGGCAAAACCGCCCAGTTTTTGTCTTTGAGCCTGGATATCCAGCAGTTCGGCGGCCAGTTCCTGCACGCCCGCGGCGACGGCCTGTTTTTGCTTTTCCCATTTTTTGGTGCCGATACGGCTGAGCATCGGACGCCGCGGCATCGCGCCGACAAACTTATGCACCAGATGGATACTCGACACCGGCACATGAATCCGCACCTTATCGGCGTACTGAATCGTCAGATACTCGCCGGTCTGGCCGGCTTTTTCCATCGTCTCGACGCCGACAAATCTGCCGATGCCGTAAGAGATGTGAACCACAGTGTCGCCCTTCTGCAAATCGAGCATCGTATCAATCGGCGAAATGGTTCGCAGCGCGCGAATGCGCCGGCGGATGAAAACCTGGCCAAATAATTCGTGATGACTGAGGACAATCATTTTGAGATTTTGCAGGATAAATCCCTGATGCACATAGCCCGGAATCAGCCTGAGATTTTTCGGCGCGCCGCCGCTGGACTGCCGCAGGATTTCTCCAACACGGCCGATCTCTGCTTCATTCTCACAATATAACAAAACCTGATATTGGCCGGCTTGTTCAATTAAATCCGACAAGGCGCTGCGGCCTTCTTTCCAGATGGAACCCGCCTTGTGTTCAAATTCCTGCGCGCTGACGATATTCAAATGAACGCTGTCGGCCCCGGCGGCAAATCGGCTGATTTCCAGACGTGCAAATCGTTCCATCGCCCGATAAATCGCCGACCACGCAAACATCCCCCGCGAGTCATCGAGTCGGCTTAAAAAAACGTCCGAGACTTCCGCAATCTGTAAGGGTTCTTCCAGCACGATAATCGTTTTGGGCGGCAGGAGATTTAAAAACATCTCCGTCTCCTGCGAACCCATCGTATTCTCGCCGGCGGCGATAATGGTAATCTGTTCAACCGCCTCGCCCGACCGCTGCGTATCGAGGTCGATATGCCGAATACTTTCGACGACATCGCCGAAAAATTCCACACGCACCGCCTGCGGCTCGGAAACAGAACCGCCCGCGCCGGAGAAACTGACGGCGGCGAAAATATCCACGATGCCGCCGCGTTGAGCAAACTGACCGGGATAATCCACACTGTCGGTACGCTCAAAACCTTTATCCGTAAGCCAGCCAGCAATTTCTTCGAGATTTATTGATTTGCCAACCGATAATTCCAGTCCCCGGCTGCGCAGCGATTCAACCTTTGGTACAGGCTGATTTAACGCCTGAACACAGGTGGAGATAATCCGGGCGCTTACGCTTCCGGCTTTTTGTGATATCTCCATCGCCAAACGAACCCGCTGCGAGCCGATTTCATCGGCCATCTGATTTTCGGATGGCGGACTTTCCCAGACCGGGAAACTCTGTACGGAAAGGTTGCTGAAGGTTTGCAGATCGTCGCTGACATGGTCGGCGTCGTCAATGTGCGGACTGATGTATAAAATAGGACGATTCAGCGTCTCAGCGACATACGCCGCCAATAAAGGCGCAAAGGACCCCCACGTCCCGTCGGCTTTAACCGCCCCCTCTTCAGGTTTGGCCGCCGCCAGACGAGTAATTATCTGCTGAACCGCAGAGTCATTATTTAACTGGATTTCAACCGCAGACGAACTACTCATAAAAATCCGAAGCACGAAATCCAAAACGTTTTGAACATTTAAATTTCGGTTATTCGAATTTGTTTCCACCGTAAGGTGTCCTGCGGAGGATTTCGATATTCGAATTTCGGATTTATCAATACCGTTCACGCTCCTCAGATACCGAATGATGTTCCCACCGCCTTTGCCGCGGCAATCAGCGGATGATTCTTCGGCACCGTCTTTATCCGCCCCGCCGTCTGCCCCAGCGGGATGCTGTCTAACTTTCCATCTTTCATCACCACCAGCCGATTGATTTTACCCCGCATTAAGAGTTCCATTGCGTAATGACCAAACTGCGTCGCCAGTGCCCGGTCAAACGGCGACGGCACGCCGCCTCGCTGGATATGCCCCAGATTGACCGCACGACAGGTCAAATCGGTCAATCCCGAAAGCTCATCGGCCAGCACAAACGAAATCCCGCCCAGACGAATCGGGTCAGGACTGTTTTTGAGCTTTTTGGCGACGACCATTTTGCCGCCTTTGGCTTTGGCCCCTTCGGCAACACAGATAATGCTGAATCGCTTTCCTCGCTTTGAACGGGCGAGGACATACTCGGCAATTTTTTTCATCTCGTAGGGAATTTCCGGAATTAAAATGACATCCGCCCCGCCGGCAACGCCCGCATACAGCGCAATCCACCCGGCATATCGCCCCATCACCTCCACCAGCATCACCCGATGGTGCGAGCTGGCCGTCGTGTGCAGCTTGTCAATCGCCTCGGTCGCCGTGGTCATCGCGGTATTAAAACCGAACGTAATCTCCGTACCCCACAGGTCATTGTCAATCGTCTTGGGAACGCCCATCACCGTCAGGCCTTTTTTGACAAAGGCCGCCGCCGAAATCATCGTCCCATCGCCCCCGATGCAAATCAGCGTCTCAATCCCGCGTTTGCTCAGGTTGACTAAGCACTGTTCGGAGATGTCTTTTTGAACCTGTTTTTTGCCGAGGGTCATCGGATAGGCGAACGGATTGGAGGTATTCGACGAACCCAAAATCGTCCCGCCGACTGTCAGAATCCCACTGACGTCGTTAAAACCCAGCGGTCGAATCCTGTCTTCAATCAGCCCCTGATAACCGTCCTCGATACCCCAGACCTCCAGTTCATACCGATTCACAGCCGTTTTAACCACCGCCCGGATGACGGCATTCAGCCCCGGACAATCCCCCCCGCCCGTCATCACCGCTATTTTTTTGACCTTTGCTTTTACCATCGCCGTTTCCCGTTTCGTTAAAAATATCACTCGCTGACTTATTCCAAAACAGGACTATTGTATTGCCCCCGCCGGCGACGGTCAATCATTCTTACTAACAACAGTTAGCCCCCACCCCGGAGTTTACCCCGACGTTTTTGTGTCGGGGGTGGCGGGATATTTAGCCCTCGAATTTATTCGAGGGTTATTTTCCCCCACCCCGTCCATTTCGTCTATGTTGTCCATTCTGTCCATCTTTTACCTTCTCATTTTACATTTTCCAATTTCTCCGCCTGTGGCGGATTGAATTAATCTACCAATAATATGCGTTTCCTCGCCCCTCTAATAATAACCGCCAAACTACATTATTCGCCTCAGCTATTGCGGATAAAGCATCATACTGCTCGTAATGTTGAGTTTCTCCAATCTTACAGCCCTGTTGCACAATAATCGTAAGCCAAGAAATATTCGCATTTTTAGGCATTTCTTTATAAACTACGTACTCAGCCAAGGCCTCACATGCTATTTTTTCATCAAGATATAAAAAGGGCAGAATATCTGCCCATATAATCGCTTCCGCCAAAACGTTATCAACAGGCACACCCGAAACCCGGAAACGTGAGCCCATTGCACCCCAAAGAGCAATCTTATGAGGTGTTGTATCATGTATAGGAATATCGCCTCTTTTGGCAAGTTTCAAGTGCTTAGAATAAGACATTCGCATGGTTTCACGAATGCCTTCTGCGTTATTTATATTCTTTAATTGGTGCCAAAATCCCATAAATAACTGCTCTCCAACAACGATCCTCTTATTTTAAATTTCCTCTATAAAAAGTTCTACTAATTCTCTGAGTGTTCGATAGCCATATTCGACAGCAAATTGGTCTCGTTCGCTTTCTGGGTCTTTTGTGCCATGAAACAAGTTGTTTCGCACACTATACCAGAACTCGACCATGTTTCCCCAATCTTCAAGTGAATATATTACACCTTTTGTCTTTCGCCTTTCCTCATCGGTTCTCTGATCTATGTTATCATGGGCACAATTCCACCGTTCAATTTCTTGAACATCAGAAGCATTTCGTGAGGCACCAAGAGGAACTCTATCCAATGTATTTTTTATGTGTTGCCAATCATTTTTCAGTTGTTGGTTACTTTGTATTTGTAGCAAATACCTCTCTTTTAAATTTTCATCTTGTTTTATTGCTCTTTGAATAATAAACTTAAACATTTTAAGACAAAACCACCGTCTGTCATTCCGGCCTTGAGCCGGAATCCAGGGCAATTTAGACTGGATTCCCGCCTTCGCGGGAATGACAAATTATGTTTAGCTATTTTTTCAATCGTCAATAGTCTTTGAATTGCATTTCTGTCGCGATAGGCCTCTGAATACAACTGAGTTTTCACATATGCTATGAAAGCCAAATACTCAAAAACAAATCTTGAGAAAGAATCTTCTTCTCCGGTGGCTTTTATGTGCCAATTCCTGATTAATCTCTGCAAATCCATCGTTTTAATTAGTTCTCGTCGACAATATTAATTTTCTGTCAGTAGAAAATTAAAGGGTCAGGTACAATTTCAAGATTAATTCTTTTTAATTTTTCTTCCGTAGTATTTTATAATTTACAATTTATCCGCCGCCTGCTTTTTCAGATTATTCGGCGTGCATCGTCTTTCTTGTCAGCTGTATCTTTTGTTTGCGATAAGGCCTGTTAAAGCAAACATCAAGCCCTATCGCGGGGCCGACCAGACGGGCTTGCCATTCTCGCCCAACAAGCCCAGCCCCGGCCTGTCCCTGATCACAGCCAGTATGGCACGGCCTTTGCCGTTCTCGTCCCACAGGGTCAGCCCCGGCCCGTCCTCGATCATGCCCAGCCCGGCACGGACTTTACCGTTCTCGGCGTGCAGGCTCAACCCCGGCCCGTCCTTGTCCACGCTTAGCTCGGCGCGAAGATTGCCGTTCTCGTCCCACAGGCCCAGCATCGGCGCGTCCTCGATCACGCTCAGTATGGCGCGGATCCTACCGTTTTCGTCCTCAAGGATGAACTTATTGGCGCGGATCTCCTTAGTCATTTCCGTTTCCTTTCCGACGGCCTTTCCGTCAGTCTCATTTTTTACCCCTTTTTTTTTGTCTTGCTCATCGTCTTGCTCATCAGCGGTATCTTTTGTTTGCGATAAGGCCCATTAAAGCAAACATCAGGCCCCTCAAGGCGCGGACCAGATGAGCTTGTTGTTCTCGTCTTGCAGGAACAGCCCCGGCCCGGACTTGAGCACAACCAGCGAGGCGCGGGTTTTGCCGTTCTCGTCAGCCAGTACCAGCCACGACCCGGACTTGGTCACGCTCATCACGGCGCGGAGCTCGCCGTTCTCGTCGCGCAAGCCCAGCCCCATTCCGCTCTTGTCCACGCTCAGCAAGGCACGGACCTGGCCGTTCTCGTCGTACAGGCTTAGCATCGGCCCGTCCTTGAGCGCGCTCAACTTGGCGCGGGTCTCGCCGTTCTCGTTCTCAAGGATAAACTCATTGGCGCGGATCTCCTTGGTCATTTCCGTTTCCTTTCCGACGGCCTTTCCGTCATTCTCATTTTTTGTCCCGAACAAATTTCCCGCACCACCTATTTTTCGCCCATTACTTCAGCCTCTTGATGGTTTGATTATTCAACAGCGATTTCATTTGAGAAATTGCTATTTCGTTGAGTTTAACAAGCCGCTGACTTTGAGCAAGACCCTGCCGTATCAGTACCGCGTTGATGCTTTCCAGGTTGGTCAATATCACAAGTTGTTCCAGAGCCGCATGGTCCCTGATATTACCCGTTTTATCCGGGTTTTCATCCCGCCATTGCCGAGCGGTTTCCCCGAACAGGGCGACATTGAGCACATCGGCTTCGGAGGCATACATGACGGAAATCTGTTTTTTACTCAGCGTTGGCGGAAGAAGCGTTTCTTTAATGGCGTCGGTATGAATTCT
>Ga0315284_10014314_pt1 | contig 11297 bp, 9 predicted proteins | sample YL17G09_16_MG_FD_203696 | JGI IMG/M metagenome (GOLD analysis project Ga0315284, IMG submission 203696) | Sediment microbial communities from Yellowstone Lake, YNP, Wyoming, USA - YL17G09_16 | ecosystem: Environmental > Aquatic > Freshwater > Lake > Sediment | place: USA: Wyoming | collected...
GCGAGAAGCTCAACCCGGTCAGGCGGTTCTCCGGACGTCCGACAATCTGCGAACACCAGAGCGTTGAGACCAGATGCTGTTGGTCTGTTCCGTGGAGCGGGTCCGCCTCTGGGTCGCCCTTGTACGAGACCATGGTGCGTCCGTCATCCTCGAACCTAACTTGCCAGCAAACCGAATTGCCCGACAGAAAGGCGATGTTGCCACCGCGCTCGACGAATGCCTCCGCGGTGTCGCGCATCCCCCACGACCAGTACTCGTCATGTCCGACGCTCACGAGCATCGAGTACCCATCGAGGATCTCCGGATGCTGCTCGAGGTCGGCGTTCACCGCAACATCGATGGCGTAGCCAGCTCGTTCGGCCCACTGCATGAACAGTCGTTCCCACTGGTACCAGCCCGAAGATCCCGACCAGCGCGCCAGGCCATGCAGGTCGGCCCACGCCCGGAAGCGTTCGTGCTCGGGGTCGTAGACGTCGTCAAGGTTGGGATACCGCAGGTACGGCTCGGGCTTCCGCAAAAAGCCACGAGCCATCGGCCGCTGGAACGACGCCCGCACGGCACCGGTGTAGAGACTCGGTCCGCCCCAGTCGTTGTAAGCGTTGTAGGTGTTCGTCGACAAGACCAGCAAGATCGGTGCCTTCCGATGAGTCGACCCCGAATGTCGAACCACGAAGAAAGCGAGCGATTCTTCACTCCGCCCAGTTTTCTCATCGACGGCGCGGAGTACGACCTCGTAGTAGCCGGATCGCCAATGGTCGGGAACCGTCAACTCGACCGATGCCGGCCAGCCGCAGCCGATCTCGGAGGCGGTCTCCGGCGTCGGATGAGGTACGCCTTCGACTGCGTTGTCGCTCCAGACAATCTCTCGGGTACCGCCCACCCGGGCAATCTCAACTGAGAACTGTCGCGCATTTGTTGAGCAACACAGCGTTACAGACTCACCGGCGACATAACTAAGCTCGCTCGCGTAGCCCTCAATAGTCAACGATTCCATTCGCAGGTCCTCATTGTCCCTTCTGGGGTCGTTGGTTTCGACACACGACCGCTGGGTTGCCCGGTCAGTCGGTGGCACTTTATGCAGAGCCTACGGGTGGGACTGGGCGAGTGACTGTTCTGCAACGTGAGTTCCTCAGCGAAGGAGCGGTAGCCTGCTCGCGCTACACCGTCTGGATTGGGAGGATCTCGTGTCCGACGCCTTTACAAACCGCCCCCAGATCACCCTGGCGACGGCACTGCGACTGGTCCAGGCCGCAGTGGCCTACGGCGAGACCGCGCCTTTGCCCGTGGCGGTCGCTGTCACTGACGCTGCTGGCAAGCTGGTCGCGTCGGCCCGGATGGACGACGCCCCACTCGGAGCCATGCGCCTCGCCAGAGACAAGGCCTACACATCTGCCCTGTGGCAGATGCCCTCCGGTGACTTGAACGAGTCGTCACAGCCAGGTGGTGGCGACTGGGGACTAACTTCAACCGAGGGCGGACACATCGTTGTCTACGCTGGTGGACTTCCGATCTTCGCTGACGGGGTCCTCGCCGGTGCTCTTGGAATCAGCGGTGGAACCGGGGCTCAGGATGCCGATTGCGCTCATGCTGTCCTGGTCACCGTGTTCCCCGAAGTGTGATTCCGGGAGAAGCACTACCGCCAGCACTCGGGCCGGGAACCCAGAAGCACCAGCTACTCGTGGCACACCCACTACGGCCCACGCACCAGACCCTGGGACCGCGCCCAAGTTCGTCAGGTTCTCGACATGCCAAATCCCTCTGGGCAACGTGACATCTCGGTGCACCGGGAATCCGGTGGCGTGTCCGGGGTCGATGCCCAAAGTGTCGGTACCGAGACCGACCACCCCGCGCGCCACCAGCAGGCTCGCGGCCTCGACACCGAACCCCGGAAAGCGGAGCGGCTGAGACCCCGAGATCGCAGGCCAGTCGGTATGCAAGAAGACGACGGATCCTGCATCAATCGATCCGTGGGCTGACTCGTGTTCCTTGAGGTCCCTCGGGGTCAGTTCAGCATCTGGGTCAACACTTGCCTGAACCGTGAAGTCGACGACATGGAGCGGTCGAACCAGCTGACTCGCCGGAACGTCAGCAACGTGAGCGGCGCCTTCGCTGAAGTGACTCGGAGCATCGAAGTGTGTGCCACTGTGCTCGTCGAGCGATACCCGCCGCGAGAAGGATCCGTCCCGCTCGATGGTCTCCGTCGACTCGACAACGATCGGAGAGATGCCTGGCCAGAGAAGCGATGTCTCGTCCAGTGGCCGCGTCAAATCGATGACCCGCATATTGATCGCCATCCGCAAAGTGTCCCTGCTCGCACGGGTGCTGTCACTTACGAGCGCCACCGACCCCGGCCTAGCTACGGCGAATGCGCTACGGCGCTAGGTCCGGCGTACCGTTTCGGAAGACGTACCCAGGCACAGACCGATCGCGCAGTAGACACCAAGAGGAGTGCTCATGCGGCTGGACAACAAGGTGGCTCTCATTACCGGCGGGGGCTCGGGCATCGGCGCGGCCACAGCACGTCAGTTCGCGGCCGAGGGAGCCAAGATCGTCGTGACGGGGCGCCGTCCGGAACCGCTGGAAGCAGTTGCCGCAGAGGTTGGCGGCTTAGCCGTTACTGGCGATACCGGCGACTTGATCCACGTGCAGGAAGCCGTTGCAGCGACGGTCTCGAGATTCGGTGGAGTCGATATCCTGGTGACCAGTGCCGGGATAGCACCCGGCGGCACGGTGGGCGACATGGCTGACGAGGACTGGCAGAACACTCTCGACACCAACCTCAGCGGACCCATGATGATGTCCCGCGCCGTCCTTCCGGTCATGCTCGCGCGCGGTGGGGGTTCAATCATCATGGTGTCGAGCACCGCCGGAATGGCCGCTGCCCCTGCCTCCGCCGCGTACGACGTCTCAAAGGCGGGGCTGATCGCGTTGGCCCGAGCCCTCGCCGTTGACTATGGACCCCGCGGTATCCGTGCCAACGCTCTGCTCCCTGGATGGGTCCGGACACCAATGGCCGACAGGTCGATGGATGCGTTAGGCACCGAGAAGAACATCACTCGACACGAGGCCTACGACCGCGCGACATCGGACGTTCCAATGCGCCGCGCTGGGACGCCCGAGGAGATGGCCGCTTGTTGCCTGTTCCTCGCCTCGGATGAGGCTCGCTACGTGACTGGCACGACCCTGGTCGCTGATGGAGGCGGATTGGCCGTAGAGCTGACGTCGACCGAGTTCACCTTCGGCGGGCAGTCGGCGTAAGGCCCGGTCCCTTCTCGGGCCGGGGATGGATATGGCACGCTGCTGAGGTGTCCAAGCCACATGTAACGACGTTGTTTACCACGCCGATCAAGGGATTCGCCCTCCACTCGGTCGACAGCGTCGACCTTGACAGCAACGGGGCGGTCGGTGACCGTGACTTCTTCATGATCGATGATCAGCACTCCTTGGTCTCCATCACAAGAATCGGCACCTTCGCATCATGGCGCGCCGACTTCGACCGTGACACCGACTCCCTGACACTTCTATCCGCTGATGGGCAGACCCTGCAGGCACCGACCCCACTCGGAAAGGCCGTCGTCGGGCAGTTCTACGACGATCGTGAGGTGGCCGGCCACGTGGTTGAGGGGCCTTGGAGCCAGTGGTTGTCAGAAGCTGCAGAACGCCCTCTCACCTTGGTCCGAGCCACGACGTCCGGAGCGGCCTTCGATGAGCACCCGGTGACGCTCCTCGCAGACGAGTCGGTTGCCGAGCTCGGTCAACACGCTCCCGATGGAACCTTGGACGTACGCCGCTTTCGCATGTTAATCGGATTCAGTGGAGTCGAGGCGTACGCGGAGGACACCTGGAATGGCCGTCCACTGCGAATCGCCGCTACCGAGCTTCGGGTGCGCGGACCGGTGCCACGGTGCAATGCGACGACCCGTGACCCAGACTCAGGCGTCAGGGATGTAAAGACCCTGCGGCTCATTGAGGAGCACCGCGGGCAGACCCCGAACGACTACGGCGAAGGTTTGAACCTCGGCGTCTACGCCGACGTCATTACCGCTGGAAAGATTTCGGTGGGCGACGAGCTACAGCTCAGCTGACTAGGGCGGGCCACCGCCGCGAGCGGCCGCCTCGGCAACCAGCTCAGCGCGATCGGAAAGGCGGGACAGGCCCCCGTACGGCTGGGCCAGACGGCGGTTGTGGCTCAGCAGATCGGCGTTGCGATCGAGGAACTCCCAATAGCCAGCGGTGAAGGGGCAGGCCTTTGGCCCCACACGCACCGCCGGTGAGTAGGGGCAAGCCTTGCAGTGGTCGGTCATGCGGTTGAGGTAGGCGCCCCCGGCGGCGTAGGGCTTGGTGGCCATCCGACCGCCGTCGGCGTACAGCGCCATCCCGACAACGTTGGTGACCATGACCCATTCGTACCCGTCGACAAAACTGTCGCGAAACCAGTCCGCGACCACGCGCGGATCGTAGCCGCGCTGCAACGCCCAGTTTCCGAGCACCATGAGGCGCACGATGTGATGGCTCCACCCGCGGTCACGCACCTCCGTCAGCGCCGATCGGAGGCACCGGGCCTGCACCGCGTCCGCATCGAGGTCGGTAAACCACGAGGGCAGCGGCGCGGTGGCACCGAGCGCATTCTCGGCCGAGTACTCCTCGCCCAGCGCCCAATAGAGCTGCCACGCCCACTCTCGCCAGCCGACCACCTGGCGGGTCAGTGCCTCGACGCTCTGCAGCGGCGCGTGCCCAGCGCGGTAGGCCGAGATACCCGCGTCGACCACCTCGAGGGGATCCAAGAGCCCGAGGTTGAGCGGCACGGAAAGCAGGCTGTGGGCCATCGACCAGTCGGACTGCAGGACAGCGTCCTCGTAGGGCCCGAACTGCTCTAGCCGGTTCTCGACGAAGTCGTCGAGCACCTGCAGCGCCTCGGCGCGCGTAGCGGCGAACGTGCGGGGCGCGTCCACACCCGTGAGGGTGACGTCTTCGTCCTGCCAGGTGTCGAGGTCAGCGCGAACGGATCGGTCGATCTCGTCCTCGCTTGGGGTCCACGGGTGCGGGAGACCGAGGGTGCTGGCTCCCTTGGGCGGGGGCAACCGGTTATCAGCGTCGTAGTTCCAACGACCGCTCTCAGGCTCGCCGTCCGGCTCTACCAGCAGGTCGAGGCGCTGGCGCTGGTGCCGGTAGAACGTCTCAAGCCGGGGCTTCTTCACGCCCAGCCAGGCTTGAAACTCACTTTCAGCCATGGTGAATCCGCGTGCTGGATGGACCGTCATCCCCTGCGCACGCACCCAGCGCCGAGCCGCGTACGACGTTGGGTCGACCACCGAGATATTGCCGGCGTCAACGCCCAATGTGCGCAGGGCCTCGCCGTAGGACGCCGCCCGCACATGGACCGCGCGGTCGCCCAACTCGGCGGCCCGATGCCGGAGCCCACTCAGCAGCAGATGTGCCTTCTGCCGATGCGCGCGTCGACGGGTAAACGCATCTCTCGACTCCACGAGAAGCACGGGCTCGTCGGCGGCCACGTCGGAGCTAAAGTGCGGCCCGAGCTGGTCGGCAAACAGCATCCTCACGAGGGCCATCTTCCTGGTCTCCGGTCCTGACCGCACCCCAAGCCGCAGTTCCCTCGTTGTGGCAAGATGCGTCGCGATCCGCTTAGGACCCCGCAACGACCCCATCGAAAGGTCACCAAATGTTCGACGACAATGGTTCATTCCTACTCGCCCTGTTCGAGTTCTTCCTGTTCTTTGCCTGGTTAATGTGCCTGTTCTGGGTTCTCGGTGACATCTTTCGCAGCAAGGACCTAGGCGGCGGAGCAAAGACCCTCTGGGTGCTCTTCGTGATTTTCATCCCGTGGCTCGGCATCCTGGCCTACCTCCTAGCCCGCGGGCATGGCATGCAAGAGCGCCAGTTGGAGCAGGCGAAAGAGATGCAGCAGGCACAGGCCCAATACATTCAGTCCGTCGCCGGATCGGGGAATGCCAGCGACCAGATCACATCCGCCAAGGGGCTTCTCGATAGCGGGGCGATCACCCAGGCAGAGTTCGATCAGATCAAGGCGAAGGCACTCGCCTCTTAAGCTGCGGTAAGCCTTGGGGGCCTCACCATCTTGGTGCTGGCCCCCAAGGCTTATCGGCTTGATGACCCGGCAGCAAAGTCAACCTTGGGTCAGTAGGTGGGGATGCGTTGCGAGATGAGGTCGTCAGCGCGGTTGTTGACCTCACTGTTGCCGGTCACCGCATCCAGGAAGTGCTGGCGGTCCAGCGCCAGCACTACCATCGGCTCCTCTGCAGTCACGGTGGCGGTGCGGGGTACATCACGAAGCAGGGCGATCTCGCCAAAAGGCTCACCCGGCCCCATGCTTCTCAGTAGTTCGCCCTGATAAGAGGCGGCAGCCCGCCCTGACTCAATGACGTAGAACCTGTCACCCTCGTCGCCCTCGCGGATGACGACATCGCCGGCAGGGACCTCGACGCGCACCAGCCGACGGGCCACGAGCTCGAGCGACTTCAGTTCCAAGGGGGCAAAGAGCGCGAGTTGACGGAGCAGCTCTAGCCCTTCGGGTGCCCGGAGCGAAACATCCAACCGGCGAAGTCTCACCATCGAGGGCAGGACAAGCGCCACGATTACGATGGCAAGGAGGGCAAGCGACCAGTGCAGCCCAATCATCGTGATCATGAGCGGCATGAGGATCGATCCAAGGGCCATGGACCCGATGAGGACGGCCTCGAGCGCACCGAAGACCCGCCCAAGCACTTCGTCGGGCGCCAACCGCTGCAGGATCGTCGACGCGTTGACGTCGACGACAGGGTTAGCGACACCGATAACGAGCATAGCCAGGAAGGCTGCCCATGCCTGCGGCCATACGGCGATGAGTAGTAGGGGCATTGCCCACAGGAGCACCCCAACGCCGAAATCAGTGGCCAGGCGTTGGCTGGATGCTCGCGCGATGGCGATGAACCCACCGACGATGGCGCCGACGCCCAGCATGCTGTTGAGGTAGCCGACCCCATCGGCTCCGAAGGACGTGGCCTCTACGGCGATGGCAATGGTGAAGACCATCGAGGCCCCAGCCACGACCGTCTGCGCACAATAGACGAGCGAAACAAGCCGCAGGTCGGGATGCTGCCAGATCTCGCGGAACCCCGCAGTCGACTCGGCGAGGAAGCCGACCGACTCCGTGACGTCTGTGTCGTCGCTCTCCGCCTCCGTTCGATCCGTCGAGTCTCCGGGCAAGTGAATGCGGCTCACCAAGGCGGCCGACCACAAGAAGGTCAGGCCGTTGAACACGACGACTACCGGAACGTCGGTAACTGTCAGCAGCACGCCACCGATCGCCGGACCGGCGAAGAAGGCAAGACTTTCCAGGGTGCTCAGCGTGCCATTCGAGGCAGTGAGCTCTTCGGGCTTGGTGACGAGCTTGGGAAGCAGTGCGGCAACGGCTGGTCGGAACGGCGTGCCGACCAGAGCCGCAAGGGTCGCCAAGACGAACACCGTGAGCGCTGGCGCATCAAGCCAGATCAGCACTGCACCGACCAGCACCAGACCTGCACGCGTGAGGTCAGAGGCAACCATCACGGTCTTTCTGGGAAAGCGGTCGACAAGCGTGGAGGCAAACGGGGTTGCCACCGTCATCAGTACCAGTCGTACCGTTCCCCAGATGCCGACAGCCGTGACACCGCCGACGCCGTAGGCCCACACCAGGATCGCTGTCGCATAGGCCCAGTCGCCAATGGCCGAACCGGCGAAAGCGAGGTTGAGACGTCGGAGACTTGGGTTGCGAAAGACGGTTGCTAGGGACTGTCCCGTTTCGCGCAACGGGTCGCTCACGCGTCCCATCAGGCGGTCATACCAACTCCCGATCGGTGGTGGTCTCGGCGTCGAAGGCAGCCAGCCTTCCAGCTGGCTCTCAGTTGGCGGCGTCGGGTGCCAGCCAGCACATCGCGGCGACGAGCATGGCCTCGATTCCGGTGGTCATGGTGGGGTCTTGTACCGGAGCGTAGCGCGGTGAATGGTTGAACGGCACGTCTTCGTTGATGCGGTTGGCGTCAAATGCCGCTTGCCAAGCAACCGGGTCGGCGCCGCCGACGAACCAAAACATCGACGGAAACCCGCCGCACAAACCATAGAGCCCGAAGTCCTCGCTCGCGGTGGCAACGGGCCCCTCCATCGCACGATCAGCACCGAAGTGGCTGATGAAAGCCTCACCGACGATTGACGTGGCCGTGGCATCGTTGGTAACAGCGGGGAAGCTGTAAAGCGTGGTGATGTCGGGGGGCTGCTCGGCACCACAGGCGTCGGCCTCGCCGTGTGCGATACGGCTGATAGCGCCGAGAACCTTCTTTCGAACGTCGGGTTCGAAAGTCCGCACGCTGAGCGTCAGCTCGGCATGGTCAGAGATGATGTTCTCCTTCGTACCGGCACGCACGGTGCCAACGGTCACTACGGCGGAATCGGTTGCAGCTATGTTGCGCGACACCACCGTCTGCAGCTTCATGATCGTCGACGCCGCCATGACGACCGGGTCGATGGACTGTTCAGGGGCAGAACCGTGGGCACCTCGGCCATGCAACACGATCTTCAGCGCATCGCTCGCCGTCATGACCGGTCCCGGCCGAAAGAGCACCCACCCTGCTGGCGCTGGCGTGACGTGCTGCCCTAGCGCGACGTCGGGTGTGCCAAATCGTTCGAACAAACCATCATCGATCATTGCGGTCGCACCACCGCCGATCTCCTCCGCCGGCTGGACCGTCAAGATGACTTTGCCAGTCCACGCCTCGCGGTGCTTAACGAGCTGCGTGGCAGCTCCTAACAACCACGTCAAGTGCATGTCGTGCCCGCAGGCATGGGCAACCGGGACCTCGGCACCCTCGGAGTCGATCCCCATTGCGGTGCTGGAATATGCGAGCCCGGTCGCTTCCTTCACTGGCAATGCATCCATGTCCGCACGCAGGAGAACGGTCGGTCCCTCGCCGTTGTCGAGTGTGGCCACCACGCCGGTACGGCCGACACCCGAAGTGACCTCATAGCCGAGATCGCTTAGTCGCTGGGCCATGATCCCCGAGGTTCGAACCTCAGCGAAGGACAGCTCCGGGTGCCGGTGCAGGTCCACATAGAACTCGCGCAACTCCGGGAGCAGCGATGCGATGTCGTCGAGCATGGCGGCATCCTTTGGGTTGGCAGGTCGACTTCCGGTCAGTACACCGCGAGCTGTTCCCGCGTCAGACCGGATAGGCCCATCTTGTCCATCGTGCGGGCGCGCTCGGTGGCGAAGTCTTCGCCCGCGACGATTGAGGCGATGCGGATGACAGCATCCATGGTGGGGGTCGGCACCGACAGCTGCCGAGCCAGGTCGGTGAGGAACACCATTGAATAGCCCACGTCCTCGGTCAGGTAGCGGTGATGGAGCTCGTCCTGCGCCTTGATGCCACGAAAACCTGGTGCGGTGGAATAGCCCGTGGAGTAGTTGGACTCGCTCATGTAACCCTGCCGAACCCCAAGATCCGGCTCGGCCAGGATTTCCACGCCCAGGGCGCTGGCGACGGATAGCCGCTCGCTGTCGACCGCCTTCATCAGGCGACCGACCGCCTCGGTAACCCCTTCCTCATAGAACATGAAGTCACCACCCGTGCGTTCGATGAGGGCGGCGTTGAGCAAGGTGACGGCCGGATGGATGACCGGGTTGCCGTTCTGCAGCGTGGTCTGGAAGATCCCGGCGGCCTCTTCGGTGTTGTGGTACACCTGCCGCAGGACCTCGAGCAGGCGAGGTGTGTTGCTTCGCGGGGCTGCCGCAGCCGAGAAGCCGGTGTCAAACCGGTGGAAGATCTGCACACTGGCGTGCATCGATGCGCGTGCGGCATACGGCAGCGTGCTGGTCTCGCCCACAACGACGCTCTCGTCATGGAGGTCCAACCCCGCGGCGTGCTTGAAGGCCAGACTGCCAACGCACGAGCTGGGGCAGACCACGACGGTCATCCCGGGGCGCAGGTGCCCGCGAGTGTCACGGCCGAACGGCTCCGTGGCATAGGCAGGCCCGACGACGAAGACCACGTCCACACCGTCCAGCGCTTCGGCGATGTCGGTGGTGACCTTCGCCAGAGCGACGAACCCCTCAAGCATGCCTTCGGCTTGGATTCCGCCGCGCTCGCGGACCGGCGTCAGGTGGTGCTCGTGGGCGTGCTGTGCGTATAGCGCGACCTCGTGCCCCTGACTCGCCCACTCGTATGCGACCGCTAGCCCTCCACCGCCGGCCCCCAGCACCGCAATCCTCATCTGCTGACTCCCTTCATCGACGTGCCTCTACGCTGCTATGGCCGCTCACCGTGCCCGATCACCGCCGCCACACGAGGCTACCGGCGACGCCGCGGAGTTCGCTTAAGGCAAGCGCGAGACAGGCGACGAGCTCTGCCACAACAAATGCCCAGCTGACAACGGTCAGCTCGGCCGACTGCACCAGGGCCAGTACAAGCGCCGCTGCCGCAATTCCTACCAGCCATCCACGCAGCACTGCCCATGTACGACCTTGTGCCATCAGCATCACCGTGAGCATCAGGTTGGTCAGTGCCACCGTGCTACCGGCCGCCAGCACTGCGCAGCTGCCGGCTGACAGTTCGACGCCAGCACCAAAGATGAGCGGCAGCAGCCTAGGACCCAGAAGAGCCCCCAGGGCAGCCCCGGCCGGCACTCCCACCAGGGTGGCCGTCAGCAGCCCGCGACGCCAACGCCGGATGGCAACCACATCGCCGCTGACGTAGCGAGTGGTCAACCCGCCCGTCACTCGTGCCACGACGACCAGCGCCACCTGGTAGGGGGCGCGGAACAGCGCCAACGCCGCGAACAGGATGGTCACATCGGCTGGTGACCCCCCGGTGAGCGCCAGCACCACCGGTCCGCCCGTCAGCACCGTCTGCCCGGCCAGCTGGCCGCCCGAAGCTCCGCCAAGAAACCCGAGCGCCGACTCCGACGCCCCGTCACCTGTGCCCCTGGCGAACCTGAAAGCCGACGGCCAGAGCAACCCCACCCAGGCGCCAGCGGCCAGGACAAGACCAAAGGAAACAGGATCGGTGACACCAGAGATGAGAAGGGCGAGAGCCGCGACGACTCGGACGCCATTCTCCGCAACCAGCGCCACCGCCAGCGCTGTGAACCGACGTCGTGCAGCCAGCCCTCCGCGAACAACGCCGATGAAGCCGGAGCCGAGGGTCACCACCGCCACAAGCAGCGGAAACGATGGGCTGTCGGAACGGAAGAGAGCCTCCCGGAGCCACCACGCCCCGGCCCCGGAGACCGCAGCGACCCCGATCACGACC
>Ga0315284_10014316_pt1 | contig 11296 bp, 8 predicted proteins | sample YL17G09_16_MG_FD_203696 | JGI IMG/M metagenome (GOLD analysis project Ga0315284, IMG submission 203696) | Sediment microbial communities from Yellowstone Lake, YNP, Wyoming, USA - YL17G09_16 | ecosystem: Environmental > Aquatic > Freshwater > Lake > Sediment | place: USA: Wyoming | collected...
GGCGGGCGGAAGCGAACCCCGCCCGAAGATGGGAAATAAATAACCTGTCCCCAATTTCCGCCACAATCCGCACCGCACCTGCGGCTTGTCTCGAAATGAGGGCATTGTAGGGGCGACCCCTTGCTTGCCCTGAGCAAGCCGAATGGGTGGTCGCCCAATCGCCTGAAGACCGGGCAGGCACAAGGCCTGCCCCTACGTTGGGAGTCGAACGGGAGCTGCGCAAAGGGCCGAACGGGTGGTCGCCCAATCCGCACCGCACCTGCGGCTTGTCTCGTGAGCGGACACGACCAGCTGCGCTGGTCGCAAAGGAGGCTTTGAATGAATCGGGGCACCGTGTACCTCATCTGCGTCGCGATCTTGGTCTTGCCAACCGCCGTTTCCGCACAGACGCAGGCCCAGGCGCAAACGCCGGGCCCGTTGTTCCCGGTCCAGCAGAATGGCAACTGGGGCTACATTGACGGCGCCGGGAAGATCGTCGTCGAGCCCAGGTTCGCCGGGGCGCAGATGTTCTCGGAAGGGCTCGGGGCGGTGTGCGACGCCGCATCCGGCTATGAATGGGGCTACCTGGACGAAACCGGCAAGATGGCCATCCAGCCCCGATTCATCGATGCAGGGAACTTCGCCGAGGGATTGGCCCCGGTGACTGCCAAAGAAACACACAAGTGCGGCTACATCGACCGCGCCGGCAACATGGTCGTCCCGGCCCGGTTCGATGCCGGCGGAAGGTTCTCGCAGGGCCTGGCCGCGGTCGAGATCGGCGACAAGATGGGCTACATAAACAAGGCCGGAGAGCTAGTCATCAAGCCCGAGTTTGCCGCCGAGCTTCCCGCAGGAGCAGATTTCTCAGACGGGCTCGCCGCCGTACGCCTCGGCGAAAGCGCTAAGTACGGCTACGTCGACCAGACCGGGAAGATGGTTATCCAACCGCAATTCGACTCCGCAGATGCCTTCGCCGAGGGGCTGGCCGCCGTACGCATCGGAGCCGGCGGCAAGGAAACCAAGTGGGGCTTCATCGACAAGTCCGGCAAGATGGCCATCAAGCCCCAGTTCGACTACGCCACGACCTTCTCCGAAGGTCTGGCCTCGGTCATGATCGGCGACTACTGGGGCTACATAGACAAGACCGGTAAAGTCATCATCAAGCCCCAGTTCCTCGCAGCGTTTCAGTTCTCCGGCGGACTCGCTCTGGTACGCGCCGACACCGGTCAGTGGGGCTTCATTGACAAGGCCGGCCAGTTTGTCATCAAGCCTCAGTTCTCGCAGGCCGTGGGGTTTTCCGCGGGGCTGGCCCGGGTGCTCATCGGCGGCGTGAAGCACGGCTTCATCGACCAGACGGGCAAGATCGTCATCAAGCGCCAGTTCTCCGATGCCTACCCGTTCTCCGAAGGCTTGGCGGCCGTATGCGTCGGCGATGAAGACGACGAAGGCGGCAAGTGGGGCTATGTAGACCAGGCCGGCAAGATGGTCATCACGCCCCAGTACCAGGGCGCCTGCCCGTTTACCGAGGGCCTGGCCGCAGTGGGTGTGGGCGGCAAGATGGGCTACGTGGACGGAACGGGACAGACCGTCACCAAGCCCCAGTTCACCGCGGCGGGCCCGTTCTGCGACGGCCTGGCTGCGGTGCAAAGCAACGAGAAATGCGGCTACGTAGACAAGACGGGCAAGGTCGTGATTGAGCCTCAGTTCGACGACGCGGACATGTTCTCGGAGGGGCTGGCGGCCGTACGCGTCAGCGCCGGCAAGGGGAATAAGTGGGGCTGGAATAAGTGGGGCTACATAGACCGCATCGGCAAGGTCATCATCAGCCCTCAATTCGATGAGGCCCGGCCGTTCTCCGACGGCCTCGCGGTGGTGATGCTCAAAGACAAGTGCGGGTGCATCGACCGCACCGGGAAGATGGTCATCGCGCCGCAGCCCGTGTACGTGGATGGCTTCTCAGAGGGACTGACCGCGGTCATGGTGGGCGGCGATATCATGAGCGGCGGCAAGTTCGGCTACATGGACAAGAGCGGCAACATGATCATCAAGCCCCAGTTCGTGCCGCCGTTCGTCGTCGGGCCTCGCTCGCTCGAACCGTACGAGACCGCCTACGGGGGGCGCTTCTCCGAGGGCCTTGCCGCAGACATCGCTGCCGGCGAGGGCGAGCCGCCCGGAAACTGGGGATACATCGACAAGACCGGGAAGATGGTCATTGAACTCAAGGACAAGCATCTCTATCCTGCCGGGCCGTTCACCGAGGGATTGGCGCCCGTGGTCGAAGTGGGTCCCGATGGATTCGTACCGATCATCGCGAACGGCGTCAGGGTCGGGTACATAGACAAGTCGGGGCAGGTCGTCATCCCTCCGCAGTTCGGATGGGCGGAGGCGGACTACCTGTCTGCGGACCTGTGGCGCTCATGGGTCAGCAGAAGCAAGGGGCCGATGGCCTTCTCCGGCGGACTCGCCGCCGTGGCGTCGTTTCCCGAATGGGGCTACATAGACAAGACCGGCAAACTGGTCTGGCAGCCTCCGCAATAGGGGCCAGGAAAAACAGCGACAGGTTGTCTATCTCCGTTGACAGGCGTGGGCGGAGCGCCTATTCTGTAATCAACGACATGATCCGCCGCCATTCATCGCGCATTTCGAGGCGCTGCTGGGCCGGGCCCTGGCCGCGGGCAAGCGCGGGCGCAACCGCACCCCGCCCAAAGATGGAGATGCATAAGCTGTGCCCAATTTCCCATGTCCCTAATCTCCTAAAGCGCGGACATGGGAGGTTCGCAGCGTTCCTTGCCTGGACCGCTCTCGGGACCAGCCTGCTGCGGTTCTCAGGTTGTGAGGGGATTCGGTGAACCTGCATCGACCGCTCATAGTCGTATCGATTCTGGCGGCTCTGGTCGTCCTCGGACTGGTGGTCCTAACCGTCCGCGATGCCATCCACCCGTCAGTGCGCATCGTCGGAGATGCGACGTACGAAAGAGACATCTATGGCAAACTGAGAAGCGGCAACCCATCTGAGCGAGCCGACGCGATACACCACCTGGCGTTGCCAATCGACACTCACCGCGACCTCGAGCCCGCCCTTGGTTCGCTGAGATCCGACCCGAGTATTCTCGTTCGCAAGACCGCTGCGAACTCCCTGCGCATAGTCCTGTTTGATGAAGCCTACTACTCTGCAAGGCTACCGGGAGCCGCTCCCGGTCTCAGCCAGAACCAAGCGCGACGCATCTACCTTGCGCTCCTCAACGCGATGGCCGAAGATCCGAGCGCGAAGGTCCGCATCGCTGCCGCGTACAATATCGATGACACTCTTGCGGCGTGGCGCAGCACGACATCAGATGGTCTTTACCAATACGCAAAGCGGACCTCGAACCCATACCTCAAGAAGGCCCTGCGCGACCCAGATGACTTGGTGCGCGGCAAGGCCAGATCGGCGCTGAAGGTTCTCGCGTCGTCGGGGTGAGCTACGTTGTCCTCAGGGAACATGGCGACAGGTCATTTATCTCGGTTGACAGCCATTCTCGGAGCGCCTATGCTGTGATTGGTCACGTTATCCGCCGCCATTCATCGCGCATTTCGAGGCGCCGCTGCGCGGGGCCCTGGCCGCGGGCAAGCGCGGGCGCAAGCGAAACCCGCCCGAAGATGGGACATAGACAACCTGCCCCCCGATTTCCACCCAATTTTCCAATCTGCTCTGCGAAGGCACTGCGATGCAGGAAGGGGTGACCTCAAGATGGGCACACTAACACGACTTAGGTTCCCGCTAGGAATCGTTCTGGGTGCAATCGCCCTTCTAGTGGCGTGGGTGGCTGTGCCTCTCGGCCTGATCCTGGCTGGCATCTTCGGCGCGATCGGCATTCAGTTGATCGTGGACTCCAGACCACACCTGCTAGAAACGGGCGACTGGCTCAGGCACATCAGTCGCGCGCTCCGGGTATGGGGCATAGCGCTTGGGTCCATCGGGCTGGTCGCCATCGTACTGGGTTCGGTTGTCTGGCTGGCAAGCGGACCGCCTCCCCCCGGCATGCCCGCGCCCGGCGTCCGTTTCATTATCCGCCTGGCAATCCTGTACGTGCTCGCGTTCGCCATCGCCGCGGTCATTGCCGTGTGGTGGCCCAAAGTGCTAGGCCGCGTGGTGACCGACGGGATGCGGCCTGGCTACATCATCGGGGGCGTCACATGGGCGCTGTGCTCGTTGGTGCGGACGCTCTCTTGGCTGCCGCTGGTCTGGAGGCCTGATCACCTGCGTGATTGGTTTGTGGATTCGAGCGCGCAAGTGGAGTTACTGCTGCTTCCGCTACTATTGGCCTTCCCGACGCGGATTCTCTACGCCGGCCTGCCCCAGCGAGGAGCCGACCGAAGGGCTTTCGCTCTGCGTAGGACGGCGTTGGTGGCTATGCTTGTTCTCGGCATCCTGGGGGTCGCGGTGGGAGTCATCTTCGAGATGATAGCAGCAGCTCCACTCTTCATGGTCGAATTGACCGTGGCAGCCTGGGTCATTGCACTGATATGGGCGATAAACCTTTGGAGGTCTGTGCCAAGAGAGGTTACCTCAGCGTGAGCCAAGGATAATCCCCGGGGCACACTCCTTGACCATTGACAGGAGAGGAAGAGAGGGACAGGCTGTTTATCCCGATTGACAGCCATTCGCGGAGCGCCTATTCTGTGATCAATGACGTATCGAGGTTCGTGCCCGGGAGGTCACGCGGGCTTTGCTGCGTGCCTAAGCGAACCTGGTGACGCTCCGGCGTCGCTCCGGAGTCGCGCTTCGCGCAACTTGGTGACACTCCGTGTCACTCCGGAGCCGCGCTCTGCGCGGCAAGCGTCCGGAAGAGTGTTTGGCGCGAGCGGGCCTCCGTCCGCTAATGCCAAACACTCCATAATCCGTCGCCATTCATCGCGCATTTCGAGGCGCTGCTGGGCCGGGCCCGGGCCGCGGGCAAGCGCGGGCGCAACCGCAACCCGCCCGAAGATGGGAAATAAATAACCTGTCCCCAATTTCCGCCAAGCGGTAGCGTGAGACGGCACGTCAGCCCCGAAGCAGTCGCTGACGATCGGGGTGGACGATGAGGACACATATGACAATGCAAAGGCCGAGGATATGCACACTCCGCGCCTTGGGGCTCGGCGCCGCCGTGTTGCTGACCGTCTGTCTCGGCCTGGCGGTTCTGACCGTTGTGGTCTCTGGTGGCTACAAGAGCAAGTTCATCGGCTTCGAGTATCGTCTTGAGACGAGGCGCGGTGGCGCCGTGACCCGGCATGACGTGGCATTGGCTCTGGATACGAGCGTTGTCCCCGATGCCCCTGTGCTATGGAGTTGCGTGACGCGATTTCCATCGCGCGCGAGCCTCTACGCCGGCAGGCTTCCCGAGTCCAGGGAGGCTCGGGTTCATCTGACGCAAGCGGAAGTCAAAGTCGTGGAACGTGCTATCCGTAAGTGGAAGGGCGGACGCAGGGATGCTGACTACGCCGATGATTGGGCCGAGCCCCCCAACTGGGAGGGAGAGCATCCCCTGCTGCTTTTCTGGGCGAACCTACGCTCGGACTCATGGACCGGCGAATCCATCTGGCGAGGATACCAGATCGAGGCGTTTGGCCCCGCCGAATGCTCCGCAGCGAGGGGCCTCATCCAGTCCATCAACCAGGCGCTGCCCGCATCAGTCAGGAAGAACCACGCCTTGCCGTTGCCGCCGGAGAAGAAATAGGGACCGACAGCCGGAGCCACCACCGGAGGGGACACCATGCTCAGACGACTACCTTGGATCGCCGTCTTGCTACTGTTGATCTGTGTGATCGGTGCGGAGCTATATCAGCGGCACGCTGCACGCCGGGGGGTACCCCTGCGACGGCCGGAGCTGGTTGTGACTCTGTGTCGCGAGCCTTCGTTTGACGATTTCGAGCCAGAACTCGTGCTGGTGTGGGTCCAGGATCGAAGTGCACCCCGGCGGCTTAAGGTGAGGCGGGAGATTCCCTATTCGGGAGCCTTGCCTAAGCGTATCCGTATATCGTTGCCTGACGCGAACGGAGACTTGCTTGGCATGGCGGTGTTCAGCGCCAAAATGCCAGATCACCGGAAATATCCGATTTTCCAGGGGTATTTTGAGCTGCCGAAAGGTGCATACCAGTCGATCTCGGCGGACCTAGGGCCATTGGATGCGGTGCGAGTGCAGGCAACCATCAGCAAGGGTGGGATGTTCCACTCGTCGCTCGACCTTCTCAAAGGAGCACTACGGATCAGGAATGGGGCCACCGGCGCCGCCTCGACACTGTCCTACGTGAAGTGGGGAAAGGCCACATTTCGGCCGAAGTGGCGACTTGCACCGGGAACCGGAGACGTGACGACCATATCTGTCGACACATCAGCATTCTTCTACACGTTCCCGCCGCCCGACCCGGCGGAGGCTGAGATCGGTGTCTCGGAAATCTCCGGCCACAGGTATGTAGCTAGCTGGAGCTGGATGGCGGGTCCGCCATTCCAATTTGCAGTCAAACGAGCCGCGTCGGAGATTGGGATAATTGACATTGACCTGGCTCTTTACCGCCGCTAACCGCGGCCGCTGGGGCGATCCTAACAGAAAACAAAGAAAACAGGGACATCTATGAGAAAGTTGGCCGTGTCAAGTGGTCACTGTGATTAGCTTTCGTTGCACGAGCCGCCTGGGCGTCCACCATAGAATGCACGGCCGGTGCTGGTTGGGGCAGGATGGGAAGAACAGGGACACGCTATCTATCCGGGCTGACGGCCATCGGCGGAGCGCCTATTCTGTGGTCAACGACATGATCCGTCGCCATCCATCGCGCATTTCGAGGCGCTCCTGGGCCGGGCCCGACCGCGGGCAACCGCGGCCGCAACCGCAACCCGCCCGAAGATGGGAGATAGATTAAGATGAAGCAACACAGGCGGTCGCTTATGGCGGTCGCCCTCACCGTGGTATGCGCGTGCGGAGGATGCATGGATCACCCCATCGGGTCACTGCGCGCAAGCAAGCACTGGAAGCCGATATTCCGCGAAGACTCTGGCGGTTGGCGGGCGGGGTTCGTTAATCTCCACGACTTGGTATTCGTGACTCGGCAACGCGGGTGGATTGTCCGCGAGACGTCGGGTGGGCAGGGGATATCATATGAGCTGTTGCGGAGCGAAGACGGCGGCGCGACTTGGCACCCCGAGGCGTTCTCGGTTGCCGTTATCCGCTTCCGCGGCGACGTTGGCTGGGCGGTCGAGTATAGATATCGCGACGACTTGAGCCGCCTGCCGAACAGAATCTGGCGAACTGAGGATGCAGGCCGCTCGTGGAGGTCCGGCGAGACCGAAGCGCGGGACTATGTGGCATTGTCGGTAGTGTCCGATCTGGAAGCATGGGCCATCTGTCAGCCACCGGTCACCCTCCATGCCCCCTCGCCACACGCGGGACTGCTGCACACGCGAGATGCTGGCCGCACATGGCACGAAGTGCGACTTCCAGCGAACGGCCGCCTAAACGACCTGTCAGACCTGTTCTTCCTTGATAGGGATCACGGCTGGATCATATCGCTGGATTCCAAACCAGAGCACGGACCGCATGGAGAGATTTCGCGCACCTTCGTCAAGCCCATCCTGAGCACCGCCGATGGGGGGAGAACATTCAGGAAGGCGGAGGTTCGGGTGAGGACGTCCTGGCGCGCCTTTCTTGATCGCCCGCGGATCCAGTTCGTCGACTCTCACAACGGGTGGGCCGCGATCAGCGCGACGAGTTTGCTCCGTTCGTTGGATGGCGGCGCCAGCTGGAGGGAGGTGGTGCCACGGGTCAAAGGGTCACCTTCTCTTCCCGTGTTGTATGACTGCTCCTTCCGCAGCCCCGACGAAGGTTGGGCCGTTGGTGATCGAACGCTCCATACGACGGACGGGGGGAATACCTGGGCAGAAGTCGATGCTGGTGCTGATGTCGAGAACGCCCGGCTACGCGAGGTGTTCTTCCTAGATGTGCGCACGGGCTGGATCGTAGGCGAGGGCGGATATGGCCCCAACGATATGACCCGGGTAGCAGGGCATTGGATGTCGTACGTCCTGAAGTATGTGCCGTAGATTGGTTGCAGACCACGTAAGAATGGTCGGCTCAAAAAGACGGACAGGTTACTTGTTTCGGTTGACAGCCATCCGCGGAGCGCCTATTCTGTGATCAATGACGTGATCCGCCGCCATTCACCGCGCATTTCGAGGTGTTGCTAGGCCCGACCCTGACCGCGGGCAAGCGCGGGCGCAAGCGAAAGCCGCCCGAAGATGGGAAATAAATAACCTGTCCCCAATTTGCCCGAAACCGCTTGAACCGGGGGGTTAAAGTGTGTGTCCCCGGATCCCCAAGAAGGGCAGGTAGCCAAGAATCTGGGCGAGGTGAACGAGATGATTCGTTTTGCACTGGCGCTGCTAGCGGCGGCTTTGGCGGTTGGGGTTGGCACGTCGCGCGAGGGATATCGGAGCCCGATGCCTTCGCACTCTCCGGGCGACGACCGTTCGACGCGTGAAGGCAGAATTCCGACTATGCCTGGGCGTGGTTGGGTGCGAGACTACATCAACCAACTGTACCGTGAAGCGGAAAGTGATAACCCATACGAAAGGTGGTCCGCAATTCGGCAATTAGCGCATTCAGTGGACCTTGGATGGACTGATCCCGAACCTGCCATGCGCGCACTAGCAAGGGACACAAGAGATGAATCCCCATGGGTTAGAGTAGGAGCGGCTAGTGCGCTTTCTTCTGCCGTCACGAGCGCCCGGAAAGAAGATATGATACTGAGAATCTACACGGCCCTTCTCACGGCGATGGTCGAAGATCCCACTCCACAGGTTCGTGTGACCGCCAGTGACGATATCTGGCACATCCTGAGGGTATTCAAGGATGAGCAATCCGCGCCGTTCTTCGACAAGATCGCGAGCCTCTCGCCGTCATATCTTGAGAGAGCGGCGTTGGATGAGAACGCCCGCGTGCGCGAAAACGCCAGGCGAGGCCTTTCGTGGCTTCGTTGCCTTAGCACGAAGGAAGGAGGAGCGAAACAGGAATCAGAGTAGTCATTGACGCCAGCCCAGATCACGACCTTCACCTTGGGTGACTTCCCGAGACACACGACCTGATCATCCACTGCCCGGCCCGGCAGTGGCACAACTCCGACCGTGCCGCGCATCGCACGTGTCGTCGTGGCGGGCAACAGGGAATTCCTCACGGCATCGCGCCCGTCAGAGCCATCGTTGCAGGACCTTCCGTCGCCGCTCCCAGCAGGCACCCTCGTCGTGCAAGCAGGTCCGGCACGCGGCGATCCCCGCTTATCCATTACGAGTTCGGTTCGGCGCGGGTGCGCCGATCAAGCGGTCGCTGTCGGGGGACAAAACGTCTCTTCCATTACGGAGGTTGAGCCCGGTCTCGCGCTGAAAACAGGGCCCGGATTAGCTTGTCGTCCCTTCGGGCGATTCCCGAATCGCCCCTACGAGGTCCCGGCGGATGTTAACGTAGCCCCGCCGCGGGTTCACCCTTCGTCCTTTCGACTTCGTCCGTGGAGGCATCCAATGGCTCGCCGTGAAGACCTGTCAACCGAAGTGCTGGTAGTAGGCGCCGGGGCTTCCGGCATCCCGGCCGCAATCGGCGCCGCGCGCGCCGGGGCGGAGGTCATCCTCATCGACGAAGATCCGGTCATCGGCGGGGCGCCCTGTGATTTCTACGTCGCCATGTTCTGCGGCGGGCCCATCACCGGGGTGCTGGCTGAAGCGGCGGACCTGCTCCAGGCGCGCTACTCCCTGCTGCCCGGCGCGAACGCGGGCCTCTGGTACCTGCCGGAGAGTCACATGCGCGCCTACCACCAGTTGCTGGCGAGCGAGAAGAGGATTCGCATCGTGACCGGCGCGCGCGCCGTCGGCGTCCTGAAGGCCGGCCCCGCCGCAAGGCCCCGCGTCGCGGGAGTCAGGGTGGAAGCGGCGGGCCGGAGTCGCCTCAATGTCGCAAGCAAGATCACCATCGACGCCACCGGCACCGGCGCTGTCGCCAGGCTCGCCGGCTGCAAGGCGATGTACGGCCGCGACTCGCGCGCCCAGTTTGGCGAGCCCCATGCGCCGCCGAGAGGGGACCGCCAGGTCCAGCAATGCACTTGGATGTATATCAGCCAGCAGATCAAGCCCGGCAAGGGCTTCGATATGATGAAGCTCGAACACGTCAAGCTCGGCGTGCTCGTGGTCGGCGCGAACTGCTGGTTCAGCAACGACCCCGAGCAGGCGCTGCGGGTCAACCCGGGCATCTACCTGCATTGGGGCTGCGCCGTCACGTGCAGCGACACCCGAGACCCCATCGCGCTCGCGAGAGCGCAGCAGGAGGCGTTCGGCAGGATGGAACGGGACCACGCGCTGCTGCGCGAGAACGGCTATGCGGTCCACCTCGCGCCGCGAATCGGGGTGCGCGAATCGAGCCGCATCGTCGGCGAACACGTCATCACCGAGAACGACCTGCGCAGCGGCCGGCTTCCGGAAGACACGGTTGCAGTCGGCTCCTACCCCCTGGACATCTGGGGCGACGACTTCGGCGGGGCCGGCGCCGCCGCGCTGCAATACGGCATTCCCTACCGCGCCCTCGTCCCTCGGGGGGTGGATGGGCTTGTGCTGGCCGGCAAGGCGATCAGCGGCACGCATCGCGCCATGAGCGCTTACCGGGTGATGCCCATCGTTGCCAGCATCGGGCAGGCCGCCGGGGTCGCCGCGGCCTTGTGTGTCAGGCATCGATGGCAGCCTCGCCGCGCGGACCCGGTGGCAATCCGCCGGACGCTGCGAGGCAAGCGACAGCACGTCCAGCTGTCCTTTGCCGGCTGAAAAAAACGACACCTGTCCGCAAATCCACCGCCGGACTTGTGCCGTCATCCCTGAGGACCGGCAACGCCAATCGCGTCCGGCCGCTCTGTTATCTCCGTTCGCTCCTTTCCGGCTCATCTTATTAGACCCACGGAGCAGGAACACCCCGCCTGATTCGCTGAAACTGTAACATGCTGGCTGTTCTTTGCTCGTGGAGGGCGCACAATGAAGTACAGCATCCGCCTCGTGAGCAGCTACCCGCCCAGGGTCTGTGGCATCGGACGATTCTCGGAGAATCTGGCCACTGCTTTGGAAAGGTTCCCCACCGTGGGCGACATCAGGGTGGCGGCTATCGCAGACGACGACAGATCCTACAGCATTCCGGTCGATATCGTCATCGACCAGTACGATCCACAGTCGTGGCGCGAGGCCGCCTCTGACATAACGGCCAAAGCGAGAGCCGATGATCGCCCCCACGTCGTCATACTGCAGCACGAATACGGTCTCGACGGCAGGGAGGCA
>Ga0315284_10014318_pt1 | contig 11295 bp, 9 predicted proteins | sample YL17G09_16_MG_FD_203696 | JGI IMG/M metagenome (GOLD analysis project Ga0315284, IMG submission 203696) | Sediment microbial communities from Yellowstone Lake, YNP, Wyoming, USA - YL17G09_16 | ecosystem: Environmental > Aquatic > Freshwater > Lake > Sediment | place: USA: Wyoming | collected...
GATCGTACTGGCCAAGTGTCACGCCCTGGCCAATCAGGGGCTGATGGTTCTGGGCCCGGGCACCGTTGATCAGCAGATGGCCGACGAGAATGTGGGCGTCGATCCCGGGGGTGTTGAGGATCACGGTCTGGATGTATTGCAGGGCGAGATCCCCGACCGACCGATCCGATGCCTCCTTGGACTCCGAAGGATGCGTTGCCAGCCAGCGGGACTTGGTGAACCAGGGCATCGTGTGGACTGCAACGATATGATCCGCGGATTCTTTGAATACAAGGGTGCTCGGCTCCTCGTGAACCCAGATCTTGTTCTTGGCCTGCAGGCGAGAAAGAATCTGGAGATCTCCGGGGGCGTCATGGTTGCCTCGGACTATGAGCACTGGGGCAATGTCCGCCAATCTCTGGATGTGCTCCGCGGCCGGATTGCGGCCGCCCGGATCGCTGGCCCTGTGATAGATGTCCCCGGCGATGACAATGAGGTTGGGCATCACCTGGGTTGCCTTATCCTCAATCTGGACAAGACTTTTAGAGATATCCTCGTCCATCCCTCCGCACAGATGCCAGTCTGAAGTGCTAATAATCTTCATGGGCCTGCCTTTCTGTCAGATTTTAGAACCAGGGTGATCCTTCAACTTCACGAGGAATCCCTCGACTTCATCCAACTCATCCTCTGTCAAAATGCTGAGGGGAGCCTTGCGATCGTCCCGCTCCTTACCCAGTTTGCTCTGGTAGAGGGCATTGATCCTGGCAATCTGTTGATCTCGACTATCGCGCGCAATCGTCTCGGGATCCACCGCTTCTTGAACGACAGTCGCAGGTATATCGGACACCTGCAGTCCACTTTCGTCAACGGGAGGGGCCACCGGAGGAGGGGCCGGAAGATGCCTCTGCTCGCCGGCAGTGATCTCCCCAGTCCGCATATCGATGACCTCGCCACGGACGGCTGCGGCAGCCTGCTGATAGAGTTCGGTGCTGATGTTGAGTTCCTTCATGGCCATTGCGGTCTGAAGGACTGGGTTGTTCGCGACTATTCTCTCCATGTCTTTGACGAGCTTGAAAACCAGAAACGGCTTTTCCAAATCCTTCTTGGTAAAGCTCGATTGCAGGCCCAGAATGCCGCGGCGAACACGGTTTTTGCTTTTTGTCTCAGCAAGCTGGATGATATTTTTGCGCGCGTTGTCGAGCATGTTCTGGCTGGTCTTGCGCAGTCTCTCGGCCTCTGGAGCCCCATCCCTGAGATCGACAGTACGACCATCCAGGAAATTTCTCCAGGTGCCGTCCAGATCCTGAACTTCCGCCTCGGCCTCTCCCCGGGCCACGAGGGGCTCATTGGGATTCCATATGACCTTGGACCACAGCCAGTGAAGGCCGGCAAGCATATCCAGTTTCTGCAAGCCCACTTTGGTCAAAGCCAGTTTGCCCTTGGCCTGCTCCGGCTCATATACCTCGCCGAATCTTTCCTCCGTGCTGATGGTCACGAACCTCTGGCTGATCTTGTGAAAGGGAGGCAAGCCGTCGATATCCCATTCTGTGCGCGCGAATGGGGTGAGGATATGTGCCGTATCCCTATATTGGACAAGAACCTGCCTTACGGCTTTCATTTGGCGGACGAGTTCTTGGTGGGGATCCTTCAATGCAACTGCGGTTTGTTGGTTTTGTTCTGTCATGGCGCCCTCCAATGGCATTTATGCGATTGACCTATCCGTATCGGCGAGGGCCGAATTGATTTACGGAAGATATCAGAGGGCAAAGTTTCTGTCAACAATAAAATGGGCGGCCCCTGAGAGCCGCCCATTGCTTGCTGACGATCCATTGTCTTTCAACAGCCCCCGGGAGGGTTCGGTCTGGGACCGGATCTGGCGTAAGGCAACGGTGCCATCGCTGAGACCTCCATCGGGCTGATAGACCATACCGGTTCGTTGTTACGGTGGTTATCCATCTGTAAGTAGTCTGGTGCCAGGCACTGGCCGTCAATGACGGGAGCCGGCAGAATCGGACCGACGAGGTATTGAGCCTGCGGGGGCGTCCCTCCTACGTCGATGAAGCCGATCGAAACACCATATGCCATGGGTATCATCAGAAACGCAAGGCAGAGCCAGAGTATCACCCGTACCGGGCTCATCCTTCTCCACCTTCCGTTGCTCTTGCTCGACATGCTGGTTACCCTCCGTTGGTTAGACACGAAAAGCAAATTGTGCTCGCGGTGCCATTTTAAGGCCGAATCAAAGTTTGTCAACAACTATTTGATGTTTATCAGGCCGATTTTTACCGCCCAGATTGTCAGAACGATGCCGGCCGCAAATGCGATCAAGCCTACAACGACATATGCCATGGGAACCCTCCTTTCATTTGCAACGATATGTCCATAGGGTGAAAATCTTTGCCAGAGTACAGCCGATGCCACCGCGCTTTTTGGTGACGGTCTCATAGAGTGACTTGTAAAAAAGATATTTCTCCTGAGCCAGATCGCGTTCCTGTTTGGCGACTTCGGTTGCCCTTCGTTCGGTTTCTATGCTTTGTTGCCAAACGGATTTCTCGCGCTCATAGAGAGCCTGTTCCCTTTTGATCCAGTCTTCGTATGCCGACACCTTCGCCCGGGCAGACTCAAGTTCCATCAATTGCAGAAGAACAAGACGTTTTTCGGGCTCATTGAGGGGTTTTGCCTTTTGGTCCTGAGCAATGGCGATTCCGCTCGGGATCATGATCAATGCAAATAGCAAAATCTTTCTCATCTGCCATCTCCGGCCGATCATGTGGACAGTAGCCATATAGTGCTAAGGCCATATTGCAATTGTGACACAAAATCCTATATCTCTCTGGATGATATCCTTCATTAAGAACTGATCTGTAGACCGCAGTCGAGGAAGTCGTCCCCACTGATTTCCTGTGTTTGGCACCACCTCCATTGACATGATCGAGTGCCAGAAACTCCTCATGGTCATCTCCGCAACAAGCACATCTATCGCCATACATGGTTAAAATGGCCTGCCGTGTCTTTCTCCGCGCCCTTCGTGCGGAGTCCCTCGCCGATTGTGGATTGCCATTGCGCCACCTCCTGGTGCAAACTCGGGCCCGTTCCCTCAATTCCGAATCAGCGGCAAGTCTCTTCCTTCTCTGAGCATTCACCCGATCCTTATGCAAGCTCATATATTCCCGGTGTTTTCGGTCTCTGACATCTTTATTTTTGTATGCCACCGGGATTTCCTAATTTTGTGCTCGTCACACGAATTGCTTCATCCAGCTGATCGCCAGGAATAGCAGCAACAGTCGCACCAGAATTTGCATTGGACACCTGCCCTGTAATTTGAATTTTGGCCAAGGTTGCATTGAGATCCTCGCGAAGGTGCGCGAGTTCACCACGCCTATTCTCGAGGTCCATTGATTCCGCGGCAACCTTCTGCGCCTTAGACGAGATACTTGCTTCTTTGGCATTCCATTCGGCTTCTTTGGCCTTGAGCAGGCGCTCCGCCCCGGTTTTCACACCCTCATCCACGCCTTTATAATATTCGCGGTTGCCGTACCATCGCGCGACGAGGAGAAATGCGAGGATGCAGGCAACTATGATCCCTATCTTCCGAACAAGAGGGTTTGCAAACAGGGTCAGGAGAAACATGGAGATTCCTTCTTATTTATGGCCAAACGGCATGCGACTAAATATCCATTTGGTTATGTTGGGAGTCCAGACTTCCATGAGGGATCCTAGCAGAAAGGCTATCGGAATAGCAACCGGAATCGTGGTGGGGATAAAATAGTTGATCCTCTCGACATAGAGGTAACCACCAACCCAGACGATTCCGATGGTTGTTGCCCAACTCACGCTGTTACTTGCTGACTTTTCGAAGAACCATTCCATGGTGCAGGTGGAGATCTTCTTCTTCAGCTTCTTTCCCTCATAGCAATAGATGGACCACTTGCAAATCAACGCAAGCAGTGCGCCAAGGATGTACGAGATCCAAATCCAGGTGGTATATTTCATAGTTCCTCCTATCCAAATACCGCGGTGAACAACCTCGCCCAGTCGAAGTGGATCCCCGGGTCTGTCTTGCGCCCGGGGCATATCTGCTCATGCCCTACTATGAATTCCCTGGCGATCCCGTATTTCTCGACAGCCCGGGACAGGAGCCAAGCCAAGGATTCGTATTGATAGTCCGTGTAAGGGACCTCGTTCCCATCCCCGGTGAGCTCGTATCCAAGAGAGAATTCATTCCAGGATGAATATATGACACCGTTAATTGCGAGCTGCGACTTTCCAGCATGCCACGCTCGTTCGTCTTCCTGGACAAACTGCCAGATCTTACCTTGAAGTCCAACGAGATAGTGAGCCGACGCATTCGTATTGATCGGATTGGTAAACCAGTTGATGCAGGACTGATCGGAAAAGGTCGCCGTATGATGGATGACAGCGCCGATGATCGGCTTGATCCTATTTGGCTTGACCGACCCCGAATCTCCAGACACGATCCATTTACTGCGACATCCCCGCACTGTGATAATATTCATACTGATTTCCCGCCATTGCGTATCAATGTCTCCAATCGTACCAATCGTGAGATGACATCTTCTCGATGCAGTTGCAGATCTTTGGCCAGGGCCCGACGCTCATCTGCATATTGATTCACGCCCCGGGAAAGAGCAATCAGCGTTTCATTCGCCTTCGTGCCCGCAAGCACAGATCTCAATTTGCACGCGGATAGACTTTCTTCGAGATTTTCAACCTCGCCACTCGTTTTAATCAATTGGCCGGAGTGATTCTTAATGATCGTGCGCAGCACTCCCCACGAAACACCAAAGCCAACCAATGTTACGCCGGCGCCCATGATAGCAGTCCACTCTGTAGGACCCATTGGATTTTCTCCATCCCCCACAAATGACAAGAGATCTACCGTGGAGGTTCCGGTAAATTCGGGAAGTCTCGGATTAACCCCACAGGAGGGGGAAGAAGTTCCCCCGTCCCAGGTGGCGCAGCCAAGGACTCTTGAGACGATTTTCTACGACCCTTCGCACTCGAAACTGCGCGATTGGCGACATCCTCCATCGCCACACGCAGAGATGCTACCCTGGCAGATCTTTGCTGATCGGTCAAGGATTTATCCGCCTCGACCGTGTTAATCCGCTTCTGCAGGCGGGATATTCTCTGCATCGTTGACGACATACCGCGATAGTCGGCAGCCTCGGGATAATCCAAGATGGCATCCTTGTACTTCGCGCCTTTGGATATTGCGGCCTTGAGGAGCGTATTTGCGGTCGCAGCCTGATAGTTCATCTGATAGAACGCCGCCACCCCTGGCATCTCGCGCCGCTCTACACTCTGGCCGGCGCGCTCCTTTTCAATCGCGGTTAGTTCGGCGCGTTGCCGCTCCGTGATCCCATAGTTGGTGACCCGGAACATTCTGCCAACCAGCTTTCCAACGGTTGGATCCGTAGATGTCCACCACTGGAAAAATGTCTTTTTGCTGTCATCCCAGGTAGTAAATTGGCCCATACCCAACTCGCTGATGCTCCACTGGAGGATACGAGTGGCAGCGGGAAGGCCTTCCGCTTTGGCAATCGTCTCCGGCAAAACGGGTGTCATTCTGAAGGTATCTGGGAAGTTGTAGCTGAACCCAAACCATGCCGCAATCCCTATCGGGACCTTGGCCATCGGCGTAAGCGATGGTAGCTGAGACCAGACGAACTTCATCAATTCCTCATAGGTCTGAGTATCCTTCTCCTTCCACATGACCACCATTTCCCTCATGATGGCCCCGAGAAGACGTGTCCCTTCATCTTCCGGCAATGTGAAGACAGAGACCCGTCCATTCTCATCCGGAGGGCCGAGAGGGATGCAGAAGTAATTGTTCTTGAGGTATCTACTGATCGAAGCGTAGGCCTTCTCGAGGTCGTCACCAACCAGCCACCCGAGCCACCCCATTTCGGCCGCGAGTGTCAGCAGCTTCAGGCTCATAAGTTTTGAGGTCCGGAACCAATAGCCGCTCCTCATCTTCGGATCGGTGGCTACCAAGTATTCGGACTTCCATCCCTCTTTGATGATATTCGAGAACGGCATCCATGAATTGCTTGTCCGAGTTTTATGCCCCTTGGTATCGAAGTTGGGGGTTGATGTGAAGTTGCGGACGTTGAATGCGAGTTCCCTCCCAGCCTCACCGGCATCCTTGCGAATCATCCAACCGGCAAGCTTCGAGGTCATCTCCTGGAACGCCAGGGCCGCCTCCATGAACTTCTTGATCTCGTTGAATCTGTTGTAGACCTTTCCGGCGATTCCCTTATGAATCTCACGGATGTCGTGGATGAACCCCGCCTTTTTCAGGACCAAATTCAGACTGTTCATTTCATCGGTGATGACATCGCTGAGGGGTAGCGAGTAGGCGTAACTGTCGATCATCTCGCGCGTAGCCTCGTCTTGGCGCCCCTGTACCCATTCCCACGCATGCGGCATTGCCTTCTTGTAGGCCTTGAGGAGCTGGAATAGATCCCCGACTACGGCGGTTTTGAGGGGAAGCTTCTTATAATTGGACCAGAAGTCTCTCCACGGGTTGCCCCACCCCGAAAAACCGAGATTGAAGAGGATGGTTACCGGCCAGAAATATTTCTTGTTGAACAGTTCGGCCCACCTTGTAAGTCCGAGAGCGGCATCGGGGCTGACTGTGTTCAGGGATTCGGCAATGTACTGATCAACATGGTACCCCACGGTCTCACCGTTGCTCAGAACCTCAACTAAATCGAATCCCCTTGGGGGCCTTTTGAATATCTTCATCTTATCGCCAGGATTAACGATCGGCGCCTTCTTGACCTCGCGGGGGAAGGACTTCTTCAGGAAATCTATGGATGCCGTCTTCGCGTCGTTGAGTGCGATCAGGCGGATCAGGGCCATGTCCAACTTCAGGGTCTCAATGAAGGTGTTGGCGATCGGTCCAGCATACCCGATCTGGCTCTTCACCGTCGGGGATACGTACTGGTCGAGGTATCCAAGAGGCGTATATTTGGCGTAATCGTACTTGTTTGGCAGAAGCTTGTTCTCGAAAACAGACTGCGAGTAGATCCCAGAACCCAGGCCGGCCTCTACCCAAGCCCACCGGATATCGTGATAAGTCACCGCGGCTGATTCGAGGGCTTTGTATTTATCATCCCCGATCGTCTTTCGCAGATGTTCGAGAGTCGCCACGGCGTACTTTCCCGGACCGAAGATCGGGTTGGCCATGTTCAATCGTTCTGTGGCCGATCGATGGAGGAACATGTATCCGCCCAGATCGTGTTCGTCCAATCCAAGTTTCTTCAGGGGCTCAATCACTTCGTCCATGACCTTTTCGGCATGGCGATACATATCGGTTCGAGTCTTCACTGGGAACTCATCCCAGCGATAGAGCGGATTGGCGGCATCGCTTGCCGAGAAGACGCCGGCTCGCATCTCCTTTCGGACCCTCTCCTTAATCTCCCAGCGATAGTCGTCGTAGGAATCTCGGAATCCAGCGCCCCAGCTTCTGGACCGGAGGTTGTCCTGCAGCATGACGGCGACATTCATTTCTTCGGCCGTCTTCAGCATGGTTCCCAGACGTTGTAGACGGTGGTCCAACATTTCCTCTTTGGTCCCCTGCACCATCAAGCGCATCTTGAAATACTCTTCCTTGACCTCCGGTTTGAGATCCAACTTTCGATGGAAGGATCGATAGAAGGTTGGCGCTAAAGCCTCAGCCGTTCCCGGGGAAAGAAGCGTGGCGCTGATAAAGTCGGCATAGAGTTCCACTGCCGAATTCCGGTATTTCCTGAAGCTTTCGGATGACTTAGCGGGATCCCAGGGGCGCCAGAAATTACTCAATTTACGCAGTTCCTCTTTCAGATTCTTGTTGCGGATGCCCTTCAGTTCCCCGTGCGTTTGGCGCAAGAACTTGTGAAGCGACAAGATCCTCCCCAGGAGATTCCCTCGGGACATATCGAAGTCTGGCTGAAAATCTATGGCATGCCCCAGCTCATGGGTGATCGTGCGAGCAAGGTATTCGTGGTGCTTCACATCGAAAAAGAGTTCAGGCCTTACCTCGATGTATCCGCCCTTGTCGTCCGGAACGAAGTGACCGGTCGCACGTCTCAACTTGCGCGTCAATCCCAGGGGATTCTTGGTGATCTGTTCTATCATCCAAAGCAATTCCGGTATTTCGATTCGGCCCCAGCCGGCTGGATCCCAGACCTCGAGGCCGCCATTTTCGTTGGCGTAGACCGATAGGACACTGTAGCCGTCGCTGATCTCGTATCGACCAGCCTTGAGCTTGACTATCTGGATAGTTTCGGAGAGTTGACGGCCGGCCAGCTTGAGCTTCTCCTTGAATGTGTCTGGCAAATTGTTGCGGTCGAGTTCGGCAATGATCTCCGGGGTAGCCTCTGCCTCGAACATGAAAGCAGGACCAAGCTTCTCATCGCGACCGAGCTCTGGGAACTCCTGCTGGCGCCGAGCCTCCTGGATCTGCCGGCCCTCGGATACATCCTCCCCTACGGAGTCGGACTTGGATATCTCAGGGAATGCATCTCCAGTGGGAGTCTCTCTGGTCCCCTGGAGATATGTCCCGGCCCTGATCCCGGTGTCCTCGGTTTTCCTTGGGATATGATCGTAGGGATCCATGAGGGAGTAGAATCGATCGCTGAAATCATCATCGTCATCGGATTCTTCCTCTGGGTCCTCTGCTGTTGCGTCGTCTGGATCACCTTCATCTTCCTCGTCGCGGAGGCCCTCGTCGTCTTTAATCCCCAGTCGCTTATTGATCTCAACCAGATTATGGCGTTTTATTTCAAGATCTTCTTGCCCGTCCCAAGGCTTGCTGACCTCAATCTTCATATTCGCAAGATCCTTGGTGCGAGCCTTGATCAGATCCTCACCCGCGGCGATTCGATCGGCTACGGTTCGAAACTTATGGTCGGCGCTGGCGATGATGGCAGTAACGTCTGTCGTGGGGAAGGTTTCCAGGTTGGCGATGTTGTAGTATAGGTTGACAACAACTTGTTTCTCTCCTTTCTCATCGCGAGCTTTGGATACCGCAATGGTATAACGATCGACTCTGACCTGAACCGGGATACCGTAAATCGTAATGTCCACAGAGAACTTCCCGTTGTCGCCAGGATCATTGCGCTTCAGTAAGTCTCTCAGCGCGGCATCGGCCTTGGCGCGTTCGCTGAAGGTCTCACCGGCGATTGTCGCCGTGAATGCGATCTTCTGATTCTCGGTATCGGATTCAAAGTTGACCTTCTCGACTGCTCCCTCGAAGGATAGATAGCGACCACTAACCTTAGCCTCGTAAGGAACCGTTGCCGGCATGTCGGCGGGAACTTCCTTCCCGGCCTTCTGCAACTTCTCGATGGCAGGGTTGGGGCGACCGGACTCCTTCATCTTGCGCAAATGCTCGATCGCTGCATCGGGATCAGTGAAGTCAGTGCCGTCGATGTTTAGCGAGAATGTATCACGATGACCCAAGTAGGTTTCCAGCACCTTGCGCCAGCCGGATAGTCCGGCTGATATCCGTGCGCCGTCAGATGTGGATGCCTCGATTTGAGATTTAAGAAGGCGAATCTTGGCCATGTGCAAACTTTTGTCATCTTCAAGCTCGGCGATATCGTTCTGGAGTTGAATCCTAAGCAGGGCTTCGGGATTATCGAGAGCTTGCACCGATATCATTTCAAAATTCAGCACCGCGGCGGCTGATGGATCGCTGGCAGAGCGAACATTGGTGTCGCCCTTCAGATAAGCCCGAACGAAGTGGGCTTTCTTTCTGAGAATCTCAAACAGGCGTCCATCATAGGATCTCTTCATGTAATACTGAACAATTTCGATCGGCTCCTGCCACTCAAAATGCAGATTGCCCTGGCGCAGGATCCTTCCCTCGCGCTGTTCGATATCCTTCGGCGTCCAAGGTGCGTCCAAATGGTAGAGTTTTCCCAGCCTGCCCTGGAGGTTGGCGCCTTCCGCTGTTTTACGGGTTGTCAGAAGTATCCGTATCTTCCCATCAGAGATATCGCTATAAAGTTTGGGATACTCCAGAGCCTTGTAATCATGAATGATAGCGATCTCGGCTGGGTCCGCCCCAAGAGCGACCAGTTTGGTCTTCATGTCTTCGTAGAGAAGACTGCCATCTGCCAAATGAACCCATTCCGAGAAGATGACCTGAGTTTTACGTTTGGCTGCGTGTTTGTGATAGTATTCTGCGATGTGCCGTACCGAGACATTCACCTTAGAATCAGGAAGGTCCGGGGCCCCGGGGTCCAGGAGCCGAAGATCGAGCGAAGCCTTTTTGGCGTCTCCGGTCAGTTTTGGCCAATTATCAAGGTGGGGATCGAAATTTCCGCTTTCAAGGGTCGCGGCTCGTGCTCGGATTTGATCGAAATACTTGCTGGCCTCCTCGGTCATCGGAACTTCAATGCGCGTGGTCCCACCACCGAGTACCTCTGGTATCGGAAGGCCGATCACATCTTCCCTCATCACGACATCGGTGAAACTACGTATCTGTACGCTCAATTCGGGGAGATTGCTGAATTCCGCAAATACGGGTTGGGCTCGATAGGTTAGGCCGTCGGGCCCGGGAGACCAGAGGATGACGACATTCCCGAAATTCGCGGCCCAATCATCGAATATTTTGATCCCGGCGTTACGAAGAACCTCTGGCGCCACATATCGAGTCATGGTGTAAAGTTCAACCATGGAATTGCTTACTGGCGTCCCTGTTGCCAGGATTACACCACGACCATGGCCTTTATCCAACAGGAAATCGACTTTGGCTTTTAGATCCAGGGATTGCTTATTTCCTTGAGTGCTAAGACCAGAGACGTTTCCTATTTTGCTACTAACGCCTAGATTCTTGTACTTGTGCGCTTCGTCAACAAAGAGGTAGTCAATCCCAGTATGATCGAAAAATACCGTCTGATCCTTGGCAAGATCGGCCATTTTCGCAAGGGCTGCTCTCTTCTCCATTATGGCCTTTTCGATTCGCTTCACATTTATCCGATGTGCCCGGGTTTGTCCTCCTTCAGCTTCCAGGGCCATTTTGGTTTGCTCCAATGCCCAGAGCTCCTCATTGACCGTTATGGCCATCCTTTCCGGAGAAATCGGGATCATTTTTAGTTGATCATGGGTCAGGATGATTCCGTCCCAATCTTCGACTGCCATGCGAGCCAGGAGCTTCTTCCGGTTCTGGGGAGTGAAGTCCTTCTCTGTCGGGCACAGGATCTTAGCCCCAGGATATAGTCGGGCGAAATCATTGGCGAATTGATAGACCACATTCTTGGGAGCGCCAAACATGGGCTTGTGGGCAATCCCCATACGCTT
>Ga0315284_10014319_pt1 | contig 11295 bp, 10 predicted proteins | sample YL17G09_16_MG_FD_203696 | JGI IMG/M metagenome (GOLD analysis project Ga0315284, IMG submission 203696) | Sediment microbial communities from Yellowstone Lake, YNP, Wyoming, USA - YL17G09_16 | ecosystem: Environmental > Aquatic > Freshwater > Lake > Sediment | place: USA: Wyoming | collected...
CTTGGGGCCGGGATCATCAGCCCGAAGGGGCAGTTCACGAAGCCGCAGGTGCACGTTGGGGTAGGGGGCGGTCAGTTCGACGGCATCTTCGGCGGCGTTTCGCTGACCGTGTCGGGCAAGGCCGATGTGATGGCCGAGTACGATGGCGAGGATGTGAACGTAGGGGTCCGCTGGCCGATCATCCCGAAAGTATCGCTGACGGCGGCGGCGCTGGATGGATTCGACGACCTGGCGCTGGGCTTATCGCTGAAGAGCCCCTGGTAGCAGGCGGCGCGACGTCTTGGCCCGCGGCCCCGCGCCGCGGGCTTCTCTTTGGGAGGATGCCGATGAGACGGTACACGTGCACCGAGGTGGCGGCGGTGATAGACCATTCGCTGCTGCATCCCGCGATGAACGATGCCGAACTCGAGGCCGGTTGCGTGGCCGCGGCCGGCTGGGGCGTGGCGGCGGTGTGCATCAAGCCGTACTTCGTGGCGCGGGCGCGCGCCCTGCTGAAAGGCTCCCGCGTGAAGACCGGCACGACGGTCGGGTTTCCCCACGGCGGCCACGCCATCTCGGTGAAGGTGGCCGAAGCCCGGTCGGCGCTGGGGCAGGGCGCGGAGGAGCTCGACGCGGTCATCAACATCGGCAAGGCGAAGGGGGGCGACTGGGATTACCTGGAGGACGAGATCGGCGCGGTGGTCGAAGCCGGGCACCAAGGCGGGGCGCGGGTGAAGGTGATCTTCGAGAACTGCTATCTCACGGATGAGGAAAAGCGCCAGCTCTGCGGCATCAGCCGGCGGGTCGGAGCGGACTTCATCAAGACCTCAACGGGCTACGGAACGGGTGGGGCGACCGATGACGATCTGAGGTTGATGCTCGATGAGGCGGGTGACGCGATGGGGGTGAAGGCGGCGGGCGGGGTGCGGACGCACGCGGACGTCGTGCGGCTGATGGACATGGGGGTGAAGCGCATCGGCGCCAGCCAAACCGAGAGGATCCTCGCGGAGTGCCGAGAGGCGGGCGGCTAGTCTCCCTTCGATCGAAGGATCCTGATACACACGTCGGGGCACATGAGCGCGCACTGCGCGCAGCCAGTGCAGCTCTCCGGATCGGCGAGATAGGCGGGATGGAAGCCGCGGCTGTTGATGTGTTCTGTGAAGCGCATGGCTTTGCGCGGACAGACCTCCACACAGAGGCCGCAGCCCTTGCAGATGTCCTCTTCTATGGTGATAGTGATGCGGCCCTTAGTTTCCGCCACGCCTGCTAGTTCCTTATGCTACGCTCTCTTCCTGCGCTCCGGTCCGCTCCCAGGGCAGCCGCAGGAAGCGGCGCAGGGGAAGCACCGCGACCGATAGGTCGGGGAGGGCGGCCAGCAAGTGCTCGGCAACGGCGAGGAAGGCGATCGGAAGCCTGGTGCTATCGCTCGCTTGCTGGACCAGCTTCAGGCCATGCTCGACGTTCGATGGTTTGGTGAGTGGCCCCAGGTGCGGGTTGGCGACCAGGGCGCTGATCTGGAGGTGAGTCGCATCTTCGATCGCCCGGCGATGCGTCTCGATGGCGTCCACTGACGAACCTGGCCGGTAGGGATTCATCACCAGCCAGAGCTCGTGCTGACGGGCCGTTATCTGCGGCCGGTAGGCTGCGAGCAGCCGCGCGCCAACCGGGTCTCCGCCCACATCGAGCACGACGTGCGCGCTCTCGTCGAGAAGCGCGCCGTCGATGGCGGGCGACAGCGCGGGATTCTCGAAAGAGGCGAGCGGGCCTTCGGCCGCGATAACGCGAAGCCCCTTGTCCTCGAGTTGTTGTCTATAGTCCCCCACTCTGAAGTATGGAGTCACGACATCGAAGTCCACCAGGGAGGTGGCTCGGCCCGCCCGGAGGGAGGCGAGGCTGTAGCTGATGGCGACCTCCGTCTTCCCGGTGCCGAAGGGCCCGACGAGGGCAACAATCCCGGCGGTAGAGAGGGGCGCTTCAATCCGGTTCATTGCACTTGGCCCGGTCCTGCGCTGGTAGTGGAAGGCAGTGGCGGCAGATGGGCAGCGCCGAGGCGATCGAGGAAGCGCAGCGCGCGGCTTCGCTCGATTATCTCAGTCAGGGATCTCTGCTCGCAAAGGAGATGGCACGCGACCAAGATGACGACGGCAGCCACCCGCGCCCACGGCGACAGGACCAGCACGAGCGCGAGGCCGGCTGCGGCGCCGAGCGCGTTGGCCCCGACATCGCCCATCATCGCGCGACCTGCGAGATCGGCAGGCGCGGAGACAATCGCCGCCGCCAGCAGCGGCCCGAGTAGATGAAGCGAGCTCGGCGCGGCCACCACGGAGACGGCGGAGAGCAGCGCGAATCCCTTGAGCGCTCGGCCGGGGCGCAGGTCGAGGAGGTTGAGCGAGTTGGCGGCCAAGGCGATGAGCAACGCGTCGACTGCGACCAGCCAAGCTCTGTCGGCGTCGAGCAGCAGCCCCGCGACCACGCCAGTGGCGATGCCGCCGAGGGCCTTCACCGAGCCGGTGGTGATGCGGCCGCGGAACAACGCACGGAAGTGCCCGCGCAGCCCACGCGCCTGGTGGCCGGACGCATAGAGATCGTCAACCAGCCCCAGCAGGCCGAATGCGGTGATGGTCGCGATGGCTGCCCACTTCTCCGGTGGGTCAATGCCGGAGACCAGCAGCGCCGGCACTCCCACCAGCGGGAACAGCAGCCCCGCGCCGGATGGCAATTGCCGGCCAAGGTAGTTCGGCTTGCGGAGACCCAGGGTGACGGAGGCGAGCCACAAAACCGGCAGCCATAACACCAGCGCGGCGGCGCAGGCGAGGGCTGCGCTCGCGGAGGCAGGCGGCGATGCGATTCTGCCGAGCGCGATAATGGCGATGAGTGCGGCGGTCAACAAGACCGCCCGCAGCCTGACGATGCCGGGGGAAAGAGCCGGCCATCCGACCCCATATCCCGTCAGCAGCAGGAACACAAGGATGTCCTTGAACTGCCGCGCCCGGTGAAGGAAGCCGGAGAGATCGCGGCCGGTGCGCGCGTGCTCGAGCGAGAGCGGGATCTCTCGCATCGCCGCTCCAACGTGCGCGGCCTCGACGGTGAGGGCGACCTCTACGCCAAAACGAGGGGCGATGCCGACGTGCCTTATGAGCGGAGCGCTGATGGCGCGCTGCCCCGACATGGGCGCTTCCGACCTCAGCCCCGAGAGAAGCCTGATCGCGACCCGCGCCAGACCCATCGCCAGGCCGAAGCCGCCTGCGCCCGCTCTAGAGGGAAGCACCGCGACCGTCATGCCAGGACCGGGGATCTCGGAGAGCGCATCCAGAAGCGGCCCCGCCCGAGCAGCCGACTGGCCGAGATCCGCGTCGAGAAGGAGGAGCTGTTCGGCATTCGCTCTGGCGATCCCGGCGGAGAGGGCTGCGCCCTTGCCGCGATTCGCCGGAAGCGCGATGACCGCGTCGGCGCCGGCAGACCTGGCGGCCTCTCCGGTCCCGTCGTTGGAGCCGTCGTCAACGACGATGATCTCCTGAACGCCCGAGAGCTGGCGAGCCGCGCGAACAGTTTCTGCAATCGTCGCCGCGGCCCGGTAGGCGGGGATAACGATCGAGGCGGACATGCGTCAGCGCTGAGCCGCCTGGGATATGGGCGGGATGAACGAGTCCGCCGTGTCCTTCAGGCCATAGTGGCCGTCTGCGCCGGCCAGCACGATAACGGTGGAGAGGCGACCGGCCGCGGTATCGGCGTTGTCAACCGTTGGGATGCCGGCCGCCTTGTAGAGCGGGATGACAGAGACGGCTGCGCCCTTTGCCTCGACCCCAACCACCCGCACACCCAGCTCGACGAGCTTCTTGATCAGTGGGAGGTCAATGCGTTCCGGCGCGATGTCATGGGGATCAACTGCTCCGCCCACGACGAGCACGATATCAGGCCGGGAGGAGTAGTCCGAATCAGCCGCGGACTTGAGCAGCCCGCTGGACTGCAGTTCCAGGATGAGCGGTCGCCGGCCGCGGGCGAGGTCCTGGGCGATGGTTTCGGCGATCACCGTGCGCACGTAGACGCCCGGCGGAAGGTACAGGTTGAGCCGCTGCTGGACCCTCTGCTTGACCTTGGGGGGGAGGGTGACGAAGTTCCGCGTGAAAACCATGGTCGAGACGATGGTGGCGCCGGCTGCCTTCAGCGTTCCCCGGAGAACGTCAGGCGTTGGGTCGTCGCCGAAGTCATGGTCCACGACGATGGCGATGCGCTTTCCCTGCAGCCGGCGGGCGATGACGGCGGCGACCGTTTCCCTGGTCAGCATGGCCGCTTCTCGCTCGCTCTCGTTCAGCTCCGCGATCCTGGCGTCCTTAGTCTCGCTCACCTTCCGGTAGTCTTCCTTCAGCTCGGAAACCAGGCGATCCAGCTCCTGCGGGTTGCCCACCAGCCCGATGCCGATGAGGATGCCCAGCAGAAGGGCGAGGAAGATGGCGACCAGGCTTCCTATGTGATAGCGGTAGTCAATGGGCACCGTGCATGCTCCATGTGCTATGAGTGTAGGGAACGGAAGAAAGCGAGGAGGCGAAGGAGCCACAGTTCAAGGACGGTGCGAATCTCTGGGCGGACGGTGAAAAGGACGAAGGTGATGAGTGTGGCGAGGCCGGCCATGTAGAAGAACAACCTGCGCGAGGGTCCGGCGGGATAGAGCCTGCTGATTCCCTTCGCGTCCACCAGGATCGAACCGACCCGCAGACGCACGAGGAAGGTTGATGACATTCCGCCCCGGCCCTTCTCGAGGAACTCGGTGAGCGAGAAGTGGGTGCCCACCGCCGCGATAAGCTCGGCGCTTTTCTCATAGGCCAGCAGCATGGCCACGTCCTCGCTCGTCCCGCGCGAGGCCAACACAAGCACGGGCAGCCCAAGGCGCTGCAGCCGATCGAGGCCCGGGGCGCCGCCATCCGGATAAGCATGCACAACCAATTCCGCCCCGGACCGGAGGGCGCCGTCAGATACGCTGTCCATGTCGCCGAGGATGATGTCCGGCCGGTATCCCTCGTGAAGCAACAGGTCGGCGCCACCGTCAACCCCAATGATCACGGGGTCGAGGGCCGAGATGTAGGACCTGATTGCGCGCAGATCGCCGGCCGCTCCCAGCCCTCGCACGGCAATGAGGCAGTGGCGCCCCTTGATGCGAGTCCGCAGGGCGGGAGCGGCGAAGCTGTCGAAGAGCAGCGACTGCTCGCGGGTCATGTAGCTCAGCGTATTCTCAACGAAACGGGCGAGCTCGTCGGCGACGTTCCGCTTCGCCTCTTCGAGCTGCTGCTCCAGGGCAGCGTCTGTCATGAGCGCGCCTGTGGCGAGCGTGCGCCCGTTCGAGCGAACCGCGCCGTCCACGATCTCGAGCTGCTGGCCGTCGCGCACCTGGTCCATGATTGCTTCGCCGGCCTCATCTACGAGCGGGATGCCTGCTTTCATCAGAATCCCTGGGCCGGGATGGGGGAAGCGCCCGGAGAGAGAGCGTTGAGCGTTCACCACCGCCGCGACCCTGCGGTCGGCCAGCGCGGAAGCGCAGGGCGCGTCGAGATCGGTATGCGAGATCACCGCGATCTCGCCTGCGCCGATGCGATGTAGCAGGCGCTTGGTGTGCCGGTCAACCTTAGCTCTGCCGCTGATCCGCATAGTGCGCCCGATACCGCTAGCGATGGCTGTCCCACCCGAGCTTGCCGCGCAGCCGCCGGTAGAAGCTCGATTCAGACAGGACCACCAAGCGGGCGGGGAAGCGCGCTTCCCGCACCTCTATGACGTCGCCCGCCTGAAGTGCGAGGCCCTCCTGTCCATCCGAAGTGAGGTTGACCTCTTGGCCCTGGAGATCAGGCAGGACCATCTCGATCACACGATCTGCGGGCACGACCAGCGTGCGTGCGGTCAAGGTGTGCGCGCAGATTGGGGTGAGGATGATAGCCCGGAGTTCGGGGTCAACCACGGGCCCGCCGGCGGAGAGCGAATAGCCGGTGGATCCGGTTGGGGTGGCAACGATCATGCCGTCCGCGGGGAAGTACGAGACCGGCTCGCCCGACACGCTGGTCTTCAGGCGGAACAGCCGCGAGAACGCTCCCTTGCCGACCACGATGTCATTCAGCGCCAGGAAGGAGCCGACCGTATCGCCGCCTCGGAGCACAGCCGCCGCTAGCATCATGCGCCGCTGTATCGGCGACGGCGCGCTGAAGACGCTCTCCAGTGCCCTGCGCAGACCAGGCCCAGCGGGCATCGAGGCCAGGAATCCGAAGCCACCGAGGTTCACACCGAGCACCGGCTTGCCGAGGGGCGCGGCGAGGCGAGCGGTTGCGAGCAGCGTCCCGTCGCCGCCCATGGAGAGCAGGAGGTCGGAGCACCGCCCGAGCTCAGGCCGCGGAACGCCGAGATCCGGCAGGGAGAGAGAGACCGACTGTTCCTCCGACAAGCGGGACTCGATCCGTCTACTCTTGAGCCATGATACTACCTCCCGGACGGCGGAGGCGATCCGCCGCTTGTGCATGGCGGCGACGATCCCGACACACCGCACCGCGCGCGGGTCGAGTGAGTCCTGCTTTGCCGGCGATCTTCCTCGCATCGCACGCTACTCCGGCGTCTTCAGACGCTCCAAGTTGCGGCGAGCGTCGGCGAGGTTCGGGTCGGCGGCGACGGCCGCCTGGTACTGGGCGCGGGCCTCGTTCAGCTTCCCCTGCCGCTCGTAGAGGACGCCCAGGTTGTTGTGCGCGCGGGCGTAGTTCGGGTCAATGGCAAGCGCCCGCTGGTAGGCGGCAGCGGCCTCGTCGAACTGCCCAAACTCCTCGTAGATGATGCCGAGGTTGTTGTGCGCGGCTGTATCCTGCGGCCGGAACTGGAGCAGGGCCAGGTACTCCCGCTTCGCCTCATCGTAGCGGTGGAGCCGGAAGTAGGTGGAGGCGAGGGCCTCATGCACCGCCGCGTCGGCGGGCTGTCGCTCCGCCAGGTTGGCCCACACGCGCAATGCGTCCTCGTCGTTACCCGCCCGGACGGAGGCGAGGCCGAGGTTGAAGGCGGCGACATAGCTCATCGGATCGGCCTTCAAGGCGGCCGAGAAGTGCTCGCCGGCGGCGGAGGCGTTGCCGTCATCGAGCTCCATGGCTCCGAGGTTGAGTTGAGCGTCCACGAGGCTGGGGTCGCTGGCGACCGCGAGCTGGAACGCTTCCTTGGCCTCGGCGCGGAGGTTGAGCTGGCGCAGGCAGAGCCCAAGATTGTAGTAGGCGGGTGCGTTGCGCCGGTCAACGGCAATTGCCTGGTGGAATGAATCCGCTGCCGCCTTGTAGTCTTTCCGCTGGAACCTGATCGCACCAAGATTCACATAGACGGATGCATCCTTGCTCCCGGCGGCGGCCAGCCGGGAGAGCTGCTCGGCGGCTTCGTCTTGCCTGCCAAGCGAGCGCAGCGCAAGCGCGAGGTTGAGCCGGAAGGCCGGGTTGCCTTCATCGAGCGCAACTGCTTTGCGGTAGGACTCGACGGCTTCGGCCTGATTGCCGGCCCTCTCGTAGCACACCCCAAGGTTGTTGTGGGCCTGGGCGTTTCTCGGATCGAGTTCCGCGGCCACCGCGAACTCGCCGGTGGCCTGCTCGAGCTGGCCGAGGGCCAGGTAGGCCGCGCCGAGGTTGTAGTGCGGAGGGACGAAATGGGGCTGGAGGTAGATGGCCTGCTGGTACTGCTCGATCGCTTCCTTGGTCTTGCCGAGTTCCCAGAGGGCATTGCCCAGGTTGTGGTGCACCTCGGGCACCTTGGGATCAACCGCCAGCGCCTTCGTCAGCGTCTGCTCTGCCTGCTCGGGCTTGCCCGCCTTGAGCTGCGCCAGGCCCAGCCACGCGAGCAGGGTTACGTCGTTCTGGTTCGCCTCGGCGGCGGCAGTGAAGCGCGCTATCGCGGTTTCGTAGTCGCTCTTGTTGAAGGCGCTGAGGCCCTCGGTGAAGTCGTCGGCGGCGAGCGCGGGCAGCACCAAGCCGAGGGGCAGCAGTAGTGATATGACCAAGAGGACCCGAAGGACGCGAGCGAGCATGTTCACTCCCCGATTGGTCCGCCGACAAGCACGGCGGAGCGCATCGGTCGAGTATAGCACGGCGGAGGAGGGATATTCAAGGCGACGCCGCAGGAGGCCGGAGGAACAGCAACAGGGAAAGAGAAGGAGTGCAACGACGTTGGGTCAGGGCTTGCGGGAGGCGGCTGCATGAAACTCGGCTTCAGCACACTCGGCTGCCCCAACTGGGGCATTGAGCAGATCGTGGAAGCGGCGCGGGCGAACGGGTACGAAGGCGTCGAGCTTCGCTGCTACAACGGCTCGGTGGACCTGCTCAAGGGGCTCGGTGAGTTCCGGGGTGGCCCGGCGGAATTCAAGCGGCGCCTTTCCCGCGCGGGCGTTGAGGTGTGCTGTTTGGACACATCGGTGCGCCTGACCGATCCGGATCCCTCGCCGGCTGAGGGCGACCGGATGGTGGACCTGGCAATGGCCCTCGGTGCGCCCTACCTCAGGGTGTTCGGCGGCGACATGCCGGAGGGCGAGTCGAGAGAGGCCTGCCTGGCGCGCGCAGCGCAGAAGCTGGCGCATCTCGGCCGGCGGGCAGCGCAGCGAGGCAAGCGCGTGCTGGTGGAAACGCACGACGCCTTCTCCAGCGGCGCCTCGGTGGGCGCGCTGCTCGACACTGCCGGCGGTGACGGAACAGGCGCGCTGTGGGACCTGCATCACCCGTACCGGTTGGGCGAGCCGCTGCGCGAGACCGCTGTTGGCATCGCCCGCCGCACGCACCATGCACACGTCAAGGACAGCCGCAAGGACGGCGGCTACACGTTCCTCGGCGAGGGCGATGTCCCCATCGCGGATCTTGTCGGGGCGCTGCATGCGGCAGGCTACCGGGGTTATCTCTGCCTGGAATGGGAGAAGATGTGGCACCCGGAGTTGGCTGAGCCGGAGGTCGCCCTGCCGCAAGGGGCACGTTATCTGAGCGAGTTGCTCAGCAGGCTCGGTATCCCGCGCGGCTAGCCCAGCGCCCTCAAGCCTTCAGCAACTCCCGCGCGGCTGCGATCTGCTCTCTGACGCGGGGCGTGGCCGTTCCGCCGGGCGAGGTCTTCGCCTCCACTGCGCCCTGTGGCGAGATGAAGTCAGCGATGTCCTTGTCGAACTCGCGGCTGAATGAGCGCCATTCCTCCACCGACAGAGCCGAGAGCCCCACGCCCTGCTTCTCGCAGTATCGCACTACCTGGCCGACGATGCCGTGGGCCTCGCGGAAAGGCATTCCTTTGCGCACCAGGTAGTCGGCTGCCTCGGTCGCGGTCAGGAAGCCCTGCTCGAGCGCCCGCTCCATCCGCTGCTGGTCGAAGCGGGCTGTCGCCACCACGGCGCCCATGACCTCGAGGGCGGCCTTGAGCGTGTCAACCGAGTTGAACAGCGGCTCCTGGCTTTCCTGGTAGTCCCTGTTGTAGGCCAGGGGGAGTCCCTTGCTGACGGCGAGCAGAGCCATGAGGTCGCCGAAGACCCGCCCGGCGCGGGCGCGGGCTAGCTCGGCGACGTCCGGATTGCGCTTCTGGGGCATGATGCTGGAACCCGTGCACCAGGCATCGTCCAGCCGGACGAAGCCGAACTCCGGGCTCGACCAGAGCGCGAGCTCGCCGGCGAGTTGTGAGACATGCACCATGGCGATGGCGGCATCGGAGAGAAACTCGATGGCGAAGTCGCGGTCCGACACGGCTTCCATGCTGTTAGCGAAGACCGCGTGGAAGCCCAGCTGCTCTGCGACGAAGGCGGGATCTATGCGGAAGCTGGTGCCGGCCAGCGCGGCCGCGCCCAGCGGGCAGACGTCGACGCGCTTGCGGCAGTCCTGGAGCCGCTGGCGGTCGCGCTGGAACATATAGAAGTAAGCGAGCAGGTGGTGGGCGAGCGATACCGGCTGGGCGCGCTGCAGGTGGGTGTAGCCGGGGAGCACGGTGGTGACGTGCTGCTCCGCGACATCCACCAAGGCGCGCTGGAGGGCCGCCAGCCGATCCAGCAAGGCGTCCATCTCCTCCCGCAGGAAGAGCCGCAGATCGAGCGCCACCTGGTCGTTGCGGCTGCGGGCGGTATGAAGCTTGCCGGCGAGCGCGCCGACCTGCTCGACGAGGAGGCGCTCGATTTCGGTGTGGACGTCCTCCGACCCGGGGTCGAGCTTCAGCTCGCCGCTGGCCAGGCCGGCGCGGACGCGCTCGAGGCCGGCCTCAAGCTGCCGAGTCTCATCGGCGGTAAGGATGTGGCAGTGCCCGAGCATCCGCGCGTGGGCGATGCTGCCGGCGATGTCGTGCTCGACCAGCCTCCGGTCGAAGCGCAGCGAGCTGGTGAACTCGTGCGCCAGTTGGTCCGGCTTCTTCGCAAACCGCCCGCCCCAGAGACGCATGTCGCCTATCCCCTTTCCGCCTCCCGGCGGACCTGCTCCGCGATCTGCGCCGACAGACCCCAGAGCCGGATGAAACCCTGGGCCTGGCTCTGATCGAACCGGTCGGCGGTATCATAGGTGGCCAGATCGTAGCGGTAGAGCGAATGCGGCGATTTCCGCCCCACCGGAATGCAGTTGCCCTTGTGGAGCTTCATGCGAACGACGCCGGTTACGGTCTGCTGGGTGTCGTCCATGAACGCGTCGAGGGCGCGGCGCAGCGGGCTGTACCAGAGCCCGTAGTAGACGAGCTCCGAGTACTTCAGCTCCAGCATCCGCTTATAGTGGGCGAGCTCCCGCTCGAGGCAGAGCGCCTCCAGCTCGCGGTGCGCGCTCACGAGCACGACCGCGGCCGGGCATTCGTAGGTTTCCCGGGACTTGATTCCCACCAGCCGGTTCTCGATCATGTCAATGCGGCCGACGCCGTGCTCGCCCGCGAGCGCATTCAGTTTGGCGATCAACTCGGCCGGCTCGGCCATATCGCCGTCGAGCGACACCGGCACGCCCTTCTCGAACCCGATCTCGAGGTAGGCGGGATCGTCCGGGGCCGCGCCGGGGTCGCGGGTCCACTGATGCACGTCATCGGGCGGCTCGACCCACGGGTCCTCGAGCGGCCCGGCTTCTGCGCTCTTGCCCCAGAGGTTCGTGTCATAGCTGTAGGGCGACTTCTTGTCGACGGGCACGGGAATGCCGTGACGCTGCGCGTACTCGATCTCCTCGTCGCGGCTCAGGCCCCAGTCGCGGATGGGGGCGAGCGCCTTGAGCTGGGGGAACAGGCAGGCCCAGGTGACCTCGAAGCGGACCTGGTCGTTCCCCTTCCCGGTTGATCCGTGGGCGACCGCGTCCGCTTTCTCGCGGATGGCGACCTCGCCGACGAGCTTGGCGATGAGCGGCC
>Ga0315284_10014320_pt1 | contig 11294 bp, 11 predicted proteins | sample YL17G09_16_MG_FD_203696 | JGI IMG/M metagenome (GOLD analysis project Ga0315284, IMG submission 203696) | Sediment microbial communities from Yellowstone Lake, YNP, Wyoming, USA - YL17G09_16 | ecosystem: Environmental > Aquatic > Freshwater > Lake > Sediment | place: USA: Wyoming | collected...
ATTTTTTGTGAATAATTTTTACTACATTAGGTAAAACATCAAATTGAATTTCTTTTTGTTTATTAATAATAATTTCAATAATTTTGAATATGGTTGAATACTCTATATCGTCAATTTTATATTTTAATAAACTAAAAAAATTACTAATATATATTGCTTCAATTGACCAATATACGTGCTCCTTATTAATGCCGCCTAACGCGTAGAACTTTTTAACGTTCTTATTTCGTTTAAAAACATTATCTAGCGTCGAAATAAAATCGTCAATATTATTTTGATTTAACAACTTTTCAGTCGAAAAATCATCTAAAAACAAAAATTTCTTAACTAAAAATTGAGAAAGTAATTTTTTATCAATATTGTTTAAAATACCTCTATAAATTACGTTTAAATTATAAATCTCGATTATACTGTTAACATACATTGTTAATATTTGTTTTTCTGCTTGTGTATAAGATTGTTCTTCCTTTTCCATTGCCAGATAGTAAAGTTGATCAAGGAAAGCTTCTAAGACAAAAGTGTCGTTATAATTGATAAAGTAAATAATGCCTTCTCGTATAGCTTTATAATATTTTGTGTTTTTTATCACTACTTGAACCTCGTCTAAAGAGGTACAATCTAATAAGCGATTAATAAACTGAACATTTCCAATTAATTCTTCAATAAAAAAATTAATCCTTTCTGCTCTTTCCTTTTTGCTCAGTCCTATTATTAAACCGAGTATTATTTTTTTAATGTTTATTATTTCATATTTTAATAGGTAATTCTTCAAAAAAAGTCGCATATTAAAAGGCGAAAAAGAAATTATTTTTCCTATTAATTTAAAAAAAGTATGATACAACTCTTTTTCAATTTCTTCAATTTCAAACTTATATATTTTTATTCCTGGATAATAAGGTCTTATAAAATTAATAAATTCTCTAATATCATCTATTAATCTTAATTTTTTTAGAGTCTCATTATCTATTATTAACTGTTTCAAAAAATCTATTTTAATATATGTATACGTATAAGATGGAACAATAACTGACATCCGAAATCACGAAAAGTTTAAATTTATTAGAAAAAAATATATTAGACGAATTACGGAATTTTGGTCCATAAAAGAATTCCTACTATCAAACCGTAGATCGCAAGCGCTTCGCATAAAGCCGCGACTAAGAAAGCTTTGAAAAACGATTCTTCTCTTTCCGCGAGAGAGGAAATAGCAGCAGTACCAACGGTTTTTAATGCAATTGCACTAGCCATAACGGAAGCGGATACGGATATCGCTGCTGAAATTGCCAAAAAAGAAATTGTCATTGGGTCTGAAATCGTGCTCCCTCCTTGAGCTGCGGCAAAACTGACTAAACCATTTACGCTTGAAAGTACGATAAATATTAGGAACACTTGAAATATTGCAATTAACAAATAAAATTTGGTCTTTGCTTTCATAAATTTATAATTTCATAATTTTATACTCAATTAAGTATTTTATAATCTATTAATGTAAAAAGTTTACTAAAAAATTGACTTATCTAATTTTAATAAAAATTAATAATTCTTTTAAGCTATTATACAAAATGTTAAGAAAGTAGGTTTAATTTCGTTTTAATATAAAAAGATTGGAAATATTCGTTGATTATGGGAAAAATCAATGTATTAGTTGCCATTACTGGCGCGACAGGAATAAATCTTGCAGTTAATTTTCTAAAAAAGTTAAAGGAACTTAAAATTGAAACGGAGCTAATAATATCTAAAGCCGCAGAATTAGTAATTGAAAAAGAATCTGAGTATAGTATTAACGATATCAGAAATTTATCGGCGAAAAATTATAATTTTGACGATATTTCAGCTCCACCAGCAAGCGGTTCTTATTTAATAAAATCAATGGTTATAATTCCATGCTCAATGAAAACATTGGCAGCTATTGCTCATGGTTATTCAGACAATTTAATTACAAGAGCAGCGGATGTTGTAATCAAAGAAAAAAGAACCCTACTTTTATCTGTTAGGGAAAGCCCTTTAAGCGCTATTCATCTTAAAAATATGTTAACGCTTGCTAGATTGGGAGTAATTATTGCTCCTCCAATACCATCGTATTATTTCAGACCAAAAACTATAGAAGAAATCAACGACCACATTATAAATCGTCTCCTTGATCAATTAGGAATAGATATTAATTACAAAAGATGGGAAAACAAATCTTAAAAAAAATAGGATTAAAGAATTATGAGAGATTTTATAGAAAAGATTAAAATTTTTACGCATAAAGAAAAGATTTCAATTAGTCAATTAGCAAAAAATATTAAATTAAATAACGAATTGCCAACTAAATTTATAGTTAATGAGTACGACTTTCCTATCGTTTCAGGATTAGTTGGCTCAAGAGATTTGATTGCGTCTGCCCTAAATATTAAAAAAGACGAAATTATTCGTTTTATTACTAAAAAAGTTGAAAAGTTAAAAAAATATTCGATTGTAAATAACGCTCCTTTTCTTGCTAATAAAATTGACGTAGATTCAGAAACAGAACTAGAAAAATACGTGCCTTTAATTGATTTTTACGGGGGGAAAAAATATACTACCTCGAGTGTTGTAATTGTGAAATATCCAGAAGAAAATAGGCAAAATTCTTCTTTTCATAGAATGATGTATCACGAAAATAATAAATTTACAATAAGAATTGTTGCACAGAGACATCTCGACTATGCGTATTCTACCGCAGTAAAAAACGACGAAGATTTGAACGTTGCTATTGTTTTTGGCGTTCATCCCGCAATAGAAATATCTGCCGCTTATTCTGCCCCTCAACTAGATGAGCTTGAATTAGCGTCTTCGTTTTTAGGCGGATTGGATGTATGTAAATTGCCTAACGGCATATTTGTACCGTGTGATTCAGAATTCGTTATTGAAGGAAGAATTACAAGAAAAACGGCTGAAGAAGGCCCTTTTATCGATCTTACTGGAACAGCTGACGATGTACGTCAACAACCTATTTTAGAAGTTGATAAATTATATTTTAGGGACGAACCTATTTTTAGAACAATTCTTCCTGGAGGTAACGAACATCGCATGTTAATGGGAATCCCTCAAGAACCACGCATGTTTAAAATTATTTCTAATACAATAAGCACCGTTAAAAATGTAATTCTCACGCCAGGAGGTAATTGTTGGCTACACGCTGTAGTGCAAATACAAAAGAAAACCGAAGGAGACGCTAAAAATGCTATTATTGCAGCACTTTCTGCGCATCCTAGCTTAAAAAGGGTGGTTGTAGTTGACGACGATATCGATATTTTTGATCCGAACGATGTGGAATGGGCAATATCAACGAGAGTTCAAGCTGACGAGGATTTAATAATAATTCCTAATTGTAAAGGCTCGTCTCTGGATCCATCTGCTAGGGATAGTATTACTTGTAAATGGGGCATAGACGCAACTAAGCCGCTTCAAGACAACGAAGGTTATAATAAGGTGAAATTTTAATTTTTCTTACTAAAGAGGAAGAAAAGATATTAGATGGAGAGTTTGGCGAAATAAAAGCTAAAGCAATGAGAATTTTAGTTGCTTTAGGAGACATTTTTGATGCTGAAAACCTTATTTCGATCGAATCAACGCAAATTGCGGGAATTTCTTACAAAACTATTGGAGACGCAGGCTTAGAATTTCTCGAAGATTGGTCTCGTTCTAACGCTAAAGTTGTTGTTAATAGTTGGATGAATCCCGCAGGGATGGATTTAGAAGATTGGGATAAAATAGGCGTGCCAAAAGAGTTCGCAGATAAACAATTAAGAATAATCAAAGCGTTAACAGATATGGAAGTTAATCCTAGTTGTTCTTGCGCTCCTTATCAAATCGGATTAATACCACGATCAGGATCTCATATTGCGTGGTCAGAGTCTTCTGCCGTTATTTTTGCGAACTCTGTTATTGGAGCCATGACAAATAGAGAAGGCGGTCCAAGCGCGTTATCTTCTGCTATTATTGGTAAAACGGCTAATTATGGATTGCATTTACAAGAAAATAGAATTGGACAATTAGAATTTGAAATTGATTTTGAAACAAAGGATTTCGATTTCTCGTTATTAGGATATTATATTGGAGAAATATCAAAGAATAAGATACCTATAATTAAAGGAATAAAGAAGGCAAGTTGGGATCAATTAAAAGCGTTTGGGGCCGGCGCTGCGGCTTCGGGCGGAGTAGGAATGTTCATGATGCCTAATATTACCCCAGATTACGAGATAATTGAGAATCCAGAAAAACTTAATGTTACGAAACGAAATTTGGACCAGGTTCAAGAAAAATTATCTGATGGCATTAATCCAGATGTTATTACTTTTGGATGCCCTCATTGTTCTTACGAGGAAATTCAATATATTGTTCAAAATGTAAAAACCAAAAAACCGATATGGATCTGTACTTCTAAAGAAATTAAAAAAAAATTTAAAAAAATCCCCTCCAATGTAAAAATTCTTTCAGATACTTGTATGGTTGTTGCTCCCGTAAAAGAAATGGGAATAACTTGTATTGGAACTGATTCTTCGAAAAGCGCTCATTATACCCAAAACCTTTCCAAAATAAAGTCCGTATTAAAGTCAAGGGAGGATTTATTGCGTGGAGATTAAAGGTAAATGTGTAGTTCCTGGAAAAGCAATTGGTGAATCAATAGTTAGCCTAGAACCAATCTCGTTTTTGGGCGATATTGATCCCTTTACGGGAGAGATTGTCGCTAAGACTAATCCTCTCAAAGGAAAATCAATTGCAGGCAAAATATTTGTGTTTCCAAGCGGAAAAGGATCTACCGTTGGTTCATATATCATCTATCAATTATGTAAAAATGGAAAAGCGCCGATTGCAATTGTTAACGAAGAAGCAGAAGCTACAGTCGCTGTTGGCGCAATAATTTCAGACATACCCATGATTCATAAAATAGATATTCGTAAAATACCTAACGGAAAGAAATTAAAAATTAACGCATCAAAAGGAATAATTAAATATAATTAATTACTTTTGCGAGATACAATAATTCGCTTACAAAACCTTTTGTTCTCTTTCTTACTTTTTGATTCATTTTTATTTAATTTCTTCGTTAAGGTTTAGATAAAATAATTAAGGTTTAAAAAAATGAAATAATTTAATTGTTTTCGAATATTTTTATATTTGATAAATATGATTATTTTTTTTGGGATATCAACAAACTTAACGCGTGAATTTTATAAATTTTAAAGAATTAGGAGTCAGCGAGAAAAATATTTATGCTCTTGAAAAATACATGAGCATAATTACACCTACGCAGGTACAAGAAAAAGTAATACCTCTTATTTTGAAAGACCGTAATATTATGGTCCAAGCAAAAACAGGTTCAGGTAAGACTTTAGCTTTTATATTGCCGATTATTGAAAAATTATCTCATAAACATTGCGAGACTTTAATATTAGAACCAACAAGAGAATTAGCAAAACAGATCCACGAAGTTATTAAAGGTTTAGAAAATAATGGCATTAAATCGTTAACAATATATGGCGGAGTTTCCATAGAAAATCAAATTAACAAACTTAAACAAACAACAGATATTATTGTGGGTACACCAGGAAGAATTATAGATCTTTACCAAAGAAAGGCATTGAATTTTGCGAACATTAAATTTGTGGTTATTGACGAAGCCGACCGAATGCTAGATATGGGATTTTTTCCGGACATTAGTTATATATTAAGTAAAATAAATTCTAAAATTCAGCTAATGTTATTTTCGGCAACATTAGACGAAAACCTAAGACAATTAGTAAAAAAATTTACAAATAATAGATTTGAATACCTTAATTTAAGTCGGGACGAGCTGACGGTGAGAAGTACTGAACAATATTATTATATAATTGACCAATTTGAAGAGAAATTTAGAAGTTTTCTTGAGATATTAAAAGAAGAAAAACCCGACCACGTTTTAATTTTTTGTAATACGAAAAGAACCGTAAATTGGTTGTTTGATCGGTTAAAATCTAGTAAAATAAATTATAGAATTGGTGCTATTTCGGGAAATGTAACTCAAACTCAAAGAGAAAAAATTTTAACTGAATTTAAAGAGCATAAGATAAATCTACTATTAGCTACTGATGTAGCCGCAAGAGGCTTAGACATAGATAATATTTCGCACATAATCAATTACGATCTTCCAAAATATCCTGAGGTATATGTACATCGAATAGGAAGAACATCTCGCATGGACAAGAAAGGTACGGCAATAACACTAGTGTTAAAAGACGAATACGAATATTTATGCAATATTGAAGGCTTTATTCAACAACAAATAAAAAAGAAATTTATAAAAGGCCAAGAAGCCCAGCAAAATCGGTTTACTTTATACTAGCGATTATTACAAGTATTATGGTAATAACTCAGTTAATTTCGCGCAATTCGATTATATGGATAAAGAAGTAGGAAGGTTTAAAATGAAAAAAATTTTAATATTTTAATTTTTTAATTAGATCAAGTCATTTATTTCGAAATTTTAAAATAAATTACTGTTTAATTATTAAATATGAAGCAATCAAATAATTCTATAGACAAGAACCTCTCGATAATGCCCGGAGGCCTTTTTGGTCTTTTATCGTGTGCGATTGTTTTATTTTGCGATTTTATTTCAATATTTTTATTTCACAAGGAATATAGCTTTTTAAATAATATGATATCGGAATTGGGAAGAGGCTCTTATGGATTTGTTTTTTCTATGGGATTAATTATCTCTGGCATAATTTCAGTACCGTATTACTTAGCTTTAGGTAGAACTTTTAACGAGGATACAGTTAATAAAAAATTGAAAAAATTAGCAATTATTGTTTCTCTTATTTCTATCATAACTTTCGTTTTTGTTGGCGTTTTTCCTTCGCTCGAAGAAAATTATATTATTTATTTCACCCACGGGACATTTGCGTTTATCTCGTTGGCAACTGGAATGATATATTTAATAATTTTTAGTTATTTAATGTTAAAAGACGAAAAATATTCAAAAATACAGGTTTACCATGGTTTTATTGTTGCTGGTGCTTATATAATATTTTTATTTACGTGGATACCTATAATAGAATGGATCATTACTTTTGGCCTCATATCGTGGATAACAAGTAACTCAGTTTTCATGATACATAAAAAAATTCCTAAAATAGAGTTATATTAAATAATTGAATGTTTTCGAGTATTTTGTATGAATATAAACGATTTAAAAATCGAAAAAGGAATTAAAATTAACAACGAAGATGCACTTCTAATTGTAGATGTACAGAACGATTTTATACCCAGTGGTGCCTTACCTGTAAAAGAAGGGGACTTAATAATAAAGGGTATAAATAAAATAGCGGAAAAGTTTCACGCGTGTAATGCGAAAACAGTATTGACACAAGATTGGCATCCAAAAGGCCATCTATCGTTCGCAAGTGCCCATCCAGGTAAAAAGTCAGGAGATGATTTTAAATCGAACGATGGAGCAATAGGTCCTGTATTGTGGCCAGATCATTGCGTACAAGGGACTAATGGTGCTGATTTTCACAAAGATTTAAAAATCAATTTTGCGAGTGCGATAATACGAAAAGGAATTAATCCAAAAATAGATAGTTATTCTGCTTTTCTTGAAAACGATAAAAGATCAGAAACAGGATTAGCGGGTTATTTAAGATCTATAAAGATTAAGCGGGTATTCGTGTGTGGATTAGCATTAGATTATTGTTGCTTTTATAGCGCAATTGATGGAATAAGCTTTGGTTTTGAAGTTCTCTTGCTTATAGATCTATCGAAAGGGATTGATTTACCTCCTGGAAATATTTCTAGTGCGTTAGAAAACATGACGGATAAGGGCGTAAAATTTGTTAAATTGACGAGTTTTTAAAACGCTTTTAGTTTTTTAAATTCAAAAAAAATATGTTAAAAAAAGTCAATGAATCGTTATCGCTTTCCATATAAATCAATTTTGGTAGTGTGTAGCGTAAATACTGCGCGCTCACCGATGGCAGAAGGATTTTTAAAAGACTTTTTTTCAAAAAATAACCTTAATACTAAAGTTAATTCTTGTGGAATTGCATCTAATGCAAGAGATGGAATGCTAATCTCATTAGACGCTAAATTAGCAATGAGAGAAATGGGCATTGAATTATCAAATGATTCCGTTTCAATCGATTTAAAAAAACACTTAGATATACTGACAGATGTAGATTTAATTTTGACATTTACAGAAAAACATAAAAAAGAACTAATGAAATTAAGTAACATTAATGGGAAAGAAATATACAGTTTAAAGGAGTTTGCAGGCGATTCAGGTGATATCGAAGATCCATCAATGAAAGGAATAAAAGGATTTAGAAAAATACGAGACGAAATAAAAAAATGTATTTATAAAGGATTGAAAACGTTTTCGTATTAGAAAAATAAAATTCTCTTAGTAATCTTCACTACCCTTTTACTTAAATTTAAAAATAATAATTTTTTTATTTAAAGACAATATTATTATTTATTTTAGCTTTTTAGTGAAATTTGTTAATCTTTAAAGTCAGAGGATTTTACAATGGTAACAAAATTAGTTTTTATCGGAAAACCAGAAGTAGGAAAAACTACTATTAAGAAAGTCGTTTTTGAAGGATTAAGTCCTAACGACTTAATTCTTTTTCCATTAGAACCCACAATTGGCACTTCTTTCTCTGTACACGATTTCATGGACTTGAAAATGAGTTTAGTTGATACACCTGGACAATCGTTGCCAATTATTTTAGAAGATGAAGAGAAACAAACAAATATTTTCGAAAATGCAAGTGCAATCGTGTATATATTTGATTATCTTATGTGGATATCGCAATCAAATGAGATCATTAGTGATATAAAAAAAATTTACGAAATTAATAAAAAAAGCAATTATAACGCTAAGATTTTTCTTTTTTTTCATAAAATAGATTTAATTAGTAAGAATATGAGAAATAATCTTGATGTATTTGAAAATCAAATTTTATCGGAATTAAATGTTAAAGAGACTATACCAATATATTTTACTAGTTTACATCCAAATCTAATATATACAATCTATAATGCATTGACTGATATAATTGGATCTTTTTTATCGGATATAACAAAATTAAGAAATTTTTTGAACAAATTGATGTCGACTTTGTCTAAAACAATTTGCTTTGTTACGAATAAAAATAATTGCATTATTGTTAGAACTATGACAAATAATTTTGACAAGAATCTAATTTATGATTTAATAGAAAAACTTAATCAAATAAGTACTAATTTCAAAGAAAAATCTATAAGTGAAAAAAAAATTGAAATAACTGAGTCTGGTTCCAAAATTTTATCTTATATTATTAAAGATTTGAAAAATATTTATCCACAATTTGATAAAATTATATTTTTCTCTGAAATTCAAGATGATAAAGTTTTATTTGAAATATTAGAGAAATTAGAATTAGAATATGGGAAATCGCCATAAAGGAATTTAAAAATAAATCGAGGATATTAAAAAAATGTTAAAACAAGTATTTATTATCATAGATGACAAAATATTATTTCGTAGAAATTACGCAAAAGGAATAGAAGATTCTATTCTAATAAATATTTATCCTAAAATAAAACAAACACTTTTTGCTAAGCATTCACCTGAAATTGGAGAATTCGAATTTTTTCAGTCAAAAATCTCGTATATAGTTGAAAGAAACCAAAATTTAGCTTTTCTCTTTATATCGGGATTAGCTGATAATTTTGATAGGATTAAAGTTGAATTGCATAAATTTAAAAAAGAATTTCTTAATTTATTTGGTGATAATTTAAAAACAAAAACTAATTTTCTGATGGAAGAAGCTTTAAGTCCATTACTTGATGCGGTCCATAGAAGTCTAATGCCAAAAATATCGATAATAGGATTCTCAGGAGTTGGTAAAACTACAATTACTAAATTAATTAAATCAGAGGAAATCCCCATGAAACACATTCCCACCATTACGGGGGAAGTCGCAACAATCAAATTTGGAAATTTATACTTCTTTCTATGGGATTTTGCGGGACAAGAACAATTTAACTTTTTATGGAGTAAATTTATTCAAGAAAGTGACGCTGTTCTTTTAATAACGGATTCATCCTTAACGAACGTAGAAAAAAGTAAATTCTTTTTAGATCTTATAAGAAAAGAAGCACCCCATTCTAATTCCGCAGTAATTGCAAATAAACAAGATTTACCAAACGCATTAAGTGTTAGATCTATTGAAGAAGTATTGGGATTAAAAACATATTCAATGATTGCTGTAGAACCTGAAAATAAAATTAAAATGATTCGAATAATTGCTGATATTTTAGAAATGAATCCTGAATCTTCTCCGCTATTAGGTCCATTATTTGAGAGAGATAAACTTATGGAAGAAACTCAAATAATTTTAAACCAAGGTAAATACGACCAAGCTATAGTTTTATTTCAAAAATTAAGCAATATTTGCCTTGATTTAGGAGACGATTCTTTAGCAATAGACTTTAACGAAAAAGCAGATAAAATAAAATCTGTTTTAAAAACTCAAACAAGTTAATATTATAATTTCATCTATTAAGAATCGTTCGTTTGAAACTCGAACAATTAGGTCTTGTATTATAATTAAAGAATATCTGTATATATTTCTTTATTTTAAGTCAAATTACTTCTTTTTTCAACTTATCAATTGCTGTACCTAATTGCAAGCCAATTAGGTCAAATAATTCTCTTTCTTCTTTTGTAAACATTTTATAATTCTCTAATAAAACGCAAATTGCTCCAATTATTTTAATACTCGAGAATAAGGGAATTATGGCTAAAGTAGCAAATTTAGTTTTATCTAAAAGCTTTTTTTCTATCTCTGGATACATTTCGCTAAAAATAGCAATTCCTTTAACGAAGACTATATTGTATATGGCATGATCCACTGTAAGTAAAGCGTTTTTATTAATGAAACTTAAAATCAAACCTTTATAAGCTTCAATTTTAGCAGTTCTAGTGATTTCATTAATTAAATAGATGCAACATCCGTCAAAATTTAAAAAACCCATAATATAATCTAATACATTGCTCATTAATTCTGATAAATTTTTAGCTTGATTAGTTACAATTATTATCTTATTTAATATTGCTATGTTCTTTGCGTGTTCTTCTATCATTCTTTCTGAGTTTATTCTTTCAGTAATATCGTGTAGAACAAATTGTACTAAATTTTGATCTCCCAGTTGAATTTCATTCACATTTACTTCCATATAAACAATTTTACCATTAGATTTTTTTAATTGTGATAAAAGAGGCGTTTCAGAATGCGAATTTA
>Ga0315284_10014321_pt1 | contig 11294 bp, 13 predicted proteins | sample YL17G09_16_MG_FD_203696 | JGI IMG/M metagenome (GOLD analysis project Ga0315284, IMG submission 203696) | Sediment microbial communities from Yellowstone Lake, YNP, Wyoming, USA - YL17G09_16 | ecosystem: Environmental > Aquatic > Freshwater > Lake > Sediment | place: USA: Wyoming | collected...
CTTCCCTCATCTTCGGAAGCTGACCGGTTCCGTAGCAGGCCTTGTCGTTTATGACCACGGTTGGGAAGATCTCCTTGTATCCCTGTCTGATGTGCAGGTCCAGCATGAAATTGATCAACGCCCGCTCCAATCTCGCGCCCATGCCTTTCAGCACGTAGAATCCTGTGCCAGCGATTTTCGTCCCGCGCTCGAAATCGATGATGTCTAACCGCTCGCCAATCTCCCAGTGCGTCTGCGGCTTGAAATCGAACTTGCGTTGCTGACCGCCTGACCTCACGATCAAATCATCATCGTCGGAACTTCCGACCGGAACACTCGGGTGCGGGACATTCGGTAAGTTCCGGGCGATGTCATCCCTCTCCTTCTCGATCTCCGCCTGCTCCCTCTCCATCTGCTGGACCTTATCGCCTATGGCCCGCATCTCAACTATCTTCTTCTGCTTCTCCTCCTTCGGGAGCTTGGGAATTTCAATGGAACATTTGTTTTTCTCGGCCTTGAGGCGGTTACATTCATCGATCAGGGACCTCCAGCGGTTGTCAAGCTCGATGAACCTCTCAAGAATTCCGAGATCGTGTCCTCTGTTCCTCAGAGCTTGACGGGCCATTTCCGGTTCGTCACGTATGATTTTCGGATCGAGCATTCAAACCCTCTTCTGAAGATGCTTCCTGCTGAAGGTCGTAAGATGGTTGGCAGTTAAAAAAACATCGTTCGCCGTCAGAGCTTCTGCTTCTTCCTGGTCAGTACGACTGTGAAACCACGTACATCGATGAGCTTCGCGTTCGTCCGCGTCGCCAGTTCCCTCGCGACCTCGAGCCTGCTAAGCTTCGATTCACCGTGCAGCTTGATCTTGATGATCCTTTTCCGTTTCAGCTGGCCCTTGATCTCCTCGATGACCTTTTCGGTGATGCCGTTCTTCCCAACGGCGACGGAAGGCTCGATCAGCTGGTGCGGGATTTCTCTCGACATCTCTGCATTCTCCTTTCTAAGTCTTATAGGGGTATCTCGCCACATTGCCGCATGAATTGCAGGTGACGATGATACGCCCTCTCCTCAGTCTTATTGATGCCGTCTTGGAGAACTGGTAGTAGGCCTTGCATTTAGGGCAGAATTTCATCTTCCAGCGGGATACCGACACCTTGTATCTCATCCCGATCCTCAGAGCGAGGTCGAGATATCTCTTCGCCCTTTCGGGCTTCCCTTTCTTCATCTCCTTCTCAGAGAGTCTGAAAAGTATCTCGATGCGCTCAAAGGCGATGCTCTTCGCCTCCCTCTTGGGGATTCGTCTCTTTGACATCTCAAGTGACAGCAACCACCTAGCGGCTACTTAAAGACATTTTCTCAGCTCGTCCGCACCGAGGCGCCGCGCTGAACATATTCAGCATCCTTCCGGCAATTGATGGCTCGACCAGGCATTGCTTTCTTCCATTTTCCTCCTCCAGCCATCCCCTTGACAGGAGATAAGATCCCCCCTCGATCCTTCATTTTTCAATTCAGTCGATTCTTAAAGATGATCCAGTTGGAAGGCGTTCTCCAATTCGACTATGATCTCTTTCGGTAATTTCACTATCCTAAGATACCGTCTCAGCAGCCTGGCATCTTCATTGCGGTCCTTCTCATCCTTATCGCTTATTACATTCCCGAGCAGCGAGGTCAGTACTTTCCTCTGCCCATATCCCAATGTAGATGAACCGGATAGTGTCCTGAGCATGGCGTTCCTTTGGCACTCCCCCAGGCAGTTGGTCTTGAAGGCGTTGTCGATTGCATCCTCTATTTCTTTTGTCAGCTTGTCAATGTTCGATTTTATCTTTGGATCGTCGAAAATAGACACGGCCTTGCTACAGTAAGGACAGGTCTTCAGGTCTTTCTGGATCGCTTGGCCGCAGTTGGGGCAATTCCTACGGTCGGCTCCGTCACTGTCTTGATCATCTTTGGAATCTCCCCCCATATGGAATCGCCAGATGTCTGTAGTACAAAAAGCGTACATATAATATTGCACGGTGAGAACCAGAGGGGAGTTGTTAATAACTTCGAGCTACTATCTATTCCCATTATCATAAGAGATAATGAGAACGAATAACTGGATGATTAGATGACCAAGAAGAAGCATATGAAGAAATCGCCTAAAGACAATCGAGTCACCCTCAAGTTTGATAAAGGATTTTGGGATCTCGTGGCGAAAGAGATTGACAATCATCCAGAATGGGGTGTGAAGTCGGTTCCCGACTTCGTACGACGAGCGGTCGACAACGAGCTGAACGCCAGGACGCGATCAGAGGATCGCAAAGTGATCGAATTGCGCTTCAGATCTCGCGATTCTCAAGAGGACACCCGCGACAAAGATCTCTGAGTATCTCCTTATTGAAAAGATCCTTCGCCCTGCTCTCCAGCATATCTGCGTTCAATCGACATTCCTTCGGAAGGTCGATTGTCAATGTGATGCATTGACTGCATGTCGTCGTATTGGTGATTATTCTCTTCTCCGCCAAGTGAACTCCCCCCTCTTCCTGGGGGAAATGCCCTTGCGGAATAAAAAGAACATGCCGATGCATAAGTGACTCTTGTCCTGCCTAATCAGAATTTATGTGCAGAATTGCCTTTTGCACACAAACTGGCTCATTTATGTGCAAAGCCGGCTCGACTATTCATCTTTAAATATGACTACCGTATTTCTCGCAATGCATAGTGCCGGTGAATCAGATGACTCGCAAGCCCAATTCAATGTACAGGGAGATCAAAGGACAGGCATACTGCCGCAGGGAATACATGGGAGGAGTCCCTGCATCCAGGATTACCCAGTTCGAACATGGGACGAAGGGGAAGTACCCTGTCAAGCTCGTCCTTCACGCTACGGAGCAGTGCCAGGTAAGGCACATCGCGCTCGAGGCTGCTAGAATCAGCGCGAACAGATTCCTGGCTAAGAAGGTCGGCAACTCGAACTACTTCCTGAAGATCCTCGTCTATCCGCACAATGTCCTCAGGGAGAATAAGATCGCGGTCGGCGCCGGGGCAGACCGTATCTCCGATGGCATGAGGGCCGCGTTCGGCAAGCCTGTCGGGACAGCAGCGCGGGTGTCCCGGGACCAATCCATCGTTACACTTGAGACACACCCAGACTACTTCAAGCAGGCGAAGGAGGCCCTCTACAGGGCCGCTATCAAACTACCAACCCCATGCTATATCGAAGTCGTCAAAGGAAAGGAATACGCCGCCGGTTGAAAAACCACTGAGAACCTTTTTCGTGCAGTCGCATCATTCAGATTATCTGCCGGGTCACATATCGTGCTCAGAATAGGCGAGTGAGGCAAAACGATGGAAGGCGGGCTGGAGATCGATCTCGAGAAAATCAAGAATGAGATGTCAAGGGTCAGACCAAAGACCGTCCTCCTTCAGCTTCCCTCGGGGCTTAAACGGAAGGCGACGACACTATCCAGCAAGATACAGGAGCGTTTCGCATGCGAGGTTTTGATTTCAGGCGACTCCTGCTTTGGATCCTGCGATATCCCATCGGGTTCACTCGATCTTGTCGACGCTGTCATTCAGGTCGGCCATTGGGAAATGCCCACGGTCAAGCTCTCCAAACCGGTCCTGTTTCTCCCCGTAGAGATATCAATCGATCTGCCGAAATTGATCAAGACGGCCAAACCCCTTCTGAGGTCGCCGGTCGGTCTCCTGGCAACCCCTCAACATCTTCACCAATTGAAGGACGCAAAGGCGATGCTTGAGAAAGAGGGTCTGAAGGCGATAATCGGCAAGGGCGACCGGAGAGTTCTGGAACCCGGCCTGCTTCTCGGCTGCGACTACTCGAGCGCCCACGCCATCTCCGATAAAGTTGCATCTTTCCTCTTGCTCGGAGGCGGCAGGTTTCACGCGATTGGCCTCAAGCTATCTACCGGAAAGCTAGTCGTCATACTCGACCCAGAGAGGTCCGCGGCTATCGCAGAGGAAATCGATGTGGATGCCTTCAAACGAAAAAGGTTCGCGATAATACAGGCAATATCAAAAGCGAAATCCATCGGGATACTTGTAAGCTCGAAACCCGGTCAGGAGAGGATGTCCCTGGCCAAGCGGTTGCTGTCCTCGATCATTGATTCGGGGAGGGAAGGCCATATCGTGATATTGAACGAGATCTCTCCCGACGCTCTCCTGAACCTCGGCCTCGACGCCTGCGTCTCTACCGCATGTCCGAGGATCGCACTGGACGACAGTTATAGCTATGATATCGCGCTCGGAACGCCCATCGAACTGATGATAGCGCTTTCCAAGGTGAAATGGGGAGACTACAGGATCGATGAGTGGGGCGCTGACCCAACCGACGTGGTGATGCGGCATGCTTGATCTCGACAACTTGTTCGAACTCGCGAAGAAATCCAAAGGGCGCATCGGAATCGGATCGGGAGCCAGGTCCGACGTCGTTCAAGAAAGCGTACGAATCGCCCACCTTCAAGGCCTCCCTGAAACCGTCATTTATGAAGATGCAAAACAGCTCAGCGCCGACCTCCGAGGCCGGAAGATCTGCGCCGCGGTTCGCGGCACGCTCTCCTCTACCGAGGTCCTTCCCGCAATCAGGGAGACCTATGGCGTCCAGAGGGTGCTGAGGGTCGCACTGCTATCGACTTCCAGGGGGAAGCAATTCTTCCTCGCCCCGGTCGGAATCGACGAGGGCAATTCACTCGAAGAGCGGTTCGAACTGATGAAGCAGGGCGTCAGATACCTGAAGTGCCTTGGCGTGAGTGCGACCGTCGCCATTCTCTCGAGAGGCAGGGTCGAGGACGGGCACAGGGGCGATGATATCGCGAGAAGCTTGGAAGAGGGGGACCGCCTTACTGAGATGGCGATCAAGAACGGCATCGTGGCTAAGCATGAGCACATCCTGATCGAGAAGGCCGTCGAAGAGGCGGATTTCGTGCTCGCGCCGGACGGGGTTTCCGGGAACCTGATCTTCAGATCGCTCTATTTCCTTGGCGGAGGAGGTGCTGTCGGAGCACCAGTTGTGAACATCGGTAGGGTATTCGTCGACACATCCAGAGACAAGCGTACATACGTTGATTCCATCGCATTGGCCGCAGCTCTCTGTGCGGCGAGGGAAAGATCGCAATCCATCAGAAAGGTGTGACGCCCATTCCGACGACGGAAGTCAATACTGGAATTGCCGCGCCTCGAAGAATCCTTCTGATTATCGCACCGCGAACAGATTTTCCTTAAATACCCTCATAATCTGTCCTTGAAATTTTCATCTCGATTGAGGAATAATTCTATTTCGTCGGTTCTCTCCTCTCCCAGAACGATGCCAATCAAAAGGGTATATATCGAAATTCGTCTCATAGGGTCTTTAGATGCAGCTAGAGATCGATGGTTGGCGGCTTCGCCTGACATTCTCAGCGGCCCATGTTATGATTGGCCACGAGAGGTGCGGCAGGCTGCACGGACATGACTATGCTATCAGCGTCAGACTCGACGGCGAGCCGGGCTCTGATGGCGTTATCATGGACTTCGGTACTCTGAAGAACCTGGTAAGGGACATCGCTAAGGAGCTCGATCACAAGTTCCTCGTCGCCAAGAGGCATAAGAACGTCGTCATCAAGGGCGGCACGGTGACGATGAAATCGAGCGACAGCATCTATAAAGTCCCACTGTGCGACTGCGCGGTTCTCGACATCGAGCAGACTTCCGCCGAAGAGCTGGCCCTCTGGGCCGGAAAGAAGCTGAAGCCTAGGCTTGTCGGTTTCAAGAACCTGACAAATCTCCAGGTGAAGATCGAAGAGGGTATGGGGCAGTCCGTCTGGCTGTCGCTCAAGCTGTAACGGGGGAAAACTTCCATGACAAAAAAGGCCATAGCGTTGCTCTCTGGCGGTATGGATTCTGTGACTGCGGCCGCGATGATCAAGAGCCAAGGATATGACATCTACGCGCTCACCGTTTCGTACGGACAACGGCATTCACGTGAGATTGAAAGCGCGAAGAGACTTGCAATCTGGCTCGGAGCGACGGAACACGAAGTCATCGATCTGCCAATTTCGAGGCTGCTGAAGAGCGCATTGATGAATCCCGAAGATGACGTGACGTCAAAGGACGAGAAGACAATCGGATCGAACATTCCGACGACTTATGTCCCTGGCAGGAACGCGGTTCTTCTGGCCATAGCGGCCGCATGGGCGGAAAGCATCGGGGCGGAGGCCATCGTGATAGGTGTCAACGCCATCGACTACAGCGGTTACCCCGACTGCGGGCAGCCCTTCATTGACGCATTCGAAAATGTGATCAAGATCGCTACAAGGGGTGGCGTAGAAGGCCATCCGGTTGAGATTCTGGCACCACTTGCTAAGATGTCCAAAGAAGCTATCGTCCGGAAAGGAACCGAACTCGGCGTCCCATTCAAAGAGACATGGAGCTGCTACTCGGGCGGTAACAAGCCCTGCGGTGTCTGCGACTCCTGTCTGCTCCGGAAGAAGGGATTCGCGGCGGCAGGCGTCTCCGATCCGGCTTTGGCGCCAGAGGTGCCAAGGAAGGCCAAGACCTCTTGAGCTCATCGGGAAAGTTGGCAGAAATGCTGAGAGTCCATTCGATCTTCAAATCCCTTCAGGGAGAAGGCCTGATGATGGGCCTTCCCACGGTTTTTATCAGACTTGCTGGATGCCCGTTGCGATGCAGCTGGTGCGACACGACCGAGGCGCAGTCCCCCTCCTCGGGCAAGGACATGAGCATTGAACAGATCCTCGAAGCGGTTGTGAAGACGAGATTGCCCTATGTCTGCCTAACGGGCGGGGAACCTCTCATGCAGAAGGAGACCGTCACTCTGATGAACAAGCTGATTGAGAAGGATCTCTTCATACAGCTCGAGACCTCCGGATCGATATCCCTGGAGGAGGTCCCTTGCTCCGAGAACGTCATGATCAGCATGGACATCAAATGTCCCTCCTCCGGTGAACATGAAAAAATGGACTTCTCGAACATCGAGCTTCTTTCGCAGTTGGACCAGCTAAAGTTCATAATAGCCGATGAGAAGGACTATCTCTACGCCAAGAAGATCATGGCCGACTACACGATCAACTGTTCGATAATAATGACGCCAGTCGGCGGCTTGGATCTCGAATGGCTCGCAAAGAAGGTTATTAGGGAAAAACTCAAAGTGCGTGTGCTGCCGCAGCTCCACAGGCTCATCTGGGGCGACCAGCCGGACAAATGAATCAGACGATCCTCTTCATGAGTTCGGCGGGGAAATACAGCGGTCTGTTCGGATAGCCCTTTGTCTTCTTCTTGACGAGCTCGATCAGTGCGTCCACGGTCATGTCGACATCACTGTTCGCCCCTCGGTCGTAGACCCTCATCGAATCCGAGGTCAGCTCCCTGTCACCTATCACAACGGCAAAGGATACCCAGTCCTGCTTTGCCTCCCTCACTTTCTTTCCGACCGTCTCTGAACGGTCATCCAGCCCCGTCCTGATGCCGTTCTCCTGCAGCTTCGCGACGATATTCCTCGCCCTTTCGAGGTGGGCGTCCGAGACGGTCATCAAACGGACCTGCTCCGGGTTCAACCAGACCGGCAAAGTGCCTTTCCCGCCGGTCTTTTCCTTCTTCACGGCCGCGTCGAAGACCGCGTAGAGATACCTCTCGATGGTGCCGATGATTGCTGTGTGGAGGATGATCGGGTAGTTCGGCTTTCCATCAGTATCGGTGTATTTGATATCGAACCGCTTCGCATTGCCGATATCTATCTGGACGGTCCCGATCTCTCTGGGCCTCCGTCCCTCGTCGATCATCATGTACTCTATGTTCACGGTCCAGTAGTAGTTGACCCCGTCCGGATAGAAATGAATCAGTGCCGGTCTGTCTCTCTCCTTCACCAGCGACTGGACGAACTCCTCGTTGTCATCGAACGATTTCTTCCCGGAGATGTTGATCAGCATCTCGTAGTCGACGCCGATCTTCTTCGCTTCCTCGAAAATCCTATTATGGATATTCGTGAACCACTCGTATGCCTCCCGTTTGTCCCTGCAGAGGACGTGCAGGTCTGGCATGTTGAGCCTCCTGACTCTGAACAGCAGCTGACATTCCCCCGATTGCTCAAGTCTGTACGAGTCGGCCACTTCGAACGCACCGAAGGGTAGCTGCCGGTAGCTCATGATCCAGCGGCGCATGATAGCGAACTGCTGGTGGCAAGCCGCATAGCGCAATATGAACTTCTTCTTCCCCTCCTCGACCATGTAAAGCCTGTCGCCGAACAACTCGGCATGCTCCTTCACGGCGGGCTCCTGGACATTGAACATGTTCGTCCCCTTCATCAGATAGACCGGGACGCCCACTGATCTGGCGATGTCCGTGCTGTAGTCAGCGATCAAATCGAACATCAGGGCCGCCTTCGGCTCCCAGTGCATGTGGCCGGAGTCGCTCATCTCCTCCCAGGCGATTCCGAACTTCCTGCAGAGCCTGAAATATTCCGGCTCCCCCCTCTCACCGAAATCCTGCTTAAGAGCTTCTTTCGCTACGACAATGCCGAAATCGCTCTTGTCTCCGGCGTAATGCTCGACCCCTTTCAGCTTGCCGTCAGGGGTCATCACCGAGTATGTCCCCTCCCCCATCGTCGCTCTCTTGTCTTCTTGGGCTGCCACTATCTCCCGAGACAGTTCCGATAGGGGATGTCCCTTGCACTTGATATCGAAGCTCTTGTACCAACCGAATGCAGCCCTGTGGATCTCTATCCCTTTCTCCGATATTCTGGATGCAAGGGCCTTCAGGACCTCGATCGCCTGAGACGGGTCTGCAAGATTGGATGAAAGATGAGCATAGGGATAGATGACGACTCTCTCCGCCTTGACGCTGCCCGCGACTTCCGCGATGTCGTCAGCCGCCTGCCTGGCTATCGCGTCGACATCGCTGTCCCTTTTCTCGACGGTGACAAAGACGACTAGCACTTCCCGGAAAGATGCCGATTTCTGGTCTTCCGACCAGTCTTCAGCCATTTTTGTCTTTTCCTTGAGGTGATATTCGAAATTGTCGGCGTGTATCAGAAGCGTCCTCATTGATTCACAGCACCCCCGAGAAGGGATGTTAGCATAATAATTTATTCGGATTGGCGGCGGAACCCTTCTCCAGGCTAGCCAAGGCTTTTATCCCGTGCCGGCATAATGTTGATTTGTCTATCCGATTAAGGGGGACAAATAGCTTTGAGGCAGTTCGAGATTTTGATCAATGACCGACCAGGAGAGCTGGCCAAAGTCACAGACGCGCTCGCAATGAACGGAATTAACATCATGGCGATCGCGAGCGAGAGATGCGAGAACCCGATCATCCGCATCGTCACCGATGACGAGCAATCGACACGTGCGGCTCTCAAAAAGGCGAACATGAAATTCAGGGAGAACGAACTCATGGTCATCGAGCTTCAGGATCGGCCGGGAGAGCTCAGCAAGATGGCGAAGAAACTCGCCAAGGCGGGCGTGAACGTCGAGTCCATCCACATCCTGGGCAAAGGGACCAGCACGACCAGCATCGCCCTCGTCGTCGATAATTATAAGAAAGCTTCCGAGATTCTCCATTGAAATCCCCTCTGGCCGTCGTTGAGGTGAAAGGCATGAAGAAATTGCAGGGTAAGACAGCGCTAGTCACCGGAGGCGCTTCCGGGATCGGGTTCGCGACCGCATTGGCATTTTTGGAGGAGGGCGCTAGGGTCGCCATCGCCGATATTTCGGAAGAAAGCGGGCGGAAAGCCATCCGCAATCTGAAGAAGCTGGGATTCGATGCTTTCTTCATCAAAGCGGACGTGTCCAAGGAATCTGAAGTCAAGAACATGATGTCCAAAACCGTCAAGAAATTCGGACGACTGGATATACTTTTCAACAATGCTGGAATATTCATCCATGGTGCGGTCGACAAACTCACCGAAGCGGAATGGGACCGTATAATGAACATCAATCTGAAAGGGGTCTTTCTCTGCTCAAAGCATGCTATCCCGCAGATGCGGAAGCAGGGCAAGGGAGTGATCGTGAACAATGCCTCCTGCAACGCAATAATTGCAGACTACGATGATCCCGCCTACTGCGCCTCGAAGGGAGGGGTGGCGATGCTCACCAAGGCGATGGCAGTGGACTATGCAAGGGAGAACATCAGGGTCAACGCCGTCCTGTTCGGAGAAATTGAGACTCCAATGACGAGGTTCGAGGCCAAATGCATAAATGCCAACTACAAAGAATACTGCAAGAAGGTGGCGAGTCAACATCCGATCGGCCGTCTAGGCAGGCCCGAAGAGGCGGCCAAGGCCGTCGTTTTCCTGGCATCGGAGGACTCAAGCTTCATTACCGGCGCGTTTCTGAGCGTCGATGGCGGTTTGACAGCAATCTAAGGTTCAATGGTGTCCGGATGGGAGTAACTCGTTCAGGATAGCGCGAGTCCGGGCCCCATTCAATTCCCAATCTATGAGCCATTATCTTCTTCATATTCTGGGGCTTTCTCAACAGGCGCTCCATGAGCCCGTTGGTCAGGATGGAAATCCGTTGTCCTGTGTGCTGCCTCCGCGAAGTTGAATCGGGGGGTCTTGATAGTCTGATTCGCTGCGACGGAGTTCCTCTGCTGGAAATCAGACAGCCTTCTTTCCACCTTCTCGATATGGCTCTGGATGCGCTCGCTGTTCTGCTTCCTGGTCAACATCATGGAGGCGTCACTTGCCTCCGGCACCGGTTTTCTCAGTGCGATTATCCTACCGCCGCCTGTCGGCAGCTTAGGCATCTCCGCGGGGAGTTCGGCTCTCGTATCGTTGATCCATATGAACGGTGAACTCGCGTTGTTCAAGACCACCCTGTCTGGGATAGGTTTCAGTATGGATGAGCTGATGTTCCTGAACTTCGGGATCATGTCGAACACCCCGTACATATGAGCCACCTGCAGGAAATTTGAACCGATGGTTCTCCTTCTTTTGTGCGGAACTATCTCCTTCCCTTGAGACTCGAGCTCCGCAAGACCGATCATCGGGCTCGTCCTTCTCGACTTTAGCTCCTCCGCTGCAATACTCCCGCCCTGTATGCATGTCAGGGGTTCGTAGCTCCTTGAGAGCATGAAACTGGGTGGCCTCTCGATCCACCTCATCGTCCTTGAAGATCCGCGATGCTCTGGAAGATTGACAGATGCGAACTGGAATGAAAGGTTCTTGTCAGCATCAAGAGAGAGGATGCTAGTCGCCACTCCTTCGTAGACCGCCAACCTGTCTGCCCAGAATCCCAATTGCCTTCTGAGGTCCGGTCTCGATACCCTGCCATTCTGCGCGACCAACGAGAGTATGTCCCGCCTTATCGGGGTGGTTAGCC
>Ga0315284_10014323_pt1 | contig 11293 bp, 7 predicted proteins | sample YL17G09_16_MG_FD_203696 | JGI IMG/M metagenome (GOLD analysis project Ga0315284, IMG submission 203696) | Sediment microbial communities from Yellowstone Lake, YNP, Wyoming, USA - YL17G09_16 | ecosystem: Environmental > Aquatic > Freshwater > Lake > Sediment | place: USA: Wyoming | collected...
GTTATGGCCGAGCCAGGAGGTGCGGGCGGCGCCGATCACACGCTGGACATAGGAGTCGGTGGCGATGAACAGCTCCACCGGCCGGCCCAGGCAGTCGGCGCCCGTCTCGGCGAACAGGCGCTCCGCAGTGGCCAGGAAATCGGGTTGCACGTACGAGTGGCAGTCGACGATGCCGATGAACCGCCCGCGGGCAGCCTTGACGCCGACGTTACGCGCCGCTGCCGGGATCACCCGGGGATTATGAAGCACCCGAATGCTCGAATGGGCAGCCGCCAGACGATTCACGATGTCGCGGCTGGCGTCGGTGGAGCGGCCGTCGACCACCAGTATCTCGAACATCCCGGCCGGGTAGTCCTGCGCGATGAGCGAGTTCAGCGTCTCCTCGATGTAATGCTCCTCGTTCCGCATCGGGACGATGAGCGAGAAGCTCCGGGTCGGCTCCGCCTCTGAGTTGGATCCCATGCGTCGCGTCGTCATCGGGCTAGCCTTGGGAGACGGTGGCGGCTGCTGGCGGGCGCACCGGGCGAGGGGGCCGCGGCCTCGGTTTCCACGATCTCGAGAAACCTGCGCGCCGCATGCTCCCAGGAGCAGTTCTCGACCACGTACGCGCGCGCCCGCTGCTCGAGGCCGCGCCGCGCCTCAGGGCTGCCCAGCACCTGGAGCACGTCGCGGGCGAAGTCCTCAGGCGCGTCCGCGATCAGCAGGTCGCGGCCGGCGCGTAGCGGCAAGCCCTCGACCCCGATAGTGGTCGAGACGACTGCCTTGCTCATCGCCATCGCTTCGTAGATCTTGATGCGCGTGCCCCCGCCGACCCGCAGCGGCACCACCACGACGTCGGCGCGCGCGACGTATGGGCGCACATCCTCCACGAATCCGGTAACCTTGATTCCGGGCGCTGTTTCGGCCATGCGCATGATCTCCGGCGGCGCCGAGCGGCCGACGACGGTGAAGCGCGCCTGCGGGCACTCGCGGCGCACCAGCGGCAGGATATCGTTCACGAAATAGCGCACCGCATCCTGGTTGGGCATCCAGTCCATGGAGCCGACGAAAACGATGCCCTCCCCTCCTCCGGCTTGCGGGGCGAAGTAATCGAGGTCCACGCCGGTGGGAATCACCGACACCGCGCGGGCGCCGAAATCGCGCAGCATCGCCTCACCGTCGGTCTCCGAGACTGCGATGCAGTGATCGTAGGTCGAGCACGCCAGGCGCTCGAACCGCGCGAGCCGGCGGCGCTGCAAGTCGAAGTAGGAGCGGCGAAGGGCCGAGGTCTTAGTGGCGACATAGCGCTCCCAGATGCGAGTCTCCAGATTATGTTGGAACAGCACGCGCGGGCGAGTTGTCAGGTGAAATGTGTTGATAGCGGGGAAGAGGAAATCGCAGATGAGGGCGTCGAAGCGCTCGTTGCGCTCAAGCTGGGCAAGCGCCGTTCTCATGCGCCGCGAGGAATGCTTGGCGATCACATAGGGCAGCCGCGACGCCAGGTTCACGCCCAGCTCGGCGTAGAATGCCGCGGTACCCTTGGCGGTCTCGGCCCAGGGTACTGGGATCAGCCGGCCCGCCCACGCCCGCGTGTCCTCGATGGTGCGTTCGCCCGCGCCGGGCGGCACCAGCGCCACCGTCGTCACGTCATGGCGCTGCGTCAGCAGACGCAGGGTATTGATGGTGCGGATCTTGCCGCCCGTATCGCTCGGGAACGGCAGGCCCGCAGCGACCAGCAGCACTCTCACGCCACCAAGTCCTTCGGGCGAACGGCCGCCAGATGCGCGGCCGGCAGCGACTGGTCGTAACCGGTGCCGAGGTAGAACACCCCCGGCGGAAGCTCGACCTGGGCGCGATCATATACGCGCCAGCCATCGAAGAAGATCGCCGGCGGGCGCATGGTCGCCGCCAGACGCGACGGCCGCAGCCGCGCATATTCAGGGTGATTGTTCATGATCACGGCCGCGTCGGCCCCGGCGAACCCTTGCTCCAAGTCGCACGGTTCGGCGCCGGCCTGGATGATGGCAGCGCGCGGAGCGACGTGATCGTGGCCGCGCACACGGTATCCCAATCCCACCAGCTCGCGCACCAGGGTCACCGCGCACGAGCCTCGGGTGTCGGTGGTCGCCGGCACCCCCTTGAATGCAAACCCCATGACGAATATGCGCGAGCGCTCCGGCGACTTGCCGAGTGCGCGCAGATTGGCATGCAAGCGCCGTGCGATGCGGGCTGCCGCCTCTTCATTGACGCGCCGGCTGGCCTCGATCAGCAGCGGCGCGTAGCCGCCGCGACGCGCCGCGCTGGACAGCAGATACGGGTCCTTGGTCAGGCAGGGTCCGCCAACCCCGGGGCTCGGCATAGGCACGCTATTGCGTCCATAGTCGCGGTTAGCGGCGCTGATGGCCTCAATCGCATCCACGCCGCAGGTCTCGCAGATGGCAGCGATCTCATTGGCATAGGCGAAGCGGCAATCGCGATAGGTGTTGTCGATCATCTTGACGATCTCCGCGGCCTCGAGCGATGACACTTCGATGATCCGCGGGCTGATGCGCGAGAATATGCCGACGGCGCGCGCAGCCGATTGCCCCGTGAGCCCGCCAACGATCTGCGGCAGCTCCCGCAATTCGCGCAAGGCGTTGCCCTCGACCGTGCGCTCGGGGGCGAACGCGAGGTCGAAGTCCGTGCCCGCGCGGAGCCGCGAGCTTGCTTCCAGGATCGGCAGCGCCAAGCCGCGAGTCACGCCCGGGGGGACCGTGGAGCGCAGGATCACGAGATCCCCGCGCGCCAGCATCCGGCCGACGTGGGCGCACGCCTGCTCGAGCGGCTGCACCACGGGCGCGTTGCACTCATCCACCGGCGTGCCGACGGACACGATGTACGTCTCCGCCGCGCAGTCCCCGGCATCGGCGGTGCAACGCAGGAATCCGCCGCCCACCACGCTCGCCAGGGCCTCAGGCAGCCCCCGCTCGTGAAATGGGCTCTCGCCGGCGTTGATCGCTGCGGCAAGTTCCTCGCGGAGGTCATAACCCACGACCTTGTAGCCGGCCTCAGCCAGCACGGTGCCCAGGGTCAATCCGACGAAGCCCATCCCCAATATCGCGATGTCATCACGTTTTCGTGTCATATCCTGTTGCCTTACGGCAGGAGCGCGCCCTGCGTTCCCGCGCGGGCTGGGCGGATTCCGGCGGCGCACTCCCGCAAACTGGAGATTGAGCCCGCGCTGGAGCGACTCGCTCCTGTCGGCGCGGTCACAAGGCGCTCCTAGATCATTGCCTCCAGACGCAGCACCTCAGGGAGACTGTCACGTCTCAGTCACCTGTGCGGACGCGTGCGGCGGCCGGCATGCATCCGCAGTCTGATCGGAGTCAGAGCAATTTGCGTGCCACACCGGCAACGGGGAGAGACGCGGCCGAAGCTGCTCGACCGGACTCAGGTGAAGCGGTTGACGCCCGGTTCCGGCCCTGGCGGCAGCTGGATGTGGTCACAGCGATCAGGCCATCGGACCGCGATGGCGGTGCCCGCCGGAGAACCCTGGGTTCTCGGGAGCGCGGTGATGGCCGGAGCGTCGCCGTCGGCGCACGGAGCTACCAGCGTAACCAGTTCCATCGGTAGCGACGCCCGCAGCGAATAGCACAAAGCCGGCGCCGCGGTCTTGGACTGGAACCCGTCCGACGCCCACCCCTGGATGGGGTCGGTCGCGCCCTCGACGATCCGCGCCTGGGCGTTTATCCCCAGCGGCGCGATCACCAGCCTCCCGCCAGCGGTCTGGGCAACGCACCGACCCGCGGCGTCAAGCTCAACCGCGCACGGTGGGAAATGAAACCATAGCTCGAGATCGTGCGCGCCCGTGCCGGTCACCAAGTCTTGGATGACCCAGGAGCTCGACCTGATAGAGAACACGCGCCGAGTGTGCACGAGGCCGTCGGCGTATCGGAACGCTCCCTCGACGACATTGCAGCCGCAGTCGGCGGTCAAATCCCGCCGCCGTATGCTCCCCCGGTCGCGCCACCCGAAGAGGCCGTTGGGCTGTTGTTGGCTGCGCCCGTCAATGACGAGGGTGTTGTGGGCGGCGGTGCTGCGGAAGTATTCGCGCCACTCGCGCGACCCGTCGTAGGTGAAGGTGCCCGGATCTATCAGCATCGGGCCCTCGGCGCTGCGGAGCTGGATGCTCAAGGCGTCGGCGTGATCGTGCGCGGACCAATCGCGGGCGGCGTCGCCGGCATCGAAAGTCAGTTGGAGGCCGCGACCGTCTTGGATGATGACGAGCCCCACGCCGGGGAGGGTTACGCACCCGTCCCGGCCGGGTGTGGACTCAAGCCGGTCATAAGCCTGCAGCCCCTTTGATCCCAATAGCCACAACACCGCCTCGGCGGGCGCGGAGCCCTCCGGCTTGAGGTCGCCGCGCCTGAAGAGCGCCGCACCCAGCGCCATGGTGTCGCGGAAATCGCGCGCCGGCAGATGAGCAAGTGGCAGCAATTGGCCCCCATCCTCGTCACCCATGGGAATCACGTTTCCCGCGCGCGCACCCAACGCGGCCAGGCACTCGAGCATTCGCTGCACGTGCGCCAGGGTCGCGGGCGGCAGTGGCTGCCCGGCGCGCTCGCAGACCACTGCCGCGTGCAGACACATGTCCGTGGCGAAGCGGTGATACCAGGAGGAGTGCTCGAAGTAGAAGCCGTCCGCCAGGACCTGCTGACGCACCTCGCGGATGAGCAGGCGCCGCCCGAGCTTGAACCAGCGCCGCGCTTGCGGCAGGTCGGGCAGCGTCGCGCCGAGGTAAAGGAGGCCCAGCGGCTCACCCAGGAGATGGGTGTTGGGCGCGAAGGTGTAGGACAAGTGGCGTTCGATATACCCTCCGGCCCTGCGCAACGCGGCGATGATGTCGGCGTCGGTGCGGGGGTCGAGAGCCTCCGATGACCGCAGCAGCCAGCGGATCCACAACCACGTGATGGCGCGCAGCGCGACCTCGAGCGCGCTTATCCAGTTCGGCCCCATAAGATGCGGATTCTGCTCGAGCCACGAGCGCATCTGCGCCACGGCCTCCTCGGCATAGCGAGGGTCGCCGGTCAGGCGATAGGCGCGCGCGACATCGAGCAGTGAGTGCTGGCGATTGAGCTCCCACAGCACGCGAATGTTGCCGACCTCGGCGCCATGAATCTCAAGGTCTCTCCAGAAGCGCAGCGGCACCACGGTTCCGGTCGCCGGGTCGCGCAGCCAGTTGATCTGCGGCCCCGCGTCAACCTCCATCGAGCCGAAGAGGGTGAAGCGGTGGGCGACGGCCCGGTCCGCGGCAGAGATGGCGGCGGTGCAGGCTTGCGGGAAACGTGCCTGCGCGAGTTCCAGAGTGGCTGCGATATCGGCCGGGGCGGGAAGGAGCGCCGTGCCCTCCACGCCGACCGTTCGGGGCGGCGCATCCGGGTGCGCGGCATGGCGACCCGCAACACGGCGTTCCATACGGTCGTAGGGAATCTGCAGAACTCGGTGCCATATCCCCGCCGGCCCCGCGCGCAGCGCCTTGCGCCAAATCTCACCCACGCTGTTGCGCGCGCGGCCGAATTCATGCCGCCGCGCGCCATAGACTTCGAGCCACTGGTCTCGCAGCGCCTCCCAACGATGTGCGGCGACGGCGGCACGTCCACCCGCGACCAGACGCCGCGCCAGTCGGTCATCACCCAGCACCGCACAGGCATGTTCGCCGAGGGCGCGATGATCGCCCACGGGCGCCAACATCCCGGTCTCGCCGTGCTGCACGATGTCGGTGATCCCGCCGGCCGCGGTGGTGACAACCGGCACCCCGCACGCGAATGCCTCCAAGATGGACAGCGGTTGGTTGTCTATACGCGAGGAGTTGAGAAACAGCGCCGCCTGGGACAGATACCGGGGGATGTCGTCATGGGACACCCCGCCGATGAACTCGACCCCCCGCAGGCCAAGCTCGGCGGCGAGCGCCCGGTGATATCTCTCTTGACTGCCCCGGGCGACCAGGAGCAGGCTCGCGTCGGGAAAACGCGCCTGCACCAAAGCAAACGCCCTCAGGGTCGTCGGTATGTCGTAGAGCGGTTCGAGGGCGCGGGTGTTGACGATAACCGGGCCCGCGGGCCCGGCGGTGAGGTCATCCGGAACCTCGACGAAATTAGGGACAACCGTCGTCACTATCCCGGCGCGCAAAAATACCTCACGCAGATATTGCGAGGGCACGACGAAGAGATCGGCCTTCGCTGCCGCCCACCGCACCAGGCGCGACCAGCGGCGCAGATGACCTTCGGCCCCACCCGTATGGTAGTTGAGGATCACCCGCTTGCCCAGGAGACGGCCGATGATGATCGCCGGCAGCGGCTCCAAGAGGAAGTTGATGCCCGCCGACGCGAAAGCGTGGATGACCTCCACCTGCGGCGCGGTTCTGGTCAGGCGCGTGAGGTAGGCGGCGAACCGCAGGCCTGTGCGCAGATACCGCACGCGGTCGAGTGCCGCCGGCAGCCAGGAGGGCAGGGTATCAGTCACCACGGCCCGCGCGGCAATTCCCGCCGAAGGTCCCCGGCGCAGCAGCATTCTGATCAGCACTCCGGTGCCGCCCATGTGCTCCGGGGACGGTCCCACCAGCGCGACGCGCACTGTTCGCGGAGCTGTCATCACCGCTTCCGCTCGCCGGCCGCCTGGGTTGCAGCATGCGGCGCCTTGCGATTCTCCATCAGGGTGTAGTAGAGATCGAGGTATTGCGCGACAGATCGCGCCAGGCTGAAGTGGCTCTCCACCTGCTCCCGGGCGGCGCGGCCCAGGCTGGTAGCAAGCGCGCGGTCGCGGTAAAGTTGGACGATAGCGCCGGCGAGCGCGCCCGCATCGCCGGGAGGCACGAGCAGCGCGCTCTGGCCCGCCTTGACCGCCTCCGCATTCGCCCCGATATCGGTCGCCACAATGGGACGCGCGGCGGCCATTGCCTCCAGCAGGGCGTTGGACATCCCTTCCGAGATCGAGGGCAGCACGAAGATGTCGAAGCAGGGCAGCCGCGCCGCAACGTTGTCGCAGTAGCCGGGAAAGGCAACGCGGTCGGCCACGCCCAGTTGCCGCGCTCGCGCCTGGAGCTCCGTGCGCAGCGGGCCGTCACCGACGATGACGAAACGCATGTCGGGCGCCTGGGGGGCCGCGATAGCAGCCGCATCCAGGAAATGATCCAGCCCCTTGACGGGATCGAGCCGCCCCACGGTCGCGACGCGGAAGCCAGCCGGGAGGCCCTCGGCGTCGGGGTGGGCAAAGGCGCGGTCGAGGCTTTGCAGATCAACGCCATTCTGGATCGCGACCACTCGCTCTGGCGGCAGGCCGGCGGTGCGTACCAGGGCATCGCGCAGATCGAGCGAGGGCGCGGTAAAGGTGACGCCCGCGCGGGACATCACGCGGTAAGCCCACAGGCGCCGGCGATGGTCGAAATCATAAGCGCGACCGCGGACGCTGGCGACGGCGGGGCGCCTGGTCATCCGCCCCGCCAGGGCGCCAGCCAGGTTCATCTGGAACAGGTAGGACTGGATAACATCAGCCGCTTGGTCGCGCACCAAGCGCGCGATCTCCCGCGCCCAGAACGCCGGGGCAAGCTTGCCCGAGCGCCGGCGCAGCGAGTGCGCCGCGATGCCGCGACGCGCCAGCTCCTCGCTGAGCCAGCCCCGGCCCGGCGCCGCCACCATCACCTTGTGTCCGAGCGCGGAGACCTGCGATGCCTGCATCGCGATCTGGGCCTCCGCGCCGCCGTGACCGCAGTTGCCAATCAGGTAAAGGATAGACAGCGGTCGGTGACTCATGGTCAGCGCTCTTTGGTCTGCGCGGACTGGAGATGGAGGCCGGCGTCGGCCGCAGCCGGCGACGCGCCCCGGCGCACAACGCGGCGGCGCAGACTGCGCCGCAGAAGGTCGAGCAGGTCATCCATGCCCGCCATGCGCAGGACGAAACGCGGCCAGGGCTCGCTCGCCAGGCACGTGCGCGGGATCGCGTACGCGTCGCTTCCGGGCATCGCGACACCAGGGATCGTCGAGAACGCCATGTCGAATCCGGCCTCGGCCACCATCTGTCGATGCGTCGCAGTGAAGTCCTCGCGGCCCCCGTTGGGGTAGCCAAACGCCGTGACCGCGATGTCCAGTCTTTCTTGCAGCTCACGTCCCGACGAGGCGATCTCGTGTCGCGCTTGCTCGTCCTCGGTGCGCGACAGCACCGGATGCGTGACCGTGTGTGCGCCGATCGTGACCAGTGAATCGCGAGCCAGCATCTGCAGCTCGTCCCAACTCAGCATCCTGTTGTGGAGGCGGCATTCGCGCCCGGCATCCGATCGCAGGTGATGGAGAGCCGACCGGCGGCTCACGTCGGGCATTCGCTTCAAGTCCTCGATGAGCGCTTCAGCGGCGGTGGCGAGCGAGGCCGGGCTATCGAGCGCCAGCTCGCGGCCGGACAAGCGCAGCGTGAGGCCGTTGGCCCCCGCCTGCTCGACCAGCGCGCGCACCTCGTCGGTCCACAACCCGGTCGTCCCGACGGCGCCGGTGGTCACGAAAAGGGCGGCGGGGACATGATGCCGGAGTAAGATCGGGTAGACCTCGGTGATGAAGCTCTGGTAGCCGTCATCGAAGGTGAGCGCGGCAGGCAAAGCCCCGCCGATTCGTTCGCCCTGCAAGCGCCGGCGCAGGTCATCGGCCGAGATGAACCCGTAATGGCGCTGGATATGGACAAGGCGGCGCTCGAACTCAGCCGCGTCGAGCGAACCCGGCGCACGCACACAGGTGTCACCGCTTCCCGCCGCCGGCGCGATGTCGTGGCAATATAGAGCCCGCACACCGCCCGGAAAGGCGCGCCGCGACAGCCACCGCAGCAGGCGAGCACCGCCCAAGGCGCAGAGGGCTCGCGGGAGGAAAGCTTTGGCCGTGCGCGAAACGCGCACGAGGATGCTGACGATCCCTTTCGTCAAGCCGTAGGTGCCGCCTTTCCTGTGCTCCGAAGCCCGCCAGGAAACGCGCGCAGGACGCGCTGCCGGTAGCGCGCGTGGACGTGCTTCGTGTCGGGCCTGCCGCCCGGTTGGCCGGGGTACGTTGTGAGGAAATCCAGATAACGGTCGGCGTCCCGGGGCGATGGCGAAATGATGAAGGCATCGCACCAGCGCGACGCGCCGGCTGGAGTCTCGAACGTGGCCGCTACCGTGACGCGGTGCCCCAGCCGACCAAGGGCGCGCACCGCAGACAGGGAGGCGCTGTAATTGCCGTCTTCGAGTACCAGGGCATTCATCAGGTCCTGCCTCCCGATTGTGCATCCCGGTGGCGGGTGGCCCGGCCCAGCGCGGAGGCGACCGCGCCCGACAGCCGGCCCTGCGCCGCGCTGGCCAGCGCTCGGCCGAAGCTCAGGTTAAGTGCAAACCAGGGCATGGGGTCGTCCCACGCGGCAGGAGCGAAGACCCGGCAGCGCAGGATCGAACGCAGCCAGCCGCCGAGGGTAAGTTCGCCCGCGCGCCGGTACTGCAGCGCGGTCCAGAAATCGCGGTCCGGTTGCATCCAGTACACCCCCGCCTTATACCCGTTGTGGCTGGGCAGGGGCAGCCCCACCGCGTCGGCGTACGCCAAGTAAGCGAAATCGACCCCGCAGACTGCGCCAAACCCGTCCCACAGGCCAAAGCGCGCGTTCATCTCGATCAACTTGAAGAGCCCATCGCGCGGGTCGAGCTTGAACTCGACACCGACCGAGCCGCGATAGCGCAGCTTCGACAGCAGCCTGAGGCCCAGTTCAACGACCTCCGGGGCATGCACGCTCTGGACGTAGGTGCCGTTGCCGAAGTGGGGCGGGCACGTCCTCAGTTTGCGGCCAACGAATGTGGCGAGGGGCTCGCCACTGCCATTGAGATAGGCAACCAGGTAGTACAGATTGCTGTCGGGGCCGGGGATGGGTTCCTGGATGACGGTGTCGCCATAGGTGACGCCCAGGAGCGCCGCGACTCGCAGCAGATCCGCCGGCGAGTGGATCTCGATGACCTTCTGCTCCTGCGTGACCATGGGTGGTCGATATCGGGACCAGTCATCCGACAACTCGGGCTTCATGATGCACGGGTAGGTGATCTGCGATGCCAATGCGTGCAGGTCATCGTGCGGATCGAGGAACCGCGTGTCCGGCATGGGCACGATCTCGTGACACAGATCCCAAAGGCCGCGCTTGCTGACGACGCCCTCCAGGACCTCCGGCGCCGGCTCGAGGAATCGGTACTGCCTGCCGAGCGCCTCGCGATGCCGGGACACGAACAGCACGTGGTCGTCACGCAGCGGCATGAGGAACGGTCGTTCGGGGAATTCGCACGCCAGCTGCTCCAGCACCTTGTGCATCTCGACGTGGTCTTCGCGGTTCGGGCACACCATGCGGGCGAGGTAACGCGAACGGCTCACCCAGTTGCGCCGCCAGTCAACGCCGATAACCTCGATGCCTCGCCGCCCCAGACTGCGGGCGACCTCAAGCGCCGGCAAGCCGACTCCGAGCAAGACTGCCGGAACTCGTTTGACTGCGTGCGACCTCACCGAACGCCCTCCTTGCCTCTGCTGCCAGATTCCGCCGCCGACGTTACACCACGATCGTCATCTCCGCGCTTTGCCTCCACAATCGGGCGTCGACGCAGCAGTCGCTTCGAGGCGCGGTACAGCCACCTGGGGCACGCAAACCCACCGCGGATCAGCATGAGCGCGAGTCGGTGTGCGCGACGCCCGACGCTGGGTGCGGACACAACTTGGAAAGCCTCGCCCGTGATGCGGCCGTTGCGCAACGCATCGTCGAAGATCCAAACACCGCGACGAAGCAGCGCCCAAGTGCCCGGGAGGTCGCCCCAGTCGAAGTCGGACCGCACACGCGGGTTCAGGGTGTCCAGCACAAACGCCGGCAGCAGCCGGGGCCGCGCAGCCAGACATAGGATGTCGTAGCACAGCAGCCTCATCCGCGCACCGCGGGCGTAGGTGAGTTGCGGCTGCACGGGCTCACCCGCGACCATGCGGCAGCACAGATCGACCAGATTGCTGCCGGCGGCCATCGAGATCTCGTAGCTGGCCCCGACGCGCGGATCCAGTTCCATCAGTTTGAAGGAACCGTCGCGCACGTCGCGCTTGAAGTCGGCCTTCGCCGGTCCGTGCCAGTGCAGAGCGGAGAAGATCTGCAACACCTGCGCGTCCAATTGCGGTTCGCGCACGGTGACCCCCCGCGCGGTGGTGCCGCCGTGCAGCGGAAACTGGCGCAGCTTGCGGTGCGAGCAGACGAACAACGGCTCGCCGTGCCGGTAGAGCACCTGGGTCATGTACACATCGTTTGCGGGACCCTGCAC
>Ga0315284_10014324_pt1 | contig 11292 bp, 6 predicted proteins | sample YL17G09_16_MG_FD_203696 | JGI IMG/M metagenome (GOLD analysis project Ga0315284, IMG submission 203696) | Sediment microbial communities from Yellowstone Lake, YNP, Wyoming, USA - YL17G09_16 | ecosystem: Environmental > Aquatic > Freshwater > Lake > Sediment | place: USA: Wyoming | collected...
ACAGCAGCGGATCAGCGAGACCGAGTCATTCGTCAGTTCTCGGTTTTGATTCCGTTCATGGCATTCCTGCTGTATCTGTGTTTTGGCGAGCCGGCGACCATGGTTGTCGTCGGCGGCTTCGCACAGGCACTGACACTCCCGATGATTTCTGCCGCAACGATTTACCTTCGCTACCGAAAGCTCGATCGCCGTATTATGCCCTCCCGAGCGTTGGATATTTGCTTGTGGGTAGCCTTTGTTTCAATCACCGCCGTGACGCTCTACGCCGTGAAAGATCGGATTGAAAAGTTGTTGTGGACCTGACCGCAGTGGCAGGGCCTGTGCGCAAGTGAGTCGAAAAAAACGTATCCGAGTTCGCTTCGGAGACGCCGTTGTTTTTGTCCAATCAGAGTGAATTCGATGTCCAAACGTGTTGTCTTGGCGATGAGTGGTGGTGTTGACAGTTCGGCGGCTGCCGTATTGCTCAAGCAACAGGGCTTTGAAGTGATCGGTCTGTTTATGCGTTCGGGGGAAACGGAGTCCGAAGAAACGTGTCAGCGCAATGCGCGACCTTTTCACCGTGAGACTCCCTCTGCAAACGACGTCTCGCCGACCACGCCGCTAGCGCTTCCGTTCCCCGAAAACAGGGATCCCGAGGCACGGCCACTCGAATCGACCGACGTTGTCTCAAGCTCTCAAGGCAGACCTTTGAAGCATCAATCGCTGCTGCCTCTTGTCGGCTTAAAGGCCAATAAGCAGGGCTGCTGCTCAGCCTCGGATGCTGCCGATGCCCGACGAGTTGCGGATGTGCTCGACATTCCATTTCACGCTCTTAATTTTTCCGATGCCTTTGGAAGAATCAAAGATTATTTTGTTGACGAATATTTGTCAGGACGGACTCCCAATCCGTGTGTGATGTGCAATAACTGGCTGAAGTTTGGCAAACTGTGGGATTTTGCGGTCACTGTCGGTGCGGATTACATTGCGACCGGGCACTACGCTCAGATTCAACAAATCGCCGGACAAACCGCGTTAGTCAGAGGTCGGGATCCTGCCAAGGATCAGTCCTACGTCTTAGCCGGAATCAATCGAGACATTTTAGACCGAGTCCTCTTTCCCGTTGGCGATTATCTGAAACCTGCGATTCGTGAACTGGCGGCCGAGGCAGGATTGCGAGTGGCAACGAAGCCAGATAGCCAAGAAATCTGCTTCATTCCAGACAACGACTATGTTGGGTTCATTGAACGTCATCGCGGCCGCCCCGATTTATCCGGCGAATTCGTGGATTCTCGCGGTCAGGTTCTTGGACAGCATGGCGGCTTTGATCAGTTTACGATTGGCCAGCGACGTGGGTTGGGCATCGCGTTTGGTGAGCCTCGGTTTGTGATTCGCATCGAACCGGAAACACATCGAGTTGTTCTGGGCACTCACTCAGATCTGGCTTGTTCGATTGTTGAAGCGGACGGAGTGAATTGGCTCGCCGAAGACGTCTGCTCAAATTTTGAATGTTCCGCCCAGATCCGATATTTGCACACGGCCGCCCGCTCAACGATTGAGCGAATTGACAAACAACGGGTGACGGTTCATTTCCACGAGCCACAGTTTGGCGTCGCGCCTGGACAGGCGCTGGTGATGTATGACGGCAATCGCGTTTTGGGGGGTGGGTGGATTCGGCAAAGCGTTCCTTCCCGGAATGCACCTATGCCACAGGAGTCTTCGCCGATAGGGGGATCGTAGCGAAGAGTTCCTTGTCGTCTTGGGAACAGGTTTCGCCCACAGGATCCGCAGACTGCTCCGTCTCCAGAATCAATCCGCCTAAGTGGACAATGGATGTCGGCAGTTACCCTAAGCGTTTTTTTGAAAGAATTGTGAGAATCGCTGGCAGAATGACCAGCGACACGAACAAACACGCACCCACTCCGATCGTCAGTACCGCACCCAAGCTGTAGAGTCCGCGGTGAGCCGAAATCATCAAACTGCCGAAACCGACCATTGTCGTTGTCGATGTCAGCGTGATTGCATTAATAATGCTGGGAGACGTACTGAAGATCTCGTTGGGTCGAGCATGAAAATCGTGCAGGATATGAATTCCGTTATCAACACCGATTCCCAAAATGAGCGGCAGGATAATGATATTGGCGGCATTGAAGGGGATCTCGAGCATGACCAAGACGCCGAATGTGATTCCTAGTCCAGCGATGGGCGGAAGCATCGCCAAGAGGATGTCCAAAAGGGCACGCCAATCGAGCAGCAGTGTGATCACCATGACCATCGTCGTAAAAGCATAAAACAAGTCATACAGAGTCCACGCGACGTGCGTGACTTGCAATATCAATCCGCCAACCAGCACGGCCGCGAGCGGTGGCACGAACGTCCAGAACAAGTTTTTTTTCTGGGAGAAATCTAAGATCAGAATGATCACGATCGCCGACAAAGCGTATATCGCGCTGATCTCATAGCTTCGCTTAATCTGTCGAGCCGCCTCAAAGTTTTGCAGCGGAGTTCCTGTGACTTCAGGATCGACCGTTCGAATATCGGTCACGAATTTCTCGAGTGGCTCCATGTCCCAAACCTGGTCCTTGGGATAGACCTGTAACAACCAACGCCCTTGAGGGCTGACGAAATGATCCTTCAATTCTGGCGGAAGATCGCCGACCGATACTGGATCGGGATTCGAGGCGGCGGCAATCGCTTGGAATTGGGATAGCAACGCATAGGACATCTGGTACTGATATTGGCCGAAAAAGATCAATTGTTGGTGCAGTGGAATCGTGGTCAAACCGTCCAGAAATTCATCGAGATTTTTGGCGATACGTTGAGCGATGGGCTCGGAACGATCTCTGAGTGAATTATAAAAATCGTTCAAGGCCCGCCCGACTAACGCGGGGTTGGTTGGTGCGGGTGGAGGTGGCTGATGGGGAAGCCCTGTGAGATGGGCATGAAATCCCTGAACGAGAAGCCTCGTTTCACTGACGGGTGACACCGGCATCCGCGACGCTAATTCCTGAACATGATGCACTGTCGGTAGAGCCAAGAATTGTTTCTTGAGTGTCAGAGCCTGTTCTCGTGATTCCGCCAGTGAGATGGCATACAGCAGCGAGTGCTTTGATGATTCAAAAATATGATTCTGCGCTTCCACCGATTCGAGGCCAACCGCCTGCAAATGCAGTAAATTGTGATCATAGGTCACGAGCGATTGCGGTCTGGGGCCGGACCAATCAAACGTGCAATAACCGACATATGCCACACACGCAAGGGAGGCAATCAGCACTCTCCACGGGTGATTCTTCGTCGTATCACGAAGCAAGCGGCCCTGAAAGGGGATCGGCAGGCTGCGGGGTTCGGTATTGCGATCCGCGAGTGCAATTGTCGCCGGCAGTATCGTAAATGCTGCCAAAGCGCATAATAAAATGCCTCCTCCGGTAATCATTCCGAGTTCGGCGACTCCCAAAAATTCGGTAAAGGTCGCACAAAAAAAAGCGAGCGCTGTTGTGGCCGCTCCGGTGACGATGCCCACGCCGATGTTGTTGATCGTCTCGAGGAGTGCCGCATGGAGAGTCGCTCCCGCATGGCGCAGCTCGAGATAGCGAGAAAGAATATGGATCGCAAAGTCGATTCCAAGGCCCATCAGCATCGCCGCAAAAGAGACAGAGAGGATATTCAGATGCCCGACGACAGCCGTTGTGTAACCGAACGACCACGCCATGCCCACCGCCAGCATCAAGAGTCCCAAAAGAGGATGCAGAAATCCTCGAAACCCAAGGAACATCAACAGGGCGACCCCCACGAATGACACCAGAGAAGCGGTCATTGAGTCGGTTTGCGAACGCCGCATTTCATCGTTTTCCAAAACCGGAATGCCCGTTAGCAGAATTCGACAGTCCGAAAACTCTCGGGCAATCTGTTTGATCAATTGCCGCAATGCGTCGATCGATGCCGTCGCCCCCTCAAAAGTGTTGCGGGCCGTCACGGGAGACGCCATCACAAACCCCATGGACTCCGTGTCATTCAATAAATAGACGGTTTGGTTTTCTTGGTCACGCATTTCAGGATCGACGGGCAGAATGTCCGGCCAAGGATTCGTAAAATTGTTTTGGTCATGCAACGCGGTTGCGAGGCTCGATGCCAGCAAGTCGGCGTGATGTAACAACAAACCGGCATCCGCATCGTCGGTGTCAGTCATTCGTTGAAGCTGATTCTGCAGACGTGGAATCAGTCCTTCCAGACGAACGAGGTCCCATTGACCATTCAAAATTGGTCGATATCCATCGAGGCGTTCGAGACCGATTGTCAGTCGTTCTGGGGAAAGGTATTGCAATCCTTTGTCCCGAAGCTTACCGGGTTCGACTTTGAAAAGGATGTTTTTAAACAGCTCGGGTTGTCCCTGAAGACGCTCACCAATGGCATCAAGCGCCTGTTTGATGATTTCAGGTTCCTTGGCTTCGACGACCACGACGAGATCCGCAGAGTCGCCAAAGTGTTCAGTATACCGCCGCCATCTCTGTTGAAAAGATGCTGCCGGGTCAATCAGATCGGAACGGTCTGTCTTAAACGTCATCGCCTGAAACGTGTAGATCAGGCAACCGATAACAGAAACTAACACGATCCAAACGGTCAGCCGGGCGTGATGAACACAGACACCCGTCAGTGAGCACAAGGCTTGGGCGAGAAGCGATCGCTGTTCCGTGTGAATGTCTGTTGGCTTCATACGTCGTCCGAAAACAATTGAACTTCAGTGTATTTCTTGGGCAGCAATTGGGAGATGAGGACTGGCAAACCACGTGTGACAACAACGTCCGAAAAATTTGTATTTTGGAAGCATTCAACATGCCAAAAAAAACGGCAAGAAAATTCTCGCGATCAGGCTGTCGCCGTTTAGGTTTCCGGAGGCTCGGGATTGGGTGGAGTCTGACTTGTTCTCCTCTGCTTTGATCGTCCGACCCGAACGATAGTACCGCGGAAATCGTCCACCGGACAAGTTGAACCCGTACCAAGAATGGTTCTGAGGTACCAACGCAGGGACGGTGCGTCTGAGGATCAGCAAAATCGGCCGGTCTCTAGCGAGTCCTCGATACCGAAGTTTGTCGGCACCATCGTTTCTCAGGCTGCGGACAGTGTTTGTTGGCTGCAATGGCAGGACTGTCTGTGCTGCGTTTGGTGTCCATGCGCGCAGATGGTCTGGAGTTCGCGATGCCGGGGGCGGCGCAGACAGCAACAGTCCCCGATCTACAATACTCAAGCGGCGGCGTAGAGGCTTTTCGGTAAGACGAGATGGGTTGTCGGAGTCACGGTTCTGTTTGTCGAGAGTCAGAGGATGGCCTGAATGAGGTCGCCGCGGCTGATCGGAAACGGCCGTCCCACTTGGTCGTGCATCTCGGTGTCAGGAGAATAGCCCAAGCAATGATAAATCGTGGCCATCAAATCCGCCGGTGACACCTGCCCCTCCAGGGGGAAAGCGGCATCTCGGTCTGACGATCCGTGAACGATGCCGCCTTGAATCCCGCCTCCAGCAAGAGCGATGGAAAAGCAGTGTCCCCAATGATCGCGACCGGCGTTGGGATTAAACTTGGGTGTGTGGCCGAACTCGCCCAACCAGACGACTAGGGTTTCGTCCAGAAGTCCTCGCTGGGAGAGATCTTCGAGGAGTGCGGAATAGCACTGATCCATAATGGGCATCAAAAACGACTTCAACGCGGTTTCGTGAGTTGCATGAGTATCCCAGCCTCCCTGATTCGGTTGATCTTTAATCCGTGTCCAATTGATGCGGACGATCGAGACACCCGCTTCAACCAAACGCCGCGCGAGCAACACGCTTTGTGCATAACGCGACCGGCCATAACGATCGCGAACGTGGTCGGGTTCTGCCGAGAGATCGAATGCTTGACGAGCGGCGGAGGTACTGAGCAGCCCAAACGCCTGCTGTGCATCGTCGTTGAATCGCTGCACCTGCCCACTTTGCAAGGAGAGATCGAGATGTCGATTCATCTGATTCACCAACGACATTCTGGCATCGAACCGAAGTGGACTGATCTCTTCAGATAAGGATAAGTCGGGAATTCGAAAATGAGCTGCGCTGGGGTCGCAATGGATCAGCCACGGATCGAGTCTGCGACCCAAAAAACCGGCATCCTGACCGGGCCACGAGAAATTGCCTTCATTCCAGTTATGTTCCGGCAATACGACCGATTGAGGAAGTCCGTTGCGAACAGGTCGAAGGGATCGGACAATGGCATCGGCGCAAGGCGAGAGGTTGGGAGCTTTGGAAATGACGCTTTCCGCATGCAGTGGCACATGCGGTACCCCTGTCAGCATCTGGTATCCGCTTGAGGAATGCGAATTGTCACCGGTGGCAATGGCTCTCAACACCGCGATCTTGTCGGTGAGCATGGCCGTACGGGGCATCAGTTCGCCCACGGATAAGCCCGGGGTCTTGGAAGCAATGGGATTAAACGAGCCTCGAATCGCTGCCGGTGCGTCAGGCTTGGGATCCCACGTGTCGTGCTGAGGCACACCGCCTGTCAGCCAACATAAGATGACAGACTTTGCTTTTCCAAAAGAGGAGGGGAATCTGTCATTCAGCGATTGCCCCGCGTCGGGAGCGGCCATCGCCCGGACTCTGGAATTCAGTAACTGAGAAAGGGTCAGACTCCCAGAGCCGAGACTACCGATTCGAAGCCACTCACGGCGGTTCCACTGATTGTACAGCGACAAACTGTGATCAAGGATTGTGAGCATGTCTGTTACCACTCGCTTTCATTGTTCTTACTTGAGCATGTGCAGGCCGCGAAGTAAATGCAACCGCCATATCTCAAGCGTTGAGACACGGAAACCCATGTCTCAGGACCTAGCGAGTCTCCTCGTTCACGCTCATTGGTGACGTTGTGTTGTCGGGCGAGGATCACCCTCTGACCCGCGTCACGCCTCTGGTGGACAATCTCCCGAGCTTTGAGCAAGGGCCGCGGTCGTCGCAGGGAGTTTCTTTTTGACGAACCGTGCTTGTCCGTTCGTGGTTGTCACAACGTCAACCACAGAGCCGCTCGCCATCGACCACGTTTGGCCTATGAAAAGAGTTTTTCTCGGTCCACCAAATTCCGTGTCAGCTACGAACCGTGGCCGTTTATTGAGTGACCTGCACCTGCACGTGTGTTCCGATCGGCACCTTGGGCCAGAGTTTTCCGGACGGTTCGATTCGGATCTCAATTTGAGACTCGTTCTTTTTGGCAGTCGACGGATCAACGGTAGCTCGTGGCGGAATGGCGGCCACCAACCCGAGCCTTTTTAACTTTCCAGGAAAAATCAAGGTCCACGTGTCGCCGATCCTGACACCGACAACTGCCGAAGAAGGAATGTCGGCAATCACGTGCCGCGAATCCTCGTCATCGAGATCAACGATCGGTTCACCCGGTTGGACAAGATCGTTTAAGCGATGATGGATCACTCCCACCGTACCATGAGCGGGGCTCAGGATGGTCAAGGAATCCCGTTGTCGATGGAGACTGGTCAATTCTTCCTGAGCACGCGATAAACGTGTCTCCGACAATTGGACACCGACCGACATTCGGATTTTTTCGGGGAGCTCCAAGTTAAGCCTTTGGAGGTTTTCGAGACGTTGTTCACAGAGTGACAACTGCGCTGCAAGCGACTCTGCCGCAGCACCGGCTGCATCTTCCTTGAGCATGGCCTCGACACGGCGTTTGTCCACCTTGTTTGAGTCGAACGAAATCGAATGAAATGTCGATTTGGCCATAGCCAAAGGTGGCCCTAGTGCGGAATCATTCCGACCTTCCAAATGGTCTTGCCATGCCAACTGTTCAACCTCCTTAGTCAAACGTTCCTGAGCGACGGATCGCGCCTTCAGCTGCGTTTGGAATATTTCGCTTTGCAATTCACGCCTTCGCCATTCGATGTCGACTTCGGCAACGGCACGGACGCGTTGCGATTCGGATGCAAGTTCTGTGAGCTCTCGTTGTTTATCGATAATCTGATCCGCAAGGTGATCCTCTTGGAGCTCAAACAGCTTGTCTCCAGGATGCACATGCTGACCGGGAAAAGCATGCACTCCCGTCAGGCGTGCCAAGCGGGCCACGGTGATGGATGACCGGCGCGATTCGATCCTGCCGACGTACGACTTTGAACTCAGTCCGTCGATCCCCGTTGCTAGACAAAGACCGGCGATCAGCGAAAAAAAACTCAACGCACCAATGTGTTGAGGTGTTGCTGTTGGCGATCTCGAATCGCTAGAACTCGCGTCTGATGGGGATGTGTTCATGAGAAATTCATCCAGAGTCAGCATAAGTCGAACCGCGGCTGTCGCCGTATCCGTGGGGAAGCGGTTGCTGCAACAAAGTCCCGCCCTATCGCATCGGCTATCAAGCGTCACCGAGTTGGGGCAGAGTCTGTCTTAGGTTTCAAGAAGCCTTGAACGGCTGACCGTAGGCGGCATTCTCGATAGAGTCATATAGTTTCTGGAACCCGTCCACCTAAAAATCGGCTTCTTGTGCCGGTCGTCAAACGTCGTTCACCGTGTTTTTTAAGGCTGGACTTGCCCCGTCCGTGACTTCGGAAATCCGCGTTTCTCTCCACCAAGGGGGTGAAATTATGGTTTGTTTGTCCTACCGGAATTCTCGCGTCCCAGAATGTTCGAGGGAATGTTTCGAAATTCCTGGTGCCCCCAAGCGAGAAGCCTGATCGGAAAACGGTGCGAGAAATTATCACCAGCAACAAATGCGGAAAGGTGGAACAGGATGGCACGTCGACGAATCTCAATCAGGACTGTCGTGATCCTGGCGACAATGCGGATGGCCCTCGGGGCTTTCGTGTTCGCTTTCATCGCCCTCGAGGGCTTTGCTCAAGGGCCAGCCGGTGTCAAGCCGACCACAAAAAAAAATTCGGTTCGGCCGGATGCCAATGGTCCGACTCCGATTAAGACTTTGGTGCGAGAATACAAATCGAAGAACTTTCTGTTGCACACGGATCTTTCCTCAAAAGAGGTCACGGAATTGCTGAATCGATTGGAAACCATGCTCAGACTCATTTCCCGTTACTATGGAAAACCGAATCTGCAACCGATCGAAATCAATGTCGTGCAGGACCTAAAGAATTGGTCAGAGGGTTCGATTCCAACCGAAGTGATCTCGAAAATCGAGCGTCGTGAGGGGATCACGCTGAGTGCCACACGAGGGGAGAGAAACGGCCTCGGCCAGATACGCATTACCGCCGCGAAGTCGATCGTCTGGGCTGTTGCAGACCGTGGGACACCGCAACACGAGGCCGTTCATGCCTACTGTCATCAGGCGTTCGGGCGAACCGGTCCGACATGGTATGCCGAAGGGATGGCCGAGCTGGGGCAGTATTGGCGAGAGAACGACGAAAGCGTTCAGATCCACGAAGGTGTGCTGCACTACCTCCAGTCAGAAAAACCGAAGCGAGTCACAGAAATCACAGCCTCTGGCCAAAGTACGGGCGATGGCTGGCAGAACTACGCGTGGCGTTGGGCTCTGTGCCATCTTCTCGCCGTCAACCGCAACTATCGAGACCGCTTCAAACCGTTGGGGCTGGCATTGCTCAATGATCAACCGACGAGTTTTCTTGATGTGTATGGATCGATGACCCAAGAAATCAACTTTGAATTCGAGTTTTTTCTCAAGCATCTGTGTCAGGGTTATCGGGTCGACCTGTGCGGTTGGGATTGGAAGACGAAGTTCAATCGGTTGCGGGGATCCAATACCGCGCACGTGAAAATTGAAGCGGGTCGCGGTTGGCAGGCATCGCGCATCGCCGTCCGAACAGGAGATCGAATTTCATTCACAGCGGTCGGTGAATGGACTCTCGCAAAAGAGGGAAAGAAGCTCTCCGCTGCCGGCGACAGCACGGGTCTTGGAAAATTAGATGCCATTCTTTTAGACGACTACGTTCTCTCCAAGCCCTTCGAGTGGGGTGAATCCGGCACATTTATCAGTCCTAGCGAGGGCCATCTGTACTTGCGATGTCACGATGATTGGAGCTCGATTTCAGACAATAGCGGTGCAGTCAACGTCACCTTGCAAATGGTGAACTGAGCGGGCTTACATTTTTTGGGACGTGCAGCGTCCGAAGGCGTTGGAAGTGTTGAGCTTGCCGGCAGTGATCCGGAAACAGCCAAGGACGTGGTTGGAGCCGCATTCCCCGCTCTCGTTTGATGATTGTCGTTCGGGGGTTTGCCTGTGGGCAGTCGCCAGGCCTCCAGATCCACTCCCCCGTAAAAAAACATTTCGAAACAGACCGCCGTGTTTTCTTAGGATCGTGCGTCAGATATCCTTCGAGCGTCCTCGAACACAGTCACACCACCTCATTTTTATTGCGTGAGACAACTCGCATCATGTTTACTGGACTCGTGGAAGGTCTTGGAGCGATACAGGCTGTTTTGACCGAATCCTCTGGATTACGAATCGTTGTTGCACCCTCTGCCGACATGCTGGGTTCGACCGAGCGGGATCGTTGCTGTCTTGGGGACAGCATCGCTATCAACGGTTGCTGCCTGACCGTCGTCCAGATGGAAAACGACTGTTGGGCGTTTCAAGCGGGAACGGAGACGCTCTCAAAAACCAATCTCGGAAATTTGAAGTCCGGAGATCCGGTGAATCTTGAAAGATCGCTGCCGGTCAGTGGGCGAATCGGAGGGCATTTCGTGCAGGGGCACGTCGATGCTGTGGGACACGTTGCGGACATCCAACGCGATACCGATTGGGTGACAATGTGGTTTGACGTCCCGGAGCACATCACCGCCTTGATGGTCGGCAAGGGCTCCGTTGCCGTCGACGGAATTAGTCTGACAGTCGTGGCGGTCGAGTCCGGGCGTTTCTGTGTGGCATTGATCCCCCATACGTTGTCAAAAACGACTCTCGGAACCCGCAGGATCGGTGATCCGGTCAACCTGGAGACTGACATTTTGGGGAAATACGTCCAAAAGTTTCTTCGAAGCGATCCGGCCTCGACTTAAATTTCGACCGGCGCTTACGGACCGTCTCACGGGAATTGCAATTTCCAATGTCGGTTCTGGATCTCTTCCGTCAAGGTGGGTGTTCCGAGGCCTCCTTCGGAGGGCTATTCATCAAATGATTTGGCCTTGTCGCCAATCACCGTCCCCACAAATCGGAGAGCACACTCACTGACATCGAGTTTACCCTCGATAATCCGCCCGTTCCGGACGACTTCGAAAACGATTCGGGGTTCGCAACCAGCGGTTGCCAGAGTTGCCAGATCTCGAATTTTGTCCCGCTCCTTTTGTTTGGGAGTCTTCGGTCCCTTGGATTCAATCGCCTTGGGCTGCAGAGC